>Ga0209417_1001726_pt1 | contig 38534 bp, 35 predicted proteins | sample RifGroF2_FD_184002 | JGI IMG/M metagenome (GOLD analysis project Ga0209417, IMG submission 184002) | Groundwater microbial communities from Rifle, Colorado, USA - Groundwater F2 (SPAdes) (version 2) | ecosystem: Environmental > Aquatic > Deep subsurface > Groundwater | place: Rifle, Colorado... | reverse complement strand
CTCCTCGGCAAGACCCTTGCTGATGCTAGCATAGGTCTTGCCGAGGAGCATGTAGGCCTCGGGGAGCATGGTGCTGGTCTTGTAGTCGTTGATCAGGCGTTCGAGCGCGACAATGGCATCTTCGGGACGACTGCGGTCCAGGGCCAATTTGGCCTTATAAAAGAGGGCTTTGGGCGCATATTCGCCGTAAGGGGCGTTGTCGACGACGCGGTCAAAGAACTCGAGAGCCTTGCCGTAGTCACGAAAGCCTGGAATGAGGCCCCAATAATAAGGACGCTCGCCCTGCATGAGCCTTACAGCGACGTCAAACTGATCGGCGATGACTTGGTTGTACTTTTCAAAGCTGGGGTAATCTTTGATGACGATGTCAAACTCGCTGAAGGCGTCGGTGAATTGTTTGCGCAGAACGAGCATTTTGCCGATCAAGTAATGCGCCTGGGCGGCCATTTCGGTGAGCGGGTAGCGGTCGATGACTTTTTGGTAACACTGGTATGCGTAAAACCAATTGCCGGCCTCCTGGGCGGAAACACCGGTGTTCATGAGTTCCAGGGAGCTCAATTTATCGCTCAATTCGGCGATTTCCTGCTGCTGAACCGTTGGCTCAGGCGGCGTAACGGGCGCGGTGTGCTTACAGCCGACAAGCGGCATCAAAAGGAATACAAGCCATTTTTTCATAAATTCCTCAAGATCATTGCAAAATGTCAACATCGTTCGGGCTAGGTCACGTACAAAAGTACGCTCCTTGTTGTTCATTTTGTAACAGCCTTTCCTTTCGTAAATTGTTAATTTACAAAGACTTACGCCAAATGTCGTCAAAGCTTGGCTTTGCGCGAGCACGATCTGCCGTAGCGTACATAGACGTACGTGAGGCAGTCGGCGCAGCGCGAAACGAGCTTTCACGGCATTTCGCGTGAGTCTTTCCATTTTAATAGACTAGTCCCCCACGTAAGTCCAGCGCCAAATGCAACCAAAACAACATTATCCCCCGATTTCAGCCGGCCGTCGTCGACCATTTCCTTCATAATCAGCGGGATCGATGCAGCGGACGTGTTGCCAACGCGATCGACATTGACTGGAAATTTTTCCATGGGCACGGAGAGGCGTTGGGCAAGTGCGTCGAGAATGCGATAATTTGCCTGGTGGGCGATAAAATACCGGATGTCATTGATATTTATAGAGTTACGATCAAGAATATCGCGAATCGACTGCTCCATGGCGCGCACGGCGACCTTGAAAACTTCGCGGCCGTTCATCTTCAAAAAGTGATCGCGATGGGCTACAGACGCTTCGGTTGCAGGCATGCGAGAGCCCCCACCTGGCATATAGAGGATGTCTGGATTGGAGCCGTCTGCGGCCAAGAGAACGTCGATAATGCCCGTTGCCCCTTGGCTCAGAACGACGGCGCCAGCGCCATCACCGAAGAGGACGCATGTGCTGCGGTCTTGCCAGTCGAGGACGCTGGATAGCTTTTCGGTGCCCACGAGCAGGGCGTTGCGATACGTTCCCGATTGCAACAAGTGCCGTGTAACCTCAAGGCCATAAAGAAAGCCGGAGCAGGCGGCAGAAATGTCGAAGGCGGGCACATTGCGCAGGCCCAATTGCGCTTGCAGGACGGCTGCCGTCGATGGAAAGAGGAAATCGGGCGTCATGGTGGCGACAACCAGCAGGTCGATGTCGTCTGGCGAAAGGCCGGCGTTGCGAATGGCTTCCTCGGCTGCCCTTTTGCCCATCGTCGATGCGTGCTCGCCCTCAGCCGCAATCCGACGTTCCCTAATGCCCGTCCGCGACCATATCCACTCGTCAGAGGTGTCGATCTGCTTGGCCAAGTCGTGATTGCTTACAATCTTTTCTGGGAGATAAGTGCCGATGCCTCTGATGTAAACATTCATTGGAGACCCCTTGAAAATGTCCTCTAGCTGCGTTCTCGTCGTTCGGGCTAAGTCACCTACGTCAGTAGGCTCCTGTCGCCCTCGCTCCTCGGGCCTTGCTATAGGCTCATTTTGAAGAGGTCTCCTTCTTTGGTGATTCATTGATCGCAAAAATATTTTAAAAGATGTTTTCCTCCGCTAAAGCTCTTCTATTCCTGCATTAACCTTGGCCACGGCGTCTTGCAGGGCAGAGGTTTTGTGTTCGCGGATCATGTTATAGCCGACGTCGATGGCGTTTTGGATAGCCGTTGCGTTGCTCGAGCCGTGGGCCTTGATGATGGTGCCCTGGAGGCCGAGGAGGGGAACGCCTCCGTAGCGGTCGGGGTTAAACTGCTGTTTCATTTCGCGGAACGCGCGCAGGCAGAGGAGGGCGCCCATGCGACGCATCCAGTTCTTTTTGAGTTGGTGCGTGAGGTAGTGCTTGACGTTGATAAGGAGCGATTCGCAGGTTTTTAGGAGAATGTTGCCGACAAAACCGTCGCAAATAACGACATCCACCGTCCTATCGAAGACGTGAAAGCCCTCGATGAGACCGTGATAATTGATGTGACCGCGGGCCGCCTTGAGGTATTCGTGGGACTTATTGGAGAGCTCGTTGCCCTTACCTTCTTCTGTGCCGATGGTTAGGAGGCCGATGGCGGGGTCTTCGATGCCGAGAACGGCCTGGGCGTAATATTTGCCGAGGAGGGCATTGTGGACCATTTGTTTGGGCGTCGTGTTGGGATTGGCACCGACGTCGAGGAGAATGAAAAAGCCATTTTCTGTCGGGACAATGGCGGCCAATGCGGGCCTTTCAAAGCCCTCAATCGGGCGCAATCGGAGCGTTCCAGCGGCCATGAGGCTGCCGGTGTTGCCGCAACTGAGGACGCCCTTCGCCTGACCGGTTTTAACGAGGTCGATGGCGCGGAGCATGGAGGCATCTTTTTTCTGCTTGATCGCCTGTAAGGGCCTGTCATCCATGTCGATGACTTCGCTGGCGTGGACGATTCGAACGCGGCCGTTATCCTTGACTTTCTCTGCTTCGAGCAAAGATAGCAATAGGGGCTCCTGCCCGACGAGCAAAATGCCATCGAGAGCGGGCTTCTTTTTGAGAGCCAAGGCGAGGCCATGCACGACTTCGGACGGGCCCAAGTCGGATCCCATGGCGTCGATGGCGAGAATACCTGCAGGCTCAGACATATTAGGCTTCGATGTCGAGGACTTGCCTGCCGCGATACATGCCGGTATCGGGGTTTACGTAGTGCGGACGAGAGACGGAGCCATCCTTTTCCGTGGCTAGAATGGGAGCTGCAAATTGATTGGCGCCCCGGCGTTTACGGCTTCTTTGTTTGGACTGTCGGCGTTTGGGTTGACCCATGGTGTAATTCCTTATAAAGACCGATGCAAAATAGCGCCAAAATGCGTTTCCAGCAAAGCCAGTGGCATATATTTTTCAACGGTCGTAAGTTTAACTGATGGAATATCAGCGGCCTAAGATCGATGCAAAATGGACTTATCGCAAGGCCCGAGAAGCGAGGGCGACAGGAGCGTACGTTGGTACGTGACTTAGCCCGAACGACGAGAACGCCGCGAGAAACCATTTTGCATCGATCTTTTTGTATTAAAAGACGATTAGTTAAAGGCCTAACTCTAATACGTCAAGCAAAAGAGTATTTTTATATTGAATTTTTTACAAAAAAAACGTTAAATGTGTTCTGCGGTATGCCGTTCAAAACCATGAGTAATAGAGAAAAAGTTGCAATATTGACTGCCGGAGGATTGGCGCCCTGCTTGTCTTCGGCGGTTGGAGGTCTCATTGAGCGCTACACGGACATTGCGCCCGAGGTGGAAATTGTGTGTTATCGAGGGGGCTATAAGGGCCTCTTGTTGGGAGACAGCTTTGTCGTAACGCCGGAAATGCGCGCCAAAGCGACTCTTTTGCACCGCTACGGCGGCAGTCCCATTGGAAACAGCCGAACCAAGCTAACCAATGTCGCCGATTGCCTCAAACGCGGCTTCATTCGCGAAGGCCAAGACCCGCAAACCGTCGCCACCGAACAGTTGAAAAAAGACGGCATCACAATTCTCCACACCGTCGGAGGCGATGACACCAACACCGCTGCCGCCGATTTGGCCCAGTTTCTCAAAAAGAGCGGCTACGACCTCACCGTTGTCGGCCTTCCCAAGACCGTCGACAACGACGTTTTCCCCATTCAGCAGACTCTCGGAGCCTGGACAGCTGCCGAGCAAGGAGCCCGCTTTTTTGAAAACGTTGTGTCGGAAAGCAGCGCCAACCCCCGCATGCTCATCGTCCATGAGGTCATGGGCCGCAATTGTGGCTGGTTGACGTTCGCCACCACCCTCGAATACCGGCAAAAGATTGATCAAAAGACCTTCTTCCCATCAATCGGCCTCCGTAAGGACCGCTACGACGTCCACGCCGTCTACATTCCCGAGGCAAAAATCGACCTCGAAACCGAGTCGCTCCGCCTCAAGACCCTCATGGATGCCATCGGCTGCGTCAACATCTTTGTCAGCGAGGGCGCTGGCGCAGACAACATCGTCAAGGAGCTCGAGTCCGAAGGTAAGGAAATTCCACGCGACGCCTTTGGCCACGTCAAACTCGATAAGGTCGATACCGGTAAATGGTTCGGCGAAAAGCTGTCTAAACGCATCGGCGCAGAAAAGGTCCTCGTCCAGAAAAGCGGCTACTTCGCCCGCTCCGCTCCAGCCAATAACCGCGACCTCCGCCTCATCCAGTCCTCCGTTGACTTCGCTGTCCAGTGCGCCCTCAACGGCCAGTCCGGCGTCATCGGCCACGATATCGACCACAATAATCAACTCCGTTGCATCGAGTTCACCCGGATCCGCGGCGGCAAACCCTTCGATGCGACCCGGCAGGATTTTCGGAATCTTTTAAAAGCCATTGGACAAGAATAATATCGTGCACGCACCTTTTCTTGCCCCATCTTTGCTAGCTGCGGACCATGGCCGTCTTTTGGATGGCATTCGTGCCATTGAAGCGGCGGGGCTCGATTGGGTTCATCTCGATATCATGGATGGGCATTTCGTTCCGAATTTGAGCTTTGGGCCGCAATTGGTGAAGGACCTGAGGGGGCAGACGTCGTTGTTTTTCGACGTTCACCTGATGTTGGACAACCCTCAGTTCTACGTGAAGCCGTTTGCAGAGGCGGGAGCGGGGCTGATTACGATTCACGTTGAGCCGGAGTACGACCTTGCTGAGACTTTGGCGCAAATCCAACAAAGCGGCTGCAAACGCGGCGTTTCGCTGAATCCGGGTACCGATGTCCGCCTACTAGAGCCATACCTTGTATCAGTTGAGCTGGTCCTTGTGATGTCGGTGCAGCCGGGGTTTGGTGGGCAGGCGTTTCGTCCAGAAGTTTTGGAAAAGGTCAGCTGGCTAAAAGATTGGCGCACGCGGAACGGCAAAAACTTTTTAATAGAGATTGACGGCGGTATCGATGCGTCCAACGCGCGGATCTGTTTGGCTAGAGGGGTCGACGTTCTGGTAGCGGGCAGTGCATTTTTTAGAGAAGAAAATCGGGCAAAGCTGATGTCAGTCTTGACTTTGTGAGCCCGCTTGATTTAAGATAGTAGGTATTATGAAAGAAACAGCGGAATGTGAGTGTCACGAGCACGAGGATCGCAATGTTCAAAGTCTCCTGCAGAAGCGTTTTCTGAAAGAGAGAAAGCTCTTTTTGTGGGGTGGTGTCGACGATGCATCGGCAAAGGACATTACTGAAAAATTGCTCTACTTGGAACTTGAAGACCCGGGTAAACCGATCGACTTCTACATCAATACGCCTGGCGGCTCGATCACGGCTGGTATGGCAGTTTACGACACCATCAAGCTCATGAAGTCGCCAGTTAGGGTCATTGTGACGGGTCTGGCGGCCAGTATGGGCTCGATTCTCCTGAGTGCGCCCAACAAGGGCAACCGTTTCCTCTTTCCACATTCGCGCGTCCTGATCCATCAACCGCTCATCATGGGCGAAATCGTGGCGCCCGCGGTCGATATCAACATCCAGGCTCAAGAAATGGAAAAATTGCGCACCGAGCTCAATGGTATTTTGGCAAAAGCTTCGGGCCAATCGCTCAAAAAGATCGAGCAGGACACCGACCGCGACTTCTATATGAACGCCGAAGAAGCCATTGCCTATGGGCTGGCAGATGCGATTGTTAAAACCTTATAAATGAAGACTGTGCAAAATGGCGCTAAAATGCGTTTTGCATAAAACCCAAAGTATTCCATGGCCACTCAAACAATGAAACGCAAGGGCGATGACCCCGTCACGCAATTCTCGATCTATGCCGCCAATAAGGTGGGCAGACTCAATGACCTCGTGTCGGCACTCGCGTCACACGACATCCATATCATGGCGATCTGCACGATCGACACAACCGACAGTTCCATTATTCGCTTGGTCGTCGATTACACTGAGTTGGCCCGCGAGGTCCTCGTTAAAAATAACTTTCGCTTCAACGAAGTCGAGGTGCTCGCCATCGAGATGGAGGGCGAAGATCTATTGAAAAAGGTCACCTGCTCGCTCTTGCAAGCCGAAATCAACATCCATTACGTCTATCCCTTTCTCGTGCGCCCCAATAACCAAACCGGCCTCATTCTCAGCGTGGAAGACGTCGACCTAGCCAACGATGTCCTCAAACGCAATATGATCAAAGTTTTGCGCCAGTCCGACATCGCCAGATAAAGACTGTGCAAGAGCCGCTCACATCTCGGGAGGCTGTTCTCGTCCTCAATGCCGTGTCGGGTGTCGGTCCGGTGTTGTATCGGCGGCTGATGGAGACGTTTGGCTCGCCGGAACGCATTTTGGAGGCCGACGAGTACGCCCTCACGCGCGTCGAGGGGGTGGGGCCAAAGACCGCACAGGCCATTCGCGATTGGGCCACCACGTTTTCGTTGTCGAAGGAGAAGCGGCTGCTCCTTGACTGGGGGGCCGTCTTTTTGACGCCCGATGATGCCGCCTTTCCGCCTCTGCTGAGGAAAATCTATGACTGCCCTCTGGGTCTCTACATGCTGGGCGACGTTATGTGTTTGAAAAAGCCCTGTGTGTCAATTGTGGGCAGTCGACGGTCGACCTTGTACGGCATCAGTGTGGCTAAAAAGCTTGCGGCTGGGTTGGCGCGGGCGGGGTTTTGCGTTGTCAGCGGCATGGCTAGGGGGATCGACGCGGCGGCCCACGAGGGCGCGCTCGAGGCCGGTGGGTCGACGCTCGCCGTCTTGGGCAGCGGAATCGACATCGTCTATCCACCTGAAAACAAGGAACTCTACGACGCCATTCGCCAAAAGGGATTGATTGTGAGTGAGTTCCCGTTTGGGCGAACCGTCAATCGGCAGACTTTTCCAATGCGCAACCGCATCATTTCGGGACTGTCCGAGGCGGTGATCGTCGTGGAGTCGGCTATCCACGGCGGCAGCATGATCACGGCCAACACCGCTGGCGAACAGGGCCGGACGCTCATGGCCATTCCGGGCAGAATCGATCAGGTGTCGAGCCAAGGATGTCACCAGTTGATTCGCGATGGGGCGATTCTCGTGACTTCGGTAGAAGACGTGCTTGAAGAGCTCGCTTACGGGGCTCAACAGTTGGAGATGCAGCTGCCCAGCGCAAGCAAGCCGCGTCCAGCCACGGTCCTTTCTTTGCTCGAGCAAAAGATCTACCAGGCGCTCGCCGATGGGGCCTGTGTGGGCCTAGACGCGTTGGCCGAGAGGACGGGGATGCCTATCAGTGACGTCGCGTCGACCCTTCTGCTTTTGGAGTTGAAAAAACAGGTTGTGAAGCGCGCCGATGGTACCTTCGAGGCGCGTGTTTTTGCTTGAAAAAAGAAACGGGCCCGGTCATGGTTGCAGTGAGTGAAGATCGACATCCAATTAACGCCATCAGAAGTTCTGCAAGAGACCCTAACCTCTTTGACGGACCTGTACGGCGCCTTTCCGTCTGATTTTATTGGGCAGCTCTTTACAGACGTCGAGCAGCTCTTTACCGCCTCCTGGAAAGAATACCAGCGGATTGACAGCGGTTATCATGACCTCGAACACACACTGAGAGCCACGCAATGCCTCGTGCGACTATTGGTTTCCTGTCAACGAGAGACGGGCAACATTCCCGTCGACAAGTGCATGATCGGTATTACGGCGATGCTGCTGCACGACATGGGCTTTCTCAAAGAGGCGGGTGACGTTGCTGGTGCGGGCGGCCAATACACCCTAGCTCACCAGACGCGCAGTTGCCAGTTTGCCCACAAATACTTACATGAAAAGGACTGGCTTTCGGTCGACGTGCTTTCGGTCGAGACCCTCATTCACTGCACGGCCCTCAACACGCACCTCAACAAAATTTCCTTTCTCGATTCCGTTGACGAAATTTTGGGTAAGGCCATTGCGACGGCCAACGTTCTCGGCCAAATGAGCGACCCGGCGTACATCAAGAAGCTGTATTTTCTCTACGAAGAACTGCGTGAGGCCGACACCTTTCGCGGCGTCGAAGACAAGCAGCGCCTTTACCAGAGCCCAGAAGCGTTGATTGGGAAGACGCCCGGCTTTTGGATCCACGTTCGGCGCGACAAGCTCGATAACGATTACGACGCCCTCTACAAATACCTCGCCGACCCCTACCCAAACGGCAATAACCCTTATATCCAGGCCATCGAGGCTAATATGCAGCGCATTAGGGCGCTCGTTGGGGTATAAGGAATTTCAAATCTATGTTAGCTAAACTTTCATCAGCAGTACTTCAGGGCATCGAGGCGTCATTGGTTGACGTCGAGGTCAACACGGGAGAGATCGGCGAATTGCGTTTTATTCTCGTTGGACTGCCGGATGCCGCGGTGCGAGAGTCGCAGGACCGCGTTTTTTCAGCCTTGTCGAACGTTGGCTTTCGGGCTCCGGCGACGCGCACAACCATCAACCTCGCCCCGGGTCATTTGAAAAAAGAGGGGCCTATGTACGACTTGCCTATCGCGCTCGGTATTTTAAAGGCGACGGGGCAAATCGCGTTTCGTTACGAGCGTCCGCTGTTGTTTGCGGGCGAGCTCGGCCTTTCGGGTGAGTTGCGGCCAATCAAGGGCGGGCTGTCCATCGCGCTCTTGGCCAAAAAATACAACATGGGTGTCGTTCTGCCTGCTGATTCTGCCCACGAGGCGGCTCTGGTCAACGATGTCAACGTCTTTCCAGCACGGACGCTCGATGAGGTTGTTCGCTTTCTCGAGTGCCGCAACGACATTGTGCCCCTCAATGCCAGCGAAAGCTTTTACTCAAAACACGTGATGGCCGATTACCCCATTGACTTTGCGGAAGTCAAGGGACAGGCGGCCGTCAAGCGAGCGGTCGAAATCGCCGTTGCTGGAGGCCACAACTTGCTCTTGATCGGCCCACCGGGATCAGGCAAGTCGATGATTGCCAAACGCATTCCCGGCATCATGCCCAAGCCCCACATCGATGAGTTTTTGGAGATTTTGAGCATCCAGTCGGCGGCGGGCATCACGTTAAACGCGGCTGATCGAGCACTCAAGCGGCCGTTTCGAGCGCCCCATCACACTATCAGCGACGTTGGCCTGCTCGGTGGCGGCACGATTCCTGCCCCGGGCGAGATCTCCCTTGCGCACAACGGCGTCCTGTTTTTGGACGAATTGCCGGAATTCAAGCGTTCGGCTCTGGAGGTGCTCCGGCAGCCGCTCGAAGACGGCACTGTGGCGATTTCCCGTAGCGCCGGTAAGGTGACTCTACCATCCGCCTTTATGCTGGTTGCGGCGATGAATCCGTGTCCGTGCGGCCACCTGGGCGATGCAAAACGCGAATGCCGCTGTACAGTTCCTCAAATCCAGCGTTACCGGGCGAAGATCAGCGGGCCTTTGCTCGACCGCATCGACATACATGTCGAAGCCCCCTCCATCAGCGTTTCTGAAATTCAGAAAAAAGAAAACGCCGAGCCCTCAACCACCATTCGCGACCGTATCGGCCGGTGTCGCGACCTGCAGGCCCAGCGCCTTGCCCATTCCAAGGCGAAGTGCAACGCACGCATGGAAAACGCCGAAATCCAACAACATTGTGCCCTGTCGCCAGAAAACAGCCAGCTGATGTCGCAGGCCATGGAGGAGCTCGACCTCTCCGCTCGCGCCTACACAAAGATCCTGAAGGTCGCCCGCACGATCGCCGACCTCGCCAATTCAACCGATATTGCCGCCAATCACCTCCTGGAGGCTATACAGTATAGGTCACTAGACCGCCAACTATTCTATTGAAGACCGATGCAAAATGCCGTGAAAGCTCGTTTCGCGCTCCGCCGACTGGCTCACGTACGTCTATGTACGCTACGCCAGATCGTGCTCGCGCAAAGCCAAGCTTTGACGACATTTTGCATCGGTCTTTGTGTATTAACAGCTTACGAAAGGAAAGACCGTTGAAAAATGGCTCTATAGCAAGGCCCGAGGAGCGAGGGCGACGGGAGCGTACTGACGTACGTGACCTAGCCCGAACGACGAGAACGCCGCTAGAGACCATTTTAAAACGGTCTTTAAAATGATTCAATATTTAAAAGTTAAAAATCTAGCCCTCGTCGATTCGCTTGAAATCGAGCTTGGTGGAGGATTGACTGTTGTGACGGGCGAAACGGGCGCCGGAAAGAGCCTATTGCTCGGTGCATTGAGTCTCCTGGCGGGTAACAAGGCGCTGGCTACACAGATTCGCCAGGGGTGCGAGTCGGCAGAAGTCGAGGCGGTGCTGTTTTTTGAAAATGACAACGCCGTCAATGCGTGTTTGACGGCGTTGTCGCTGCCGGTGTGCGAAGATGGCCAATTGCTCCTGTTTCGCTCGATAGCGCCAAAGCACGCCCGGGTACAGATCAACGGTAAAGTAGCCACGCGCAGCGCTCTTGAGACGCTTGGCCACGTCTGGATCGACTTCCACGGCCCAGGAGAGCCCCAAAAGCTCCTCGAGGACAAGCAACAAGCGGCCCTGCTCGACGCCTTTGCCGGCGTTTCAAGTGAACTGGCTGATTACCAGGCCGTCTACTTTCGCCAAAAAACGTTGATCGCCGACCGCGAACGCCTCAGCAATGCTCAAAAACTGTCGCCCGATGAGCTCGCCTTTCTCCAATCCCAGTTGATGGCCTTCGACGCCCTCGACCTCACGCCAGAAGGCATCGAGACTCTGGAGCGGCAAGCCAAACAAATCGCGTCGCAACAGGCTATTTTGGAGACCAGCGCCCTCGCCGACGAGCTTCTGAGCGGCGATAACGGCATCATGGCCCTTCTCAATAAGCTCCGTAAGCCGGCCGAAACGCTGGCCAACATCGATCGGCGCTTTGATTTTCATGAACGTCTCGACGCCCTCACAGTCGAAGTTGAAGACATCGCCCAAGAATACCGTTCGGGCGCGTTCACCGAGATCGACAATCCTGAAGTGATTTTGCAAAGGCAGGACGCTTGGCTCTCTTTGCAGAGGCAGTACGGCCGAGGTCTCGATGCTGTGTTGCTGAAAAAAAGAGCCATCGAACAGCAGATAGCCAGCCAAACAGCCATCGATGGCCAAATAGTCGCCCTCGAACGTGCCATTGTCGCATTGATGCCCGCCATTCAGACGACCACCGCCGCCCTGACTGCCAAGCGCACACGGGCCGCCAGCGATCTCAGCCATCGCGTAACGGCTCTGCTCACCTCTCTGGGCTTCAAAAAAGCCGATTTTCGGATCGCCATTCAGCCTGCTGACTTTGGCCCGCTCGGCAACAGTCATGCGGCTTTTCTCTTTGCTCCCAACTGCGGTCAGGACCCTCTACCCCTCAAATACATCGCCTCCTCCGGTGAAATGGCCCGCGTCATGCTCGCTCTCAAGGCCATCCTCGCCAAGGCCGACGAAACTCCCGTCCTCGTCTTTGACGAAGTCGATGCCAATGTCGGCGGCGAAATCGGCACCATCGTCGGTAAAGAACTCAAGCACATCGGCCAAACCCATCAGGTCTTTTGCGTCACCCACCTCCCTCAAGTCGCCGCCCAGGGCGATACTCATTTATTGATCGAGAAAACCCATGGAGACACCGACATCCGTATCACCCTCTCTCTCCTCGATACCCCCAGCGCCCGCACTCTGGAACTCGCCCGTATGCTCGGCGACCGATCCAGCTCTTCTGCCCTCGAACACGCCAAAACACTTATAGCTTAAGTAACTTGTGGCGACCGGAAACCACTTTTTATGGAATAAAACCTCAATCATTAGCGAAATTTTATTACCGCGCATCGGTTTTCCGATGCGCCCTGGATGCGCCGTTAAAAGTACTAACTTCCTGCAACTCTGCGTGTGACAACACGCCCTCGATGCGCCGTTAAAGAGCTCGGCGGGTCTATGGAGCCATTTGTGGCGCACTCCTTCAGCCTTCGAGAGCGGCTTTGGCTGTAAAAAACAAGATATTGGAATGGATTTGTCTCTGTTTTTAGAAAAGAATCTTCAAATATAGTATTTTTACAAAAAGTCAAGCTTTTTCGTGATTTTTTTTGCGCTGCAGTATTCCAGTGCGTCTTGCAGGCGCGGACCGGTTAGAAATTCAATAAGTCGTTTTCACCATTTGGTGAAATTTACATTAGAACACTCATGACCCTGCAGGCGTCAATTAGACAGGCAACGCAATCGATATGACTTGTTTTTCGCTAATGATTGAGGGAATAAAAAGGGGGTTCTGGACCTTCCCCCAAAACACTTTTAAAGCGAAATACTAAAATACATCGCATTGTTGTATTTCGCAGCGAATGGATATCAGAAAGGTTCATTGCCGACCAATTTTCAGCCCACTGCAAAATAGTCGCGACTGATTTTCAATGGACTGCAAAATAGTCGCGACTGATTTTCAGGCTACTGCAAAATAGTCTTGACTGATTTGCAGGGTTATGAAAAATGGGAACATCATGAATCGCTTTTATCTATCACTCCTCGTGGAGCATTTTAAGCAGGATGATCAAATGGCCTTTCTCTGTGGGCCTCGGCAAGTGGGCAAGACGACATTGGCTAAACAAGTTGGGGAAGCTCTGCTGCCATATACGTACCTTAACTGGGATTCGCTGCCACATAGAGAGCAGATTTTGACCCACGCATTTCGGCCCTTGCCTGTCTTGGGTGGCGAAAAGAGGACTCTTTTACTGGACGAGATTCATAAATATAGGCAGTGGAAGTCATACCTCAAGGGCCTGTACGATACCGAAAAGGCACATTTCCGTTTTTTGGTCACGGGGAGCGCGAAGCTAAACATTTTTAGGCGCAGTGAGGACAGCTTGATGGGGCGTTACTTTCTGTATCGTATTCACCCGCTGAGTGTTGCCGAATGCGTCCAAGAGTCGCGCAGTCCAGGTCTTTTGCAAGCGCCAAAGGCAATCTCATTTGACGCTTTTGATGCGCTTTTCCAATGGGGAGGTTTTCCAGAGCCATTTATTAAACAAAGTCAGACCTTTCACAGACGCTGGCAACGCTTGAGACAGGAGCAAACTTTGGGGGAATTGCGCGACCTCACCCAAATTCAACAACTCGCCAAGGTAGAAGTTTTGGCAGAACTGTTGCACCACCAGGCCGGTCAGCTCGTCAATTACAGCCAATTGGCGAAAAAGGTGCGCGTGGCAGTCAATACCATCATCGGGTGGACCCAGGCGTTGTCGCAACTATACTTTTGTTTTTTTCTCAAGCCGTGGAGTAAAAACCTCTCTCGGTCACTCCTAAAAGAGCCCAAATGCTACCTTTGGGATTGGTCGACGCTCGAAGATCTGGGTGCGCGCTGTGAAAATTTTGTTGCCAGTCACTTACTGAAGGCTACACAATTTTGGACCGATGCCGGCCTTGGAGACTATCAACTGTATTTCTTGCGGACGAAGGATCAAAAAGAAGTTGATTTCTTGGTGACAGAAAACAAGAAGCCCTGGTTTTTGGTCGAGGTCAATCAATCTCACAAGACAGGGCTCTCCCCGCACTTGAAAAACTTCCAACAGGCCCTCAACGCTCCTCACGCCTTCCAAGTCGCCTTTGACCTGCCTTTTGTCGCGCAAGACTGCTTTGCAGAAACAAGCCCTGTCATTGTCCCAGCAACTACCTTTTTGTCTCAACTCGTCTAAAAGACGCCAATGAAGCAACGAAGCTCAACACTTGGGCGAAAAGTGTAGAGGCTGCCCGCAAAAAAACCGTCTCCCCATTCCGCGGATGCCCGCAAAACAGAGAGACGGCCCAATTTGCCTTTTTTAGAAAAGCGTTTTATGCGTTAGAACACAGCTTAGAACGTGTAGCGCAAGCCAACTTCTACACCGTGTATCCAAGGCATCTTTGTGCTATTGGCTTTTGTGGTGTGAAACAGTTTATATCCACCAAACAAGGCTATGTTTGTGGTGCAGTGATAAGTTACACCTGTCATGAACTGATAGGCAAAGACGTCTGCCTTGTCCTCGCCATCACCTACATTGTTCTTGAGTTTAACATTAGACCAGCCGCAGCCTAAGCCAAAATACCAATCGAGATTTTCCTGAATCGACAGATCGTAATAGGCATTGATAAGACCTGCCAAATGTCTGTAGTCAAAATCGCATGATTCGCCATTAATTTCTTTGACCTGGCTGTCCTTATACGTACCTTCGAGTTCGAAGCGGAAATCTTCGTACTTGGTACCGACGAAGAGGCTGCCCGATCCACCGGTTTTGTATTTAAGACCATCGGCCTTCATGGGGAATATAACTCCGCCACTGGCGCCGATGTAGATGTCTTCACCACTTTTATTCTCTTTAGCGGGTGCGGCGGCGAACACGGAGCTCGCTGCGCAAACTGCCAAGAGACCAACAATTGCTTTGAATGTATTTTTCATAATTTTGTCTGTAAGGTTCTTACCTCAACCAAGACTTGACGTTAAAAAACTTCTTGGGTCGATGTCAACAGGGAACTTTAAAAAATGTTTCAAAGACCTGTGTAAAATGGCGCCAAAATGTGTTTCGCGCTCCGTCGACTGGCCACGGGGAAAGACTTTTTTGAAAAAAAGTCTCTCCCCGACCCCCTCTCAAAAAAACTTTAAAGCGAAACACAAAAATGCATGCATTTTTATATTTCGCAAAGAAATTGGCGAAGCTGGATGGTCAGCACGGCCACTAACACGGCAGATCGTACTCGCGCAAAGCCACATTTTTGCATCCATTTTACACAGGTCTTTAATTAAATGAATACCAACGACATAAGACCGATAACAAATGGTTTTCTGGACAGTCCCGAAGGCCAATGAGGCAAGACGCATGCGGTAAAAGATCAGCGCCAAAATGCGAGTTTCGCTTTAATCATAGAATGGATAATCTCGCAGAGATTATCTTTTCTTCTCTCCCAAAATTCAAACGCTGCTAGTCAAGAGCCTTTTCTTATTGCGCGACGAGGATATGTCATTTAGTCTGCTGAATATTTTATGCAATTCGCGTGGACAGGTGTATTGTGGTTGTTGCCGCTTGTGATAGCAGGTGGAATTATTGGGTTCATTTGGCTCGAGCGCGGCCGGCGGAGCCGAATGGAGCAGTTTGTTTCCGTCAATTTGCTGCCGAAGTTGTTATGTGTGAGCGAAGGGCGACGAAAGCTGAAGGCGGGGCTGTGGATGTTAGGGCTGATTTTCTTAATCTTGGCGCTCGCGAGGCCGCAATGGGGCTCACGTTTTGTCGAGACTCGGGCGCGGGGCATCGATATTCTCTTTGCGCTGGACACCTCTAAAAGCATGTTGGCCGAAGACTACAAGCCAAATCGTTTGGAGCGGTCGAAGTTGGCCATCGTAGACCTCCTAAGCGGGTTGAAGGGCGACCGCGTTGGCCTCGTTGCCTTTGCGGGTCAGGCCTTTTTGCAATGTCCGCTGACGGCCGATTACGACGCGTTTCGACAGTCGCTAGAGGCCCTAGACACCGATATCATTCCGGTGCCTGGAACAGACGTGTCGGCGGCCATTCGTGAGGCCCTTACGGCATTTTCTAAAGACGCCAATCACAAGATTCTCATTTTGATCACCGATGGCGAAGATCTCGAAGGACAGGGCGTAGCGCTCGCAGAAAGCGTCAAGGACGACCTTAAAATCTTTACCGTGGGCGTGGGGACGGAGAAGGGAGAATTGATTCCTCTGCGGCGGCCAGACGGCTCCACGGACTTTCTCAAAGACGCGAGTGGCGCTTTTGTAAAAACGAAGTTGGATGTTCAAACGCTCACCTCCATCGCAGACAAGACTGGCGGCTTTTTTGTCAATTTGGGCAACGGCGATGGCCTGCATCAGGTTTACGAATCGGGGCTAAAGGGTATTCCGGACCAAGAGCTGTCGGCGCAAGTCAAGCCAGAGGCGATCGACCGCTATCTCTGGTTTTTGGCAGCCTCGGCCCTCTGCTTTTTGGAATGCTTCATTGTGAAAAGACCGCGCAAGGGCCTCTAGCGGCGTTCATTTTTCTATTTTGTAAATTGCTCATTCGCAAAGGCTAGGGAAAACCGCGGCTCAACGCCTCCAGCAATCGGTATTAGCTTTTGATTGAGGATGGCGAGTAGGGCCGCCTGTACGACTTCCTGCGAGACACCCAATTCGCGGAGACGCAGTAGGCATGTGTCAGTGTTGTCTGCGTGGAGCGTGCTGATGACTAGGTGGCCTGTGAGTGCGGCTGAAAATGCGGATTCGGCTGTTTCGGCATCTCGGATTTCGCCAATAAAGAGGATATCGGGGTCTTGCCGCAGGAATTGCCTGATCAGTTGTGCGAAGGAGGCCTGTGGCGACACCATGGACTGACAGACGCCGTCAATGACGTACTCAATGGGGTCTTCGGCGGTGACGATTTTGAGATCACTTCGATTGAGGTGGGCGAGGAGCGAACAGGCGGTTGTTGTTTTTCCGCTGCCAGTGGGGCCAGTGATCAAGAGCAGGCCCGTCTGCGAGAGCAATGCCAACAGCGATAACAAAATGTCCCTGGGCATGCCCAGTTTTTCGAGATCGAGGGATTGGTTATTGAGAATGCGTAGGACGATCGATGTTTCATGCGTCGACTCAACCTTGGACAGGCGAATGTCAAAAGTCTGTTCGCCCCATATGTAGAAAAAATGGCCGTCTTCGGGGACGTACTTGTCGTTGACGTCGCAGTGGGCGAGGTATTTCAACCGCCGGATCAACTGTGGAGTGGGCATGAGCTCTTGTTTGCGGAACAAGCCGTGTTTGCGAAAAAAGATGTCGCGGCCAATGTGGATATCGGAGACCCCTTCGGTGATGGCGAGGTCGATTAAGGGGCGTTCAGGAGTGTCCAGAAGCGTCGTTTTTTGAGCGGGTTCGGACGAGGGAGGGCAGCGGTAATAAAAACTCAACCAACGTTCGATGACGGCCGTTTCGGCGATGCGGAGCTTAAAATCACAGTGGAGTTGCGCGCGCAAGAGCGTTTTTTGCTGCGCCGATAAGCTACCATCGCTCCACAAGACGAGTGCATCCATGTTCTCGTGTGAGGGTACTACCTTGTATTGCAGCGCGACGGCCTGTGGAACGAGGGCTAACGTTTCTGGAGTTGTGTGTTTCATTAAAAAATAGCGGCGACTCGCTCGATTAAAAAGCAGGATCCCGTGACGAGAAAAGTGGCATTGGCGGCCGTCTGAATGGGTGTCACGACGTCATCCGTCACGGCGATGGCGCCATCAAAGCAATTGCGGGCGACGTCGGCCATTGTTGCTGTCGGACAGCCGCCGGGCCTGAGAATGTGGGTGAAGGTCATGGATGCGACGTAGGGTGCCAGTGCAGGAATAAAGAAGGTCTTGTCTCCCTTGCATGAAAACAGGAGGTGCGGCTTGCTATGCTCTCGATTGAAGGTCCTGAGGTCCTTCAGGAGGTATTGCAGCCCCTCTTCGTTGTGTGTTACGTCGAGAATGACGGTGTTGCTCGCGACGCTTCTAACGTCCCACCGAGCCGGCCAATAGGTTGTCTGGAGGGCCAAATCAATGGTGTTTGCGAGCTTTGGAAAAAGCTTTTTTAGGCATTGGGCCGCGAGCACTGCCATGGAGGCGTTTTTCCATTGATAACAGCCCTTTAGCGACGTTGCTGGTCGTATGGCCGTGTCGATGGGAAACAACGGAACACCCCTTTCCGCCGCGATGGTTGCAATGACCCTGTCTGCCTCTCGTGGTAAGTCGCCGAGGATACAGGGGACTCCCGGCTTGAGAATACCAGCCTTTTCGCGCGCAATGGCCTCAACGGTGTCGCCCAGATGCTCCGTGTGGTCCAATCCGATCGATGTAATGATTGTCAATAGCGGATCTATCACGTTGGTGGCGTCGAGTCGGCCACCCATGCCTGTTTCGAAAATGCAGATGTCGGGCCGCTCTTCTTCAAAAACGAGAAACGCCATCGCCGTCAAGAGCTCGAAAAACGAGAGCGAATCGGCGCCCGGCAGAGACTTTAAGCGTGTCGTGAGTGCGGCAAAACGGCCTTCGTCGATGTTGTTGCGATCGATCTGGATGCGCTCGCATGGCGAAATCAGGTGCGGTGATGTGAACAGTCCTGTCTTGTAACCCGCCGTGCGGAAGCTGTTTTCCAGGAGGGCAGCCGTCGAGCCCTTACCGTTTGTTCCCGCAATGTGAATGCTGTTTTTCGGCCACACGAGGCCATTTGTTTTGCAAAAACGCTCCATGCGCCCGAGCCCATGCTTGTGCGTCGGTTGTTGAAATAAAAACTGACAAGCCTCCAAAAATTCCATAAATTGATTTTAGAGCCGATTTAAAAGATAATGAATGTTGACAAAAACAGTGAAGGTCGAGACAAAAAACCGTTTTTAGGAGTCAACTTTGTCAAATGCGGAGCCTACGGCCGCCTCTATCGCAATAAGGATCAAACCGCCTACACGGGCTATTGTCCGCGATGCCGCCGCTTCGTCAAGATCCCCATCGGCAAGGGCGGGTGTAGTGAGCGTTTTTTTATCGTCGAATGTTTTTAAAGTAAAGGCCATCCTACCTAACAAAACTTGAAAAACCAGATTTTGATCTTGCAAATTGAAAATGGATTTTCAAAAATACAATACAGCATGATTCATCGAGCTATTTCGCCCTACTTGACACAATTACTCCAGCAGTTTCCCGCAGTCACACTTATTGGTCCGAGACAATGCGGCAAGACGACGCTCGCCAAAACGTATTCGCCGCTCTACTTTGATTTGGAGCAAGACAGTGAATGGATGCGGCTCGATCTTGAGTGGGAAAGCGTACTGACATCCACAACCCCCGTCATTTTAGACGAAGCACAAGAGCGCCCCGCCCTTTTTAAAAAACTGCGCGCCACCATCGACCAGGACAGAGGCCGGTTCGGTAAGTTTATTATTCTTGGGTCCGTCTCCCCACATCTGCTAAAAAACGTGTCGGAATCCCTTGCGGGTAGGGTTGCGAGGGTTTCGTTGGGGCCACTTACGCTCAATGAGTACCCAAACATGAAGGAACTTTGGTTGCGAGGCGGCTATCCAGATGGACTTCTGTTTCCCGCTAATTACGCGGTTTGGCATCACAATTACCTCAGGAGTCTCGCCGAAAGGGATTTGCCAAATTGGGGGTTACACGCGCAAGCAAAATTGACAGAAAAGCTCTTTCTGATGTTGGCGCATTGCCACGGGCAGATTTTCAACGCCTCCCAGCTCAGTAAGAGCCTGGGAATCACGCATCCAACGGTCAAGAGCTACCTGGAATTTCTCGAAGGGGCCTTTTTGTTGCGCCTCTTGCCACCCTTTGCGAAAAACATTAAAAAACGACTGATTAAAAGCCCTAAGGTGTATTGGCGCGATTCTGGCTTGCTCCATGCGTTACTAAAGGTGAGCGACGACAAAGACCTACTTTCGAGGCCCTTTGTGGGACATTCTTGGGAAGGCTTTGTCATCGAACAGATTTTAGGTGTTTTGGAACAAAAGGGCGTGTCCTATGAAGCCTCCTTTTTAAGAACAGTCGACGGCAAGGAAATCGACCTCGTCCTCGAGTTCGGCCAAACGACTTGGGCGATCGAGATAAAACTGTCCAGCATGGAAAATCAAAAGTTTTTTGAATCACTCAAGGCCACAGCTCCGCTCATTCAGACGCAAAAATCCATTTTAATATCCAATGTACAGTCGTCGATCTTCAAAGACGATCGCATCGTGGCCAATCTCGCAGACTTTTTAGCCTACCTAGGACAGTTGCAAAATGGCCTATCGTTGTGCGCTCCCTGAGGAATTTTGGCAATTTTTCATTGGGTTCGGCGTTCTGGCTAAGCAGCATCCCGACCGCGGCAGCGCCAGTTGTTCACGGTTCAATGGTCCGACTGGATAAAGAATGCAAAAAGATCCATTCAGCCATTTTGTTAACAAAAAATGCTCTTAAAAACTAAAGCGGTACTTTACTTTTCTATGCAAAAACTAAAGTAGCGCTTTAGTTTTTTAATCATGAAGTCTTTTCAGCGTTACTTACCCGTGAGCTACGACAGCTTTTTTTATTGGGACCGCGCGGAACTGGCTTTACCGCACATCGCACAGTGGGACGATGGTCTTGAGTTGTTCGCAGAGGGCGGCGAATTCAGAGTCGGAGTAGGTGGATTCGTTTAGAAAACGTTTGTCGAGGGGCTTGGTTGGGACGAATTTTTGTAAAAAATACCTGTGGCCGGCGACGAGCTTGCTAATTTCGAGGAGGTCGGCCTCGGAGAGTTGTGAGCGGACAACGGTCGTCCGAAACTCGCAATCGATGCCGGATGTCTTAATAGACTGAATGCTTTGGGCGATGTTTTCTGGCAAAACGTCGGACCGAGTGATTTCTTGGTACTTGTCGAGCGGCGCCTTGACGTCCATAGCCACGTAGTCAACGAGCTTGGCGTCGAGAATGGCCTTGAGGATTTTTGGATAATATCCGTTGCTGTCCAGCTTGATCAAAAAGCCGAGTTTTTTAATTTTCTCCAAAAATGTCATGAGGTCCGGCTGCATGCAGGGCTCGCCTCCCGTGACAACCACAGCGTCCAACTTTCTCACGCGCGTTTTTAGGAAATCCCAAACAGCATCTTCCGTCACGCGCCCCTCGACGCCCTCTGATAGCAATTCCGGATTGTGGCAATAGGGGCATCTCAACGGACACCCCTGAGCGAAGACCACCGCCGACATATTGCCAGGGTAGTCGATGTAAGAACACTTGTGTAAACCACCAATTTTCATAAAAAACCCTCTACTGGGTTATAACCACCCAATATTCTCGCAAAAAAGCAAACGCTTCAGCCATTGTCTTTTTCGTAACCCCACAATCGGCAGCTAATTGTTTATAGTCCGCTCCTAATGCAATCGGCGGTGGCTCAAGCGTTTGAGGGAAGTTATGTGTGTTGCGACGTTCAAATGTGGCTTTTATAGCGGATAGGACTTGTTGTGGTTCAGGCAAGCCTTGTTCGATGATCAGGACTAAGTCTACAAGGTCTCTGATGCGTGAAAACGGCCGCTTATCTCGCGGGTACGAAAACGCGTGTATTTTTTCGGCAAAATGCTGCTCCAACGGCAGGATGGCTGCAAATGCTGGTTCTATGCCAGCAAACTGCAAACTCGCTTCACCCTGCTTCCATTCCACCTCCGAAATAACTGCATCGCCAAGGCCCACATCGATGTGGAATTTTGTAAAAACCCTATTGGCAACTCTCGCCTCTACAGGATAGCGCCATCCGCCATACACTGCCTGCGCAAGCTCTACAACGGGAACGCCAATATAAAAAACAAACCCATCTGACAAGTCCTTTTTGGCCTCATTTTGAAGGAGCGTGCGAATGGTATATGCATCCGCATTGTGACTATGTGGCATGGAAAAATCGACATCTTTTGTTGTTCTTGCAATGTTGTGAAACCGAAATTCTAAAGCATACCCGCCCTTCAAGATCCATTGTGGCTTCGGGTTACGCCGATCAAATAAGCGCGCTAGAAGACGATCAAACGTAATCCGTTTTCGCAATCGCTCTAACGGAATCGAGCGCTCTCGTGCAACATTTTGCAACCTATCCTCCAGCGCTCGTCTGAAGGCATTCGCGTCTGCATATTGTGTGGAATCACTTGCCATAGCCATTTCTCGCCCGCATATTTTTCACGATCATCATGATTTTTGCTCTAGCTTTTGTTGACATTTCAGCACTTAAAATATCGATGAGCTGAATCATTCCCTTATCACAAGCTTCCTGGATAGCTTGCTCAAGATAATCGATGCTCAGGTGGGATTCAGCTGAGTCAACGATCGTCCGAAGCGGTGTAGTGACAAAAAATCCTTCCCTCAGCTCCTTTTCATCAGGTGATATGGCGTCTTTGTAAAAAACACAGCCTTTGGGTATTGTTTTTCGAAAGCCTAGAGGAACGGTGATGTGAAATTGAGCTGGCATAACGTCACTGAGTTCGTGTATTGCAAGTGCGGAATCGTGCGAAAAAACGGCCTGAGGTTCGTCTGCGCGATTCCGACTCCACAGAGACAACCGCACATAATCTTCGTTTGAAGAATGAGGAAATTGAACCAGGCGGAACAGCCCCCGATTGATTTCAAGCCATAGACAGTTTTGTTTGTAGTAGGTATGCATTCTACGGGAAAATCCAACCTGAACGGCTTGTTTTGCTGTAAAATAGCCAGATTGCGAGGCGGCGAGTTCAAATAGCTGTTGCCTTTTGCCCATGTTTGTTATTTGATTCGTAATAAACATGAATGGTTTTAATTTAAAATCAATCGTATTTTTTACGAAAAACGTCGCTTTTGCGTGAAAAAATAAAAATAGGCCAATTCCAGTAAAGGCAACAACAAGCCACTTTTTCTTGCGAAACATAAAAAATGTTTTTAAGTGTTTTTCGCGGCATAAAGGAGGCAAGAAGCAGGCGTCTGTGGATTTGCTGAAGGGAGTGCACTTACGTGCTCGACCGAAGCAAACTCCGATGGACAACGAACTTATTGCCTCCAGTGGACAGCGAGAAATAGGTTTCCGGTTGAACTCACACCAGCACAGCTTCGCGCTCTCGTGTGTGCACGGTTGGCTGTTCGACACAATAGGTTTTGCGGTTGGCGAACTCTTCTTTTTTACCTTCGTTCCATTGTTTGACGGGTCGAATGTAGCCGACGACGCGAGAGTAGACTTCGCATTCGGCGCCGCAGGTTGGGCATTGGAAGTGTTCTCCGTTGATATAGCCGTGACTCGGGCAAGTGCTGAAGGTGGGTGTGAAGGTGAAGTAGGGAAGGCGGTACTCGGTGCAGATTTTTTTGACGAGGTTTTTGATAGTCTCGAGGCTGTGGATGCGCTCGCCGGCGAAGATGTGGACAACGGTTCCGCCCGTGTACTTGGTCTGGATGTCATCTTGGTGGTCGAGGACTTCAAAAATGTCATCCGTGTGGTTGACGGGCAATTGCGTCGAGTTCGTATAATAAGGGCAAGCTTGGCGCGAGCGGTAATCGTCCTCGTTGGCGCACTGAATGCTGCCGAGCGTTTCCTTATCGAGCTTGGCCAAACGGTACGAGGTGCCTTCGGCCGGTGTCGCCTCCAGGTTGTAGTTGCTGCCGGTCTCTTTTTGGAAGGCGAGAATCTTGGAACGCATGAACTGCATGACTTCCAGTGTAAACGCCTTGCCCTCTGGAGAGGAAATGTCGGTGCCGATCAAGTTGGTGCAGGCCTCGTTCATGCCGATCAGGCCAATGGTCGAGAAGTGATTTTTCCAGAAGACACCGAAACGCGCCTTGACGTCCCTGAGGTAGAATTTGGCGTAAGGGTAGAGGTTATTGTCGGTGAACTGTTCGAGCACTTTGCGCTTAATTTCGAGACTGTTTTTGGCGACCGTCATGACGTTTTCCAACTGCTTGAAAAAGGCTGTCTTGTCTTTTGCGAGAAAGGCGATGCGCGGCAGGTTGACCGTCACGACGCCGATGGAGCCCGTCAGTGGATTTGAGCCAAATAGACCGCCGCCGCGATACTCGAGTTCACGGTTGTCGATGCGGAGGCGGCAGCACATCGATCGGGCATCTTCCGGGTTCATGTCGGAATTGATGAAGTTGGAGAAGTAGGGGACGCCGTACTTGGCGGTCATTTTCCACAGTCCTTTGAGTTCAGGATTGTCCCAATCGAAATCCTTGGTGATGTTGTACGTGGGAATCGGGAAGGTGAAGACGCGGCCGCTCTTGTCGCCTTCCATCATGACCTCGAAAAAGGCCTTGTTGATCATGTCCATCTCGCTCTGGAAGTCCTTGTAGGTCTCGGGCATCGTCTTGCCGCCGATGATGACGTTTTGGTCGGCATATATCTTTGGGACGTTTAGGTCCATCGTGATGTTCGTAAAAGGCGTCTGAAAACCGGTGCGCGTCGGAACATTGATGTTGAAAACGAACTCCTGCATCGTCTGCTTGACTTGTGAATACTCGAGTCTGTCGTAGCGGATAAATGGAGCCAGGAGCGTGTCGAAGTTCGAAAAGGCCTGGGCGCCCGCGGATTCCCCCTGAAGGGTATAGAGGAAGTTGACGATCTGCCCAAGGGCCGTCCGCAGGTGCTTGGCGGGTCCGCTCTCCACTTTGCCCGAAACGCCCGTAAAGCCAGCCAAGAGGAGGTCACGCAGGTCCCAGCCAACGCAGTAGACGGACAGAATGTTGAGGTCGTGGATGTGGATGTCGCCGTTGCTGTGGGCGTCGCGGATCTCCGGTGTGTAAATCTTGTTGAGCCAGTAATGTTTGCTGATCTTGGACGCGACGTAATTGTTGAGGCCCTGAATCGAGTAGGTCATGTTCGAGTTTTCATTGACCTGCCAGTCGAGGTTGTGGAGGTAGGAGTCGACCATGTCGAGGTTGGCGTTTTTTAAGAATTCGCGCAAGGTCGCATGCTGCTCGCGATAGAGCATGTAGGCCTTGGCCGTCTTCTTATACCTTGAGTCCATGAGGGTGTCTTCAACCTGATCCTGAACCCTTTCCAAGCTGACGGCGCCACGTTCGTCGGCGAACTCGCTCAAGCAAGTCACCACCTTATCGGAAAGCGCTTTGGCGATATTTTTGTTGAACTCTTGAGTCGCGGAGGCCGCTTTCTCAATCGCCCGAGTGATTTTTTCTGGATTAAAAGGCTCCAAACTGCCGTCGCGTTTGATGATTTGTTTCATAATGAATGACTTGTGTTAAAAAATATGCTTTTGCAAAAACCACTACATATTGTGGTTGATGAGCGAATGCATAACAATATCTAGTGTTTTCGTATTTTTTCAAGCGCGATATTAAAAAAGTTATTCACAAGAGGTGGACGGTTTTTTTGAGACGAGAAAGATTGACAATGGTCATGCAAGTTTTTACCAATTATAGACCGGTGCAAAATGGCGCCAAAATGCGTTTCGCGCTCCGTCGACTGCCTCGTAGCATCATGAACAAGCCCTATATATCCGTCGTAATTCCGATATACAATGAAGAGTGTGTGTTGCCAGAGATGTACAAGCGCGTCACGAGCGTTATGGACGCTTACGGCAAGCCATATGAGTTGGTATTGGTGAATGACGGCAGCTCCGACAGCTCCATAAAATTTTTGGAAAACTGTTTTAAGGACCGCCCGGACATTGTCCACATCGTCGACTTGAACGGCAATCACGGCCAATACATGGCGATCGCGGCCGGATTTCAAGAGGCGAAGGGCGAGGTGATTGTCAACCTCGACGCCGACATGCAAAATCCGCCAGAAGAGATCCCTGTCGTGCTCAAAAAGTTCGAAGAGGGCCATGACTATGTTGGCAGTTATCGGAAAGATCGGCAGGACTCGTGGTTTCGGACTTGGACATCGAAACTCAACAACCGCATACGGCATTGGGCAACGGGCATCGACATGACGGATCAGGGCTGTATGTTGCGTGCCTATAGCCGAAAAATCGTCGACGCCATCAACGCGTCTCACGAGCGCTCGATCTTTATTTCTGTTCTCGGACGTAAGTTTGCTGGCAATCCTGCCGAAGTCGGTGTCGAACACCACGAACGCGCCGAAGGAGAGTCGAAGTACGGCATCGCAAAACTCATGCGAATCAATTTTGACCTCTTTACCGGCTTCAGTTTACTGCCGCTGCAGCTCTTTACCTTTTTGGGCCTCTTCTTGGTCGGCATTACGTCGATCCTGTTGTTGGTCGGCATCGTCAACCTGTTTTTCGATGAAACCTTCACCTTGCTCGCTTACAGCTTCATTGCGTGGCTGCTGAGCTTTGCAATCTTCGGTATCGGGCTCCTCGGCGAATACCTCGGCCGCGCTTACCACACTGTCCAGGGGCGGCCGCGCTTTCTAATCAAGAAGATTTACAGGAAAGAGTAGTGAGCTAAAATAAAGCTGAAATAGGCGCACTGAATAGGCCTTCGCCTAGAGAAAACGTCATCGGATTTGTATTGAGAACAACTCCAATAAAGGGTCGACCCTTTGCAATGTTGTTTTTAAACCACGCTAAGTGCTTTGCGTCGGACCTAGAAGTATTGCTTCCAGCTTTTACTTCGATGCCTAGCATAGCCCCATCATCTCTTTCGACAATAAAGTCTATTTCGCGTTGGTCTCTGTCTCGGTAATGGTAAAGTTGGTAACGCTCGCCAAAGGTCTCCACTTCTGCAATCAGCTGAGTAAACACAAAGGTTTCTATCAATTTGCCAACCTGATCGCCATTCAAGAGAACGTTGGCTTTTTTCCACTTTAAAAGAGCTGTCATCATCCCTGTGTCGGTCATAAAGAGCTTATCTTTCTTGGCCGCCTTTTCATAGTCTGTTTTTGTCCACGCATGTACCCTTTCGATGAGGTGCAAGGCTTCCAGTGCGTTCAGGTACGACTCTGCGGTATGTCTCTGTATGGAGAGCCCTGCGGTGATGGCCGACATATCCATGAACTTTCCTGACCATGCGGCTAAAACTTCCAACAGAGCGCGCATGGCGTCTTTTCGGCGAATATTGGCAATATCCTTCAAGTCGCGTTCGAGCAATGCTGCTATGTAGTCTTTATGCCAGAACTTGCTATGCGTTGCGTTCAAGGCCTCTGGAAATCCACCTTGGAAGGCCATGTCCACAATTTCCCCCCGTAAATTTTCAGCCGAACGATCAACAAACATTCCGTTAAACGCCTTTTCTAAAAACAAAGGTGTATGATTGAGTGTTTCCCCGACCGTTAGTGGCCTGAGGCGAACTTTTCGAACGCGCCCAGCAAGCGACTCATTGACACCGGGAAGGCTTTGAATGTTTGCTGACCCCGTCAATAGATATTGCCCGGGCCGCGTATCTTCATCCACTTTCTTTTTGATGGCCGATAGCAATTCGGGCGCCTTTTGAATTTCGTCAATAATCATCAAGCGTTGGTCGTGAGAAACAAACCCCATGGGGTCGCTCCGCGCAACGGATAGAATATTGGCATCATCGAGCGTTCTGTAAGTTGCGTTCGTCGACATCCATTGCTTAACTAGGGTCGTTTTCCCGCATTGTCTAGCCCCCTCGAGTATGACAACTCTCCTTATTTTTAAGGCCATATTCAGAGATTCATTTTGCCATCGAGCGTACATGATTTTTTAACTCCATTTCCGGCAATTTTAGCAATAACTATCCGGCAATTTTAGCAATAGCCATTCGGCAATTTTAGCAATAACTATCCGGCAATTTTAGCAATAAGTCAAGATTTTCCTGCAAAACAGATGGTGTGGCGCGCATTTATCGAAATAAACTTTTGCGTTTCATGAAAAATTCCTTTTGATAAATGAGACGATTGAAAAAATCATTTTGTATAGCTTTCGGATTCCAACATGAACATCGACACAATACTCATAGAGGCAAAAACGGGACGGCCCACAACTCGGGCGGCGTTTGAGGCTTACAAGGCGAAGTTGGTGGGCGCGAACGGGGCCCTGACACAGGTGATTAAGGGTATTGGGAAATTGCCGCCGGAGGAACGTCCGGCTGCCGGGCAAGCCATTAACCAGGTCAAAAAGGAGCTGGAGTCCATTTTTAATGAGCGTTTGGTGGAGATCGAGGCCCAGGAGCGCAAAGCCGTGTTGGGCACACCCGTTGACCCGAATTTGCCAACGCGAGACAAGCGTGGCCGCCTCCATCCACTGACGCAGGTACGAAATCAGCTGACGGAGATTTTTGCAAAAATTGGGTTTGTGGTTGCGGAAGGACCGGAAATTGAGTCGGAATGGTACTGCTTGGACGCCCTCAACATTCCCCAAGACCACCCGGCGAGAGATGCCCAGGACACCCTCTATTTCCCAAAACAGCTCAAAATGGGCAACGTCAATAAAAAGGCCGATGAACAGTACATCTTGCGTACACACACGTCGAGCGTCCAGATCCGGGCGATGTTGAAAAATCCGCCGCCGTTACGGATTATCGCCCCGGGCCGCGTCTTTCGCCGAGACACCGTTGACGCCACTCACAGCGCCTGTTTCCACCAAATTGAGGGCCTCTATGTCGATAAGGGTGTCACGGTTTGCGACCTCAAGGATGTCCTCGACCACTTTCTCAAAGAACTGTTTGGCAACAAGGTTGAAATTCGCCTGCGCCCCAGCTTCTTTCCCTTCACCGAACCCAGCTTCGAACTCGATTTAAAATCCCCCCACATGGGCGCTCTCAGCAATCAGTGGATAGAGATTTTGGGCTGCGGTATCGTCGATCCCGCTGTCTTCGACTCCGTTGGCTACGATTCACATGTCTGGAGCGGTTACGCCTTCGGGGCAGGTATCGAGCGCATCGCCATGCTCCTCTACGGCATCGATGATGTACGGCTTTTTTATCAAAACGACCTCCGCTTTTTGTAAGACCGTTGCAAAATGGTCTCTAGCTGCGTTCTCGTCGATCGGGCTAAGTCACGTACCAACGTACGCTCCTGTCGCCCTCTCTCCTCGGGCCTTGCTATAGAGCCATTTTTCAACGGTCTTATGGCGTTGTAAGTCGTTAACCCGCACAGCCACATTTTCCTCAATCATTAGCGAAACTTTCGCCAATTCAACAATGAATCGTCGCTACCAAGCGGAGCGAAGCAATGTTGGCATATAATTTGCTGTGTATAAAAATTGCATGAAAATAATACAAAAAACTCTAATAATCTCCATATTCCTTTGGACTCATCTCCATGCACATCTCATAGGGCAGCCTGGCGATGGAGTTGGTCAATTAAGAACCTTTAACGTTCTCATGAATGACTTAGTTGGTCCAGAAAGAGAAGAACTTAACAATTATGAGGGGCTGCGAGGATTTCGAGAGGCTGAGCTACACGCATTTCATTTCGAGGTTGATTTCCGTTGGCATCAATATCTAGTTATCACAGAAAATGAACCTATGGAGATTAATCCTGCCTTTCAACTCTTGCTAGACTTACAACAATGGCTCGATGAATCGGCGGATGGCATCAATAGTATAAATGATGATGGGTTGACGCCTCTCGAGTGGCTATATTCAGAGAAAGAACGCATAGATGGACTCCAAAACGCCTTCAATGAATTGACTGTCGTGGGAGAGCATCCATATTCTTTCTTCGATACGTTGAGAGAGGGTCTGGAATCGCTAGGAGCTGTGAGGGAAATTTAACTGCAACGCACGCGCTAGGACGAGTGTTGCACTTCATTGTTTAATTGGCGTTGGTATTTAATTTGTTGTGCTCAAGTCCGGCGCAAAATAGATGCAAAAATGTGGCTTTGCGCGAGTACGATCTGGCGTAGCGTACGATGGTACGTAAGCCAGTCGGCGGAGCGCGAAACACATTTTTGCGCTATTTTGCGCCGGACTTAGAGGGGCCGAACTTCATCCAAAGTACCTGGCATTGCGTATTTTTGCCGTCTTTGTGGAGGCCGAAGAGGCCCTTCAGGAGTTGAAAGCTCTTCTTGTTGTTTTGTTTATTGCGGGAAAACCCGACGAGAGGGCCAACGTTGACAGCGCTCTCTTCTGGCGTTGCTTTGGCTGAAAAGAGGCCGAAGAGGAGGCGGTGCTCGGAGGCGTGCGGCGCCCATTGGTTGTATCGGTAGAGCGCGAAGAGGGGCGAATAGAGCCGGCGAATGGTGGTGTTGTGTTGAAAGAAGGGCTCGAGTGGGCTGAGCAATTGGACTTGTTTGATGCCGGCGCCATTGTCCCAATAGCTTACAAAGGGCCACAGGTGCGTTCGTTCGGCGAAAGGCGAGTCGGGCGAGACGAGGGACATTTGTTTTTGCGACCAGAGAAAGAAATAGAGAAACTGGCCCTGAACCATGTGGATATCACCGACGTCCCAGGTGAGGGTTTTTGCGAATGGCCAAACGTGCCATTGTTTGTCTTTGCCGTCGCGGAAAGAGTGAGTGTAGAAGGGGGCCCAGCGGTTGACGTATTTTTCATCACCTCGGCCCTGGACGAGCAAAGGCCAGAGATAGCGTGTCTCGTGGTAGCGCGGGTCCCACTCATCCGTGTAGCCAAAGAAGGGCCAACACCAGGTCAGGCTCTCGACATTGCTGCTGTGCTCGTAAGTGTAAAAAGGGATAAAGCCCTTTTTGAGACTTGGAATGGGCTCGTTGAGTTTGTCGCGGCGAACGTACATGAGCGGCCAAAACTTGTACGCGTAATCATACTTGTCCTTGACCCAGAAATGGCCAAAGAGCGGCCAGACCGCAAATCCGCCGGCATTGGGTCCTCGTTGTCCCCTCAAGATGGGGTAAGGAAATCCGTAACGCTTGGCGCCATCATTTTCAGTGTACATGAAGAGCGGCCAAAATCGCCACGTAATGGCGTCGTTGCCAAAAAAGTTCTGAACGTGGCCAACAAAGGGGAAAACGCCGCCATAGGAAGTATGTGGCGAGCCGGTATTGCGGTAATAGTAGATCGGGAAAATGGAAAAATCGCGGACGGCGACGCCATCTTCGTGGCCTGTGCGGCTGTAGTTGATGAGGGTAAAGATCGACCAGCGCACGTTGTCTGGCTTTTTATAATAGGAAAACAGCGGGTACAAGAAGTGCAGCTCGCTCTTCGACTCTTGCCGGTACCACTCGGCCAGAGTAAATGGCCGGAGGGCGGTCCAGTCGGGATTGCCTTCCTTGTTTTGAGTGAGGGGCGGCACGAATTGGATATCGTGCTGGTTTTCGCGCAGCATCAATGGCCACACATTTTCTTCCGCAACAAGACCCGCAGCGCCCAACAAACACCCTAAAATGCTTCCAAAGATTCGCATGAATCGCTATACTCTAACAGGAATGTCGCGCTTGAAAAGAAAAAAAGACCGTTGCAAAATGTCACACGGCGTTCTCGTCGTTCGGGCTAAGTCACGTACCGACGTACGCTCCTGTCACCCTCGCTCCTCGGGCCTTGCTATAGAACCATTTTTCAACGGTCTTTCATTGCGGAAGTTGTTCACATGCAAAATGCCTATGTAAAATTAATGCCACTGATTTTGAACAAGCGAGGCCATGGCGCTATATCACACGCAGAAGAGTTCGAGTTGTTTTTCGAGGTCGCTGGGGCGTTGATTGAGGCGTGACTGGAGGGTGCGTTTGAGGGCGTTTTGTAGGAGGGCTCCCTCGCTTTCGAGCTCAGACAGTATGGTTTTAGCGCGCGTGACGACGGAAGTTGGTAACCCGGCCAGCCTAGCGACGTGAATGCCGTAGGATCGGTCTGCAGCGCCCTCTACGACCTGCCTAACGAATACAATGGCCTCGTTCCACTCCTTGACGGCCACCGAGTAATTTTTAAGTCGAGAGAGGTTTTTCTCTAACTGCGTGAGCTCGTGGTAATGCGTGGCAAAGAGTGTGCGCGGGCCGGATTCTTGATTGCCGTGTAGGTGTTCAATCACTGCCCAGGCGATGCTGAGGCCGTCGTAAGTGCTCGTTCCGCGTCCAATCTCGTCTAAAATGATGAGGCTGCGTGGCGTCGCGTTGTTGAGAATGTTAGCCGTCTCATTCATCTCGACCATGAATGTGGAATTGCCGCGGGCGAGCTCATCGCTGGCTCCGACGCGTGAAAAGATGCGGTCGACGGTCCCGATGCGACAGCTTTTAGCCGGCACCCAACATCCCACCTGCGCCATAAACGTGATGAGCGCCACTTGCCTGATATATGTGGACTTGCCGGCCATGTTGGGCCCAGTGATCAGCGCAATCTGGGTTTGGGAGCAGTCGAGGTGTGTGTCGTTGGGGACAAAAGCATGCGCGCCTGCCATGCCTAGCCGAGACGCCCGTATTCGCTGTTCGACAACCGGATGCCTGCCCGATTCAATTTCTAGACTGTAACTGTCGTCTAGCTTCGGGCAGCAGTAGTTCCAGTCGCGTGCCAACGACGCCCAGCCAGCCAAAACGTCTAATTCTGCCAATGCGTCGGCCGTGGATCGCAGCAATGCGCTTTCCTGCAGACAACGTTCGACGAGGGCCCTAAAGAGCGTTTCCTCGAGGCCCAGAATCGTCCCCTCGGCCTCCAAAATCTCTTTCTCCTTGATCTTCAGCGCCTCTGTGGCGTAGCGCTCAGCATTGGTCATGGTCTGCTTGCGGATGTACTCCGCGGGCACGAGGTGGAGCTGCGACTTCGTCACCTCAATAAAGTAGCCAAAGGCGCCATTGTAGCGGATTTTGAGGTTCCGAATGCCCGTGCGCGCCTGTTCCGATTGCTCGAGGTCCGTAAGCCATTGTTTGCTGTTTTGCGAGAGGTCGCGCATCCGATCAAGCTCCGCCGAGTAGCCACGACGGATGATGCCTCCTTCTTGCAGCACTCCAGGCAGCTCATCGTTGAGAGCCGCCTGCAATTCCGCTTTCAATGCGTCGAAGGTCGATACTCGTGTCGTGTAGGCCGCCACATTTTCCTGCCGAAATTGTTGCAAAATTTTGTAAATCGATGGCAAGACCTGCAGCGTGTCGCGAATGCCGCCCAACTCACGTGGATTCCGAATGCGGTTCTGCAGGCGGCTCAATATGCGGGGAATGTCGCGGATGTTTTTTAAAAATCCCTGCAATTGGCTGCTCAAGCCAGGTTCGTCGATCATCTCACCCACGCAGCGCTGTCGGCGCTCAATCTCGGACAACTCCAACAGCGGTGTTGCCAGGAATGTTTCCAGCAGGCGAGCGCCATTTGGCGTTACTGTCCGATCCATGGCCTCAAGCAGGGATCCCTCTCTCGCCCCTTGTGCCGATTGAAAAATTTCGAGGTTTTTCAACGTCGACGTGTCTAGCGACAGTGCCTTTTTCGGAAAATATTCGCGGATACCAGACAGGTTTTGTGGACGTTGACAGAGGTTGTCCGTCGCGTACTGAATAACGGCTCCAGCAGTCCCCAACGCCGGATGCTTTTCGGAGAGCCCAAAGCCCTGCAGATTTAACACTCCCAACAGCTCCAGTAACGATCGCGTGCCAGAGGCGCTGTCGAAATAGTAGTCTGGCAATTCAGAAATAGGGCAGAGCTCTCGCAGTCGCTCCTCAAAAGGCGCCCATTCGACACCACCAACATTTTTCCAGCCCCGATGCGACTCCGGTAACAAAATCTCCTTTGGCTGCAGCGCGAAAATAACAGACAACAGACCCCCATTCTCGTCCGTCGCCACCCAAAATTGCCCAGTGGAGAGATCCGCCCAGGCCGCTTGCAGGCCCGCTTTGGTGACATCGAGCGCCAGCAGATACGCGTTGCGCTGCGCCTCCATCCGCGACTCCTCCAAAATCGTCCCCGGGGTTAAAATGCGCGTCAGGGCCCGCTCAACCAGCTTGCCTGGCTCTGGTTCGGTCATCTGCTCGCAAATCGCCACCTTCTTTCCGGCCTTCAGTAACTTGTTGATATACCCCTCCCACGCGTGATAGGGAATGCCAGCCATCGGGCACCCATTGCGCGCCGTCAACGTGATCCCCAGTATCCGCGCCCCTTCAACCGCGTCCTCCTCAAATAACTCGTAAAAATCCCCCAAACGAAATAGCAATAATGTACCTATCGGGAGACGGGATTTGGTCTCCATATACTGCTGCATCATAGGTGTTAACGCTTTCATAAAACTACCAAGGAAACATTTTTTTATGCGAAACGCAAGCAGACGGCGTTGTCTTTATTCGCTATTTTTAGTTTGATAAACCCTGCTAAGGAATTTGAAAAATGGCTCTATAGCAAGGCCCGAGGAGCGAGGGCGACGGGAGCGTACATGCGGTACGTGACCTAGCCCGAACGACGAGAACGCCGCTAGAGACCATTTTACATATTCCTTAGCAGGGTTTCGGCGATTTCTGCCGGAGTGGGTGCCACAGCGATACCAGCTGAGGTCAGGGCATCGATTTTCGACTGGGCTGATCCTGAGGAGCCGGAGACGATAGCTCCTGCGTGGCCCATGCGGCGGCCCTTGGGTGCGGTGAGGCCGGCGATGAAGGCGGCGACTGGCTTTTTCACGTGTTGTTTAATGTAAGCAGCGGCATCTTCTTCTGCGGAGCCACCGATTTCGCCAATGAGAATGATGGCCTCTGTTTCGGGGTCATCGTTAAAGAGTTTAACGGCGTCGAGGTGGGTGGTGCCGACGATGGGGTCGCCGCCGATGCCGATGCACGTGGACTGCCCGTAACCGCGCTGAGTGAGTTGCCAGACGGCCTCGTAGGTAAGAGTTCCAGAGCGCGAGATGACGCCGACAGTGCCTTTTCGATGAATATAGCCTGGCATGATGCCCATTTTGCAGGCGTCTGGAGTGATGATGCCCGGGCAATTGGGGCCTATCAGGCGTGTTTTGGAATGCCGGAGTTTGGCCTTAATGGGAATCATGTCGCGGACGGGAATGCCTTCGGTGATGCAGACGACGATGGGGATTTGGGCGTCGATGGCCTCCAGAATGGAGTCGGCTGCAAATGCGGGTGGCACGAAGATGAGAGCCGCGTTGGCGCCTTCGTGGCGGACGCTGTCGGCGATCGTGTTGAAGATGGGAACCTTTGCTTCAAAGAGCTGGCCGCCCTTGCCTGGAGTTACGCCCGCAACGACTTTAGAGCCGTACGCGATGCATTGTTGGGCGTGAAAGCCGCCTGCCTTGCCGGTGATGCCAGCAACCACGATCCTGGTGTCTTTATTGATTAAAATGCTCATAGCGTTATTAAGACCTCGGCAAAATGTCCTCTAGCTGCGTTCTCGTCGTTCGGGCTAAGTCACCTACGTTAGTAGGCTCCTGTCGCCCTCGCTTCTCGGGCCTGGCTATAGGCTCATTTTGACAAGGTCTTTTTTGTATCAGATTGTTGATAGTTTTTGAATTTAATTTTCTTTGACGAGTTTGACAATTTTCTCAGCTGCATCGGCCAGGTTGTTGGCGGAGGTCAATTTCAGACCGCTCTGTTCGAGGAGCTGTTTGCCTTCCTTGACGTTGGTGCCCTCGAGGCGGACGACGAGTGGCAATTTCAGCCCAGTTACTTGGACGGCATTGAGAATGCCCTTGGCGATGACGTCGCAGCGCATGATGCCTCCGAAAATGTTGACCAAGATGCCCTGGACACGTGGATCGCTCTGGATGATTTTAAAGGCAGCCGTGACTTGTTCTTCGTTAGCGCCTCCACCGACGTCGAGGAAGTTAGCGGGGTTGCCGCCATAATATTTGATGATGTCCATGGTCGACATCGCCAGGCCGGCTCCATTGACCATACAGGCGATGTTTCCGTCGAGCGCGATGTAGTTGAGGTTGTAACGCGAGGCCTCGGTTTCCTTGGGATCCTCTTCGTTGAGGTCGCGCATGGCCGCCACTTCGGGCTGTCGAAAGAGGGCATTGTCGTCGAAATTGATCTTTGCATCGAGCGCCTGGACGGTCCCTTCGGGCGTCAAAATGAGCGGGTTGATTTCGACCAATGAAGCGTCCTTTTCTACATAGAGGCGGTACAGGCCGCTCAGTAGCTGGCAAAAAGACTTGATGGCTGTTCCTTCGAGCCCCAAAGCGAAGGCAAGTGATCGCGACTGATGCCCACAGAGGCCAGTTAGCGGGTCAACGTGCGTCCGGATGATCTTTTCTGGCGTCGTTGCGGCGACTTTTTCAATGTCCATGCCGCCCTCAGTAGAGGCCAGAATGACGGGCACGGAACGCTCTCTGTCCAGCAGAATCGCGAGGTAGTACTCCTTTTGAATCCGGCTGCACTCGTTGAAGTAGACCGCGTGCACGCATTTGCCCTCGGGCCCCGTCTGATGCGTGATCAGCGTGTTTCCCAACATCCGCAAAGCGGCGGCCTTCGCGTCAGCCTTGTTCGCGCAAATCTGGACGCCCCCCTTGTAGCCATCGGAGAAGACGCCCTTACCACGGCCTCCTGCGTGGATTTGCGCCTTTACAACGATCTTTTCATCGTTCGAAAACGCCTCGAGCGCCGCGGTCACCTCGGCTTCATTTTTGGCCACCTTTCCACGCGGAATCGGTATTTCAAACTGCTCAAAAAGCATCTTTGCCTGATATTCGTGTACGTTCATACGCTTTATTTTCTAAGTACCTGAGGCACGGATGTCCAGAGAAAAGACACTGCATCGCGCTTGTGTCGAAAAAATCCACTTGACATACCTCAATCGAGCGACCAGCGTATAAAACATTTATGGCGAATGACGATATTATAGAAGTAACGGGTAAAATTATAGCCGTCCTCCCTGGGACGATGTTTCGCGTCGAGCTGACTAATGGCCACATCGTGTTGGCCCACATTTCCGGAAAACTTCGCAAGCACTTTATTAAAATCGCCACCGGGGATCTCGTTAAAATGGAAATGAGCCCCTACGATCTCGAAAAGGCGCGCATCACCTATCGCATGCGCAATGAGTCACCCAGACCGCCGATGGCGCGCAATTTCGGTGCGAGAAGAAGGTAAAGGATGCGGTTGTTTTGGAAGCTCGCCCTATTTTTGCTTCTATTCGGTTATGCGTGGCAAACGGGTGCTGTCTTCATCCCTCTCAAGTTCGGCCTATCTGAGGTTGACCGCGTTATTTTGTTTCAATTGCGGTTGCCGCGTCTTTTGTCGGCGATATTTGTTGGCGGAGGTCTTGCCGTGGCTGGAGCTGTCATGCAGGCCCTGTTTCGAAATCCGCTCGCAGACCCATTTTTGACGGGCATGTCGGCCGGTGTCGCCGTGGGAGCGCTGGGGGCCATTTTGTACCTCGATGCAGCCATACACGCCTCTCTCTTCGGCCTGTGCGGTGTCGTTACGGGTCTCCTGACGACCGCCCTGATTTACTATTTGTTTACGTTAAAGAAATACGCGCCGTCCTACCATTTGCTGCTGATAGGGATTGCTATAAACAGTTTTTGCAGCGGCCTCATTGGGCTGTTTCTCTTTTACTCCAACACGATACAATTGCGCAATTTTACATTTTGGTCATTGGGCAGCCTCTGTTCAGTCGATTGGACGACGACGACATGGGTGATGCTCCTCTGCGGCCTGCCGTGCGTCCTGTTGTTGTCGATGTCTCATGAGCTCGACGCCATCTTGCTCGGCGACGGAGAGGCCCTCTCTTTGGGCATAGATATTCGCAAGCAGCAGATACGCGTCTTGTTGCTCTCGTCTCTCATTGTCGGCTCAGCCGTTTCTTTTTGCGGTGTCATTGGGTTTGTGGGCATTCTCGTGCCTCACGCCGTTCGCTTACTCTCAGGCGCTACACATAAGACTCTCTTGCCGCTCTCTTGGCTCTATGGCGCGCTGTTGCTGTTGTCCGCCGACACGCTTATTCGACAGCTCCACGTCTTTGGCGAGATGCCAATTGGCATCATCACAGCCTTTCTCGGCGCCCCCGTATTCTTGATCATCTCGTCAACGCAACGCAACTAGCATTCATGTCTGGTGGCATTGGTGCCTCAATCAGCAGCTCAGTTTGCTTAAACGGGTGAATCAACTGCAAGCGCGTGGCGTGCAACAAAATCCGCGGCGGACAAATACCCGGTATCGGACGGTATCCGTAAGCCTTGTCGCCCAATATGGGATGGCCGAGCGCGCTCAGGTGAACGCGAATTTGGTGCGTGCGGCCCGTGTGCAGCCAACAACGGACGAGCGAATAGGGCCCAAAAGACTTTTCCAGCACCCAATCGGTCCTCGCCGGTTTGCCGTTTTCCACCACAGCCATTTGCGTACGATTGGCGGGATTGCGGCCAATGGGCAGCCGAATGCAGCCCGAGAGCAGGCGGGGTTTTCCCGAAACCAAGGCGAGGTATTGTTTGTCGATCTCGCGTGAGGCGAAGAGTTCAATAAGCTTCAGGTAGGCGCGGTCGGTCTTTGCGAACAATAAAATGCCGCTCGTATCTTTATCGAGTCGATGGACAACGCCTGGGCGCAAGTTACCGCTCAATGCGCTGAGGTGCTCGCGGCCAATTTTCGCAATCAAACGCGCCACAACGGTGTCATTGCCAGTCCCGTTGCCGGGATGAACGACAACGCCCGGCTCCTTGTTGATGGCGATGAGGTCCTCGTCTTCGTAAAGCACGTCGATGGCGCCGTCAAATGGCGTTAGCTGAGTCAATGTGGGGGCGTCGATCTCCACCTCGATTGTGTCACCCATCTTGACCATTTGCTTTTGAGGCGCAGGAACGCCATTGATGCGCAATTCCCGTATCGCCTTTTGGATGTACGACCGGCTCATGTCCTCAAAGTGATGCGCGAGAAAAGCATCCACACGCATGGCTTCAGGAACATCTACGATAATACTCCACATAAAAGAGAGCTTTCATAAAAAAACAGCTTAGGCAAATCAAAAAGACCGCTAGGCCTCGATTTTCGCTAATG
>Ga0209417_1001725_pt1 | contig 38542 bp, 34 predicted proteins | sample RifGroF2_FD_184002 | JGI IMG/M metagenome (GOLD analysis project Ga0209417, IMG submission 184002) | Groundwater microbial communities from Rifle, Colorado, USA - Groundwater F2 (SPAdes) (version 2) | ecosystem: Environmental > Aquatic > Deep subsurface > Groundwater | place: Rifle, Colorado... | reverse complement strand
ATTCCGGGTATGATCCTTCATCAGTGATGCCGGATAGATGGCTTCCCGGGCCGATTGAAGAACGACCGGATTGAAATCGGTTGCATAGATCTGCGAACGGTTGAGCAGCCCTTCTTCCTTGAGAATAATAGCCATGGAGTATACCTCTTCGCCCGTTGAGCAGCCGGCATGCCAGATTTTAATGAACGGGTAGGTTTTAAGCACGGGGATTACCTGTTCCCTGAGTTCAAGAAAGAAATCAGGATCCCTGAACATTTCGGTCGTGTTGATTGATAAATCCTGAAGAAGAATATGAAAGAAGGATTCATCATGCAGTACTTTATGTTGCAATTCAGCGATGGTTTTGAGCCCCGACATGGCCAGGCGGTGCAGGATGCGCCGTCTGGCATGTGCTTTTCCATAATCCCGGAAATCATAGCCATAACGCTGGTAGACTCCTTCCAGCAGCAAATCAAGCTCTATGGCCTCAATATCCCGGCCCTGGTTCTCCTCTTCTACCCCTTGTAAAGCCATACACGTAACATTGACAGTAATTTTTCAGAATCGATCGGCTTGGTGAGATAATCGCTGGCCCCGGCACGCAGGCATTTCTCACGGTCGCCCGGCATTGCCTTTGCTGTCAGGGCAATGATTGGCAATTTTCTGTATTTCATTTCTTTGCGGATCTCCTCCATGGCCTCATACCCGTTCATTTCCGGCATCATGATGTCCATCAGTATCAGATCTACCGGATTGTTTTTCAGCTTCTCGATTCCATCCCTGCCATTTTTCCCGACCACGATCTTCAGTCCGACATCCTCGAGAAGGCTGGTTACGGCAAACACATTGCGCATGTCGTCATCAACGATCAGGACTATCTTATCTTTCATGACATCCTCCTTGGGATGAAGGTTCCTGAGCATTTTTTGCTTTTCTTCCGGGAGGTTCGACTGAACCTGGTGCAAAAACAGGGTGGTCTCAGCCAGCAATCTTTCCGGTGATTTTATCCCCTTGATGATAATCCTGTCGGAATAGCTTTTTAATCTCTCTTCTTCTTCCCGGGTTAACTCCTTGCCCGTATAAATAATCACGGGCATGGCATGTGAATCTTTTCGCTTCCCAATCTTTTGAAGGAGATCGTATCCGGTCATGTCCTCCAGCCCAAGATCCAGGATCATCGCGTCAAAGGACTCTTTCTTTAATAGCTCGATTGCCTCCTGGCCCTTGCTGACGCTGACAATCTGAATGTTTTCCTCGCCGATAAGTTCATGGATGCTGAGCCTCATGGCTGCATCATCCTCAACCACCAGAAGCTTTTTCAATGGCTTGGAAATCAGTCCTTCAATTCTGTCAAAAGCCTCGTTAATCTCATCAATGGTTACGGGCTTGGTTAAAAATCCGATCGCACCTTTTTTCAAGGCTTCCAGACTCTTATCGGTCCCCGACATAAAATGAACGGGAATATGTCGTGTTGCAGGATTTTCCTGCAGCCTTTTCATCACTTCCCACCCATCGATTCCAGGCAGACCAATGTCAAGAATAATGGCGCTCGGACTGTAATAGTCGGCATAGTGAAGCCCGGTTTCGCCATTTGGAGCAATCATGCATTTGAAGTTCTTCTCATGCGCAAGGTCAAGGACAATCTGGGCAAAGGAATTATCATCCTCGATTATTAGCAGGAAAGTATCTCCTTTTTTAATTTCCTTACGGTCATCCAGCACAGAGGTTTCTTCAATCCACATCTCTTCCGCCGGCTCACTGAACGGCACTTTTTCCTGTTTCTGTGCTGGTATTTCCTGCATCTTGAATTCAGCTTCCGGGTTTTCATGCACTATTTGGTGAATGGCCAGACCCGGGCCTTTCAAAACCGAGCTGGCTTCCGGAAGCAGCAGAATGAAGAGGCTCCCTTTGCCGGTCTGGCTGTCGAGGAGGATATCACCACCCATTAACCTTGAGAAATTCCTGGAGATGGCAAGTCCGAGCCCGGTACCACCGAATTTACGGGTTGTAGTTCCGTCTGCCTGCTTGAATGCATCAAATATTTCCTTTTGCTTTTCCTTAGCAACCCCTATACCGGAGTCTTCAACATAGAAACCGATTAAGTCCTTCCGGCCCTGAAAACGGGCCGGAAGCTGCTCGGGTTTTAGTGGTCGGCAAACTCTGAGTTTTACAAATCCGGTCTCCGTAAATTTAATGGCGTTGGAGATAAGGTTGCGCATGATTTGACCGAGCCGCAGCGAGTCCGTCTGAATATGCAGAGGGATATCTTCATCGATTGCTGTTTCGAAAGCGAGCCTTCTCACCTCTGCCATGCTGTGAAAAGTTTCAAAAAGGTCTTGAACCACGGAAGAAATCTCCACATTTTCGGTGTGTAATTCCACCTTGCCGGATTCTATCTTTGAAAGATCAAGGATTTCACTGATCAGGACAAGCAGGTTCTCGCCTGATGATTTTATCGTCTGGGCCGATTTTATCTGCTTCTCAGTCAGATTGTTATCCTTGTTCTGACTGAGTATCTGGGATAAAACCAGAATACTGTTCAATGGAGTTCTGAGTTCATGTGACATATTCGCCAGGAATTCCGATTTATAGCGGCTCACCTGTTCTATTTCCCGCGCTTTCTCCTCAATGTCCTGCCGGGCCTTTTCGAGTTCGTCATTCTTCCTCTTCAGACTGTCTTTCTGACTTTCAATAGCCCTAGATCTTTCGGCCAGCTCTTCATTGGTTACCCTTAGTTCCTCCTGTTGGGCCTGCAGGTTTGATTTTGATTCTTCAAGCTCCCGGGTCTGTGTTTCAAGCTCTTCATTGGCTTGCCTCAGCTCCTCCTGCTGGACCTGAAGCTCCTCGTTAGTCTGCCGGAGTTCTTCCTGCTGAACCTGGAGCTCTTCGGTCATTTTCTCCTGTTTCTCAAGCAGATTCTGGAGTTCGGTGCGGCTCTTCGATGCCTGCATGGCAATAGCTATCGATTCAGCGACAAGATTTAAATATTCAAGTGAGGCTGGATTGAAGGGTTTAACGCTTCCAAGCTCGAGAACGGCCTCTGTAACAGAATTATATATGCAGGGAACGATCAGGAGGTGCTTGGGCCGTGTCGATCCGGTTCCACTGTAAATATCAAGGTACCCTCCCGGGACATCCTTAACCAGGATAGGTTTTTTGTCCTTCATGGCCTGGCCGATCAGCCCGTCTCCGGGCTTAAATGACCGCTTGGACGCCTGATCGGTATTGACTGCAAACCCTGCGGCGAACTCAACCTCTTTCTTGTTCCTGAAAATGAAAAGCGCCCCGCTTAATGCATCCAGTTGTTTGGAGATCAATCCGATTATCCGTTGGCTTAGCCTGTCAAGATCAAGGTCCCCCTGAATCTCAAAACTCATCTCATTCTGATTTGATTTGATCCAGTTATCATGATCCGATTTAACACGGGATGCTTTGAGGGACCGGGTCATCTCATTCAGGGCCAGTGAAAGCTTGTCCTTTTCGGACCGGGGTTCCAGCAGGGAATCGAAATCACCGTTGGCAACCTTCCTGGCGTGGTTCACCTGACCAAGCATGATCGATTGCATTTCGCGGTATGAATCAGCCAGCTGGCCAATTTCATCCCGGGATTGGTAATCGGAAATTCCCGAGGCATCTCCTTTGGACATTAAATTCAAATTCTTCCTGATGCTACTGATTGGGAATGTAATAAGCCTGCCAATCGCTAAAGAAAGAAGATAAATGAGCAATCCCAATATTATAATAAGTATGATAACCGTATACTTGAGGGATATAATGGTCGTATCGCTTATCTCCTTGACGGACCCGGCATAGGCTGTCTCCTCCCTCTCCATGGTGGATAAAATCCCACTCAGTTTTTCAGTAAGTGTGGTGCCGGAGGTAATTCTTTCAGATTCAGATTCAACGAAAACATCTAGAATTTGTTCAGCCAGATCCAATGCTGTATTTGCGGCTTCCGAGCTGGTCTTTATTGCAGAAAGGTTAAGCCAGCTGAAGAGCCTCATACGATTCACAAGCAATCTTGCATCAGCTGTAGTAGTCTCACCAGGAACAGCGCCGACGGCACTTCCGTATATATTGCAGATTTCAGGAATCAGTACCGAATTTGGTTTTTTTAATGTTAGTTCAACATTTGAGAAAAGTCTCAGTTTATCATTGGCACTCGTTATTTTATTTTTCGCGTTTTCAAGGTTAATGTTTGCCCTGTCAATAATTCCGGAGGCCTGATATTGTTTAAATTGATAATAGTACTCCAGACTTTTGTGGTAATCAGTCATATAATCCCGCTGGGCTATCAGCATGATGTTGACCACCTTGGTTGTTTTTATCAGGTAAACCGAGGTCAATCCGAAAATAATCAGGGACAGCAAGGATACCCCGATCATCAGATTTAGTTTTCCCTTGATCTTAAGATTTCGGAACCATGTTTTCATGGGGCGGGGATCAGATTATTTTTTGAAGATCGGGTCAGTTAGATAGAATTGATGTGCTTTATCAATGGATTGCCTGAGCTTTAGAAGGAGTTTTTTGATTTGCTTGTCGTTTTTAAGCCGTGCCTCCTCATGAAGCTTTTTCAAAATTCCCACAGCTTCTTTAATCGAAAGGTTACCCACAATACCTTTAAGCTGATGAGCCCTGTCAGCGAGCTCATCATAATTGTGTGCTTCAAATTCACGCTCCATGGTTGAGAGCCTCTCTTCACAACTGTTATAGAACGTGTCCATCATTAGATTAATGAATTCAATATTGCCGGAAACCCGTTCCAGCAATTCATCCAACTGAATAGGCTGCTTCATTGTTAAAGTGGTTCGTCGGTAAGGTGCGTAAGTTTTTCGATGACCCGGTATAATTCGGATGGTTTAAATGGTTTAGTAATATAATCATCCATTCCTGCATGGATTGCCTTATCAATATCGCCCTTCATCGCGTGAGCCGAAAGTGCAATAATCGGTGTGGGCGGCAGGTTTTTGAGTTGTTCATAATCCCTGATTTTCCCGGCGGCCTCCAGACCGTCCATTTCGGGCATTTGAATATCCATCAGGACCAGGTCATATTTTTGATCCATAAAGCGGTTAACGGCTTCCATCCCGTTGACGGCACAATCGATCTTCCAGTTGCGTAGCTGAAGGAATCCCACAGCGAGCTTGGTATTGATTGGGTTGTCCTCAGCAAGCAATATTCTCAGTGTTCTTGATGCCGAGACCTGGATAATATCCTGAACCGGCGGCTCAGTCTTAACGGAGGCAGGCTTGGAATAGTCGGTAATGCATTTCTTTAGGTCCTTAGGGAAAAGAGGTTTCTTGATAATACCTGCAATCCCAAGGGCGAACAGTTGATCCTGGTTTATGCTGATATTGGTTGGCGCCAGGAGAAAAATCGGAACAGATCCGGTACCCCGCAGTTTTACCGGAAGATCTTCAGTGAGGCGTCTGCCTGAGGTGGATTTCACCTGGGCATCAATGAAAATATACTTATAGCTGTCAAAGGATGCCAGCAGGTCATCGGGGTTAACTGCCTGTTTTACTATAAAATCGGCCTTCAGGTTCAGACTTTCAAAAGCGAACTTGTCTGCCCTGGCGGAATGGTCATTACCTTCGAAAATAAGAACGGGCGAGTATTCCGGTCCGGGTGAGAAATCAGCCGATCCCTCCGGTTCTGTAATTTTGTCAAAGGGAACCTGAATGAAAAACTTCGATCCCTTACCAGGCTCCGACTCAACCCAAATGTCACCGTTCATCAATCCCAGCAACTTGCGGGTGATGTTCAGCCCCAGACCGGTGCCTCCAAAGCGCCTGGTAATCGAGGCTTCAGCCTGTTTGAATGATTGAAACAGCTGGTTGACCTGATTCCGGGGAATCCCGATTCCGGTGTCCTCCACACTGAACTGCAGGATGACTTTTGTTTCTGATGTGTTTTGAAGCTTGATTTCCACACTGATTTCACCTTCTTCGGTGAATTTGTATGCATTTGACATGAGATTCAGGACGATCTGACGGAATCGTGTAGGATCACCTAAAACCTGTTCAGGCACCAGAGGGTCGATTTTACAGATGAGCTCCAGATTTTTCTCATAAATCTTGACGGACAGCATCCTGACCACCCGCTCAATAACCTCGACAGGGCTAAACGGTATCGTTTCCAGTTCCACACGTTCAGCTTCTATTTTGGAGAGATCGAGAATTTCGTTCAGTATCTCAAGCAATGACTCTCCGGATTGCTTGATCGTCTCAATACGCTCCCTCTGTTCCGGAGTGTATTTGTCAAGCAGAGCCAGATCTGCCATACCTATAATGCCGTTCAGCGGAGTCCGGATTTCATGGCTCATATTGGCCAGAAATTCGCTCTTGGCCCGGTTCGCTTCTTCAGCAATTTCACGGGCCTTTTCTGCGTCCTTCCAGGCTTCACGGATGGTCTCTTCATTCTGGCGAAGTTTTTTCCGGGATTCAATGAGCTCCGAAATGGTTAGTTCAAGCTTTCGGGTAATGTTTTCAAGAGTTTGCTTTTGCTGGTGAAGGTCGATAAAGATTCGAACCTTGGATTTAAGTATTTCAGGTTCAATTGGTTTGAACAGATAATCAACAGCCCCGGATTCATATCCCTGGAAAATATGTTTCTCCTCCTTGCTGATTGCAGTAACAAAAATGATTGGAATATGGCGGGTTCTTGAGCTTCCCCGGATGAGTTCGGCGGTTTCAAAACCATTCATGCCTGGCATCTGCACATCAAGCAGGATGAGTGCGACTTCCTGTTCGAGAAGGATTCCCAGGGCTTCATTTCCGGAGCGGGCAGAAATAATCTCCAGGCCATCACTGTCCAGCAATGCCTCCATTGCGAAGAGATTCTCCTCCCGGTCGTCGACTATCAGAATTTTAACTGGTAGACTATCAGACATGGTAATAAATAGTGGCTTTCTTAATGCTTCCCGAAAATAACTAAAATATGGGTAGGCTCCTATCGGTATCCTACTTTTTGATAAACGTCAAGCTACTATTTTCCCATTATTCTTAAGCGAAAACCGTACTTTAGCGGCTCAAATTTCTACGGCTCGATGAAGGAGGCTCTCGACTGGATACAACTGAACCGGATTGAAGTCGCAGCGGCGGCGGTCAGTATCACGTATGTTATCCTATCGGTCAGACAAATAAAATGGTTGTGGTGGTTCGGTTTAGCATCTGCAATTTTGTATGCCATAGTCTACCTGAATGCCGGTTTCTATGCCGGCATGGGCCTTCAGTTCTATTATGCGGCTATCAGTTTTTACGGTTGGTGGCAATGGACACGTAAACATCAGGGGAATGAAAGCCATGGGCAGTTAAAAGTAAGCCACCTGAGACTGAAAACCGGCCTGATTTTATTATTGACATTTGCCATTCTCTGGTCGGCGATTTCCCTCACCCTCTTTTATGGTACTGACTCCAAAGTGCCCGTCTGGGACGGCTTGATCTCAGCCGGCGGAATTGTTGCTACATGGATGCTGGCCCGAAAAATACTTCAGCATTGGCTGGTCTGGATTTTGATTGATGCGATCTCAATTGCCGTTTATGCCTGGCAGGAAATGTACGCAACCACCGTCCTTTTCTTTATATATGTGTGTACCGCAATCATCGGGTATTCTCAGTGGAAAAAGTCTATGCAGAAGGAATGAAGCGGGCTGTTTACATAACAGGAGCCGAGTCAACCGGCAAGAGCACGCTCACCCATGGGCTGGCCGCACATTATGGCGCTCCGGCGGTTGATGAGTTTGCGCGCACGTACCTGGAAACACTGAAAGGGCCTTATACCTATCAGGATTTGTTGATTATCGCTGAAGGACAGCTGGAAGCCATACGGACCCACCGGAACGATGAACTGGTGTTTTATGATACAGACCTGATCAACATAAAGGTTTGGTTTGAAGAAGTTTACAAGAAATGCCCGGATTGGCTTAAGGCTGCCGTCCGCCTTTACGGACACGGCAGCTATCTGGTCTGTCAGCCCGATATTCCCTGGGTTTCAGATCCTCAGAGAGAAAATCCGGAACGAAGGGAATACCTTAATGAACGATATGAATCGGAACTTGACCGGGCCGGATTTGCCTGGTACAGGGTTTCCGGAACAGGCCCTGACCGGCTGGCATCGGCTGTCAGGATTGTTGACCGTCTTTTAAAAACTGATAACTGATTTACACGATATGTTCGACGATAGATTTTACATGGTTGCAAAAACCTTCCAGGGACTTGAAGAGATTCTTGCCGCCGAAATCCGCTCACTTGAAGCCCAGGATATTCAAATCCTGAACAGGGCTGTGCGTTTTAACGGGGACCTCAAGACTCTCTACGCTGCCAATTACCAACTGAGGACAGCACTGAAGGTACTGGTCGAGATCGGTACCTTTGACGCAAGAAATGACTTCGACCTTTATCAGGGTATCCAAAAGATTGACTGGACCCGATATATGGACCCGGCCATGAGCATGGCGGTTGAATGCGTTCTTTTTTCCGATCATTTTTCACATAGTCAGTTTATTGCGCAAAGAACAAAGGATGCGGTGGTAGACCAGTTCAGGGACAAGCTGCACAAGAGACCCAGCGTAGACCGGGAGAATCCCGATTTGCGGATTTCAATACACATTCAGGATACCCGGGTCAATGTTTTGCTCGACAGCTCAGGACAATCCCTTCATAAGCGCGGCTATCGCCCGCAGATGCACCTGGCGCCGGTCAATGAGGTCCTGGCGGCGGGCCTTCTCATGCTCGCAGGCTGGAACGGAAAAAGCAACCTGGTTGATCCGATGTGCGGATCCGGTACCTTTCTGATTGAGGGGGCCATGATCGCCTATAACATCCCGCCGGGAACCTTCCGTACCGCTTTCGGATTTGAGAAATGGAACAATTTTGATCAGGATCTTCTTACGGATGTTGTGGATCAGTTTGAGGAGAATTCCGATTTCAGGCACCGGATTATCGGAGCCGATAAGTCCGGTAAATCACTTCTGCTCGCCCGTGAAGGATTGCGGAAAACGTTCCTTGATAAAAAAATTGAATTGGTGCATGAACCCATTGAAGCCTTTGTTCCTCCGGCCGGAGGTGGTATGGTTATCATGAACCCTCCCTATGATGAACGGCTTAAGGTCGAGAATATCAGTGGGTTATACAGGATGATCGGTGACCGTATGAAACAGCATTATCAGGGTTACCAGTCCTGGATTTTCAGCGGTAACCCCGATGCCATGAAGGCTGTGGGCTTGCACCCGGCTAAAAAGATCCCGATGCTGAACGGTGCAATTGAATGTTCGTTCCGCCGGTATGACCTCTACAGCGGAAGCAAAAAGGCCAAATATCAAAAACCTATAATCAGGAAAAAATGAAAATATTGACGGCTGCGGTCCTTCTTTTACTGAGCAGTATTGTTTTGCCTGGTCAGCAGCTAACCATTGAGGAGGCTGTGCTGCAGACCGGTTTTTATCCGGTTCTGCCGCGATATGCCTGGAGCAGTAAGCCAAATCATTATATTACCATCAGGGACAATGCCCTGGTCGAAACGAATATCAGGAATAATAAGGAATCGGTCCTTTTTACGAAAGAAACCTTTAATGAACTGCTTGCCAAAAATGGGATCAGCCCTGTCGTCCGACTCGGGCTCCCTGAGGTGCTTGCTTCCGGGATGCTGCGCTTCACAGCAAGTCAGGGTATCCTCGATGTTGACCCGGTGAAAGGGCAGATCGCAGGCCTTGTCCCGGTTCATGATTCGATGATGACACCGCTGCTTGGGCCAGGTGGCAGTTTCGTTGCTTTCACTGATGCTAAAAATGTCTACCTGTCTGACAGGAGCGGCAGGGTTCGGGCTGTCACTGACGAAAAAGAACCGGGAATAACCAACGGTCAGTCGGTATCCCGACAGGAATTTGGAATAACAGACGGTCTGTTCTGGTCACCGCAAGGCAATTATCTCTCTTATTTTCGAAAAAATGAGCGTGCTGTCAGCGAATATCCATTGGTCAATATTGCTGAAACCCCCGCAAAGGTAGGTCCGGTAAGGTACCCGATGGCCGGCGGGCCCAGCGAAACTGTTGAATTGGGTGTGTACCGCGTGTCGGATGGTGCGACTGTTGTGATTCGTGAAAACGGAATGGGCGAGAACTGTTACCTGACCAATATTTCCTGGGATCCGGAGGAAAAGTATGTGTTCATCGCAGTTCTGAACCGGGAACAGAATCATATGGTTCTGAATCAATATGATGTTTATTCAGGACAAAAAATCAGGACTCTGTTTGAGGAGCGCTCTGAGAAATATGTTGAACCCCTGCGGGGGATGTTCTTTAATCCCGCAAATCCGGAGCAGTTTATATGGTTCAGCGAGCGTGACGGTTATGACCACCTCTACCTGTACCGGACAGACGGCTCCCTGATCAGGCAGGTCACTCGCGGCTATTGGGTTGTCACGGATTTCCTGGGATGGGATAAGAAGGGAAAGAGTATCTGGTTCCGCTCAACCGAAGTGAGTCCCCTTGAAAGGCATGCGTATCGTCTCGACATGACAAGCGGCACTAAAAGTCAGCTAACCAGAGATCCCGGTACACATGATGTTATCATCAGCCCCGATGGTCGCTATTGTTTTGATTCTTATTCAAGTTATACAGTGCCCGGAAAAGTAGTTGCCAGAGAGGCATCCGGAGCAGAAATGAAAGTCCTTTTTGAAGCCTCAAATCCTTTGGCAGGGAAAAAACTCGGCACCTACCAGTCCCTGGTGATCAAGGCAGCAGATAAAAGGACCGATCTCTATGGATATCTTATCCTGCCCCCTCAGATGGATCCGGCAAAAAAATATCCGGTAATCGTTTATGTCTATGGCGGTCCCCATGCCCAGCTGGTGGTTAACCGCTGGCTTGGAGGAGCAAGCGGATGGCAGCATTATATGGCCCAGCTGGGATACATTTCGCTAACCCTTGATAACAGGGGCTCTGATGCTCGTGGGAGAGATTTCGAGCAGGTAATCCATCGGAACCTGGGAAGATCTGAGATGGCCGATCAGATGGAGGGAATTCAATACCTTCTGAATCAACCATTTGTTGATGCTAACCGCATCGGGGTTCATGGCTGGAGTTATGGAGGTTTTATGACCACCTCCTTATTGCTGAATTATCCCGATATCTTCAAGGTGGGTGTGGCTGGCGGACCTGTTACGGATTGGAGGTTCTATGAGGTAATGTATGGTGAAAGATACATGGATATGCCCTCAGAAAATCCGGATGGCTACCAGCAGGTCAGTACGTTGGGGCAAATCCGTAATTTGAGGGGTCGCCTTCTGTTGATTCACGGTGATATGGATCAAACAGTTGTCATGCAGAATTCACTTGCCTTTCTGAAGAAGTCGGTGGAGGAGGGGAAACTGGTCGATTTTCTGGTTTATCCCGGCCATCCTCATAATGTAAGGGGTAAAGACCGTGTTCACCTCATGCGGACTGTTACGCGGTACTTTGAAGATCATTTGTAAGCTACCGGAGGGTTGCAGAGTATGCCCCAAGTTCCTCGCCTGTCAGAATAACCTGCTCAATAAACCGGTTTACGAGGACAGAGTATGTTTCCTGGTCCGTACCTGCCTTAGCTGAAAGCTCAAGCTGTTTCAGGTCATTTGCCAGGTTATTCATTCCCATTACTGCAACCGATGACTTTGCCTTATGAGCGAGGGCTCCGAGGGCAGGAAAGTCGGCCTCCGAAAGATGAGCCGCAAGTCCGTCAGTAAACTCCGGAATCTGCTCAATAAACAGATCGATCATTTCAACAATCATCTCATTGCTGCCCATCGACATGCTCTCCAGATATTCCAGATCGGCATAGGTGAATTTTGCTGACATAAGAGATTCAGATTTTAGGACCTAAATTATACAACATATTGATATTATCACAGGCCCTCTGGAATATGCGACTTATATCATCTTTTTTGAATTCAAAATCCGCTACATTTGTAATAATCCAGATTTTTTAACTCTCTATTTAACAGGATGAAAACCACGCCATTTACAAAATTTCACCAGCAATTGGGTGCCAGAATGGAACCATTTGCCGGGTATCTGATGCCTATAGAATATTCGGGTATAACTCAGGAGCACATGCAGGTGCGCGAAAAACTAGGAGTTTTTGATGTTTCCCATATGGGAGAATTTCATGTCACGGGTCCAAAAGCTTTGGACCTGGTTCAAAAAGTAACCACAAATGACGTTGCTGCTCTTTTTGACGGGAAGGTTCAGTACAGCTGCTTTCCCAACGGAAAAGGCGGAATTGTGGATGACCTCCTGGTATACAGGAATAGTGCGGATGATTATCTGCTTGTTGTTAATGCTGCCAATATCGAAAAGGACTGGAATTGGTGCGTGAAACATGCCAAAGAGATGGGACTGAGCATCGGGAAAGATCTGGTCAATCTCTCTGATGACACGGCTCAGCTGGCCATCCAGGGTCCCCTGGCGCTGAAAGCAATGCAAAAACTTACCTCTGTGAAGGTTGAAGACATGGAGTATTATACCTTCAAGAAAATACCTTTTGCCGGTATCAGGGAAGTACTGTTTGCAACCACCGGATACACGGGTTCCGGCGGCTGCGAAATATACTGTGCAAATGAAGATGCCGAAAAGCTATGGCATGCCGTGATGGAAGCCGGAGCTGAATTCGGCATTAAACCGATCGGTTTGGGAGCCCGGGATACTTTACGGTTAGAAATGGGCTACAATCTGTACGGACATGATATCAATGATGAAACATCACCAATAGAGGCCGGCTTGGGTTGGATTACGAAATTTATTCCGGCTAATGACTTCATTGACAGGCCATTGCTTGAGAAACAGAAAGCAGATAAACCTGCAAGAATGCTCCGGGGCTTTGTGATGAAGGAACGCGGTATACCGCGCCAGCATTACCCGATTGTTGATGCATCAGGCAATCTGATTGGTGAAGTAACTTCCGGTTCCCAATCTCCGATCCTGCAGTGCGGAATCGGCATGGGATACGTAAAATCTGAATTCGCTAAAACAGGGGGAGAAATCTTTATCCAGATCCGAAATAAAAACCTTAAGGCGGAGATAGTGAAAACTCCTTTTATCCAAACTAAATAATAACAAAAAAACTCTTTTACTAATGAGAAAACATATTTTTAATGCAGGCCCCTGCATACTGGCAGATGTCGTCAGAGAGAATACTGCAAAGGCGGTGATTGAACTGGGAAGTTGTGGGCAGTCAATCATGGAGGTTTCACACCGGAGTAAGGATTTTGAAGCCATCATGAAGGAAACCGTAGATCTGTTTAAAGAGATCCTCGATGTTCCGGAAGGATATTCTGTTCTATTCCTGGGCGGCGGTGCAAGCCTTCAGTTTGCGATGATTCCGTTCAACTTTCTGAATACAAAGGCAGCGTATCTGAATACCGGCACCTGGGCTACCGGCGCAATAAAAGAAGCAAAATTATTCGGACAGGTTGATGTTGTTGCATCATCCGAAGACAAGAATTTCAGCTATATACCTAAGAACTATGTGATTCCGGAAGATGCTGACTATTTCCACATCACCACCAACAACACGATTTTCGGAACTGAGATCCTGAAGGATCTTGATTGCAAAGTTCCCCTGGTTGCCGACATGTCATCGGATATTCTCAGCCGCCCGGTTGATATATCAAAATATGACCTGATTTACGGGGGCGCTCAGAAGAACATGGGCCCCGCCGGTGTCACCGTCATTATTATCAAGAATGAAATGCTTGAAAGAGTAACCCGCGGTAACATCCCGACCATGCTCAAATATCGTGTTCATGTTGAAAATGATTCGATGAAGAACACTCCTCCGTGCACAGCCATTTTTACCGTACGAGAAGTGCTGAAATGGGTCAAGTCCATGGGCGGTCTCACGGAAATGGACCGCAGGGCACAGACAAAAGCAGATCTCCTGTACAATGCAATTGACAGCAGCAAGGTTTTCATCGGTACCGCTGCCAAAGAGGACCGGTCGCGTATGAATATCTGCTTTGTTATGAAAGAGGCATACAAGGAAAAAGAGAATGATTTTCTGGAACTCACAAAAACCAAGGGTATCATAGGAATCAAAGGTCACCGCTCTGTTGGCGGCTTCCGTGCTTCCTGTTATAATGCGCTGGAAATAGAGAGCGTACAGGTATTGGTTGATGCCATGAAGGAGTTTGAAAAGTCCATTTCCTAATTTTATTCACCGACGATGAAAAAAGTTCTGGTGGCTACCGATAAGCCATTTGCTCCTGTGGCCGTTAAAGGGATCAGGCAAGTGGTTGAGAAGGCAGGTTATACCCTGTTGCTTCTCGAAAAGTACACGACTCCTGAGCAGTTATATGAAGCTGCTGCAGAGGCAGATGCTATGATCGTAAGGAGTGATCTGGTTACCCGTGAGGTGATGAACGCCGCGAAAAACCTGAAAATAGTTGTCAGGGCAGGTGCTGGGTATGACAATATCGACCTGGCCGCAGCAACCGAGAAAGGTATTGTGGCCATGAATACTCCCGGACAAAACTCAAATGCCGTTGCGGAACTGGCCTTAGGCATGATGGTTTATAGCGCCCGTGGTATGTTTAGTGGAAAATCAGGCACCGAACTGAGAGGTAAGAAACTGGGTATCCATGCATTCGGCTTTGTCGGCAGATATGTTGCCATGATCGCCAAAGGTTTTGGAATGGACATTTACGCATTTGACCCTTTTGTGCCGGCTGAGACCATTCCCGCAGCAGGTGTAAAGCCTGTTGCTTCGGCAGAGGAACTGTACAAAACCTGCCAGTATATTTCACTGCATATCCCTGCAAATGCCGAAACAAAAAAATCCATAGGCCTCAAGCTGCTTTCCCTAATGCCGGATGATGGCGTTCTTGTTAACACAGCACGCAAGGAAGTAATTCAGGAAGAAGAACTTATGCAGGTGATGGAACAGAAGCCCAGGTATCAGTATCTGACGGATGTGGCACCTGATGCTTTCGAAGCCTTTCAGGAAAAGTTTGCCGGACGCTATTACGCCACTCCAAAGAAAATGGGAGCCCAAACCGAAGAGGCAAATATTAATGCCGGCATAGCAGCCGCAGAGCAGATACGGGATTTCTTCGAGAAAGGAGATATCCGATTCAAGGTAAATAAATAGTGAGTTAGAAACCTGGGTCCGGGGTTTTAGGTATGGGGTTTAGGGCAGCAATCGCCGAACCTCGTACCCCAAACCTCATACCCCAAACCTCATACCCCAAACCTCATACCCCAAACCTCATACCCCAAAAAAATGGCAATCCTCAAACCCTTCGCAGGCCTCCGGCCTCCTAAAGACATAGCTCACCTTGTAGCCTCGCGGCCTTATGATGTCCTTAATTCGGCCGAAGCACGGATCGAAGCGGCCGGAAATGAAAAGTCCCTTCTGCATCTGATCAAGCCGGAAATCAATTTTTCACCGGAAGTCGATGAGCATGAGCAGAAAGTTTACAACAAGGCTGCCGAAATGTTCTCGGTTTTCCAGCAAAACGGATGGCTGGTTCAAGATCCGGAGGACAGGTATTATATCTACGCACAAACCATGAATGGCATCACCCAATATGGCCTGGTGGGTTGCGCCGGTGTTGCAGATTACCTTAACGGGGTGATTAAAAAGCATGAACTTACCCGGCCCGACAAAGAGGAGGACCGGATGAAGCATGTCCGGATCACCAGCGCCAATCTGGAACCGGTATTCTTTACCTACCGGGCAGTCCCGGAACTGGATGCCTTGATTGCCGGATGGGTGAAATCCCATCCCGCTGAATATGATTTTACCTCAACTGACGGAATCGGGCATCATCTATGGGTCATTGATGATCATAACACGATTGCCCGGATAACCTCCCTATTCTCGGAGATTCCCTGCACCTATGTGGCCGACGGGCATCACCGCACGGCAGCTGCTGCACTTGTGGGCAGTGAAAGGAAGAAGAATAATCCCAACCATACCGGCACTGAAGAGTATAACTATTTTCTTGCTGTTCACTTTCCGGATAATCAACTTCGCATTATCGATTACAACCGTGTCGTTAAGGACCTTAACGGTAATTCAAGGGAAGAATTCATAAGGCGCCTGGATGAAAAATTTCTGGTGGAAGAAAAGGGAACGGAAATCTATCACCCTTGCGGACTGCATAATTTTGGCATGTACCTTAATGGGGCCTGGTATAGCCTGACCGCACGGAAAGGAACCTATACCGATGATGACCCGATCGGAGTGCTGGATGTAACAATCAGTTCTGACCTTATACTCAGGGACATCCTGGGTATTACCAATCTCCGCACCGATAAACGGGTTGATTTTGTGGGTGGAATCCGCGGTCTGGGTGAACTGAAAAAACGCGTCGATACCGGTGAAATGACCGTCGCTTTTGCCCTTTACCCAGTTTCCATGAAGCAGTTAATGGATATTGCCGATACCGACAATATCATGCCACCCAAAACAACGTGGTTTGAACCCAAACTACGCAGCGGCCTGGTGATTCATACCTTCTAATATGGCCATGAAACGCGTAGAGACGCATTATTATGCGTCTCTACGTGCATTTGCCAGGGGCGTTGTAGAGACGGATTATTATCCGTCTCTACGTTATGTTTACCTTGAATTTACCCTTACGCTGTAGTTACCCTTGGCCTTGTCTGCCTTTATGGAGATGGTCCATTTTCCCAGAAATTCATCCTGGTCATCCTCTTCCCAACGGAAGGTTTGGTTCCAGTTCACATCGGCCAGGGAGGACATCGTGATTTCCTGAAAAGCCTTGCCGTCAGGTTTCTTCATAATAATCTTCAGTTCACCGGCCCCAAGGGTTCCGTTCACATCAAAACTGATGGTGAAGTTGCCCTCTTTGACTTCATAGGTGAAGTCAGTGGCAAAAGTTACATCGGAGAGGGCTTTGCTGATGGACAACGAGGAATTTTCGCGGTTCGACCAGACACTATTGTAGGCTTGTCCGAACTGATTGTAAAAATCCACGGTACGAGGGGTAACATCCGGCACAACCACATAGTTGTCAAATCCTTTTTCTTTAAGGTCTTCCAGCGTTTTCCGATGGATCTGCACGGCTTCCCGGTTCAAACGGATCGCATCTTCCTGGAAACTCCTGTTTTCCTGCATCTTTTTCAACTCCTTTTCGTTGATGCTCCGTACAGCTTCAAGCTCTTTTTTCAGCGCTTCTTCCGTTAGTTTTTTGCCATCAACCGATACAGTTACCTGAGCTTTCTTTTGGGCTTCTTCCGATTTGACCTCCTTTTCGGTTTTAGTCTGTGCCATTACTCCGGTTGCCGAAGCAAGGAAAACAACCAAAAGGAACTGAGTATACATTTTTGTTTTCATATTCATTGAGTTATTTATCCGGTTCAAAGGTAAAGCCTGCTGCCCCGGCTCCGCGTTAACACCGGGTTAATATCAGGTTAATCAGGTTATCACAGAAAAAAAGGAATTACTTTTATTCCGGAAATGAAAAGAAATCTGACCATATTATTGTTATCCGTTACTTCGATTGCCATTTTAATCGGGATTGAATTCACCCTGATCACCAGGATTTATCGACTTGAAACCGAGAAATTTGACGACAGGTACAGGGAAATCTTACAAAAGGGGCTTGATTTTATCGAAAGGAAATATGGCGACAAGGGATTCAAGGAATCCTATGAACGGATGAACACCTTGTCAGAGAAGTACTTTGCGATCATAGCAGGGAAACAATTCGATACACTGGATTTCAGGAAAATCGTTCTGGAGGGATTTCAGGATGACCTGATCAACTATCAGGAAACAGATGAACTGCTGCGGCAGTATCTGAAGTCGGTTAAGGAAGACACCAATTTTGAGTCGCACCTTGAGATTACAAATCTGGGGCTAATCTCCTTTCCGGATTATCTTCCGGTTTACAGCGAAAAGGCTGATTCCTCCTGGGGATTGAAAAAGAGGTTGCTTATTAAGGAAAAACAGAGGCCGGTATATAATTACACCTATGTGGACACGAATTTCAGTATCGGTTTTAATTATTATGTGGATTTCAATCAAAAAAAGGGCGTGGTCCTCTCCAAAATATTGGGCAGTCTCATTTTAGCCACATTTGCCCTTATAAGCGTTGGATTCATGTTCTTTTATTCTATTCGAAGTTTACTTGAGGAGCGTAGGCTCTCACAGCTGAAGACTGATTTTATCAATAACATGACCCATGAGCTCAAGACTCCGCTTTCAACGATATCCATCGCAACCAGAACGCTCGAAAACGACACGATATTGGATAACCGGGAGAAAACAAAAGAGACCGTTTCGGTTATCCACCGGCAGAATCGCCAGTTGACCAAACAAATCAACCACCTGCTTGAGATCAGCATGTGGGAGCGACGGCAGTTCTCACTGGAACGGCAGATGCTCGAGGTGGAACCATTTTTTTCAGGTATCGCTGAAGCATTCCGATGGGAGTGCCAGGAAAAGGGTTGCATACTCGAGGAGCGGTATGACATTAAATCAGCGATGGCTTATCTCGACGAGGTTCAGATGACAATAGCTGTCCATAATCTTCTCGTCAACGGGGTAAAATACAATACAAATGAACCCCAGGTTCTGATGGAAGTTCACTGCGATGACCGATTAAAGATTAGTGTAACGGACAACGGAATAGGGATATCCAGGGAAGATCAGAAACATATCTTTGATAAATTCTACCGGGTGTCAACCGGGAATATACATAAAGTCAAAGGCCTTGGTCTGGGATTGTTCTATGTGAAACAGATCGTTGAAGCGCATGGCGGCACGGTTGAGGTATCGAGCAAATCTGGGAAAGGCACCACATTCACCATTAATATGCCAACACATGGAAAAAATAAAAATTCTACTGGCTGAGGATGATCCGGATTTGGGAAGCATCCTTGCCCAGTACCTGGAGATACAGGGATTTATGGTTACGCTTGCCCGGGATGGCGAAGAGGCCTGGGAGATGTTTCGCAAATCGGCATACAATATTTGCATCCTGGATGTGATGATGCCGAAGATGGATGGATTTGAGGTTGCAGAAAAGATCAGCAGGCAATCACCGGATACTCCGTTTATTTTCCTGACCGCCAAGAGCCTGAAAGAGGACCGGATCAGGGGTCTGAAAATCGGGGCCGACGATTATATCTGCAAACCGTTTGAAGTGGATGAATTGGTCTTACGGGTCAATAACATACTAAAACGCAGCGGAGTACAAGATGAGAATGATTTTAAAATCGGCCAGTCGTCGTTCAATTTTCAGGAGCTCCTGCTTACCACTCCGGAAGAAGCTAATAAACTCACGTTAAAGGAGGGGATGTTGTTGAAGTATTTCCTCCAGCATGAGAACAAACTGGTAAAAAGGGAAGAGATTCTTACCGAGGTGTGGGGCGAAAACGACTATTTTCTGGGAAGAAGCATGGATGTTTTCGTAAGCCGGCTTCGGAAATTTCTGGCTTGTGAGGAGACGGTTTCCATTGAAACTGTACGCGGAACCGGGTTTATTTTCCGGTTCCGCGCGTGACGCATTAACGCGTCTTAATACGAATGCCCCCGTAGAGACGCATATATGCGTCTCTACAGCCCTGGCCGGTTAATCAATTTGCCGGAATTCAGCATCATGTCAATATACTGAGCCCTCTTATAGATAAGGGGATTCAATGTGTTGATCCTGCTGAGTTTACCCCTGAAATCATCGATTGTTTTAAATCCGTGCCGGGTCATCCAGGCGGTCATGGTATTGTTAATCTCGGTGATCCTGCCGAAGCCGTTCTTATAAAGTGTGCTCACAATCTGCACACTGTCGGCGCCGGCGAGCAGGAGCCGGATCGCGTCATCACCATTGTAAATCCCGCGATTGCCAATAATATCACCGCGGAACTCTCCGTAAAGCAACCCGCTGTAACGCAGGGTTAATCTATATTCCTTTTCGGAACTCAGGTTCCATGGGGACACATGTTTGAGGGTGTCAATATCAATATCGGGTTGAAACACCTTGTTGAAGAGAACAATACCCTCTATGCCTGTCTCTTGAAGCCGGCCGATGAAGTTCATCAGATTGGAATAGTAGGGACTGAGTTTTACACTGACAGGAATTTTAACGGCATCAACCACGCTTTTTACTATCGCAAGCTGTTCATTCTCAATTTGGGAGCCGGTTCGGCTATTCGAAAAGGGTACGTTGAAGAAATTCAGCTCCAAACCATTAACCCCGGTCGATTCTATCCCTTTGGCATATTTAACCCAGGTTTCAGGAAAAATGGCATTCAGGCTGGCAATCAGCGGAATAGTAACCTTCTTTTTTGCCAGGGCAAGTCGATTCAGAAACTCTTCAGGTCCGGAATAGGAGGAGCCAGGAAAGAGCCTCGTCATTTCAGCGTTTCGTTCATTGTAGGAATCCAGCATGTTGGATAACTCAAGATCCTCAAGCTGAATTTGTTCTTCGAAAAGGGATTTGTAAATGATGGCGCCGGCACCGGCTTTCTCCATTTTTGACAAATGTTCAGGTGTTTCCACCAAATCACATGCTCCAACAATTACGGGGCTGCTCACAGGCAGTCCGAGATACGTGGTTGAAAGTTTTCCCATGGCTTGTTGTTTTTTAGTATAACAAAAGCCATGAGGATTGGTTCATTTTTATTCTTCGGATTTTGAGCTGATCCTGAAAAAGGACTCGGGCGAGGCAACAACCTGCTCGATCAGTCCAAGGATGATCAGATTGGATAAGGTATCCACCGCGAGCTTGCCAGGGATGCGTGCGGATCGGAGATACTCCCTCAGGGTTATCAGGGGCTTTTCGCTCAGAAGGCTGAACAGAACCTCCTCATCTTTCGAATAACGGATCAGGGCACCTTTTTTAAGTTTTCTTTTTTGCCATACAGCAATGATCACCTCGTCAGCCTGGATGTTTTCATCCCGCGATCGCACATACGCCTGAAGCTTGTCCCTCTCTTCCTTAACAAAATGCGGCCGCGCCGGACTTGGTGGGACCCAAACCTCGAGGACCGTTTTCCCGTTTTCTGTCCAGACTTTGGATTCAAAGCGAATCTCCGGCTTCGAATACATCTGGGCTGCGGATTCCACCATGTAATACTCTTCTTCCGTGCGCACCCCAGCAATAACCCCATTATCCTTTACCCCGATAAGTAACCTTCCGCCATCGGTGTTTGCAAAGGCAACCAGGGACCTGGCAATCTTCCGGGAGTCGGTAATGCCAAACTTGAAATCCTGCTGCTGGTGCTCCCCTTCAAGAATTAAAGAAGATATATAGGAGATTTTCTTCATGTTTTTCCTCACCAAAATTGTTTAAAATTGACCACTTTTCCGCAAGATTAAAATGATTTTGGATTCAACCGATACAATCAGACAAGATGAGATTCCGATCCTGGAAGAAGAATTTCCGGTTTATTCCTTTTTGGTAGACGCGCGGAAAAAGCTTAGCATCCCCTCCCTTTTCGGATTGATGGTTGAAATCGCTCACCATGATGCCGAAAGAAGAGGGTGGGGGTATTCCGGAATGATTGCACAAAACCAGGCCTGGGTGTTTCTGCGATCCCTGATCCGGGTTGGAAGAATGCCCGAATGGGGCGAAACCATCCGGATCAGGACCTGGCCCAAAACCATGGAAGGAATTACTGCCTACCGCGACATTCAGTTCAGGGATGCAGGCGGAGAGGTCATTATCTCTGCTACAACCCTTTGGAGTATCATCGATCTGGAGAAGAGAAAACCCGTGCGCCTGACCCCGGGTGAATATACGGCCGGCAAACATGCAAACATGCACGCCGTAGAGGAAAAGCCGGTTAAAATCCATGGCGGTGAAGCGCTGCATGCGGTCAATTCATTCAGGGCTGCCTACAATCATACTGATATGAACCTGCATGTGAACAATGCCCGGTACATCGATTGGGTGCTGAATGAGATGCCAGTCAAATTGCTGAAGGAGAGGGATATCCGGGAAATTCAGGTTAACTTTAATGCAGAACTGTTGGTGGACGATAAGGTTGAAATACTTTTGGATGACCGGATTAATGAGAACGGAGCCTATGTTGGCGTGATCCGTAATGGCCAAACGGGTCAGCAGGCTTTTGCCATATCGTTTAAATTCTGATTTTGGTTGTGTAATTTTAGTGTATGTCGAAAATCAGCAATAATATCGATAAACTGCGGGCCGAACTGCCTGATAGGGTGCGACTTGTTGCCGTTTCTAAGAACCATCCGGCAGAATCCATCAGGGAAGCTTACCAGGCCGGACAGCGGATCTTTGGAGAAAACCGGGTTCAGGAGCTGCTCGCGAAGCAGCCGCTCCTCCCAAATGATATCGAGTGGCACCTTATCGGTCATCTGCAGGGAAACAAGGTAAAGGCCATTGTTCCTTATGTTTCCATGATTCATTCAATTGATTCCGTCAGGCTCCTTCTGGAGGTTTCCAGGGAAGCGATAAAAATCAGTAAAACCATCGATTGCCTTTTACAGGTCCACATTGCCCGGGAAGAGACAAAATTCGGTTTTGACCCCGATGAAGTCCGGAGCCTGCTGGCCGATGGGTCACTCCGGGAACTCCCTGGAATTAGCTTCCGTGGATTGATGGGCATGGCTACATTTACAGATGACCCCGTTCAGGTGGCTTCCGAGTTTGACCTGATCCACAGGCTCTTTATCGAAATAAAAGAGGCTGGATTTGCCGGACTCCCATTATTTAATGAGCTATCCATCGGAATGTCAGGTGATTACCATCTCGCGGTTAAGCATGGCAGTACGCTGGTCAGGATCGGAACGGCTATTTTTGGTTCCCGTTGAACAGAAACACGTCTAACAAAAGAGGATATGGTCGACCTTAAAACAACTTACGCCGGATTAGAACTCGAAAATCCGGTCATGGTCAGCAGTTCAGGGCTTGCCGACAGCCTGGAAAAGATTAAGAAACTTGCCGGTTTCGATCCCGGTGCCATAGTATTGAAATCACTGTTTGAGGAACAGATTAATTTTGATTCCGGCAGGCTGATCGATGATTATTCCTATCCCGAGGCGGCTGATTATATCCGGAATTATTCCAAAAGCCATACGGTAGGAGATTATCTGGGATTAATTGAAAGTGCTAAACTGGCAGTTCCGATGCCGGTGATTGCCAGCATTAACTGCATTACCGCCAGCGAATGGACAGGCTTTGCCCGGCAAGTGGAGTTTGCAGGGGCTGATGCGCTGGAACTCAACCTGTTCATTCTGCCTGTTGACGGAGAGGATCCGGTTCGGATTGAATTATCTTATCTTAAAATAGTTGAGAAAGTAAAGGAAAGCACAACCCTTCCTCTCATTATTAAAATGAGTCCCTATTTTTCAAACCTGATTAATATGGTGCACCAGTTCCATGCGATCGGCGTTAAGGGTGTGGTTCTTTTTAACCGTTTGTATGAACCGGATATTGACCTGAAGGAGATGAAAATAACATCCTCCGAAGTTTTCAGTTCACCGGCAGATCTGAGGCAAACCCTGCGTTGGGTCAGCCTGGTTGCCGATAAGTTCAGGAAGATCGATATATCAGCTTCCACCGGGGTTCATGACAGCGATGCCGTGGTAAAGCTTCTGCTGGCTGGTGCATCAACCGTTCAGGTGTGCTCCGCCCTTTACAAAAACGGTCCGGAATACCTAGCCGGCCTGATAGGCGGACTTAAAACCTGGATGGAATCTAAAGAGTTTTCCTCTATTGATGATTTCAGGGGTAAAATGAGCTACCGGATGTACGAAGATCCCAGAACCTGGGAGCGGTCGCAGTTTATGCGGTATTATTCAAGCCGGCACTAATTACCGGGGATAAAAGGATCAATCACCAGGATCAGCTCCCTGATCAGCCTCTGCTTAACCTCAGGTTGATCAGGGACGCTGTTTTTAAGCAGGCTACTGATTTCCTTTGATAATTCGGGGCTAACCGGACGTTCGAGGAACGTGTTTTCTATCACTGAAAAGGATTCCAGAGCCAGTAAAAAATCTCCGGTAATGATCAGGTGGGTGAAAAGCAGCAGATGTCCGGAGAAATCAAGTTGCGATTCCCAGCAAATCCTGGCAATCTCGGTTCTTTTTGATGCAAACTTTGGATCAACCAGTGCGGCAGCAAAGGCGCCAGCCGCGTCTTTTGAATTAATCTGCCGGATCAGCCCGTCCAGTTCGGGATCGTGTTTAAGGGGAGGCATGAATTAAATTTTTTCTTTCAGATAGGGTGCAGTGCGGGATTCGCGACACGTTAGCAGATCCTCCGGTGTTCCGGCAAAAATCAGGTTTCCGCCTTCAGCGCCTCCGTCCGGACCCAGATCAAGGATCCAGTCGGCATTCTTTATGATTTCCGGATTGTGCTCTATGATTATAAGGGTGTGGCCTTTCTCCAGCAGCGCCTCAAAGGCTTTCAGGAGGGTACGGATGTCATGAAAATGGAGTCCGGTGGTAGGTTCGTCAAATATGAACAGCGTGTGACCCGATTCATGGGTTTTCGTGAGGAAGGAGGCTAGCTTGATCCTCTGACTTTCCCCGCCGGAGAGGGTGGAGGATGACTGGCCAAGCTTTACATACCCTAACCCCACATCCATCAATGGCTGAAGCTTGGATGAAATCTTCCTGCAGCTGGATTCCTTTATGTTGCCAAAGAATTCCAATGCCTCCTGAACCGACATCTCAAGCACGTCGTGGACGTTTTTGTCATGATAGCGGATGTCAAGGATCTCCTCTTTAAATCGGGTTCCATGGCAATGCTCACAGGTGAGATAAACATCGGCCATAAACTGCATTTCAACCTTAATCACTCCTTCTCCCTGGCACTCCTCGCAGCGACCTCCCTCAACATTAAAGGAAAAATGCGAAGATTTATACCCATTCACCTGCGACAGCGGTTGATCGGCCATCAATTTCCTGATGTCATCCCAGGCCTTGATGTACGTGACCGGATTGGAACGGGAGCTTTTCCCTATCGGATTCTGGTCTATCATTTCAACCTGCTGGATCCGCTGCAGATCACCGGTGAGCGTTCCGTATCTTCCGGTTTTTTCTCCGGCTCCGTTAATCCTTTTGTTCAGAATAGGATAGAGGGTTCTTGTAACGAGAGTGGATTTTCCAGAACCACTCACGCCGGTTACCACTGTCATGGCCTCCAGAGGAAAAGTGACATTCAGGTTCTTTAGATTGTTCTCATTGGCACCTTCTATTTCCAGGCGGTTTGTCCATATCCGGCGGATCGGCGGTACCGGAATCTTCTCGTCTCCCCTCAGGTAAGCTGCGGTGAGACCACCAGCCTTCTCCAGCTCGCTGAATGTTCCGCTAAATACGATCTCCCCGCCAAACCGACCCGCTCCGGGGCCGATATCGATGATGTAGTCCGATGAGCGAATGATCTCCTCATCATGCTCAACAACGATCACCGTGTTTCCCAGGTCGCGCAGCCGCTGAAGCACAGAGATCAGCCTGGCGGTATCCCGCGGATGCAGCCCGATGCTGGGCTCGTCAAGAATGTACAAGGAGCCTACCAGGCTGGAACCCAGTGATCCTGCAAGATTGATCCGCTGCGATTCGCCGCCTGAAAGTGTGTTGGATGTGCGGTTAAGTGTAAGATAACCGAGGCCGACATCGACCAGGTAATTCAACCGGTTGTTGATCTCTACCATGAGCCTGCCTGCAATTTTCTTATCGTGCTCCGTCAGATTGAAACCAAGGAAGAATTCCCGCAGCCGGGAAACCGGCATTTTTGTCAATTCCGTTATGGCCTTGCCCTGAACTTTTATCCACGTGGCCTCCTTGCGAAGACGCGATCCCAGACATTCCGGGCAAACAGTTTTGCCACGGTAGCGGGCCAGCATCACTCGGTATTGGATCTTATATGCTTTCTCTTCAAGATAGGCAAAGAATTCGTTGAGTCCTTTGAAATGGCTGTTCCCGGTCCATAACAGTTGCTTCTCTTCATCGCTGAGCTGGAAAAAGGGCCGGTGGATCGGAAAATTGAACCTATCGGCCGTCTGAATCAGTTTCTCCTTCCACTTCGACATCTTTTCGCCTTTCCAGCAGACGATTGCATCTTCAAAAACTGACAGGTTCTTGTTTGGTACAACCAGGTCTTCATCAATTCCGATGGTGCTTCCGAACCCCTCGCAAACAGGACAGGCACCCACAGGATTGTTAAAACTGAACAGATGGACCGAGGGCTGCTCAAACCGGATGCCATCCAGCTCAAAACGATCGGAAAAACCGAGCTCGGAAACATCTCCGTTGGAAAAAACCTTGACCGAGCAATCTCCTTTCCCTTCAAAAAAGGCAGTTTCCACAGAATCAGCGAGTCGGGCCTGAAGGTCCTCCTCTTCACCTACAAAAATCCGGTCAATCAGGATATCGAACTGGCAGGTTTCGCAGAAAGGGTAGGATGGATTCAGAATTTCGGAGATCTTCCGGATCTGGCCGTTTTCCTCAACACGCGAAAAGCCCTGCTGAACCAAAACCTCCAGCTGCATCCTCATTGACCGGTCGACTGGCTTTTGAAGCTGTGCCAGGATCATCACCTGCGTACCAGCCGGCAAACTGAGGATATGCTCAACCACATCCTGAACCTGATGCTTCTGGACCCGGCTGCCGCTGACGGGCGAATACGTTTCCCCGATTCGCGCATATAAAAGCTTGATATAGTCGTAAATTTCGGTGGAGGTTCCAACGGTCGACCTGGGGTTGCGGGTATTAACCCGTTGCTCAATCGCTATTGCAGGCGGAATTCCGGAAATGGAATCTACATCTGGCTTGTCCAGCCGGCCCAGAAACTGCCGGGCATAGGAGGACAGACTTTCAACGTAACGTCTCTGACCTTCAGCATATAGCGTATCAAAAGCGAGGGATGATTTTCCGGAGCCCGACAGTCCGGTAATAACGATCAGCTTGTCGCGGGGAATGGCAAGGTCGATGTTTTTCAGGTTGTGAACCCGGGCTCCTTTAATAAAAATGTACTCTTCCGGATCACTCCTGTAATCGGGCATGGTTTTTGATAAATTTCGGGCTGTAAAGTTAGATCATTTTTGGCAGGGCGAAAAATTATCAGGTTTGTAAAATATTTTTCGTATACTTGCGTTCTGAAGATAAGAGACATTTTAACTAAAACTAATAGGAGGACTGATATCGGGGCAATTCTACTTCTGTGTTAATTCTTAAAAAGGAGGTAGTTTTGAACTTACATAATCAGGATGACTATGCCCTCGTAGAGCAGTACATCGCAGGCGACAAGGCTTGCATCGAGGTTTTAATCAGCAGACATAAGAACAGGGTTTATACGTATATCCTGCTCATTGTCAGAAATCCCCAACTTGCCGAAGATGTTTTCCAGGATACTTTTATTAAGGTTATCAAATCTTTGAATAAGGGTAAATATTACGATAAGGGCAAGTTCCTTTCCTGGGTGCTTCGCATTGCCCACAATCTTATCATCGACCATTACCGGAAACAGAAACTCCTGAATACCGTGCCGAACGAATCCGGGGATATGGACCTGTTCAACAACCGGAAACTTTCGGAGCACAACGTGGAGGAAGCCATGGTTCATGACCAGGTGATGTCGGATGTGAGGATGCTCGTCGACCTTTTGCCCGATGACCAGAAGCAGGTGGTTTACCTGAGGCACTATTGTGGCCTGAGTTTCAAGGAAATTGCCGACCAGACGGGTGTGAGCATCAATACGGCCCTCGGACGCATGCGGTATGCGTTGATCAATATGAGGAAGATGGTGAAGGATAAGCAGTTGTCGCTGACAATGTCGTGATATCGAAATCTGCAGGGACGCATACATGCGTCCATCTTATGGTGGACGCATGTATGCGTCCCTGCAAATATTTTTTTATCGCGATATAATAACTGATAATCGCCGCCGTTTTCCTTATAAAATGATTAATTCGCCTATGATGAACTTATCTACCCTATTCTTTCTGGTCAATACAGAATCTGCAAAAGATGAAGACAGCAAATTGTTTGAGGAAATAAACCTGATGGAGGAGATGGACTCCGAGCCTATGTTCAATGCTCCTGAAGGCGCGGTTAAAAAGATCATCGGATTTGCTGCATCGTATTCGGCCGTAACGTCGGTTTACCTGAAAGAGATCGACATTTTTAGTAACTAACTACCTCTTCTTCAAGCAAGAAGATGCCTTCGGAGACCGGGGGCATTTTTTTTTTATAAAAATATTTGGTCAGATCAAAAACCCGTTCTACATTTGTGATATCAAAATGATATTAAAATGAATCCCTCACGAACTCATCTAAACCAAATGAAATGAAAATACTTGAGGGTTCCATGAGTTCAAGCCAATTAGAAATGATGCACTAAAATTTTTAACGAATGAAACAAGAACTTGAATTTAAAGCAAAGAATGGCTACCTGATGTTTGCCATTTGGTTTATCCTGGGGGCAGCATCCGTTTTGGGCCTTATTTATGCCCAGGATTATTTTTATGTGTTTGTCCCCGTGTTGGTTATCTGCCTGTTCTTTATGGCGGGTTTAGCGGTTGTTAACCCGAATGAGTCTCTTGTGCTGGTGTTGTTCGGGAGTTATGTCGGAACCATAAAAGACAACGGTTTTTTCTGGTTTAACCCGCTGAATATCCGAAAGAAGATTTCCCTGAGAGCCAGGAACTTCGATAGCCAGCCTATCAAAGTAAATGATAAGGTGGGTAATCCGATCATGATCGGCCTGGTGCTGGTCTGGAAGGTTGAGAATACTTACCGGGCTGCCTTTGAGGTCAACGAATTCGAACATTTCGTTACGGTTCAGAGCGACGCCGCACTCCGGAAGCTTGCCGGAATGTATCCGTATGACAACTTTGAGGTTGAGGGTGCTGAACTCACGCTTCGCTCTGGTGTTGAGGAAGTGAATGAGCAGTTGGCCAGCGAGCTCAAGGAACGGCTGACAATTGCCGGTATCCATGTGATCGAAGCCCGTATTAATTACATTGCTTATGCTTCAGAGATTGCCGGAGCCATGCTGCGCCGCCAGCAGGCCCAGGCTGTGGTGGCTGCCCGTTCGAAAATTGTTGAGGGTGCCGTTGGAATGGTCCAGATGGCACTGGAGCAGCTTTCAGAAAAGCAGATCATCACACTGGATGAGGAGCGGAAAGCGGCCATGGTATCCAACCTGATGGTGGTATTGTGCTCCGATGTATCCGCACAGCCGATCGTCAATGCCGGAACCCTACATAACTAGCTTATCATGAGTACCAAGAAGTCCTTTGTGCTGCGGTTGAACCCGGAAAAATTCGAAGCCCTCGAGAAGTGGGCGGCCGATGAATTCCGCAGCACAAACGGACAATTGGAATGGATTATTAGTGAGGCGCTGCGAAAAGCAGGACGACTGCTGAAGATTAAAGAAGAAAGAGAAAAGAAGAAAGAGGGGGAGGAGTTGAGAGATTCGAATTGAGAATTCCGAATTACAAAGTATCAGAATCAGGTAGAGACGCATTATTATGCGTCTCCACAACCGGCAACCGGCAACTGGCAACCGGTTTTCACTTTCCCGTAAATACGTACGTCAGCATATTCCCCCCCATCCTCAGTGCCTTCAGCCGCGTTTCCGGCGAGTCCCCGTGCACCTGTGGATCTTCCCATCCATCACCTAGATCACTTTCATAGGTATAGAAACAGATCAGTCTGCCTTCCCAGAATAGGCCAAAGCCCTGGGGAGGCTTGTTATCATGCTCATGGATTTTGGGAAGACCTGTGGGAAAGGCGAAAGGCGAAAGATAAAAGGCGAAAGAAGAGGGAAGCTCTGTAAACTCAATTTCGGGAAAAACCTTCTTCATTTCGCGTCGGATAAAGGGATCTATTCCATAATTGTCGTCGATATGCAGGAATCCGCCAGCAAGCAGGTATTTCCTCAGGTTTTCAGCTTCCGGCTCCGAGAAAACCACATTTCCATGACCGGTCATATGAACAAAAGGTAGGCTGAACAGGTCGCGGCTTCCAGGCTCCACCACGGTCGGTTCCGGCGAAATATCGGTATGAAGCGTTTCGTTGCAGAATTTAATGAGATTGGGTAGGGAGGTGGGGTTGGCGTACCAGTCGCCGCCGCCGGAGTACTTTAAAAGGCCGATCTTGGTTTGGGCGGCGCAAGGCGAAAGATAAAAGGCGAAAGAAAAAAGAAAGAGAAGAGAGATTTTAAGAAATTTAAGATGGGTAGGGGTTTGGGTAAGATGAGGGCTGATATTTCGATTGGATCCGTTCATGTGCCAAAGTTGCAGGATTCGGGGGAATATCCGTTTATCCGAACCGGAAATCTGCAAATTTTCTTATTTTTGCGCCGACTTGGAGAAATGCCGGAGTGGTCGATCGGGGCGGTCTCGAAAACCGTTGTTCTCTTACGGGAACCGGGGGTTCGAATCCCTCTTTCTCCGCAACCCTGACAGCACGTTTGCGCTAAAGCCTGAATACTACAACGGATTCAGGCTTTTATCTTTTCTGGATGCGCACCGATATGCACGGAAAGGCACGGTAGGAGTGGCCAAATCGAGACCTAAACGGGAAGTTATCAACAGGTCTCGAATTACCGCTTAAAGCGCTAATATGCTGCAACTTGCGTTTTAGAATGAAGAACTCGTTTGCGAACTTTGTAAAGTTGATGAAGGCATTAATTTTAAAACAGTTACGCAATGAAAAGAACCACTTTCAAAACCATTTTCTACCTCAAGCGTCAGAAAGAAAACGCTAAGGGTGAAGTACCCATCTACATGCGGGTTACCGTCAAGGGTGATCGGGCAGAGGTCTGCATTCAACGATATACCCTTGCAGACAACTGGAATCAGAAGACGGGACGCACCAAGGCACGGGGTACGCAGGCAACGCTCCTGAATGAATATCTTCAGCAATGCGAGAATCGGGTCTATGAGGTTCAGAAAGAGCTGGAACACATTTGCCGGGATGTTACTGCCGCAGCAATCAAAGCCCGGTATAACGGCGCTGACCCGGATAAGCGGTTTCTGCTAAAAGAGTTCGATACTTTTATTACCAAGAAGGCTGAACTGGTGGGTAAGGAAATCACGCAGGCCACCATTCAGAAGTATCGGATGTGTTTCAGCCACCTGAAGGATTATTTGAAACGGGAACATCAGGGAAAGGATATAGCCATGAGTAGCCTCACCTTTGAGGTTATTGACGGATTTGACCACTACCTTAGGACAGAAAAGAACCAGCAACAGAATACTGCGGTCAAGTGCATGGGAACTTTAAAAGGTTTCATCCGGTATGCTGAAAACAATGAATGGATCAACCGGAACCCCTTTGGCAAGTACAGGGGTAAGCTAAAACCGGTAGATCGGGGCTTCCTGACGATGGAAGAACTCAATGCGATCAAGGATCACAGCTTTGAGGTAGACCGCCTCCAACAGGTGGCAGACGCATTCCTATTTTGTAGTTTTACAGGATTGGCCTACTCTGATGTGAAAGAACTCACCCCGGCTCACCTGGTTAGGGCAAACGATGGATCATGGATGATCACCAAGAAACGAAAAAAGACCCATCGCCAGCTTTCGATACCGCTGTTGGCAACAGCTGTTCAACTGGTTGAGAAGTACCGGAAGAATCCTTGCCGAAAAATGAATCGGGTATTCCCCGTATTGTCGAATCAGAAGATGAATGCTTACCTGAAAGAGGTGGGCGACCTGTGCGGAATAACGAAGGAGATCAGTTCGCACCTTGCCCGACACACCTTTGCGACAACGATCGCTTTGGCTAACAATATGCCGATTGAGGTTCTATCCCCAATCTTGGGGCACAGCACCATTCCCATGACCCAGCATTATGCCCGGATGAATACGGCAAGGATGAAAGCTGAAATGGAGAAGCTGGATAAAGTCCTGAATGGTGGTAAAACTGCTGACGCCGAACGGTTGAAATCCCTGACCACAGTATTCGATCTGAACTGATTTCGGCAATCGGGCGGAGTAGGGGACACACAATATTATATATAGCGCATCAGCCGTTCAATGGCATTATCCAAACTTTAGGATAATGCCATTGATAATGTGTGAATAATGTAACTTTTTTCCTAAATTATGTAAACTTATAGCTGCCAAGACGGTGTACTTTGCAATCTGAATATTACAGAAGTATTCACAATTTCTAAAATGATTTTTTGATGATCTACATCAAATTCATGGTAAGCAACCGCTGCAAAATGCTGGTGAAGGAAGAGCTTAAAAAACTTGGATTTCATTTCATTGTTGTAGACATGGGTATTTTCGACATTATGGAAAACATTGATAATGTGCAGCGTGAACAGCTGAGAGCCGCACTTCTGGAATCCGGATTTGAACTGTTGGACAACAAGAAAGCCATGCTGATTGAAAAAATAAGAAATACTGTGATAGAAATGGTTCATTATAGGGAAGAATTGTCAATAATCAATTTTTCCGAATATTTAAGCGAGAAATTGGACCATGACTACACTTACATATCGAATTTGTTTTCAGAGGTTCAAGGAATTACGATTGAGAAGTTCGTTATTTCTCTCAAAATTGAACGGGTTAAGGAGTTGATTATGTACAATGAACTCAATCTGACTGAAATTGCCTGGATGATGCACTTTAGCAGTGTTGCGCAATTATCCAATCAATTCAAAAAGGTAACAGGACTTACCCCCAGCCGCTTAAGACAAATGAAGAATAAAAGGAGAAATCCAATCGAAGAAATCGGGGCACAGGAGGTATCAGGAGTAAACAATTACAATGGAAAGAACAAAAACACATGAATCCCTGTATGCAAGCAGCCTGATAGAAGCGAGTCTGGATCCACTCATTGTGATCAGTCCCGGCGGTAAAATTGCCGATATGAACCAGGCTAAGACCCAAATCACCGGCTTTGACCGTGAAGTCCTTATCGGGACCAATTTCTATGATTACTTTACAGAACCTGAGAAAGCGCGTGAAGTGTACCTGGCCGTATTTGAAAAGGGATCCATTAAGGATATCCCTCTGACCTTTCGACACAAGCATGGACAACTGACTGATGTATTATTCAACGGATCAGTGTATAGAAGTGCAACCGGGGTCGTGGTTGGTGCTGTTGTTGTAGCCCGGGATATTTCGGAACAAAGATGGGCCAGTGAACTCCGTATCGCCAATAAAGAACTCGCCTTTCAAAACGAGGAAAAAGAGAAGCGAGCTGCAGAATTAATCACTGCAAACAAAGAACTTGTTTTTCAAAACAGAGAGAAAGAAAAACGGGCGGATGAGTTAGTTATAGCTAACAAAGAACTCGCCTTTCAAAACGAGGAGAAAGAAAAGCGGGCTGCAGAGTTATTCATCGCGAATAAAGAGCTCGCCTTTCAAAACGAGGAAAAAGGAAAACGGGCCGCAGAATTTGTCATTGCCAATAAAGAACTCGCATTTCAAAACAAAGAAAAAGAGAAACGGGCCGCGGAATTGGTCATTGCTAATAAAGAACTTACCCGGCAAAATCAAATTAAGGAAAAACGCGCTGCAGAATTAGTCATAGCAAACAAGGAATTGCTATTTCAAACTGATGAGAAAGCTAACAGGGCAGCTGAGTTGGTTATTGCTGACATTGAACTTGTCTATCAAAATAAGGAAAAAGAAAAAAGGGCGGCAGAGTTGGCAATTGCCGACATCGAACTTGCCTATCAAAATAAGGAAAAAGAAAAAAGGGCGGCAGAGTTGGCAATTGCCGACATCGAACTTGCCTATCAAAATAAGGAAAAAGAAAAAAGGGAAGTTGCTAATAAAAAACTCGAGACATTAAGATATGCTGCAGAAAAATCTTCCCAATATGCCAGAAGCCTTCTTGAGGCAAGTCTTGATCCGTTATTTACAATTAATTTGAATGGCAAAATTACAGATCTGAACAATGCTTCGGCAAATATCACCGGAGTTAGCCGTGAAGACCTGATTGGCACAGACTTTTTTGATTATTTTACCCAACCGGATAAGGCCCGTGAAGTTTATAAAGAAGTCTTTAAGAAAGGCTTTGTGGCAGATTATCCATTAACAATCAGAGATCAGAAGCTAACAGATGTACTGTTTAACGGCTCTGTTTATAAAGACGGTAACGGGAAAGTGCTTGGTGTGGTTGTGGTTGCCAGAGATATAACTGAACAGAAACGGAATGCATCCGAACTGAATGAAGCGATAGTGTTTGCCGAACTGGCAACTGGGATCGCGGAAGAAGCAAAAGAAAATGCTGAAAAGGCCACAGTCAATGCTGAGAGAGCAACAATAACCGCTGAAAACGCCGTTAAGGCAAAACAACAGTTCCTGTCGAACATGAGCCATGAGATCCGGACACCTATGAATGCCATTATTGGATTCACTAAAGTTCTGCTAAAAACCGATCTGGCTGCAAGACAAAAGGAATATCTGACCGCGATTAAAATGAGTGGGGATGCTTTGATTGTTTTAATCAATGACATACTCGACCTGGCCAAGGTCGACTCTGGCAAAATGACTTTTCAGCAAACCCCCTTCAAACTGGGCCTTTCCCTATCGGCGATGCTGCACCTGTTTGAGCCTAAAATCCAGGAAAAAAATCTTACGCTGATCAAAATTTACGATGACAGAATTCCAGAGGTACTTCTCGGGGATCCAATGCGGTTGCATCAGATCATCCTGAATCTGGTAAGCAATGCTGTAAAATTCACTTCTTCAGGTACTATAACAATCATTGTCAACATGTTAGGAGATAACGATCAAGAGGTTATAATTGAATTCTCAGTTTCCGATACCGGGATCGGAATAGCTCCGGATAAAATCAGCAAAATTTTCGAAAATTTCCAGCAAGCATCCAGCGGAACTTCCAGGTTGTACGGTGGAACAGGCCTGGGCCTCGCAATTGTCAAGCAGCTTGTTGGTGCACAAGGCGGCACCATTGGAGTTAAAAGCACTCCCCAGGTGGGTTCAACCTTCAGTTTTGTTTTACATTTTATGAAAACATCCGGCGAGGTAGAACTCGAACAGGAGCTGTTGGCATTGGATACTGAAATTAAAAACATCAAAGTTCTGGTGGTGGAGGATATTGCACTCAACCAATTATTGATGAAGACTTTACTTGATGATTTTGGATTTGAAGGAGATATTGCCTCCAATGGGAAATTGGCAGTCGACATGCTACAGAAGAAATCATACGATGTTATTCTTATGGATCTGCAGATGCCGGAAATGAACGGATTTGAAGCCACAGAGTACATCAGGAATAGTATGGGGATAACCATCCCGATTATCGCCCTTACAGCCGATGTAACCACTGCTGATCTGAAAAAATGCAAGGCTGTCGGCATGAATGATTATTTAGCCAAACCGGTCGATGAAAGGCTTTTATTCAGCAAAATAGTAGGATTAGTAAAAACTTCTTCGCCAATCGATTATCGGAGGCCGGAAGAATTCTGCGTCAGCGAAAACGCAATAAATAAATGCGTTGACCTTGAATTTTTGATCCATCGCACTAAAGCAAATCCACAACTGATGATGGAAATGATAACAGCTTACCTGGAACAGACCCCGCCGTTGATTCTTGCCATGAAGCAAGGCTTGCACGACAAAGACTGGGACTTATTATACTCGGCTGTTCATAAATTGATCCCCTCCTTTTCGATAATGGGGATTGACACTGAATTTGAAAACATTGTGCGAAAAAAGTAGGAATTTGCCAGTACCCGAAGGCAGGTGGATGATATTCCTGACTTGGTTTTGAAACTTGAGAAAGTCTGTAATCAAGCGTGCATGGAATTAGAAAACGAGTTTAAACGGATTAAAGGTACAACCAGATGAATACTAAAAAAACAAAGATATTTCTAGTCGATGACGATGCAGTTTTCCTTAAATCACTTGAAATTGAGTTCATTCATCATACTGATTCGGTTATTGAAACCTTTAAGACTGGCGAATTATGCATCGCAAATTTATCGCACGACCCGGATGTGATCATTCTGGATTATCGTCTCGACGGAATTGATAAGCACGCAATGAACGGGATAGAAACCCTGGATAGGATAAAGGTTTTTAATTCTGATATCACGGTGATCATATTGTCGTCGCAGGATAAAATCGAGGTTGCAGTCGACTGTATGCATCACAAGGCCAATGATTATGTTGTGAAAAGCGAAACTGCCTTTTTTCGTCTTCAAAAAATCATCAGCGCCATTTTCCGCTACCAGAAAATGGAAAAAGAATTGAATTGGTATATGGAAAGGATGTAAAAAGGTCTTCAAATACATTTCCGAACCGATAGGCGGCTCCCCGGGTGTGATATCAGTTTAAACCCTGGATAAAAGTTAAAACACAAGAGCAGAAAGATCAAATGCAACCGTTTTGATGGGAGGTTCCGGAATCAGCGGATCTCCTGATGAAGTGCGATACTTTTTATCCGATTTTCCGCCGGAACTCACGGATTCCAAACTTATCGACACCGGTGAACACAAATCATTCTTGGATGATTTAGTTGGATTTGATGAAGACTAGGATTAAATGGCAATATTGGTTTACAACCGGTTTTTAAAGGAACCACATCATTGACCCCTTAGAGATGTTTCCACTCGATGCAAAAAGAACACAACTAAGTTAAGGACGCCCGCAAGCTGCAAGCAGTAGACCACCAGAACGGGACATTAAAGCCGATTGAAGGTTATCTGGATGCAGCACGATGAGGCAATTGGGTATCTTCAACAAATAGAACATCTTTTTCGGAGCGACTTTTTCGGAAAGGATCAAATCTTAATTCCCGCATCATGAGGGTTTCAATCCAGTTATTCAAGCTCCGGTTTTCAGTTTTTGCAGCCATTTCAACTGTTTGCCATTGACATTTCCGGCCTTCCGGCAGGAATGTACATTCTTAACCTATCTGTGGGGAACAATTATCTTGTTAAGAAGAAACTTTTAAAAAGATAGCAGGAAACCCCAAATATGGGGGATTTTCATTTTTCGGAAATTGAGGTATTGAACTGCCGGGAGTTTATGGAGAAATACCAGTGATTTTCAGTTAGCCCGGAAGTATTTTTATTTGGTCAATAGAATAAAGGTTTGTATCTTTTTGAAAGTCAAACGCATGACAAACCTTAAATCGTGCCATTCTATGTACCGGCCCACTTTATTTATGGTGATGATGCTTAGCAGCATTATTTCCAACAGCCAAAGCATCAGCGTCACCTTTACCGGAACCGGCGCTGCCAGCCTGATCGATAGTGTAAAAGCGACAAACCTTGCCACCAACCAGAGCGTTACGCTGCCCGGCAATGAAACACTAATACTGGCTGATCATTCGTGGATTCCGGATGTTACTAAATTAACCAGTAGTGGTATTGTGTTCCCGAACCCCTTCTCGGGCAATACAACAGTTTCTATATCAGTTCAAAATGCACAATCTGTTTATTTAAAGGTTATAAATCAGGTTGGGCAGGAAGTGATCTAAACCAGGGAAATGGTTCAAGCTGGAAAAAATGAATTTGCACTGTCCATAATAACAGCTGGCATTTACTCTGTAACCGCTATAACCAAACAGGGAACTATCTGTTATAAAGTTATTTGCACGGATGCGAGTGAGTCGGTAAATAAAATTCAGTACCTTGGCACAGGCTCCAGCAAACACAGCCATCAAAACGACCAAAACAATTCTTTCCAGCCAGGGCTGAAAACCTCCCAAACCGGTTACACACTTGGCTATGCATCAGGCGAAATAATTCTATTTAAGTGCTATAGGGGCATTTATACAACGGTTGTTACCGATTCACCGGTTGAATCAAAGAATTACGAGGTTGAGTTTGCTGCCTGTACGGATCCGGATGGAAAGAACTATTCCATCGTTAAGATTGGCGAGCAAACGTGGATGGCAGAGAATCTGGCATATTTACGTTCTGTTGTTCCCTCTTCGGAGGGATCCGATATTACCTCCTATTACTATGTGTATGGATATGAGGGAAGAAGCATCATCTCCGCCAAGGCAACGGCAAACTTTGCATCATATGGAGTTTTGTACAATTGGGTAGCTGCAAAATATGCTTGTCCTTCGGGCTGGTATCTACCATCCGATGAAGAATGGAAGACATTGGAACAGGTATTAGATATGAGCGAAAGCGATGCCAATACTGAAGGATTGAGGTTTTCGGGAGCGGTTGGCGGTAAATTAAAAGATATTGGAACAACTCAATGGGCCAGTCCAAATGCAGGGGCAAAAAACACGGCCGGTTTTACGGCGCTCCCGGGTGGGACCCGTACCTTCGGTGATGGCTTCATCGATATTGGCAATTATGCCAACCTATGGGCGTCCTCAGAAACTGGGTTGACTGGCGCTTGGGTTCGGGGTGTGAGCTCAGACAACGACGGGATTTGGAGGTACCCTATTGACCGCAGATTAGGGTTCTCAGTCCGCTGCCTTAAGGATAACGTGTGCACAGAGGCTGATACAGGGCGCAACGGCACATTGCGCTAGACAACTGAATCAGTGAACTATAATCGAGATGGTGGAACTCAGTAAAGCACTATAAATCGTATCGAGTGAAAGGTATGTCTGCGGAGGTCGAGCGAACAGACTGGCTGAGCTACCCGACAGAGAACTTTAGAGGGAGGAAAACAGAGATGAAC
>Ga0209417_1001724_pt1 | contig 38566 bp, 29 predicted proteins | sample RifGroF2_FD_184002 | JGI IMG/M metagenome (GOLD analysis project Ga0209417, IMG submission 184002) | Groundwater microbial communities from Rifle, Colorado, USA - Groundwater F2 (SPAdes) (version 2) | ecosystem: Environmental > Aquatic > Deep subsurface > Groundwater | place: Rifle, Colorado... | reverse complement strand
AGTCACAAAAGGTCTCGGCCGACAAGAAGCCCCGGCGGATTCAGCCGCTACATCCAGAACTTCCCGGCAAAAAGGCCGGTCGGTCGGGCGTGGTCAATAATCAGAAAAAGGGTGATTCGCTCAAACTGGCCGCACCCAAAGCAGCGGATGAGGATGAGGACTGGAAAGAATTTTGATGGATTGAAGTTGGAACGTGCTTTTACTGTTGACCATGGGGAGTTGTGAATGTCGGCGATAAGCGCTATTAAAAAACCGGCATTCGGAAATGAGTCCGGTGAAAGGGAACTGTACCTGTTCCCTTTCACCGATGACGATTTTCACCGTATCAGAGGCCTGATTTACCGGGTCGCGGGCATTTCCCTGGCTCCGTCCAAGAGAGATCTGGTCTACAGCCGTCTGGCCCGCCGCCTCAGGGCCCGGCTGATTGATTCATTCAGCGAGTATATCCGGCTTCTGGAGAGCGGCGACAAGCTGGAACGAGAGGAGTTCATCAACGCCCTCACAACCAACATGACCTCCTTCTTCAGGGAGGCCCACCATTTTCCGATCCTCGCGAAACACCTGGGCGCCATCCCCAGATCCAATCATGTCAACATCTGGACATGCGCCTCCTCCAGCGGCGAGGAACCCTATTCGATCGCCATGACGGTAGTGGAACAGTATAAGAGCTTCAACGCACCGGTCAGGATTCTGGCTACCGACATCGACACCAATGTTCTGGAGAAGGCCAGGCGTGGTGTCTATTCGCTGGATCAGCTCCAGAAGGTTTCCCCTGAACAGCTCAAGCGTTTCTTTCTGAAAGGTGACGGCAAAAACGCGGGCTTCGCAAAAATCAGGCCCGAGCTCCAGCAGATGATCACCTTCAGGCGATTCAACCTGCTGGATGAACAGTGGGGTGTTAATGAGAAGTTCGATGTGATATTTTGCAGGAACGTTATGATCTATTTCGACAAGGAAACCCAGTACCGGATTTTGAAAAAGATGCAGCCCTGCCTGCATCCGCACGGACTGTTCTTTGCCGGTCATTCCGAGAGCTTTCATCATGCGTCCGACCTGTTCAAGGTGTGCGGTAAAACGGTCTATTCACCCAATAACTAACCGATATGCACCGGGGAAGATATTTTTCGACCAGCAGTTATTATGACCGTCTTTCCGATTCAACTGCGATCAAGATCCTTCCAGGCCAGTATCATGCAACCGCTGACGGCACCGTCATCACCACCGTATTGGGATCATGCGTGTCGGTATGTCTCTTTGACACTATCAGCGGAGTAGGTGGAATGAATCATTACATGTTGCCGGGTGATAGCGGGGAGCTTGTCAGAATCTCCTCCGGTTCGGCGCGTTACGGAACCCACGCGATGAAACTGTTGCTCGAACATGTGCTCCAGCTGGGCGCGGAGCGCTCACGGCTTGAGGCAAAGGTTTTCGGCGCCGGCAAGGTGATGGACGGCATGAGCGATGTGGGGCGGCAGAATGCCGATTTTGCCGTGCGTTATTTAAGAGACCAGAAAATCAGAATTGCCGCGGTTGATGTGGGCGATATTTACCCCAGAAAGATCTGCTTTTACCCGGCCACCGGTCAGGTGTTCGTAAAACGGATTCAAAATCAGGAACTTTCACCGGAAATATTGCGGGATATCTTCACAAGCGGCCGCCAAAAGCAATAATGTAACCTGACACTGATAAACGGGATATCGATATGCCGATCAAGGTTCTTATCATAGACGATTCAGCGCTAATCCGGAGTCTTTTGACCGAAATCATCAACAAACAGCCGGATATGGAGGTGGTTGGGACCGCCCCCGACCCGCTGGTTGCCAGGGAAAAGATCAAGGCGCTCAACCCGGACGTGCTGACGCTGGATGTGGAGATGCCGAAGATGGATGGCCTGGCCTTCCTGGAGAAACTGATGCGTCTGCGTCCGATGCCGGTAGTGATGGTGTCTTCGCTGACGGAGAAGAGTTCCTCGATTACCCTGCATGCGCTGGAGCTGGGAGCGTTTGATTTTGTTACCAAGCCCAAGATCGACATCCGCAACGGCCTGCAGGAGTATGCCGAGGAACTGACCGGCAAAATCCGTGGTGCGGCCAGGGCGCGTATGCGGCGGCCGACAGCGATCAGTGCCGCGCATATTGCGGTCGAACAGAAAAACAGCGCCGACGTTGTCCTGGCCGCCGAGCACCGCACCTTTTCCTCTACCGAGAAGGTCATCATCGTGGGCGCTTCCACCGGAGGCACCGAGGCTTTGAAAACTCTTCTGGTGGATATGCCCGCCGATTGTCCGGCTGTTCTGATTACCCAGCATATGCCGGAAACGTTTACCAAGACCTTTGCAAAACGGCTCGACAGCCTCTGCAGGATAGCGGTCAAGGAAGCCGAACATGGCGAACGGGTTCTGCCTGGGCATGGTTACCTGGCTCCCGGTAATCGCCACCTGCTTCTGAAGCGGAGCGGCGCAAATTACATCGTGGAACTCTCGGATGGCCCCCCGGTGAGCCGTCACCGGCCGTCCGTGGATGTGCTGTTCCGTTCCGCCGCCAACTGCGCCGGCAAAAACGCGATCGGAATCATCATGACCGGAATGGGAGATGACGGCGCCGCCGGCATGCTGGAAATGCACCAGGCCGGCGCCTATACCCTGGCGCAGGATGAGGAGAGCTGCGTGGTATTCGGCATGCCGAAAGAAGCCATAGCCCATGGAGGAGTTGACGAGGTGGTTCCGCTTCAGGATATGTCCAGGCGTCTGTCGGTCTGGTTGTCATCCCAGGGCAAGCGAGGATTCAGGGTGTAACATAAGGTTTGTCAGATGCCGGAAAACTCAATGCAAAAGATCGTATGCACATGAGCAGACATACTGTAATAGCAGGCTCTTTGGCCTTTATCCTGCTGGCCGGGTTGTCAACGATCCTCTATGACGATTCGAGCCACCTGAACCTGTTGCTCAAGCAGCGGCTGGTGGAAAAGGAAACCCTGTTCGACGAGCTGCGCAAGATGAAGAACAGCCCCGTCGAAAAGATGGTGAAGGATTACAGTTACTGGGATGAGCTGGTTAAATACGTCGGAGCACCAACTGACAAGTGGGCGCTGGATAATCTCGACTCCAGTTTTGCCACTTACAACTACCAGTCCCTTTGGGTCTATCGCATGGATGGCATTCTGATTCGTTCCGTCCGGAAGGACGGTTCAGGTGGCCGGCCTGGGGCTCCGTTTCCCTTGCCTGTGAGCCGGGTTAAGTCCCTGGTTGATCGTGGCAACAACTTTGCCCAGTTTTACATCGCGACTCCACAGGGAGTGATGGAGGTTTGCGCGGCGCCGATCCGGTCGTCAAAAAACTCCGCTGAAGGGGGAGCGTCCGGCCTTTTGCTGGCAGGAGTGCTGCTGGATGAAAAATATCTTGGCGAATTGTCGTACTCGGCACACAGCACAGTTTATCTGAGGGAGCATGCGGCTGCCACAGCCGAAGCGGTGACTGATCCCAGCCAGGGTATCATTGTCTTTTCCCGTGACCTTCCGGGGCTTGATGGCAGACCGTTGAAAATGCTGTCGGTCAGGATGGATGCGCCGGACATTCGTCACATCGCGCGGCAAAAGAAAAAGAATGCGCTGATCGGTACGGGTCTGATTGCGGCGCTGTATATCCTGGCAGGTTTTCTGCTGCTGTCGCGGCAACGCCTGAAAATAGCCAACCTGAATCTGGATGTTGCGCAAGTGGCTGCCCGGATGGGAAGCTGGCAGCGGCATATAGAAAGTGGCGCCTGTTGCTGGTCGGACAACCTTTACATCCTCTTCGGGCTTTCCAGGTCAAGCGCCAAGCCAAGCCTGGAAACTTTTTATACCCTGGTGCATCCCAAAGATCTCCCCCGCGTCCGATCCGTTATCGAGCAGGCGGTCAAGGCGAAGGATGGATACGATGTAGAGTTTTTACTGATTCGGCCGGACGGTGAAATCCGTACCATGCGTTCCAAGGGGAGTGTGATGCTGGTGGATGGAATGCGGGGGCGTATAGCCGGATACACTCAGGATGTCACCGAGTTGGCTAGAATGACTAATGAACTGGTTGCTCTGAACGCCTGGAAAGACGGACTGATAACCATGCTGAGTCATGACCTCAGAACTCCGCTGACTCCATTGACCATCCTGCTCCCCATGATCGGTAAGCGGGTTGAAAACCATGAATTAAGAAAGATGGTGGAACTCTGTTGCGCATGTACCGACAATATCAAGAAACTATCGGACAATGCCAATTTGCTGGTAACACTCTTTGCCACGATTGAAAAGGGCGAGCTGGAGAACATCGCACTTGCTTCAGTGGTGGAACTGTCCATTGCCGAGAGTGCCGGGATCTTGGCCCAAAAACATCTTACTTGTCAAAATGATCTTGATCCCACGCTTGTAGTCCGGGGCATACCGGGCCAACTCAAAGAACTCTTCAGCAAACTGATCTCGAACGCCATCCGTTTTTCAAAGGAAAACGGGAGCATCCGGGTCTCGGCCGAACAGCATTACGGGATGGTGACTATTGCGGTGCATGATAACGGAATCGGTCTGGAGCATGACCACTTGGAACGCATCTTTGATGAGTTCTTCAAGGTGGACGAGTCGCGTCATGACTTGGATGCCCCAGGTCTCGGGCTTGCCATCTGCAAGCGGATTGTTCGTAATCATGATGGCAGGATCTGGGCTGAAAGCCCAGGGCCCGGCATGGGGACAACCATCGGATTTACAATTAATGAAAATAGGCGAAGCGCCGATAGTAATTAACTTATGACCGGTATTCCCGGTGAAGCCTTGGCGGAGGTGGCGTTGACGAGGTGGTTCAACTTCAGGATATGTCCAGGCGGCTGCCGGTCTGGTTGTCATCCCAAGGTAAGCGAGGTTTCAGGGTGTGAAGGGGTTGTCAGCAGGAAGTGAATAGCATGGGAGTCGTAATGTCATCGGACTATTACAAAAAAATCAGGCTCAGATTCATATTATCGGTTTCCGGTGTGTTGCTGGTGCTGGCGGGACTTTTCTGCTGGAACAGCACACGTGAATACCGGCTTGTGATCCTCGATGCCGAAAAGCGGTCTTCCAGTTATGCCGGAGCTCTCAAGGAACATGCCGAGCGTGTTTTTTCGCAGTCTGACAATACCCTCAAGCAACTGGCCGCGGAGATAGAAGAAAACGGCGGTATCCGATACTCCCTGCAGCCACGCTTCCACACACTGCTCACTAAAAGTGTGAATGACAGTTCCAGCTTCAATTCCGTGTTCGTGATTGACGAGCATGGCAAGGTCGTTGTCCATTCCCAGGAATACCGCATGAAGAGCATCGACCTGTCGGATCGGGATTATTTTGTCCATCATCGTGATAACCACTCTTCCGGACTGTTCGTTTCAAAACCATACAAGAGTCGAATTGACGGCGTATGGCGCTTCAACTTTTCCCGTCCGCTGAGAAACCCGGACGGCCGTTTTATCGGTTTGATAGCCGTGGGATTTGATGTCGGCTACTTTCAAAAATTCTATAAAACCATCGATGTCGGCAAGAAAGGCCGCATCATTCTCTCCACGGTCACCGGCAATCTACTCGTTAATGAACCGTTTTCCGAAAAGGCCTTTCATGCCGATTTCAAACAGGCCATTATTTTTAGAAAATACCTGGGCAACTCCTCTTCGAGCACGTTCCATACCGATTCTTCCCCCATAGATCAAACCGCGCGAATCGTCTCCTACAGCAAGCTATCCGGTCTGCCGCTCGTTTCCATTGTCTCATTCGACAAGGACGAGGTGGTGTCGCCCTGGCTCGAAACGCTCTATATGCAGGGAGGCATTGCCGCGCTGCTGATCACGCTGGCCGCGCTGCTCTCGTTCCTCTTTCTCCGTCAACTCCGGCGCCTCGAATCATCCTCGATCAAGCTTGAGGATCAACAGGAAAAACTGTCTGCCAAGGCAGACAGGATCATGTCCGTGGCCAAGGAATGGCAGGGAACCTTCGATGCCGTTGAGGATGCGATCATGGTTCTGGATATGGATCGCCGAATTGTCAGCGCAAACCGGGCCACACAGGCTATCTTCGGCAGACCCCCCGTGGAAGTGATCGGTCAGAACTGTTGTCAGGCAATCTACTACAAGAATACACCGCCAATGGACTGCCCGTTCGAAATCATGCTGAAAACCGGCAAACGAGCTTCCGTACAGACCAACTTGCATAACAGGTGGTACGAAATCGCGGTTGATCCGATTTTTTCCGATAGCGGAGAGATCATCAAGGCGGTGTATATAGTCAAGGATATCGATGATCTGAAAAAAGCCGAACAGGGCGGTCAGAACCGTGCCGAGATCCTGGAACATATTGCCCGCGGCGAGCCTTTGTCCCAATTGCTCGCTTTCATTTGCATTGCCATCGAAGCGGAGAGTCCGGGCGCAATCTGTTCGATCATGCTGGTTGATGATGCCGGTTTGCGCCTGCTGCATGGCGCGGCGCCCAGTCTGCCGGATTCCTACAATGCAGCGGTCGACCGTACCAGGATCGGCGAAGGGGTCGGCTCTTGCGGTACCGCCGCGTTCCGCAAGGAGCGGGTCGTGGTAGAGGATATCGATGTCCACCCCTTCTGGAGCGGGGTAAAGCCGGCCAGGGAGGCGGGACTCCGCTCGTGCTGGTCGGAGCCGATCCTTTCCGCCGCCGGTGAATTGTTGGGTACTTTTGCAATTTACCATCTCCGGCCGGCGTCTCCGGGAACGGCTGAAATCAGTCTGATTGAACAGGCATCGGCTTTTGCCGGGATTGCCATCGAGCGGAGCAGAAGCGAGCTGGAACGGGAGGAGCTGGAGCACCGCTTGAGCCAGTCGCAGAAGATGGAGGCAATCGGTCACCTGGCCGGTGGGGTGGCCCACGATTTCAACAACCTGCTGACTCCGATCATTATCTATGCCGACATGCTCAAGAGGGCGTTGCCTGACGACGAGAAGCTGCTTTCAAGGGTTGACGGCATCATCGGCGCCTCCCACAAGGCGCGTGATCTGACCCAGCAACTGTTGAGCTTCGGCCGCAAACAGGTGATGCAGATGCAGGTGATCGATCTGAACGATGCAATTTCATCGTTTTACGCCATCATGCGACGGACACTGCGCGAAAGCATCGATATCAATCTTCAGCTTTCCTCACAGGTCGCGGTCATCCGGGCCGATCGCTCAAAGCTCGATCAGGTGATCCTCAATCTGGCCATTAACGCCCAGGATGCCATCGATGATACCGGCGAGATTGTCATAGAAACCGGGCAGGTGATGATCGACGATGAGTATGCCCGGTTGCACCCGGGCATGAGAGCCGGAGATTATATCCTTTTGTCGTTCATGGACAACGGTTGTGGCATGAACGATGAGACCATGCGGCATATTTTCGAGCCGTTTTTTACCACCAAGCCGGTGGGGCACGGAACCGGGCTGGGCCTGGCCAACGTGTACGGAATCGTCAAACAGCATAACGGATATATATCCGCGGTCAGCAGGGAGGGTAGCGGTACGACATTCAAGATTTACTTTCCGTTGGTGGACGAGCAGCCTGGACGTGCAGGCGTTGTTCTGGCCGGTCCGGCTTCCGATTATACCGGTAGCGAAACAATCCTGCTGGTGGAGGATAACGCAATGGTGCGCGGCATGACGGCCGAATTGCTGGAGGGGCTTGGTTACAGGGTTTATGTGGGGGGACACCCGGAACAGGCCCTGGAACTTGTCAGGCAGATCCCTGAAAAAATCGACCTGCTGATAACCGATGTGGTCATGCCGGGCATGAACGGCCAGCAGCTTTTCGAACGCATCAGCGCCGAACGTCCAGAAATTGACAGGGTTCTGTACATGTCGGGCTACACCAACAATATCATAGTGAATGCCGGAGCATTGGAAGAGGGGATCCATTTTTTGCAGAAACCGTTTACCATGGACGCATTGATGGCCAAGGTCAGGGGCTTGCTGGAGTTAGGCCGTTAATTTAAAAACAGGAAATAAACGTTGATGGCAGTACAAGGACCGGCATGATGAAGCCTGTTACAAAATACATACTGGCCAGTTCCCTGATCGCGATTCTGGGCATCACGATGTTCGGTTTTTACTCGCTCAACCGCTATCATGACAGTGAAGCAACGCATGAGCGCGAGAGACTGGAAATCAGCATTCGTACGTTCTGGCAGCTGCTTGCGGCCAAGGGAGAGGAATACAGGGTAGTCGATGGAAAACTTCTGGCCGGTGATTATGAGGTCAATGGCAACTTCGAGCTGCCGGACAAGATTCAGGCGATCTTCGGCGGGGTAGCCACGATCTTCATGGGGGACGAACGGGTCTCGACCAATGTGCTGGATGCTGGAGGGAAGCGTGCCCTGGGGACCAGGCTGGTGGGGGCGGCCCACGATGCCATATTCAAACAGGGGGTCTCTTATCGCGGCACGGCCACCATCCTCGGCTCTTCCTATCTGACCGCCTACGACCCGATCCGCAATCGACAGGGCGAGGTTGTCGGCGTTCTTTTTGTCGGGGTCAAGGAGGGCGAATATCTGGCCCGCCTGCATGTGATGAAAAGGCACCTGACACTGGTGCTGTCGGGAATAGTGGCCGGTTCCGTGCTGTTGATGACCCTGATGGGGCTGTCGATGAGGCGGGTTGAGGCCGAAAATGAAAATCAGGGCAGGTTTCAGCAGACGCTTCTGGATACCATTCCGACCCCGGTCTTCTTCAAGGATGCCAACTGCCGTTATCTCGGCTGCAACAAGGCCTTTGAAGCGTACGTCGGCTTCACCAGGGAACAACTGGCCGGCAAGACTCCACACGATCTTTGGCCGAAGGAACTGGCTGACCGATATCAGCAGCAGGACCGGGCCCTGCTGGAGAATCCCGGCATGCAAGCCTATGAAACCGTTGTCAGGTATGCCGACGGCACACTGCGTGACGCCATATTCAACAAGGCCACCTTCAACGGGAGCCATGGCGCCGTGGGTGGATTGGTGGGGGTAGTGATTGACATCACCGAGCGCAAAAAGGCCGAGGTAGCACTGGAATTTCAGAACCTGCTGCTGTCCACACAGCAGGAAGCTTCGTTAGACGGGCTTCTGGTGGTTGATGAAAATGCCAGAATACTGTCGTTCAACCGCCGCTTCGTCGAAATCATGGGGATTCCGCCACACCTGGCGGAGTCGAAGGACGATGGGCCGGTTCTGGAGTATGTTACAAGTCGCATGGTTGATCCGGAAGGATTTCTGGAGAAGGTCAGATACCTGTACCTGCATCGCCAGGAGAGCTGCCGCGATGAACTTGTCCTGCTGGACGGAAAGACCCTAGACCGTTACACTGTGTCGTTGATCGGCGCCGATGGCCGCTATTACGGGCGGCTCTGGTCGTTTCGGGATATAACCGAGCGCAAGGTGGCCGAAGAGGAAGCGAAAAGCGCTTACCAGCAGTTGTTGGACATTGTCGAGTTCCTGCCGGACGCCACTTTCGTGGTGGACCGGGAAAAACGGGTGATCGCCTGGAACCGGGCCATGGAAAATATGACCGGACTGAAAAAGGAGGATGTGATGGGGAACGGCAATCACATCTATTCGATCCCATTCTATGGAGAACCAAGACCAATTCTGATTGATCTGATTGACGAGGATCTGGACGTGGTAAGCCGCGATTACACAACCATCAAAAGGGAGGGGGCAACCCTTTCCGCGGAAGCGCGCGTTCCGGCGTTCCGCAATGGAGAGACCCGCTACTTCTGGGGTACCGCCACGCCGCTGTTTGACAAGTCGGGTAACCGGACCGGCGGTATCGAGTCTATCCGCGATATTACCGAAAACCGCAGGGCGGAGCACGAAAAGTCCCGTATGGAGGCGCAACTCCACCATGCCCGTATGATGGAGTCCTTCATGGTCAGACTGGGACATGACCTTAAAACCCCGCTTACACCACTGTTTGCGCTCCTGCCGCTGGTCAGGCAACGGGTCGCCGATCCCAATCTTAAAAAGATGCTGGATATCTGCTGCAGGAACATCCGTTCCATCAAGGAACTGACTGATAAAACCAGGATGCTGGTCAAGCTTTCGTACGATATCAAGCCGTATGAACTGGAATACATTCCGCTTTATTCAGCGGCCAATGAATGTCTGGCGGTTAGAGCCGGTTTGCTTGCCGACAAGAATATCGATTTCCGGAATGAAATTGACCCCGCGCTTGTGGTTCAGGTCGTGCCGGACCAGATAAAAGAGCTGTTTGCCAATCTGATCTCGAATGCCGCGTACTATTCTCCGGAAAACGGACTTGTCCGGATTAGCGCGGAACAGTGCGCCGAAACCGTAACCGTGTCGATAACAGATAACGGTATCGGTGTTGCTCCGGATCATCTGGAGCTGATCTTCGACGAGTTTTTCAAGGTGGATGAATCCCGTCATAACCTGGAAGCATCCGGTCTCGGTCTCTCGATTTGCAAGCGGATTGTCCGGAACCACAACGGCAGAATCTGGGCCGAAAGCGCCGGGTTGGGGCAGGGTACCAGTATTTTATTCACAATAAATCAACGGTTTGCCGGTATCGGTAATGGCGAAAAGGAGATGGTGGCTAATGGATAGCAGGATAATGATTGTAGATGATGAGGATATGATCAGGGAAGCGGTCGAGATTCTGCTGGAGACGGAGGGGATGGATATTGTCACCGCCGCCGGCGGAGAAGAGTGCCTGGGTCACTTGAAGGCCGGCTTCAGGGGAGTGATCCTGATGGACATCATGATGCCCGGAATGGATGGCTGGGACACGATCCGCGAGATCGTGGAACAGGGGTTCTACGAAGGCAATGTCATCGTGATGCTGACGGCGATGGACGCTCCGGATGAAAAGATGGAGGGGCTGCAGGAGTATGTCTCCGACTATATAACCAAACCATTCAATGCCGGCGACCTGCTGGATTCTCTCCGCTATTACCAGAGCCTGCTGCAGCCCGAGACCGGGATTGTATGACGGCTAATAATATAGTTATGATCGGGGTTTCGACCGGCGGACCGATCGCTCTCAAACACCTGTTTGCCGCTCTGCCACCGCTGAACGCGGCCCTGGTGATAGTCCTGCACATTCCACCCGGAATGGATTACCGCATAGCCAGAAGTCTTGCCGCTTTGGCCTCGATGCCGGTTACCCTGGCGGAGGATGGAGAGTATCTACACAGTGGCCGGATTTACCTGGCTCCGGGTGGATATCACCTCACGCTGGAAGGGAACAGCCGTGTAATCCTGACGGCAGGCCCCAGGGTCAATTTTGTCCAGCCTTCCGTTGACGTGGCGATGAAATCACTGCTCAAGCCATTGCGGCGGAAACGTATTATCGGTGTGATACTGACCGGCATGGGCAAGGATGGCGCCGAGGGAGTCCGGCATATCAAGGCGATCGGAGGGGTGAACATCGCTCAGGACCAGGAGTCGTCTGCAATCTACGGCATGCCCTGGGCTGCCCTGGAAACCGGATCGGTGGATTTTGTTTTTCCTCCCGACAAAATCAGCCAAAAGCTGGTGGAGCTGCTTTCCGGCCCGGCAAATAATTTAACCGGGGGCTGAATTAGAAAGCCGTCCGCTTTAAATCTGTAATAAGTCTGATATGATACAGAGACAGTTATGCTGCTGGAGATGGATGGCCCTGTTTTGCTTTGATGTAAGCGCTTACTGTTTTGCTTTTCCAAGGAGGTTGCCATGAGTTTCAGAACCAAGTTGTTACTGTTTGTTTTTGTCGGTGTGTTTGCGGCTCTTACCGTTCTTTCCGGCATTGCCGTCTACCGGATGCAGTTACTTTCGGACGCCTCTCTGGCAAATCAGAAAAAAGCGTTGCTGGATGACTATGATGCCCTGGTCAAGAGCCAGGTGCATACCGCGGTCAGCCTGATTGCCACTGTCGAAGAGCGCTCCCGCAAGGGTGAAATCTCCGCCGATGATGCCAGGAAGCAGGCCGCCGACCTGGTCCGTCAGCTGCGATATCAGAAGGACAACTATTTCTGGATCGATACGGTTGACGGCGTGAACGTTGTCATGCTGGGTAAGCCGTCCGAAGGGAAAAGCAGGCTGGATCTGCAGGACAACAAGGGAAAATTCCTGATCAGGGAGATCATCGAGAACGGTCGCCGGGAAGGCGGCGGTTACACCGATTACTGGTTTCCCAAGGCCGGCAGCGACACGCCGATGCCAAAGCGGAGTTACTCGCTGGAGTTCAAGCCCTGGGGCTGGGTGGTGGGTACCGGCAACTATGTCGATGATATCGACAAGGTCATGGATGAACACAAAAGCACCGCCCGGAGTTCGTTTGTTGCCAATATCGCATTTTTTGCGGTATCAGCCATCGTGATTATGCTGGGCTGCCTCGGTTTCGCATTCTGGTTCGCCAACGACATCACCCGCAAAATCGGGGGTGATCCGCTCTACGCGGTCGAAGTGGTCGAAAAGGTTGCCGGCGGTGATCTGGGTGTCGCTATTGTCATTCAGGGGAATTACCCTGGGAGTCTGCTGCAGTCGATCAGGGATCTTGTGGCAAGCCAGCGCCGCATGATGGAAAAGATCAAGGAATCCGCCGGGAGTCTGGCTTCGGCTTCCATGGAGCTCATGGCCACGTCCGACACCATGTCGCATACGACGGAAGACATCGTCTCGCAGGCAAGCACCGTGGCAACGGCGGGCGAGGAAATGTCGGCCACATCGGGAGATATTGCCTCGAATTGCATCTCCGCGGCGGAAAATGCCGGACGCGCTTCCGAAATGGCCAAAGCCGGCGCCGAGGTCGTGATGGGGACGGTCAGGGGGATGGAGCGAATCGCCGGCCGGGTCAAGGAGACAGCAGCATCGGTTGACGCGCTGGGGAGCAGCTCGGTGCAGATCGGGAATATCATCGGTACCATTGAGGATATAGCCGACCAGACCAACCTGCTGGCGCTGAACGCCGCCATCGAAGCCGCCCGGGCCGGCGAGCAGGGGCGCGGATTCGCCGTTGTCGCCGATGAAGTCCGGGCTTTGGCAGAGCGCACCACCAGGGCTACCAAGGAAATCGCCGCGATGATCAAGGGCATCCAGAGTGAAACACGAACGGCTGTGGCTTCAATGGAGGAGGGGGTCCAGGAGGTGGCCAAGGGGAGTTCCGAAGCGGTGAAGTCGGGAGAGGCGCTGGGAAACATACTGAGCCAGATCAACGAAGTTACGGCCCAGATCAACCAGATTGCCACCGCGGCAGAGGAACAGACCGCAACCACCCGCGAAATCAGCAACAATGTTCACATGATCAACGAGGCGGTGTCCGGCAGTGCGCGGGGTGTTCAGGAACTCTCCCTGGCGGCGGGCAGCCTGTCAACACTGGCCGAGGAACTCAAGGAAATGGTCGCCTATTACAGACTCTAACCCTCGCTATCAACAAAACTGATCCGGAGAAACAATTATGCCGCTCCGTTACGCCGCCGAACAGATTGAACAGCATAAAAAGGCCCTGGTTGATATTCTGGATACGCTTCCCTCGATTATCGTCAGGGTTGACCGGGATGGGTGCGTCGATCTCGTCAACAGGCGCTTCGAGCTGTTCAGCGGCGTTTCAGCCGGCAACGCGCTGGGGATGCGGATCGTGTCGCTGATACCGCAGTTCGCCGATCAACTTGAAAATGTCGGCCAGGTTATCGACAGCCAGACGCCGATGGAATTTGACAAACTTCTCTGTCGCAAAGGCAGTCAGTTGTCGTATTACTCTCTGGAAATTTATCCGCTCAAATCCGAAGGCGAGGCAATGGCGGTCATCCGCATCGATGACATTACCGAGCATGTCCGTATCGAAGAGATCATGGCCCATACCGAGAAGATGATCACGGTCGGTGGCCTGGCCGCGGGGATGGCGCATGAAATCAACAATCCGCTGGGCGCCATCATGCAGAACGCCCAGAACATCGAGCGGCGCGTGTCTTCCGGCATTCCGGCCAACCTGAAAGCGGCCGGCGAGGTCGGCGTCAGTCTGGATCTGGTGCGGGCCTACCTGGAGAAGCGCGGCATATTCGAGTTTATCAGCCATATCCGCACAGCCGGCGTGCGCGCATCCAATATCATCAACAATATGCTTCACTTCAGCCGGCGGAGCGAACCGCAGATCGAATCGGTCGATCTGTCCGAAATGCTTGACCGGACGCTGGAACTGGTCGCCAGCGACTATGATATGAAGAAGCTGTACGATTTCCGCAATATCGACCTGGTCAGGGAGTACGCCCCCACCATGCCGCCGGTCAGCATGGTGGTACAGGAGATGGAGCAGGTTTTCATGAACATCCTCAAGAATGCGGCCCAGGCCCTGTCGGAATCGGGGAAAGAGGGCACTTCCCGTATTACGATGAGGACATATGCCGATCATGGCATGGCTGTGATCGAGATCGATGATAACGGACCGGGTATCGACGACTCTATCCGCACGCGGATTTTCGAGCCGTTCTTTTCAACCAAGGAGGTCGGAGTGGGCACCGGTCTTGGTCTGTCGGTTGCCTATGCCATTGTCACCAAGGGACACCACGGCTCACTAACTGTTCGCTCAAAACCTGGCCAGGGCACCTGTTTTACGATTGAACTGCCGGCGGGGGAGGAACTGCGATGAAATATTCCGAGATTTCCATACTGCTGGTAGACGACGACGAAATGATCCGCAACTGTATCTGCGCCTTTCTGGAAGACGAGGGTTTCATGGTCCACCAGGCTTCCAGCGGAGAAGAGGCGCTGGATTCGATTGTCTCGATAAATCCCACCGTCTGCATTTCCGATTTGCGTCTGGCCGGCATGGATGGCGAGAGCTTCATCCGCCGGGCCTGCAGGCTCTGTCCCACTACCGCCTACTTGCTGCACACCGGCATGGACTACCCGCTTTCAGACGAGCTGCGTGCCATTGGAATGACACCGGCAGATGTCCTGCAAAAGCCGATCCACGAGCTTTCCACACTTACCAGGAGAATAGTCGCGGTTGCCACGGCGGGAGGCCGAATCGGATGAGCGTGCTTGGGAAAAGTCCGGTTTTGTTGACCATCGATGATGAAGAGGCGATACGCGGCAGCGTGGCGGCCTATTTCGAGGATAGCGGTTTTACCGTGATCCAGGCCTGTGACGGCCGCGACGGGATCGACAAGATCACCAGCATGCGTCCGGATATTGTTATCACCGATCTGCGCATGCCGATCGTGGACGGTTTGGAGGTCGTCGATGCGGTCTGCCGTATGGATGACAACCTGCCGGTAATCGTTCTTTCCGGCACCGGCGTGCTGGACGATGTTATTCAGGCCCTGCGGCGGGGAGCCTGGGACTATCTGGCCAAGCCGGTCAAGGATCTGGTCGCCCTGGAGCTGGTTGTCAACCGCTGTCTGGAACGCGCCCGGCTGATCGGTGAAAACCGTGACTACCATGAAAATCTGGAACAGCTTGTCGTCCAGCGCACCGCCGAACTGCGCAAGCTGACAACCGCGGTGGAACAGAGCGCCAATAGCGTGATCATCACCAGCGCGGATGGTGTCATAGAGTATGTCAACCCGAAGTTTACCGCCGTATCCGGGTACACCCCGGAGGAAGCGATCGGGAAGACGCCGCGCCTGCTGAAATCCGGCCGGCAGAACGACGCCTGTTATGCCGGGATGTGGGATACCATCAAGTCCGGGAAGGAGTGGCAGGGAGAGTTTTGTAACAAGGCCAAGGACGGCCGGCAGTTCTGGGAGCTTTGCAGTATTGCGCCGATCAAGGATGAGTCCGGTGTGATAACCCACTTCGTCGGGATCAAGGAAGATATCAGCGAGCATAAACGCCATGAGGAACAACTCTACTACCAGGCCAATTTTGACGGGTTGACCGGCTTGCCCAATCGTCATTATTTCCAGAAATACCTGGCCCTGCAGCTTGAATTGATAAATCGCGAAAATCAGCTGCTGGCGTTGCTGGTGCTGGATATCGACAACCTGAAGTTCGTAAACGATACCTTCGGGCATGAATTCGGCGACCTTCTGCTCAAGGAGATAGCGCGCCGGCTGGAAATGTCCGGTGGTTTGGGCAGCTTCATATCCCGTTTCGTCGGTGATGAATTTATCATCGTTCTCCCGCCGACAACGGAAGCCAATCAAGCCGTCCAGTTTGCGGAAATGATTCACAGTGCCATGAATGAAGCATTTGTGATCAAGGGCTCCGAAATCATGTCAACCGCCAGTATCGGCGTGGCGGTCTATCCCGAGGACGGAAAATCCGTCGAAAGCCTGCTGAAAAACGCCGAGGCGGCCATGTACCAGGCCAAGAAGGATTGTAAGAATGCGGTCTGTTTCTACACCAGCGAACTGAATTTTCAACTGGAACAGCGCTTTGCCATGGAATCGAAGCTTTACAAGGCGCTGGAGCGTGATGAATTCAGCCTGCTGTATCAGCCGCAGATAGGACTGCCCGACGGCGGCATCATCGGTATGGAGGCGCTGTTGCGCTGGACGCCGAAGGGCGAGGAAGTGGTCTCTCCCAGCCAGTTCATTCCGCTTTTGGAGGAGACCGGCCTGGTCGTTGCCGTGGGGGAATGGGTGCTGTTGAGGGCCTGTACACAGGCGGCGGCATGGCGCAAACAGGGGCTGCCGCCGATGCGGATGTCAGTCAATATTTCGGCGCTGCAGTTCATGCGCAGCGATCTGGACGAAACAGTCAAGCGCGTGCTGGATGTCACCGGTTATGACCCGGCTTATCTCTGCCTGGAGCTGACAGAGAGCATGATCATGATCGACAGTATGCGCACCATGGAAAAACTTACCGCGTTGACAGACATCGGAATAACACTGTCACTGGATGATTTCGGCACCGGATATTCATCGCTGGAATACCTGGGGCGTCTGCCGATCCAGGAGTTGAAGATCGACCAGTCTTTCGTACGGCGGATGCTGACCACAAAAAACGATGCGGCCGTGGTCAACACGATCATCGCGATGGGACGTGGGTTGGAGATGGATTTGGTGGCGGAAGGAGTTGAAACCGAAGATCAACTTGCATATCTGGCGGAAAAAGGCTGCACGGTCATTCAGGGCTATTTTTTCAGCCGTCCGCTGACCGCCGATGATTTTGCTTTGTACTGTATGGATCGAAAATGCCGGGATGCAGCCTGAACGCCATATTTTATGGGTGAAATTTGGTGAAAATATGGTAATTATTTAATAGCAGTTAATTTGCATAAAATGTTATCCGGGATTGTTATATGCCTGCAGACCACCATAATCGGATCAGGCGCCGCTTATTTGTTGCAGTGGTAATTATTCTGGCAGTTGTGGCTGTTCTTTTCTGCCGGAACAGCCCGAATGAATGCAAACTGGTCATAGCCAGCTCCATCGCCGGACTCCTGGCAATTTTCACGGTTGCCCTTTCGTTTCTGTTCCTTCGCCAACTTCGAAATACCAAAAATTCCAACCTCCAGATGGACTCGCAGCAACTGGAACTGCAGCTTAAAGCCGAGATGATCGATTCCGTCACCGACGTTATTCTCCTGGTGGATGAGAAAGGCCGTCTGGTCCAGTTCAACAATGCCCTGTGTAATATTACCGGCCATAGCCGGCAGCAGTTGGAGTCCTTCAAAATCCAGGATTTCATGCCGGTTGAAAACGGAACCCTGGTGGAAGAACGCATTCAACATGTCCTTGATAAAGGCGATGCGCTCTTTGAATCGGTCTATCTGCACGCATCCGGAAGACGGATTCCGGTTGAATGGCGCACCAGATCGGTTGAAATCGGACAGCGCCGTCTTGTTCTCAGTGTCTTGCGCGACATCAGCGATCGCAAGGATTTTGAACAAAAACTCAAGGTGGTGGCGTCCGAGTGGCTGGATACTTTTGATGCGATTGAGGATGCCGTATGGCTTCTGGATATGGATCGAAAAGTGCTGCGAGCCAACAAGGCCACCCTGGGCGTATTCGGGAAAGCCCCGCGGGAAATTATCGGACATGGTTGCTGTGAAGTTGCCCATTATGGTTTGTCCGATTACAGCTCATGCCCGTTTGATCGGATGGTGCAGACCGGTAAACGGGCTTCGATGCAGGTCATTGTCGGATCAAAATGGTTCGAAATCTCGGTCGATCCGGTTTTTGACGAGAATGGCGAGATAGTCAAGGCGGTGCATGTAGTCAAGGATATTAATGAACTGAAGAAGGCGGAGTTGCGTGAGCAGGTCCGTTCCGAAATCATGGAGAGGGTTGCCCGGGGCGAACCGTTACCCGAACTACTATCGTTTATCGCCAAATCCATCGAAAAGGAACGGCCGGGAGCGCTCTGTTCAATTCTGCTGGCCGTGGACGACGGGCGGCGCCTGGTAACCGGCGCGGCTCCCAGCTTGCCGGATGAGTACAACGTTGCGACCGGTCGCATCAGGGTCGCGGAGGGGGTCGGGTCATGCGGCACCGCCGCTTTCCGCCGGGAACGGATCGTCGTGGAAGATATCACCGGACACCCGTTCTGGAAAGGATTCACTCCGGCTCAGGATGCCGGACTGCGTTCCTGCTGGTCGGAACCGATTATCTCCTCCACCGGTTTGCTTTTGGGGACCTTTGCAATTTACCACAAGGAACCGGCTGCCCCGAGCGAAGAAGAGGTCAAGGTGATCGAGTTGGCCGCTTCGTATGCAGGCATTGCAATAGAACGGAGCAGGAACGAGTCTGAGCGTAACGAACTGGAACAGCAGCTGAGCCAGTCCCAGAAGATGGAGGCGATCGGACACCTGGCGGGCGGGGTTGCCCATGATTTCAACAATCTGCTGACTCCGATCATCATCTATGCCGACATGCTGAAGCGTGTTTTGCCGGACGACGAAAATCTGCGCATCAAGATCGACGGCATAATCAAGGCCTCCGGAAAAGCCAGGGAGCTGACCCATCAACTACTGAGCTTCAGCCGCAAGCAGGTAATGCAGATGCAGAACGTCAACCTGAATGAAATCATCACTTCCTTCAGCTCGATCATGCACCGGACGCTGCGGGAAAGCGTCGAAATCAATCTGCAGCTATCTTCGCAGGCCGCGATCGTGCTGGCCGACCGCTCCAAAATCGAACAGGTGATACTCAACCTGGCCATCAACGCCCAGGATGCAATCGCCGAGACCGGCCGGATCACGATCGAAACCGGTCAGGTGATGATTGACGATGAATATGCGCGCCTGCATCCCGGTGTCAGCACCGGCAATTTTATACTGTTGTCATTCAGCGACAATGGCAGCGGCATGAGCGATGAAACCTTGAAACATATTTTTGAACCGTTTTATACAACCAAACAGGCCGGTCACGGGACCGGGCTAGGATTGGCCAACGTCTACGGGATTGTAAAGCAGCACAACGGTTTCATCTCGGTTCAGAGCAGGGTCGGCAGAGGAACCACCTTCAAGATCTATCTGCCGTTGAGCAGCAATGAGCCGGACCGCGGCTATCCGCACAAGGAGGTTGCCGCGACGAATCATTGCGGCAGCGAGGTGATACTGCTGGTCGAGGATAACGAGATGGTGCGGGTGATGACGACCGATCTGCTGCAGGGGTTAGGCTACCGGGTTTACGTCGAAGGGCATCCCGAACATGCCTTGGAGCTGGCCAGGCGAATTCCGGAGAAAATCGACCTGCTGATAAGCGATGTGGTGATGCCTGGCATGAACGGTCAGCAGCTTTTCGAGCGTCTCAACGTGGAGCGGCCGGATATCGACAAGGTGCTGTACATGTCGGGCTATGCCAATAGTGTTTTCGTGGAAAACGGCATACTGGAAGAGGGTCCCCTTTTCCTTCAGAAACCGTTCACGGTTGATATGCTGATGGAAAAAGTCAATGCTCTGCTTCATCCGTCGGAGTGATGACGGAAAAATCCCGGAGTTCTGTTTGAAATATTACCGCAGCTGCTACGAAGTCCCATCAGGAGGAGCATCATGCAATCGTCTCAAAATCGTCGCGTGCTGGATGCCACCGGCCTCAAATGCCCTCAGCCGGTACTGAAACTTTCCGTAATATCACCGGATATGAAACCTGGAGAGCTTCTGGAGATAATCGGCGACTGTCCTACTTTTGAAAAGGACATCACGGCCTGGTGCCTTCGTCTGAAGAAGACTCTGTTGTCCATGCGTGATGATGGCGGCTACCGCAAGCACGCCTTGATCCGCTTTTAGCGGATATCTGTTTTAAGAGGGAAATACGCATGGTTGAAAATGGAATGCCACCTCCAAAATGCATTCTTTCCGATCAGTATTCGGCACATTCGGCAGCTGAACGGATCCAGCCATTGCAGGCGCGATGCGCCGGAATCCCGCCCTCCGACCCGATCAGGCTGTATTCCTTGTGTCTGGATTGCGACCTGCTGCACCGGCATGGCGACCGGGCGCTCTTTGCGCAAATTGCATCCAGACTTGCGGAGTGTCACGCGGAAACCGTCAGCAGAAGATCTAAGGTAAAGGCCGATTGTGCTGCCGTTCAGCAGATGCTGGAGCTTCTTTCCATAGGGGATCCGGATGCGCGGCTTGTCCTGCCCGGGGATTCGGACGTGTTCCGTCCGCTGGTGCCTTTATTGAACCAGGTGGCGGATTTCACGAAGGATCTGATTGAGGAGAGTCATGAAACGGCCATCGGATTATGTGAGCATTATGAAACATTGCTTCTTCTGGCAGGTGGCAACCTTAGCGTCCGTGCCAGCATAAATTCCCCGGTGGAGCTGATTGCCAAACTGGGCGAGTTGATCAACAGTCAGTCAAATACCTTTCTGGATGTCATCAAGCGCCAACGAACCCAGGAGCATGAGTTGCAGTCGCTGAATCAACAGCTCCAGTCCATCATTGATTTTCTGCCGGATGCAACCTTTGTCATTGATGCTGAACAGCGCGTGATCGCCTGGAACAAGGCACTTGAAGAGATGACCGGACATGTCAAGGAAACCGTTCTGAACAAGGGTGATTTTGCCTATGCGATACCTTTCTATGGCCTGCGCCGGCCGGCCCTGATCAATTTTATCGACAATGAGGAGGGACTGTCGGATTTCAATTACAAGTATTTCAAAAGGCAGGGAAATTCGATCATTGCGGAGTCTTTCATACCGGCAAACAACAGGTTTGATGACCGGCATCTCTGGATTGCCGCATCGCCCTTGTATGATCTTGACGGCCAAAAAATCGGCGCCATCGAGTCGATCAGGGATATCAGCGATTACAAAAGAATCGGGCATGAAAAAGAGCTTCTCAGGGAACAGCTCTACCATGCGCAGAAGCTGGATTCGATCGGCCAGTTAGCCGGCGGCATCGCCCATGAATTCAATAACATCCTGGCCGCCATACTTGGTTACGCCAGTCTTATCGAAACGCGACTGGATAGCGGCTCGCCTCATCTGCCCGCAGTACGGCGCATAATCAGCTCGGCGGAAAAGGCGGCCTCACTGACGCGCGGCATGCTGGCATTCAGCCGCAAACAGAACTTGTCCGTAAAGACCGTGGATCTCAACCTGCTGATTTCGGATATGATGGAGATGCTCTGCCGACTGGCAGGCGAAGACATCAGTGTCGAATTTGATCCGTCTTTGCAGGATCTGTTGCTGCAGGCTGATCATGGGCAACTGCAGCAGGTTGTGCTGAATCTGTACAACAATGCCCGTGATGCCATGCCGGACGGCGGTTTTCTGAACATTTCAACCGGCGCCGGAACATTTACCGGGCAAGATCCCGAGGCCCCGCCCTGGATTCCCGCTGGCAGCTATGTGAAGCTGACAGTCAGTGATACCGGCAGCGGCATCGAGCCGGAACTGGTTGAGCGGATTTTCGATCCGTTCTTTACCACCAAGGAGGTGGGCAAGGGCACCGGGCTCGGCCTTTCGATCGTATTCGGCATTGTGCAACAGCACAATGGGTACATAAAGGTAACCAGCAGACCCGGAGAAGGCACCGCCTTTTCGATCTGGTTTCCGAAAGTTGAAAGCGGCAGGGTTAAAACCGCTGAACAGGCGATCTGTCCATGGCGGCAGAATCGTGGCAGCGAAACCATACTGGTAGGTGAGGACAACGATGATGTCCGCGAAATGATTGTCGAACTGCTGCGGGATTTGGGGTATCACATCGTTGAGGCCAGGGATGGCTCCGAAGCGGTTTCGATAATTAAGCAATCCGGCGGCACGATCGATCTGCTGCTTCTGGATGTGATCATGCCCCGGATGAATGGTCAGGAAGCGTTGGCCGCCATCCATCAGACATATCCCCAAATCCCCTGTATCTTTCTCAGCGGCTACAGCGATGACATCCTGCAGCAGAAGGGGAAGCTGGCGGGCGAGTTTGTGCATCTTTCCAAACCCATCCTTCCCGAGATGCTGGCCGCGGCGGTCAGGTCGGCGCTGGATGGGCACTGATACCGATCCCGGCACTCCCCATTTTCACATGCCGCTGGAAATCAACCTGTTTCTGCCCGATGAAAGCCCTTCAAAGCGGAATCGCCCCAGGTATGTTCCCGATCTGAACAATCCGGCCTCTCCCGGTGGAAGGTACTCTGTTCCGGTGTTGCCGAGCCGTCCTGAAAAGCGGTTATAGATACCGCCATCGAAGTTTTCCTCAGTGATCGGAAGCTGGAACTCGGCCATTTTTGTGTTGCCGGATTGAACCGGGAAAGTAGCTGCCGTGGTCGCATCCATGAGGGAAGCTGCCGAAACCAGTTGACGATAGCCGCCATGGTTCGCGGTCATCTTTGCCGACAACTGAAGCCGTGCAACGCCCGAACCGTTCAGGTGCAGGTCGTACCATGGCTGCCAGCCTGTTTCCGCGGTGGCGTAACGCACGGTCAGCCTGCCGCGCGGCGGGGAGACACTGATGCGAACGGTGCCGCCGCTTTTGCCTCCCCTTTTCAAAACCGCAATGCGGTTTTCCACCTTTTTTATCTCCTGGGTTGTCTTGCGGCGGGTTGTGTAGACCGCTTCGAGCTGGGCTATGGCAAAGTCGGTCCCCTGTCGGATGGTCTGCATCGGGTCCGGGTTCGCCTTGGTTTTGCGGGGCGATTTGCCGCTTTGCGACTTGGCGGCCGCCTTGAAGATCTCTTCGCGTGTCGCCAGCGCCTGCAGGCGGTCTTCCAGTCGCTGGCGCTGCTCGATCAGCGCCTCCAACTCGCGGCTGCTTTTGCCATCCTGCCGCGCAGCATTGATCTCCACTCCCAGAATTACACTGCCCACCGCCGGAACAACTTTCAAGGTGCCTTCCAGCAGGCCCGGTTCGAGCGGCACTTCCGCCACACCTTTCAATGCCGATGCTTCACGCTCAATAATCGCGCCGTCCCTGTAGAACGTGATGCTGTTACCGGCCTGGGCAACGTTCGCTAAAGCTGAATAAGCAAGCAGGCATGCAATGATTTTTTTGCGCATAAATTCCCCCTGTAATGCAAGTATTGTCGTTTATGTGCGGTACGGTTGCGTATGAGGTTAGTTGAAGCTATACTCTCACAAAACTTTCTGAAAGGCGACTTCCATGGAAATAGAAGAGGAAGTAACAGTCAAGGACATAGTCAATTTTTATATAAAAATCAATGACGCATCCAAGGCCAAGAAGGAAATTGCCCAGTTGTCTTCAAAAGACAAGGCCGGCGCATTCGAGATCATCGCCGCCTCAAACGCAACCAAGGATTTCAGGGTCGAGGTCGCACGTTATTTTATCTATGACCTGGATGCCAGGGTCCGCAGGAAAGCGGAACATTTCATGGAAGATCTAGTTCCGGGCTGGGTAACCGACCCGGCGGAAAGCATACTGAAACTGCTTAAGTCAGCCGACGGCAAGGGGCCGGCCGGACGCAACTCGGCGGTCAAGTTCCTGTTCGGGATCGTGGATTCCAGCAGCCTGCGCGAAACGTTCATGACGCTGCTAAACAGCCGCAACCGCTCTTTGATGATGGAAATCATCACGATACTCGAGGATTACATTGACTGTTCCCGCGACGAGCAGGAGCAGGTCAGGATCTTTGATGCCTGTCTGGAAATTGTCGTGTCCGACGATGCCGACAACAATATCAAGCATCACGCCTCCAACCTGTTGAGCGTGTTCTTCAAAAAGGTCAGCTCGACCGAACTGGGCGCAACCCTGAAAAGGAAATATATCGAAAGACAGGTGGAAAAAGCGGAGGCGGTCTACCGCTATCTCTGCAGCGGCGCATCCGGTCTGAACAGCACCTTTCTGGCGGACCTGCTGCGTCCCCTGAACGACGGTGGCAGCGTCTATCAGATCAAAATCCTGACCTACTTCAGGATGATCCTGGAAAAAGCCAGGATTCCCGAGGAGGCCGATACGGTATTGGACACCTATCCCGACTACTGGAACCAGGATGAACCGCCCAAGGACGAAAAAGTCCGCACGATCTGCTCCAGGATACTCCGGGCGGTTGACGAACTGTGGGAAATGACCGCAGATGAGGAGGTCCGGGCGCTGATCATCAGGATCAGGTTCGGCGAATACGCAAACAAGCGCGAACTGCTGGAGCAGATCCGCAGCAAGGCCGAAGGGGAGCGCTTAAGCAGCGCCGCCCAGGAAAAGCTGTCGCTGATGCTGCAATGTTTTCTGCATCCCGAGCAGGAAGATGTCCTGAAGCTGCAGGCCTCGCAACTGCTGCTATTCAAGATCGGCGACCCGGCCAGCAGGCTGTCCGCGCTGCGCTACCTGGCGTCGTACCTGGAAAACAAGAACCTGAACTATGCCGAAAAAGGGAGCATTGTGACCGTGGTGGATGAGCTGCTGGCTGAAAAAAAGCTGGGCGGCCCGGTTCGCGAAAAGGCGCAATACCTGCTGTTCATTGCCGACCCGGAGCGTTTGAAGGGTGAAGATGATCTGAAGTCGGTGCTGGCCTATCTGCGCGGCATTGCCGAAGGGGAGGGGTTTGCGTCGGAAAACGCCCGGCAGCGGGTACTGCAGTCGTTGACTGCGGTGATCGCAATGGCGAATATAAATGAAAAACTGAAAAAAGCGGCCCAGTACCTGGAGTTCAAGATCCGCAACCCGAAGGACAGCCCGACCTGGGAAGCGTTGACGTGAAGAGAAAAGCTGTAGAGCAACATGCAAAAGCCCCGCCTGCGGCTGTGCAGGCGGGGCTTTTGAAATTACTTCAGCTTGTTGTTGATTGTCACCCCACGATCCTGCCCCCCCCCAACACCTCGTCCCCACGGTAGAAAACCAGCGCCTGGCCGGGCGTAACCGCCTTCTGCGGTTCGTCAAAGCGGACTTCGCAGCCGCCATCGGCGGTCAGGCGCACCAGGCAGCCCACCGGCTGGTGGCGGTAGCGGATCTTGCAGTTGCCGGCAAACTCCTGCGCCTGCGGCGCAATGATCCAGCTGACATTTTCGGCCTTTAGTCCTTCCGCAAATACGTTGGGCTGTTCTCCCACAATCACCACGTTTCGCTCCGCGTCAATGGCGGTCACATACAGCGGTTCGCTCCAGGCGATCCCCAGCCCCTTGCGCTGACCGATGGTATAGCGGTGGGCGCCCTGATGCCGGCCGACTGTCTGGCCGTTGACATGAATGATATCTCCCGGCGTTCCGACCAGCTGTCCGCTGCCTTCCAGAAATGCGACGTAATCGTCATCGGGGATGAAGCAGATCTCCTGGCTGTCGCTCTTTTCGGCTACCGGCAGGCCGAATTCGTGCGCCAGCCGCCGCACTTTGTCCTTGCTCTCGATTTCTCCCAGCGGGAAAAGTACCCGGCTCAGCTGCTGCTGCGACAGGGTGTAGAGGAAGTAGGACTGGTCCTTGCGGATGTTGCGGGCAGTGCGCAGGTGGCAGGTACCGTCCGGATCGGTGGTTTTACGGACGTAGTGGCCGGTGGCCAGCATCTCCGCGCCCAGCTCGCGCGCCTTGTCCAGCAGCAGGCCGAACTTTATGAAGCGGTTGCAGCGCACGCAGGGGTTGGGGGTGTGGCCGCTACGGTATTCGTCGATGAAATCGCCGATGATCAGCCGGCTGAATTCCGGCTCGAAATCGGCCACGTGATGGGGAATCCCCAGATGTGATGCCACCAGGGCGGCGTCCTTGACGGCCGAGCCGGTGCCGCCGGCATGTGGCGCGAACAGCCGCATGGTGATGCCGATGATCTCGTGTCCCTGCTGTTTCAACAGCGCGGCGGTGACCGAGGAGTCCACGCCGCCGCTCATCGCTACCGCTATTCTGCCCATTGATCTTCTCCCAGGATGATGCGCACCGCCTGGTTGGCCTGGTGGTGCGCGGCGATACCGACCCGTGGCGCCATCAGGCCGCTGCCCGGCTTGGCCTCCGAGACGCTGTCACCCACCAGGTACAGGCGTCGCGAAACCTTGCGGGTGGTAATAATGTCGTTCGGCCCGTAACCGGCCACGCCTGACGCCGCGACCACCGTTGCCGCCGGCAGCACGGCCAGCACCGTATCCACCAGCATCGCCTTCATGTCGGCGCGGTCGAAGGCCTCCACGATGACCTGGCAGGGGGCGAACAGTTCCGGAATATTGTCCGGCGTCAGCAGGAGCGGGTGCGCTTCGACGCTGATATAGGGGTTGATCCTGGCCAGGTTTTCGGCCAGCGCCTCCACCTTGAGGCAGCCGATCTGGTCGATGAAGAACTGCTGTCGATTGAGGTTGGAGGGTTCCACGACGTCAAAATCGGCGATTATCAGCCGGCCGACCCCGATGCGGGCCAGGGCCACCGCCACCGATGAGCCGAGCCCACCTGCTCCGGCAATTCCGACGCAGGACTGTTTGAGCCGGGCATGGACGCCGGGGGTGTGGCGTGCCGCCATCAGTGCTTCCAGTTCATCGCGGTCAGGGCGTTCGCCGCGCCGGATCAGGAACGCTTCGTCATCTTCCTTCAGGCATGTGTCGGGTGGAGCCGGGAAGCCGTTCAGGATCAGCACGTCGGCTCCTGGTCTATGCTCACTGGCCAGTTCCGCCAGGGTTGTTCCGGCGCTGGTTTCGAACCGCTTTTCGTTGATGCGAATCTTCATGGTAAGAATAAATCCTTCAAGCAGGGTATTGTTGTGATCAGGCGGCCTGGTTGCCGGCAGATGTCGGCAGCACGGCTGCCATCACGCGGCTGACGGCATCGGTGCCGAAGCCGGGGATCGAGGCATCCGGGCTGCCACCACTCCACTTCTCGATCAGTATCCGCTGTAACATATCCAGCCGGGAACTGATGTTCAACTGAGTATTTTCGTCTGTCGGCTCTTCCTCTTCGTCAAATGGCACCAGTTCCGGCAGTTCCAGCCCTTCCAGTCCCCAGTTGCGGACGGTCAGGTCGTGGACCGGCGCTCCCAGGCGGCGCATGGCTTCCATCAGTGCCCCGGCGGAAATTTCGGCGCCCTGATGAGATGAAATATACTCCGACGCAGCTCCCAGCAACACGAAGTATTCCACATGATGTAAAAGGCCAAGCGTGAAGGCCTCGCCCGGTGACATGGACAGATCGGAGGAAAGCTGCTGGCAGGCCATGGCCATCATCAGCGACAGTTCGGTGACCCATCCAACTTCGCGGTGCAGTCCCTTGCCACGCAGGATGCGGGTGCGCAGCGACATCATGATCACCAGCCCCTGGATCTGGTTGAAGCCGACCCTGGTTACCGCCAATTGCAGGTCATGGACCGGAATAGTTGCGCCGTAATAGACCGAGTTGGCCAGCTTGATCAGCTCGGCCGACAGCGCCGGGTCGCTTTTGAACATGTCCACGAAATCCGAGGCATTGACTCTATGGCTGGAGAGCAGTCTCTGGATATGCAGCGCAGCTTCGGGGAGCAGAGGTATTTCGAACGTGTCGGTTCTAAGCTTCTTAAGCAGGGTCGCTATGAAGGTCCGGTCGTAGAACGAGAGTTGCTGCAGGTCGGCCGGTGGTATCTCGGCCAGCAGTGTCAGCAGGAAATCCGTGGCATCCGGTTCCAGGCGCCTGACCGGATCAGCGGCAGGTTCCTGTTGTCCGGGCGGCTGTGGGGAGTTGACGCCGTTAAAGCTGTCGTCCGGGTTTGTGGCTGCGCCCGGCAGTTCCTTGTTGCCCAGCAATCTCCTGAGCCATTCACATAGATGTTTGAACCAGCTTTCCATTGGATACCCCGTACCCGATCAGCAGGATGAGTGCGTTAACGTAAGACGGCCAAATCCAGACGTCGCTGAGGCGGACGCCCGGACAGAGAACCGCAACCCGTTGCAGCGAGGTATATTGGGGTATTTACGGCACTAAATCAAGCGTATCCGTCAATCAGCCCATGGCCTGTTGCAGGTCGGCGATCAGGTCTTCCGGATCTTCCAGTCCCACCGACAGTCGCACCAGCGTGTCCTTGATCCCCTTGCGTTCCCGCTCCTCCTTCGGTACCGAGGCGTGCGACATCCTGGCCGGGTAGGAGATGATGCTCTCGACCCCTCCCAGGCTGACCGCAAAGGCCGCCAGCTGCGAGTTTTCCAGCAGCCGCTTGGTGGTTTCAAACGAGTCCAGCTCAAAAGAGAAGACCGCTCCCGGACCGTCGGCCTGGGCTGCGTGGATCGTGTGTCCGGGATGCTCCGGCAGGCCGGGATAGTGCAGGGCGGTGATCCGCTGGTGCGACTTGAGCCATTCCACGATCCTGAAGGTGTTCTTCTGGCTTTGATCCATCCTGACCTTGAGGGTTTTGATCCCACGCAGCGTCAGGAAGGAATCCTGTGGTCCCAGCCCGGTACCGAAGGCGTTCTGGACGTAGCGGATGCGCTGGCCCAGTTCGGCATCCCTGACGACGGCAAAGCCGCAGATCACATCGCTGTGGCCATTCAGGAACTTGGTGCCGCTGTGTAGCACGATATCGCAGCCCAGTTCCAGCGGACGCTGCAGGTAGGGGGTCATGAAGGTGTTGTCCACCAGCGTGATGATGCCGTGGCTGCGGGCGATTTCCGCAGCTCCGCGCAGGTCGGTGACTTTCAAGAGCGGGTTGGAGGGGGTCTCCAGGTAGATGCCCTTGGTTTCGGGCCGGATCGCGGCCTCGATGGAGGCCAGATCGGTGGCATCCACGAAGGTTGAATTGACGCCCATCCGGCTGAAAATGGTCGAGAGCACCCGGTAGGCGCCGCCGTAGACATCGTCACAGACCACCAGGTGGTCGCCGGGGGAGAAGATCATCAGGGTCGTGGAGATGGCCGCCATGCCCGAGGCAAAGGCCAGGCAGCGGCTGCCCCCTTCCAGCACGGCGATCGTGTCCTCCAGCGCCTCGCGGGTCGGGTTGTCGCCGCGGGCATAATCATACTTGCTGAAATGGTCCACCGAAGTCTGGCGGTAGGTGGATATCTGGTAGATCGGCACGCCCAGCGCGCCGGTCTGCTGATCGATATTCGGGCCGCCGTGGATCAGTTTTGTCGCGAGTTTCATCTGTAACCTCCCTTATCCTTCCAGAGCTTGTTTCAAGTCCGCAATCAGGTCTTCGGCATCCTCGATCCCCACCGACAGGCGCAGCAGCACGTTGTTGATGCCGAGGCGCGCCCGCAGCTCGGGCGGGATGTCGGCGTGGGTCTGCACCTCCGGGAAGGTGATCAGGCTTTCGACCCCTCCCAGGCTTTCGGCAAACGAGATCAGCCCGGTTTTCAGCAAAACCTGCTCCACCAGCGCGTGATTGTCAACCTCAAAGGCGATCATCGCGCCAAAACCGCGGGCATTGCGCTTCATCAGGTCGTGATCGGGATGTTCACTAAGTCCAGGATAATAGACCTTTGTTATGCGTGGATGGGAAGCCAGCCAGGTTGCAATCTTTTGGGCATTTTCCTGGTGGCGGTCCAGTCTGACCGAGAGGGTCTTCATGCCGCGAATTACCAGCCAGGAATCCTGTGGCCCCAGGGTCGCGCCGACCGAGTTCTGGTGAAAGTAGACCCGTTCGGCCAGGGCCGGGGCCTTGACCGTGACCAGGCCGGCGACGGTGTCGTTGTGTCCGGCCAGGTATTTGGTGGCGCTGTAGACCGCGATGTCGGCGCCCTGATCCAGCGGACGCAGCAGATAGGGGGTCAGGAAGGTGTTGTCGGCGATCAGCAGCAACCGGTTTTCTTTGCAGATGGCCGAGATGGCCGGCAGATCGGCGAATTTGAGCAGCGGATTGGTCAGGGTTTCGACGAAAACAGCCTTGGTGGATGGTTGCAGCGCGGCGCGCACAGCTGCGGTATCGCTGGTGTCCACATAGCTGAAGGAGAGGCCGAATTGGTTGAAGACCTTGTCGAACAGGCGGCAGGTGCCGCCGTACAGGTCTTCGGTCACGATGATATGGTCGCCGGACTTGAAGAGCAGCAACAGGTTGGCGATGGCTGCCATGCCCGATGAGTAGGCGAAACCGCGCGCGGCGCCGTCCAGCCGGGCAATGCCGTCCTCCAACGCCTGGCGGGTGGGGTTGCCGGAACGGCTGTAGTCATAACCGGTGCTCTGGCCGAGTCCCGGATGCCGGAAAGTTGCTGTCTGGTAGACCGGAACCGATACGGCTCCGGTGCGAGTGTCCCATTCAAGTCCTATCTGTACCGCCTGCGTGCCGATGTTCATAAGTACCTCCAAAGTAAGAATCCCCTTCCGGGGTGCGGAAGAGGATCTTTTGGATGGCACTCTTCCTTATCTGTCGAAACCGGTGAAGGTTTCGCTGGATTTGGCACCTTGCTTTTCCAAGCTGGTTGCCGCGACGTCACAGGGCCAGTCCCTCGGTCGCTCTTGATAAGAAGTATATGTCGTTTACTTGATGCGCTTACTGTTGTTTCAAGTTATCAGTTGCTCTGTAATCTTGTCAATAATTATTTTACGGAATATACGCAAATTTAACGGGTGTATGATCCGTAGTGCTCTAATCTCAGCTGTCCGCTGATACAACCCGGTTGCGTCCCGTCTGCTTGGCAAGATACATGCGCCGGTCGGCCCGCTGCAAAAGCTGCTCAGGCGTCGCAGTCGGCTCATCGCCCGGAACCAGCGTGACTGTGCCAAAGCTGGCGGTGATTCTGATCGAACCGGAATCTTCCGCACCGGGTCCGAGTTCGATCCGTTCGCGGATCCGTTCCGCAACCACGCAACATCCGGCCGTATCGGTTTCGGGTAGCACGATAACAAACTCCTCCCCACCGAAACGCGCCACCCAGTCGATATTCTGGCGGATGGATGAGGTGATGTTTCCAATACAACGCTTGAGAACCGAATCTCCGGCATGATGGCCATGGTTGTCATTGACCTGTTTGAAATGGTCCAGGTCGCAAATCATCACCGAAAGCTGGTGCCGGTATCGATAGGCCCGCTGCACTTCATGGTTGAGCTGTTGATCCATGTAGCCGCGGTTGAAGGCGCCGGTCAGCGGGTCATGAATCGACAATTCCCGTATTTCATAGAGACTTTTTCTGAGCGCATCCTCCAGGTCAAGAATTCGGCGGGCTCCCTTGAGCCTGACTTTGAGTTCGGCCGGGTTGACCGGCTTGACAAGATAGTCGTCGGCGCCCGATTCCAGCCCCTCGACAACAGCATCCGGTGAATTCTGGGATGTGAGCAGGATCAGGTAGGTGTAACTGTCGGTCTTCAGGCTGCGGATGGCATGGCAGAGGGCGGTGCCGTCCATTTCCGGCATCAGCCAGTCGGTGACCACGATCGGGAACGGTTCCCGCTTGAACAGGTCCAGCGCCTCGCGGCCGTTTGGAGCGGTAACGCAGGGATAGCCCTCCTGTTCAAGGTACATCTCGATCATGGCGCAGGAGAGTGGATCATCCTCTACAACCAGGATTCTGGGAAGCGTCAATATCTCTTTCTGGAGCTGGACTGTCATGATGACCCTGTTGGAACTAAGCTGATTCAGCTAAAAGTCGCATAAGTATGCCTGGCAAATGCAGTTTACCAAAAAATACAAATAACACAAAACATATCAAGAATGGTCACATCGCCGTTATATGGCTTTGTCCGTCCATTTGCCATTTACCAGGCGCAAAATACCATGAGGGTTGGCATTCTTAAGTGGGGCGGGGAGGAGGCTGTCAGGATATCCCTGGTAGCAGACCGGGCGCAGGAAACGATCCATGGCCAGCGAGCCGACCGAAGTCGTGCGGTTGTCCGATGTCGCCGGATACGGTCCGCCATGCACCATTGCATCGCAGACTTCCACGCCGGTCGGGTAGTCATTGAAGATGATTCGTCCTACCCTTGTTTCAAGAGCCTCAATCAATGGCAGGCAGTCACTCAATTCGCACTGTTCGGCAAACAGGCTGGAGGTGAGATGGCCATGCAACTCCGGAAGCAATTCAATCAGTTCCTGTTGATCACTGACAGCAACCAGAACCGTTACCGGTCCGAAAACTTCGTTTTCCAAGGGGTGGTCCCGGTGATGCAGCAGAGAGGAATCGGCCAGGAAAACAGTGGGTAGCGCCCTGTTTTCGTTATGTGTGCCGCCGCTCAGGCACTTAATACCTGGCAGCCGGTAAAGGCGATCCATCCCGTCATCATAGTTATTCAGAATTCCCCGATTAAGCATCACGGCCGGTTCTTTTTCTCCGATTGCCGCGGCTAAATGGTCGCGGAACCGGTCGAAATATTCACCTTTGAATCCGATCACCAGCCCGGGTTTGGTACAGAACTGGCCTGAGCCCAAAGTGGCGGAAGCGGCCAGGCCGGCGGCGATCAGTTCGCCGCGTTGCTCAAGGGCTTTTGGCAACAGAATGACCGGATTGATGCCGGACATCTCGGCAAACACCGGTATCGGTTCCGGGCGTTGTGCTGCAAGTTCACATAGGGCCTGTCCCGCCCGAAGTGAACCGGTGAAAGCGACCGCCTTGATGCCGGAAGCTTTTACAAGATCGGCGCCGATCATGTTGCCGAAGAGCATTCCGAAAACACCCGCGGGCAGATTACAGCGGCGAAGCGCACGTACGAGCGCTCCGGCTACCAGTTCGGAGGTGGCCGGATGGCCGGGATGCGCCTTGACAACCACAGGACAGCCGGCCGCCAGGGCGGATGCGGTGTCGCCTCCGGCAACTGAGAAGGCCAGCGGGAAGTTGCTGGCGCCGAATACGGCCACCGGACCCAGTGCGATGCGGTACTGGCGGATATCCGGCCGGGACAGGGGCTGGCGTTCGGGGAGAGCCGTGTCAATCCGGACACCCAAAAAATCACCGCGACGCAGCACCTGGGCAAAGAGGCGCAGCTGGTTACTGGTGCGCTGCCGTTCACCGCGAATCCTGGCTTCCGGCAGACCACTCTCCTGCATTACCACACCAATAAAGTCATTATCCAGCTCATCCAGTTCCCCGGCAATCGTTTCCAAAAATACGGCCCGTTCTTCAATGCCGGTTTGCCGGAATTGCATAAACGCTACTGTGGCAGCCGCAACCGCCTGTTGAACTTCCTCTCCGGTCGCTTCAAAAAAAGTGTAGGGAAGCGCTGCGCCGGTCGAGGCATCAGAGGAGGAAAATGCAACTTTGGACTGGGCTACACGCTGGCCGTTGATAAATTGTTTTCCGATAATATTCATAACAAGCTCCCTTGCCCGTTTATTCCGGCAGCAGTCCTTCCATTTCCGGTTTGAAGATCGCCCAGACCCTCTGCTTCATCCGTGCAAAGAACTCCCTGGTGACAAAAGCGGGCAGGGTTACGTTGGGGTTTGGATTTTCAAAAACCTGTCCCGGCAGTGTGTACTCATCGTCCTCGTATCCTTGGCGGAGTTCCAGCGCCAGGCCGCGCAGATAGGCGCGACGAACGGCGGTGACAATCTCCTCGGAAGAAACCTTTAATCCTGTCGCTTCGCCGATCGCCCTGGAAATCAGTTCATGCCCCATGCCGACACCGACAAACTTGCAGAGGCCGATCATGTCATAGCCTACCTGCAGGAGGCCCTGGCGGGTAATAACCTCAACCCAGTCATCCAGTCCGGTCTTTCCTTCCTTGGCAAGATACATGTGTGTTCCCATGGACATGTGCCCACCGGCGATGGCAAAGGCGTAGGCCGGGTTGGTTTCCGGCAGGTAGGCAGGCAGCTCCAGCCCCTTGACATGCATTGCATATGACGTTTCGCCGGTCTGCTCGGAAAGGCGTTTGACTCCCCGCCCGACCTCACTGAGTTTTCCTCGCCCGGTCCTCACAATCAGTTCCCTGATCTGATCAAACTGTCCGAAGGCGACTCCATCGCAAAGTGGCTGGTCAGGATGACGGGCATTGTAGTCGAGCACATACGAGATGGTGCTGCCAAGGGAAATGGCGTCCATGCCCAAATAGTCGCATAGATGGATCAGTTCCGTGACCTGGCGGCTATCGTTGATGCCGATATTTGATCCGAACAGAATCAGCGGCTCGAAGTCGAACTTTGCGGCAAGCGCTCCGCGGCTGCCGTCGGCATTGCGGTGGTACAGGTTGTTGTGGCAGCGGATGCCGCAACGGAAACAGGCCTCGCTATGGACATCAAAATCCTTTTCTACGTTTGGGCGGAACAGCCCGGCGACATCTTCATCCCCCTTGGGACGGAAGTTGTTTTCCGGAACCGCGTGAAATGCCTGCAGCACATCAATATTGGCCCAGGTTCCGCCGTGTCCTCCCTGGCTGACCGGCTGAAACCTGGCTGAACCGCCATTCTTGATGACATCCCGGTTGACGTCGCGCATATCGGGGGTGATTTTGCCCATCTTGTCGCTGCTTTGAGCTACAATTGCGATCAGGTTTTTGTACCCCATCATGCTTCCCATGCCGCCTCGGCCGGCGAAGCGAGATTTCCCCTCTCCCGACTTCAGCTGATTATCCGTGCTCAGAATTATCGCACCCATGTAGACACTATTGAAGTTTTCGCCGGCGGGTCCAATCACGGCAAAATGGGCATCCGCATATTCCTTGTGCAGAGCCATGATTTTTTCGTGACCGGTAAGCCCCAGCAGATGCACGGCAGGTTTGATCTCAACTTGCGGGCCATTTTCACCATCGCTGAAAACGGCATATACCGGCGTTGCTGACCGGTTTTCAAAAATGACTTCGTCCAGCCCGGTCCACTTCAGCTTGTTGCCGAAATTTCCGCTTCCGGCAGACCACATGGCCGATGGAAGCCCCTTCCTGGACTGTTTGAGCGGGCTGTAGGATGAAAAATATGACCTGAGGCCGGTCATTACGGTTGAGCCGGTCAGAATGCCTATGTTGAGAATAAGCGGGTTTTCCGGGCAGTATGCTTCCGAAATTTTACGTTCTGCCAGGATCTGGTATGATCTGCCGAAGCCGCCCAGGACATCTTCCAGGTTTTTACATGGCACATCTTCCTGGGTTGCCGTTCCTGTCTCCAGATCTACGACGCAGCGGCGGTACAATACGGTGGACGGGTCTGTCACCGGGTTCTGACTTAGTATGCGCATGTGCTTGCTCCTTTTGATGAATTACTCACCATGGCTTTACGTTAGCTCGGTGTTAGACCAGCGTCCAACCGGAGTGGGTCAGCCGCCGTCAAGCATGGGAAGTAGGGAAACCGTGTCGCCGTTTTGCACCACTTCTTCAAGCGGTACATGATATCCGTTTTTCAAGCGGATAAGGTATTCCGATGGAATACCGAGGTCCGTTACGATGGTTTGAATTGTGCTGCTGTCCGGATACTCACGTACTGCAGAGTGGAATCGTCCGATGCATAAAGAACCATATAGTTTAACGGTAATCTGCATTCGCTATTTCCTGACAGACATCTTGGAAATCAGTAAAGGTAATGCTTAAAACGAAGTGTTTCGAGTTCATTTCGGGAACACCTCGCGGATGTTCCGGTCCTCTACATGTACTTGATGTTGCCGAGCCAAGTCCCGGTTCGTTGATCACAATTATCCGGGATTTTGCATCAACATGTGAACAATTGCAATCATCTAAAGAAATATCATGAGCTAAAAAAAATTAAATGTGACATTGGTGCTGGTGCGGAGATGATTCATTGCCATGGATTGTAAGCCTTTAAACAAAAAAAGCTGCCTGATTGCAGGCAGCCTTGCGATGACTGGATAAAACATACTATTTCACTTTCAGTGCTTTTTGCTGAAATCCCTGAAAGAGCCTTTGGGCGGAGGCGGTAACGGTCGCTTGGGAGTAGTGCTGTCCCAGATCATCTTGGACAGGCTCTTCTCAACCGGTGACATTACCAGCGCCAGCAGGAAAATCAGAAAAAAGGCCATGGTAAATATGAGCAACATGCCGAAAGACACGACAATCGCTTCCAAAACAACAGGCATGACCGCCTCCAGTGGATTCCATCAGAGTTTACAGCTCTTACACAGTTTAATTATACATGATGAATTTGAAAATGAAAGCTCTGATTGCGCATGAACAAAGAGTTGGCTGCGCCAAAAAAAATGGTGCATTTTTTTTTAATTTTGGGGTATTGTCTCAAAGTTAAAAAGTAGCATTTCATAGCAGTCACAATTTATATACGCCGGGAGAAAGCATTGGCAACCAACGAACGAAGCTTTGTGCAGGACAGTACCGATTTTTTCTGTTCACTTAAGCTTACCCTCTTTTTGCTGATTTCATTGGCGCTCACATCCATAATCGGTACTGTCCTGCCGCAGGGGCAATTGCCCCCGGAATATGTGGCCCAGATCAGTCCCACCAAGCTGCAGATATATTCAAAGCTTGGTTTTTTCGACATGTATCACTCCTGGTGGTTCATATCCCTGTTGTACATATTCAGCCTCAATCTGGTTTCCTGTTCCATCAAGCGTCTTCCGCATGTGTTCAAGTTTGTCAGTGAACCCACCCTGGTTTTAACTGAATCCGCACGTAATGCCTATTCACTGAGAAGAGAGATAGCCGTATCGGGACCGATGGAAAAATGCCGTGAAAGTCTGGCCGCGTTTCTTGGCGCGGAGTTTTCTTCGCCGGTTGTGACGGAGCATAACGGCGAGCTACATCTTTTTTCCCAGAAGAGTGCCTGGTCGCGATTGGGCGTGTATGTAGTTCATCTGAGTATTCTGGTTATTTTTGTGGGCGCTATTATCGGTTCGTTATCCGGATATAAAGGGTTTGTCTCGATTGTTGAGGGGACCAGCATTAATACGGTTGAAGGGCGAAACGGTAACCAGATACCGCTTGGGTTCGAGGTGCTCTGTGAAAAATTTAGTGTTGATTTCTATGCCACGGGTGCTCCCAAGGAATTCAGGAGCATATTGACCGTTCTGGAGAACGGCAAACCTGTACCGGGATATTCACAGGTAAAGGTAATCGTCAATCACCCCCTCACCTACAAGGGAATCACCTTTTATCAATCCAGCTATGGACAGGCCTCCGAAGGGAGTGAACATTACATTACCGTAACTCCCCGTTCCGGTGGTACTCCTGAAAAAATTGCGGTTCATGAAGGCGCAGCGGTGACACTTGCTGATGGAACCATGGTCAAGCTGCTGGAGGCAACCCAGGAAGTTCGAGAGTTTGCGCCCGGTTTTTCAGGTCCGGCAGCCAGGATAGAGGTTACGCGCAAAGGCGCCACACCACAGACTTTCATTATATTCAAGGATTTCCCGGAAATGAATGCACAGCGTGGAGATGCGCTGATTTTTGGTTATGATGGGACAAACGCCCGAATGTATACCGGTCTTCAAGTCGCCAAGGATCCGGGGGTTTGGGTTGTCTGGCTCGGATGCACGCTGATGGTGGTCGGTCTCTATATCGCCTTCTTTATGTCTCACAAGCGGATCTGGCTTGTAATATCCAAGGGGCATGCCCGTATCTACGGCAATGCCAGCAAGAATCAGGCGGCTTTCGAGATGCAGTTCGATGCAATTGCAGAGAAGTTTCAAAAGTTGAAAATTTAGCGGAGGATAACTGTTCATGACCAGTTCCATGTTTTTTAATGTCGCAACAATCGCCTACTTGATTTCCATGATCGTATTCTTTGCATTTCTTGCCGGTAGAAACAAAACCATCGGCTTTGCCGGGAGTTTGATTGCATATGCCGGGCTTGCGGTTCACACCCTGGCAATCGGTCTGCGCTGGAAGGAATCGTACGATATGGGAGTCGGTCATGCACCGATGTCCAACCTGTACGAGTCGATAGTTTTTTTTGCATGGACGATTGTTCTGTTGTTCGCCTATATCGATCTGAAATATAAATACCGTATTATCGGCGCGTTTGTTATCCCGTTTGCACTGTTGGGCATGGCTTGGGCACAGCTTGGGATGAATACCGGAATTGAACCCCTGGTTCCTGCTCTGCAGAGCAACTGGCTGTTGTACCATGTCATCACCTGCTTCCTCGGATATGCAGCGTTTGCCGTTGCCTGTGGCATTTCAATCATGTATCTGATAAAGGCGGCGCTTGAAGGTAACGATTCTTCCGCGCAGGCCGGCGGTTTGATGTCCATGTTTCCACCTCTTAAAGTGCTGGACGATCTCAACTACCGCGCAATCATGATCGGTTTCCCGCTGTTGACGCTCGGCATCATTACCGGTGCCGCCTGGGCCAATTATGCCTGGGGTACATACTGGAGCTGGGATCCAAAGGAGACCTGGTCTCTGATCGTATGGTTCGTATATGCCGCGTTCCTGCATGCCCGTTTCACCAGAGGCTGGGTTGGCAAGCGGGCCGCCTGGCTTTCGGTGATCGGATTTGCGGCAACCATCTTCTGCTATCTGGGAGTCAACCTGTTCCTCTCCGGTCTTCACAGTTACGGCGGTTCAAAAATGTAAAGG
>Ga0209417_1001723_pt1 | contig 38576 bp, 26 predicted proteins | sample RifGroF2_FD_184002 | JGI IMG/M metagenome (GOLD analysis project Ga0209417, IMG submission 184002) | Groundwater microbial communities from Rifle, Colorado, USA - Groundwater F2 (SPAdes) (version 2) | ecosystem: Environmental > Aquatic > Deep subsurface > Groundwater | place: Rifle, Colorado... | reverse complement strand
CCCGATAAGAAAAACTCCTTTGAGTTTAAAGGATATGCCGTCCTTTTCCGGACGGAAAGAGGGATGGACTCCGACATGGTCTTTCTTATCGGGCAATTTTTCGCCGTTCTGTTCGTATCCGACGAGTGTGAACTTCTTACCGTCCTGCCGCGTGATATGTTCGACCATCCTCCTTGCCTCATCCTCGCTGAACACCCAGTTCGCCTCCGTACCGTGTGGCCCTTCAAAGCCTTTGAATTCTTTTACAGGCGCAGCTTTCGCCTTCAAAGGTTCGGAGAAACGCCAGAAATCGACATGAACGGCGGACTTCCTATTGACCTGGACAAGAGGAAGTCCGCCGTTCGGATTGCGGGCACGGTCTGCTTCTGCCACCCAGGAACCAAGGAAATCACAGGTTTCATCCGGAGTACCGAAATGTCCAGCTCCAGGGTCGGCCAGGAGTGTAAACGGAATCCCAGGGAACTCCTTTCGCAATATGATGGTCTTGCGGTTATGCCTTCCACCGTTGAACTCGCTGTCACGATGCAGAAGAGGAATACCTGTCATTTTGGCAAGATCTTCATCCGTGACAAAAGGATGCTTGTAACGTTCATATGTGTGCGATACGCAGATTGTGTTTCCATCATAGGAAATCGCCCCGACCGCGCGTTCCGGGCACCATGCTGCCATCTCATATCCGAAATCAGCCCTGGCGGAATGTCCGATTCCGATAAATGGCATGGTCTTCATGCCTTCCATACCAGTAACCCGGGCAAGAGCGTTAAACACCTCGTTGATCGCGGCGACGTTCTCCGGAATCTTATGATCGAAATGCGGGCCGAAAAATCCGGTGTCAATCCAGACGCAGCCCCAGCCGATCTTCTCAAGCCATGCGCGGAAGTCTGGATTTTCGAGGATGGGCCGTTCACACATGTTGAACTGTCCGATCACAACACCACGGAGCTTCTCCGTCTTCGGGGGGATCCATAGGAAAGCATGTGGATTGCCTGTGCCGGTCGGTTTCGCATTGACTTCGGCGCAGAACTGCCAGACCGCAGTATCGAGAGCCATGCCCTTGAACGGCGATGTCACTTCCCTGGCAAGAGGTATAGGTTCCACCTTGAATTCAGGTTCGTCGGACGCGAAAGCATGAGAAACTGCCAGGAAGGCTGCCAATAAAACCGCAAAATATTTTAATCTAATCATTCTGACTCCATAATGGATTTTTTGTTTGTAGTAGCGCATGTTTGCGCGTTAAGTAGGTACGTGCTTCCCGTGTCCGCCATAGCTTCTTTGCGACGGCGGAAGCATGTACCATCTTAATTTCCAGGAATGGGACAGGCTAAAGCCCGTCCCTACTTCAAGAGCGCTCGAACACGAGCTACTACAAACGAATGCATTTCATCTGACTTCCTTAAGTGGTGACGTAGTTTTGCTTTCAGCAAGTATTGCATTGCCATGCAGTCTTGCGACTAAAACCTTGAGTTTACTTTAAATCTAACTATGGTCTCTTTTCTGAACGAACAGTCTTGCCATCTTTGCTCTCGGTAATTTCAACGGAGATATCCTTCCCCGAACCTTCAAAGTTTCCAATCGAGATCTCCTGGACACGTCCGTCATTCAACTCCACCTTGAGCTTGTCCGGCCCGGAAGCAACTGCGGATTTCACAAGCGCCCTGTCCTCATACGGCTCGATCACTGTCAGGAAGCGCGCTTCCTTTCCGGTCGAACGGATGGCAACAGTCTTCCGGCGCTGAGATTCGTCACCGACAAAGTAGTCACAGCCGAATGTTGCCTTGAAGCGAACCGCATTAAGCCCCGCCAAATCCAGAGTCAGATGTGCGGGCAGAGCTTGTTCATAAGGAACACCGGCTATTTTGATCGACCCTCCTTTTGAATCCTTTGAAACAGAACCTTTCGTCAATGGAATCTCCTTGCCGTCCTTGGTGAGCACCCGGGCATTGGCCCAGAACAGGTTTTCAGGATTTTTCTGATCCGTGAGAAGCTCCAGCGAATTAAGTCCCTCTGCTGGCACATCCACATCCACCGCACCGAGGATCCATAGTCCAGTTTTACCTTCGGCGAGGATTTTGTCGCCGGACCGGACCGTATAGGCCACTTTGCGCGAACCATGGACTTCCGGAACAGTGCCTATCATGATTTCCTGATCGAGCGGCCAAATGGTATGGAGTCCGAACTTCAACACGCCGTCCTCGCTTGGATCGGCTTTCGTGCCTGCATTATCGGCTCCTGGACCGAAACGGAATTCATATCGCCCACAGACCGGCGCAGCTGCCTTGTACCAGTCGCAGTCCGTGACAAACTGCGCGCTGCTGATGGGGTTGCTGGTCCATTGGCCGGTATGCCGGACGGGTTTCATAGCACCGTCAAAACCTTGAAAGCCTTTCATCTGGAAGAGCGATTCATAAGCGTGCTCCTTTTCCGCTTTCAGCCAGTCGGCCAGAACAATGTAATCGTCAGTGAGTATCATGAGCCTGCGCTGCAGGACAGGCTCGCTGTAGTCGGTGAACGCTCCGTATGCCGGCGGATTTTCCGGCACTTGAACAGACCTGCCTTCCGCAAACGCCTTTTCGGCAAAAGTCTTATGCGGCTGATCCCAATAGACCATGCCTCCATAAGGAGGGTTGGACCAGCGTGCATTGGTTTGGACGGCGGTAGCCTGCATCATCCTGCCGGAATGGAAAAGCAGCTTCTGCGACTCAACCGGCTCCTGCATCTTCTGATCAACCACTACCATGTTTTTCGACACGCTCGTCTGGACATAGAACTTGTACATGAAGTTCGGATAGCTGTACCAGACCATCTCCGGATTGAAAAAACTGCGCCCATATCTGGAAAGATGAAGCAGGCTGGTCCGGTCGAAATGCCCATGATACCATCCGTGGTCGCCGTAGTGCAACACCGCCTGGATCTGCTCGCGCTGCGGACGGTTCTCCGTCTGCGAACGCATGACGACGACACCGGAGTTGTCAGCATATGTGGAAGCGCGTGAGAGATCCGGACCGGCCGGCAGTTCCGGCACACCATAGAGCAGATCACGGCTGCCTGAACGTTTTATTACTGCGGCATATGCCGGATCGCGATATAGATAGTATGCGATATCCATCTTTGCTCCGCCGACCTCGTTCATCGTCGAATCGTTCAATCCAAACATCATCCCACGATAGTCAAGCATCGCCGGCAAGGCATCCCACATCCTCTTTATGCTGACGCCTTCCTTGCTCGCAGGCCCCCAACGCCCCTTGCTCATGCCATATTCCTCTTCCTGCGGGGGCTTTACTTTTGGCCTGTAGCCGCCTGGAAACTTGGCATTGACAAGATCCATGCCCCAGCGCCGCATGGCGATGGCAGCCTGCGAGAACATCGTAGAGCACCAGATGTTATAACTCACCGAACATTCATACCACCATCCATCATCAAGCACACCGCGCTGGAGCTGGTCAAGCACACCTCCCGGAGTATTGAGAATCCAGTCCGCGACCTTCAAGTCCTGGATGACCAGCGCGCAAAATAACAATCCACTGTTCATCGACACACACCAATTGCTGATGTTGTTCGAACCTAGCTCTCTCTCCTCGCCAATGAACAGGCGCATCGTGTCATCAATCTGCCTGCGGTCTTCCGCCGTAAAAATGCCCGAGGGGATAGCCATGTCATACGCCATGGCTATATGCATGAAGAAATGACCTTCCTGCACCGACGCCTGGTTGCATCCGCGCCGCGTGACAGGAAAACCGTTCTTAGGATCGCTCAGACGTAACATAAATGTCTTGACTTTTTCGGCATATTTCTTTTCTCCCGTAAGCTGATAGGCGATCCCCGAAGCCATCAGACCATCCTCGACCTGGGTAATGAAAAGCCAGTCTCCCCTCTTGGGATCCTTGGTATTTCGCACTCCAGGCACGTTCCACTTCTCCGCCTGTTCGACATAGCCTTTCGCGGCCTTCTTCGCCCAATCATATTTCTCAACCTTCGCGCGGACCTCGTCCCAGCCGGCCTTGTCGTGCAGGAGGTATGGATGCTCAAGCGATGTGATCTTGGGATCGGGATGCATTTGTATTACCTCCGCTGAAACTGCCTGTGAACATATCAGAAGCGTAAAGAACAGTTTTTTCATTTTTCTCTCTCCTTTTCACAAGCGGAACGCCTGTGCAATATTATTATTCTCCACTCTCACTCATTAACTTTCACTTTGCGAGCTTGGCAATCTCCTCCGCCGACAGCGCGTAATTGTATATCCTGAAATCATCAATCATTCCACTGAAAAGCGGATCATTGTTCCAAAGGCTTCTCCCAATATAGCAATATGGCTGGCAGAAGAGAGGGGCGACCTTGTCGATGGTCTTGGAATCGACTTCCAGTCCATCCACGTAGAGCTTCCCGGTTCCACCACCCAGCGTAACAGCCACATGTACCCATTTCCCCGATGGCAACGCAGGACCTTCAAGGGTACCGGTATCCTCGTAGCCACGGGTAGTGCTGATGGAGAACCGAGTCTTTCCTGAACCATCGTCAGGAGTCAGGAACATGTATTTGTCGATGTCGCTTCCGAAGTCGAAGACACGCTGCCATGCCTTGCCACCGTTCCAAAACACCCAGGCTGAAACAGTAATTTCCTGACAGTTCGCTATCCCGGCAGGAAGCTGGACATAATCATCGGTCCCGTCAAGCTTGATGGAGTTCCCTCCGTTGTGCCCAGCTGCATATTCAGGACTGCCATGCGCAGTACCGTGCCTGTTTCCTACAGCGTCTTTTGTATCATTGTCAAAATTGCAGTTTACAAGCAGTCCTTGCTTTACCATCAGTTCCCTGCTATTGGCGGTTTCAGCACCATTGACGATTGCAGAAACCACATAGAAATAAGTTTTCCCGGCTGCCACATCCTTGTCGGCAAATGCCGTCTCCATCTGACTGGTATTCCCGATTACCGAATACGGACCACCTGTTTTTGCCGCCCTTTTCACCTTGTAGCCGGTCGCACCTGCGGTACCCCACCAGCTGAGTGAGACCTGCCCCTTGCCCCATTGCGCCATGAGTCCGCTGGGAGGTACAACTTTAGTTATGGGATCGCGTGAAAACGTCAACGATGCAAATCCAAGGTAGTCAACCTGCGATGGATGGGCTCTCGTATCCGGTCCGCCATCAGGACGCCCTTTCTCCGCCATCAATTGGCTGTACGGAGCGGCAATGCCTTTTATATTTACATAGTGGTTATAGACCATTTCATACGTTGGTCCCTGCGCCCTGCTTCCAGATGCAGCTCCCTCCGTGTATTTCAACATCGTGTTGCGATGTGAAACATAGGGTACATCCAATCCCAGATTGTATTTTGCATTACACTCAATAGCACGTAGGAACCGGTTGTTGTCATAGCTATAAAGGTCGTCTCCCTGGTTCCAGGCAATCTGGCACATCCGCGCCATGAAATCCCAGGCGCATGTATTGTGCCCCTGGTCACGCCCGAGTTCCTCGGACTGCCCCATTCCGTCCGGATGAATGTACCAGCAAGCACGCTCAATCCTTCCGTTCCCACAGCCATATTTGAAGTAATCGATCGCCTGCGAGTAAACTGCACGGTTGTCACAGAAGACTCCGATCGCCAGCATCGCGGCCATGTTGGAGGTATCCCAGTTCAGACGGTAATGCGTATTGCCCCCTTCATTCTTAAACGTCCCATGATGCCGCCAGAGGAAATCGAAGATCGCAGGATAGAATACACGCATCATCATTTCCTTGAATGCCTTCTTGTCGGCCTCGGCCCATCCGGGATATGTGGAAAGCATTTCAGCCGCAGACGCGAACTGAAGACCGCATATTCCAGCTCCCAGCGAGACATTGCTGTTTCCTCCCAGTCCTTTCAGCACTGGTGGCCAGGCATTTAATATGACAACTGCTTTGTCGGCAAACGCCTTATCTCCTGCAACGTGGTACCTGAGCGCCAGCTGATAGGCTGATACTGCATCCTCCTGAGTTGGAGTGTAATTGTTTCCAGGTATGCCACGGATGATTTCCTTGAACGGCCTGGGGTTTCTGTTCAACTGTGCATAGCGGCTTTTCAAAAGCAGCTCCCACGATCCCAGCCACGGCTGTTCAACAGCAGCAACTTTTGCCTTCATCCTGTCGAAGTCCTCCTGCGTGTGCAGAGCTCCGGGATGAATAAAATTCTTCTGGCCTGTTGTGATTGTGAAGCCCAGCGAAAAAACACGATCGCCTTGAAGCTTTACGGGACGCCATTCCTTATTGTAATTGTATGCACTGCCACCGGGATAGGAGTCTGAACTTGTTCCAAGCCACTCGAAATGCACACCGCTTGGATCGGCGACTGAAACCTCAAACGCATAATTTGCATTCGCTTCCAGATGGACAGGAACAGGCAGTTTGAATGTTATGAAGATCCCGCAGCCGTTGGCACTGCTGCCCGCACCTGGATTGCCCTTCCCGCCGGACATGAAGCCATGGAAGACAACCGGCAAAAAGGCCCCAGCGTCAAGTTCTTCCTTGAGTCCATTGGCAAGTCTGAATATCTTTATAAGTACAGGTCCGTTATGGAATCTCAGATCCCACGGGCTGAAGTTTTTGTCAGTTGCCTTGTTATCCGCGTATCCTGCGGCCTGAATTGTAATCGATGACAGTTCATATCCATTAGCTTCATTCCCGGTGACGAAAGTCTGACCCTGCGGTGGACGGTTGGCGGTGACGTACGTGAACTCGTCATTTGCCGTACCATTATCAGCTCCGCCATCGGCATTAACCCCGGATCCTCCGATATTTTCCGCGTCGAACAAAGCCCCCTTCCAATTGCATATGTCGTTCTTTCCGGCCACAGGACTGCTCTTGAAATAAACAAGTTCATTTGGAAAATAAACTGGCGCCGCATCGGTTGCAATAGCGCCCAGAAGAGCAATCGCCGCAAAAATGTATGATGATGTCTTCATTTCCGCTCCACAATCTGAAACCCTACGACCTTGTTCCTCTGCGCCTTGTCCCCGGCAAACGTCGCGGTGAAACTCGCTTTCAGGTCCGCACCCGAAAGATTCTCAAACTTTGTAAAATTGAAACCTTCAGCATAGTCAGTCCCGTCGGCGCACGGATTTCCCCTGCCGCCCTTGATGACACGTTCCACATTTCCTATATTGAACTTGCCGGCGCGCTGCTCGCCGTCGTCGCCCCGGTAGAAATACACATCATATCTGGCATATGGGACACCAGTTATCTCAATGGTTGTCGGCTCACCGTCAAACTGATCATACAGACCGCGGAACATTCTTTCGTCATTGATCTCTCCCCATCCGTCGAACGATCTTGCTCCATTGCCGCCTTTCATTGCGACCTTCATGCCTGGCACAGCTGCGCCGCTCTTGTCGACAACCTTGTCGAGTGTCACTGTTGAACCTTTCTGCAGGTCTTTAATATTGTTCCAATTCCCCACGCGCGCGGCAGCCCCTGCCAGGTCTGATGGTCTCATCTCCACATCCTTGCAGATATTGAAGCTGATAGTATTTGGCGCAGTTTCGGCGGCACGTACCGCCTTGGCCGCATTCTCAGCCTCGGCAGTTTCGATCGCGCGTATGGCTTCCTTGGCCTTCGCCCAGACCGGAGCAAGATTGATGTCCGGACCTGTTCCAATCTTGAACGTGCGTTCGACTGGTTCCGCAGTCTTCAACTTCGATCCGCTTGAACGGCCGTACTGCCAGGCCACGACAGTCACCTTCACCGGCATCCTGCTGCGCGGCGGCAGTTCGGAGATCTTTAGTTTGCCACCTTCGATTTCAGCAGGCCCTTCACGGACATAGAAACATACGGGCACGTCCGCATCGGATTTGGCGTCCAGTTTGAGGGAACGCGGTCCGGTGGCCTGATCAGGAAGGGACGGAAACGCAATATGCTGCTCCTTGCCTTCATTGATCCTGAGAGGAATGTTCATCACAGACTGCTGTACGCTGCGTTTGTATACGTCGTCACCGGGATGAGAGGCAGACAGCCAGATCTCATTCGAACGTTTCTTGTTGTCCATTCCCATCCTGTAGAACTGGATTTTCCATGTGTCGGGACCGGTCTGCACAATCGGACCGCAGATCCGTGTTATCGTGATCGGACCGTCACCGTGGACAATCGCGGAACCTTTTGGAAGGCCGGACCACCATTCCGGCCGGCCTGGCGGTACCGTATCAATAAAAGCACCAGCAAGCTTGAAGCTGATTCCATCTTCCAGCGGCATAAACCTCAGTCGCACCTGGCCATGAAGATTGGGATTCTGCTCCACCACCTTGCCATCCTGGACATAACCAAGCAACTGCGCTTTCTTACCGCGCTGGAACGCCTGGAATGTCTCAGTGGCACGAGCGAGCTCCTCATCGAAGTACCAGAAAGCCTCCCTGGGATCACCGGCATATTTCCCGACAGGCGCCGCCGGAGCCTTTGGCGGATCGTCCTGCCTCCAGCGATCCACCAGCCAGCCTTGTGTGCTTGTATCTATGGTTAAGATTTTACCGTCTGCACCGAGCCGATATTTCGCCACCTTCTTCAGATATAAAGCAAGATATTCAACCTTGCGGTCGCTGGCATCGAAGTGGCCGCCTCCCATTTCTCCGATAGCGCTCAATGGTAGACGCGGACGCGAAGATCGCAGAGAAGAAGCTTCAGCAAGTTTCCTTGATGCACCTTCGTAGTCGCCCAAGGTCACAAGCCCCGGCACTGGCACATCTGGAACAGCTGCGCTTTTATAATAAGGGAAGGAACCACTGACCGACAAAACCGCCAGCGTCCGTGCAGGATTCCATGCAGCAAATGCCCATGGAAAACCTGAAGATGCCGAGTGTCCTATCGGTATAATTGGCGCAGTTTCAAGTTCCGTATAACCCGACTCCAACGCCAACGCTTTCAACATCACCTCGAAATGCACACCCGCGCCTTTCTTTGCATTGAAACCAAGATCTATGCTCGGAGTTATCCAAACTTCCGCAAATCCTATTTCAGCAAGAGCAGCGCGGAATTTAGGGTGCTCGAGTATCGGTTCCTCCTCCATGTTATGTTGGCCAATGACTACTGCCCTCACCTGCCTGCATCCGGAAGGTATCCATAAAAATGCACGTGGCGGTTTGTCTGTCTCTCCATTGATCACCGACTCAACAGGAACTGACCATTGCCATTCGGCAGCAGAAGAAACTGCAGATGCCATGACAAGCAAAATCGCCGCAATATAAATCTTCATAAATTTCCTTCCATTCTGCTTGAGATTGTTCGCACACAGGATTCCCCTCGCAGACTTTTTCGCATTGTTCAGCGCAGGCAGGAGAAACGCGGCAAGAATTGCGATAATCGCAATGACAACCAATAATTCAATAAGAGTAAAAACAGTTTTCATTTTTCCAGCACCAGCCTGAGGCATTTCTCGCATATTCCATGGGTTGGAGCAATCTTGTCACCTCTTGTAACTGCCCACTTGGCAACTTTCACTATTCTGTTGCACCATGGACAGACAATAGGAATTGTTTTCCTCTCAATGGAGGAAAGTTCAATTGGCAGTGTTTCAGTATCCAGATACATATTTTCAGATTTCATTCCCATATTCTCTTCTCACTCGCTACTTTCCACTTTCACTCTTCGCTTTCAACAACACAGGCGGGACGCCTGTTCTACACTCTTTTTTCCCGCTACCCTCCTCTCAGCTCCCTCTTGCTTTTCCCTCCACCACTTGCCACTCGACACTCGCACTTTTTCCCTTCCCTTCAGTCCCCCGACTTTATCGTCCACATACCTCCGCCGATGGATCCTTCCTCGGCAGACGCCAATGATTCCACATGCCCGTCTACAAAGAGATGGTTGGATTTGCGTCCGACATGGCCACGATAGCCATTACCAGGCCCACTGATGTTTGAGTTAGAGTAATTGCCCTGGTTGCCCCCATTATTATTTTCTCCGAAGAATACGGTACCAGCAGGATCAGGTATTTTTTTCGTAGCCCTCATCGCCCACACATATCCACCGGTATTCCATTCAATTCCTTCTGATGGAAGAGAGGTATTCCTCATTATCGCAACGTTCCGCGGCGCCAGACTGTATGAACCCAGTCCATTCAGATATTCGGGACAGATATATTGCTCTACCATCCCGCTCGGCCAGACCTTGTTCGACCCCCAAGTCCAACCCCAGTCCTCCCATTTCTTGCCGAAATATGAGTTGAGCTGGTCGTCCCAGGTGATATTGACTGTATTGGCGCCAGGATAATAGTTGTTGGCCAGATACCCGTAGTCGTCCTCATGATAGAATTCAGCCAGCCCGACCCCCTTGAAGTTGTTCATGCACAGCGAGGCTCGAGCAGACTTCTTAGCATTGAGGAGCGCCGGAAGGAGAAGCGCGGCGAGAATTGCGATGATCGCAATTACCACCAACAGCTCGATAAGGGTGAAATATTTTCCTGGTGAAAATATTGTATTTGCTCTGATTTTTACTTTTGCATGCTTCATCTTGTTTTTGCCCTCCACTTTTTCCATATTTATGCAGTCTCTCATTCCCTGACTTCAAAACTCCCTCTCATCGATTACCGGCCGCTGTCATCTGTTGTCTGTCCTCTACCCTCCGCCGTCCGTATTCATCCCCTCTTCCATTCCTTTTTGCTCCGATTCGCCGACACTCCGGTTCGTTTTTCCCTACTCTTCCCCTCGCTACCCGCTACTTCCTGCCCTTCCCTTCCACAATTTTCGGTTCAAGTACAACTTCACCTGCCTTGCCGGCGGTCATTCCGTTGATCCTCGACAGAAGTCTTTCCGCCGACGCCCTGCCAATATCGGCAATGCGGATATCGATTGACGCAGGCCGTTTAACGAACAGATCAAGAAACTGCTCCTCGCAGTTGCAGCCGATCATGTCAAGGCGCGATATGTCGTATCCCAGTTTTCCAAGCGCTATGCCCACACCGGCCATGCAGTTGTCGGCGCAGAAAAAGGCTCCAGCAGGGTTCCCCTTAAGTCTCATAAATGACTCGGCAAGAGATCCATAGTCTGCAACGCTCATATCATCCTTCACGAAATTGGTTTCCAGAACATCTACTTTCATACCATAATCATGACACGCCTTTACAAACGTCTCACCTCTTACGAGATATGGAGTATGTTCGTTTATCGAATTGAAGTAAACAACTCTTTTGTGCCCGCACCCAAGAAGGTATTTTGCCGCCATGCCTCCTATCATATCATTGTCATAGCTTATCAGATCCGCATTGAGATTGATATAAGCCGACCTCCGCAAACACTGTACGAAAGGTATTCCGTTGAGTTTTTCCAGAACTTTAGGATCAATTTTAAATTCAGGGCCTATGGACATGACAATCACCCCGTCGCAGAACCTCCTGTCAAGCATCTCAGGAACCGGTTTTGAAGGAGAGCATTGCTCGAGAATGAAAGTCATCCCGTGATTGAAGAGAAAATCCTGTATGCCTCCAAAAAGTTCAGGCAGCACAGGCATCTTATGGAGTCTGTCCGGAGTGAATTCAGTCAGCGCCAACAGCATGACAGCCCCAGTCTTTACGCCTACACGCCGGCTGGTCTTCGGTCCGGGACGCCTGGTCTTGACCCTGTAGCCGAGCTTGGCCACGGCCTTGGCAATCTTTTGCGCCTTGTCGCTGGAAACGCCTTTGCTGCCGTTCAAGTAGTGCGACACGGTTCCGACGCTGACATTTGCAACCCTCGCTACATCTTTGATGGACATCTCAAACTCCTTTCCCCATACTTCAAACCGCACCATCTTCCCTTTGCATTGAAATTATATCATTAATTTCAATTCAAGTCAACAGCAAAATGGAAAATTGTTGATTAAATGATCCATTTGCCGCCAGCGGGATGCGGACATGCCTTGTCCTTCAATGCGGAAAGATATCTCACCACGCAGCCGCAGTGGGAACATGTCGTCCCAAGAAGCAGCGAAGGGCATGTACGGCAGACGGCAACCCGTCGCGAGTATTCCGCCTCCGTCACCCAGCGGCCCCTGCCCGGACGGAAATTCTCCGGCCGGCCAGGAATAGGAATCTGGCTGTTAAGGCATCCTTTGCAGTCTGTAGACAGATTTGCATCCATCATAACCTCCAATCACCGCCAATTCCATCACCTTCCAAGCATCCCATGATACACCTCGTTCCACTTAAGCTTTTTCTTGAGATCTGGAATCCGAGATTGTGTTTTTGTCAGGCGTCTTGGCCTGACTTTGGACTGCGGTGGCTCGACACCGCTTTTAGATTTCGCGGGGCGAAGTTGAAAATAAAAAAGACAAGGGCTCCGCCGCGAACCAAAGCGCAGTCAAGCCTGCGCACTCCAAAGATTGCTACACAATCATATAAGACAATTCCCCATGCAATTCGATTTTTATTTTATTTCCAGAACTGCAACCGATCTCGCCGGCAGCTTTACCGTTATCTTGTCCCTGTTAATCTTGAAGTCGTCAAACCCAGACGGCTTGACAGCATTAGGCTTCTCGAACGTGTTAAGTGCGTTCATTGAACCGGCGGCAAGTATCCTTCCCTTGATTCCTGATATTTTCGCGCCGCGAATATCGCAGGACAGCTCCGCCTCCTTCTCATGGTGCAGGTTGCAAAGCGACAAGTTGATCGTCCCATCGCCAGCCTTTGATGCGGATGCGCTTACCTGCGGAATCTTCTCGTTGTTCATCTCGTATGTTGCGACTTCCGCATGTGAAGGCAGAAGCGTGGCGTCCTGATGCACCCTGTACATCTCGAACACATGGTATGTGGGGGTCAGGAGTATCTTTGCCCCTTCCGTGAGAATCATAGCCTGCAGGACATTGATCGTCTGGGCGATGTTCGCCATATGCATGCGTTCGGCGTGCGCGTTGAAGATATTGAAGCTAAGACCTGCGACAAGCGCGTCCCTCATCGTGTTCTGCTGGTAGAGGAACCCCGGATTCGTGCCGGGCTCAACATCAAACCAGGTGCCCCATTCATCCATTATGATGCCTATGCGTTTCTTCGGATCATGCCTGTCCATTATAGCTTCAGTGCGCTTTATGAAATCTTCGATTTCCCCCGCCCTCTTCAACGTGATGAACCAGTCCTCAGCTGAAAACTCAGTGGCGGAACCTTTCTTCTGCCACGGACCGGGAACCGTATAATAATGGACGCTCAGTCCATCCATAAATCTGTGCGCCTCACGCATGAGGATCTCATTCCATTCCTCTGTGTGCCCGCACGCGACCTTGTAAAGCTTCTTCCCGGAAAAATTGCGGCAGTACGTGGCGTAACGACGGAACTCGTCGGCATAATACTGCGGGCGCATGTTCCCGCCGCATCCCCAGTTCTCATTACCGACTCCCCAGTAAGTCAACGGCCATGGTTCCTCACGACCATTCTTCCGGCGCAGATCCGACATCGGACTTTTCCCGGGCATTGTAAGATATTCAAGCCATTCGGCCATCTCCTGGACAGTCCCTGAACCGACATTCCCGCAGATATAGGGTTCCGTATCAAGCATCTGGCAGAGATCATAAAACTCATGAGTGCCGAAATGATTGTTCTCTGTCGTGCTGCCCCAGTGGATGTTGACAATGCTCGGACGTTTCCTCCTGTCGCCAATTCCATCCTTCCAGTGGTAGGTGTCGGCAAAGCATCCGCCCGGCCAGCGGAGATTCGGCATCTTCAGCTTCTTCAGGGCCTTGACGACATCGTTGCGGATTCCGCGCGTATTCGAGATCGGAGAGTCTTCTCCAACCCATATCCCCTCGTAGATGCAGCGTCCGAGATGCTCGGCGAAATGCCCATAGATGTGCTTCGAAATCTTCTGCTTCCCGCAGTCGGCGTTCACAATAATCCTGTTGTCCATATCATCCTCCTGTTTTCATTATTTTAATTTATCATGCTGTAATAATATCCCGAGCAATCACTATTTTGAATGGACAATTATTTTATTTATTTGACTTATTCAGCTATAATTGTATGTTTACTCAGTTCTTGAACTTTAACCCTGGCGGCTCCGCCGCCTTTGGACTGCGCGGGCTGGACCGCGCTTTGAAATCCGCCAGAGGCGGGAAGGAATAAGGCGGCTCCGCCGCAAGACAAAGCGGCGTCAAGCCGCCGCAGTCCAAAGACGAGTACGTCGTCAAAGAAAAACTAAAGGCAGTCCGAAGAACCAGAAAGTGGCTCATAAATAAAACATTAGATATTGGAGAATAAAATGCCGGATTGGCCTCACTCACCAGTTCATAGATTGTCTGAAAGAGGAGCCTACATGGTAACCTCCGGGACTTATCACCGTGAGTTGTTATTGAATTCCCATCGCAAACTGACATTTTTTCAAGACTGCCTTTTTGACATCTCAAAGGAGTTTGGTTGGAATCTGCAGGCTTGGGCTGTGATGGGCAATCATTTTCATTTTATCGCATCCTCTCCAGAAAATCCTGGCAATTTAAGGACTTTTATTTCAAAACTCCACACTTTGACATCGAAGAAATTCAACGAAATGGACAATAGCCAAGGCCGCCGTGTATGGTATCAGTACTACGACAGCCATATAACTTATCCGCAGTCATATTTTGCAAGACTGAAATACGTCCACAACAATCCCGCCCATCACGGGATTGTTCCCGTATCTGAGGAATACGACTGGTGTTCGGCGGCATGGTTCAAAAGGACTTCTGATAAATCATTTGCGGGAACCGTTGAATCATTCAAAACAGATAATTTGAATGTCTATGACGATTTTTGATGCGGAGCATCTTTGGACTGCGCGGGCTTGACCGCGCTTTGAAATCCGCCGAAGGCGGGGAAGAAGAAAGAATGCGGCTCCGCCGCAAACAAAAAGCGGCGTCAAGCCGCCGCAGTCCAAAGACGACTGTGTCGTCAAGGAAAAAACTAAAGGCAGTCCAAAGTAGCTAATCCATAAATAGAAAACTATGAAAAAACTAATCAAATCACCTTCTGAGACCGAAGCTCCCCTGATAGAGATGATCGGGGTCGGATACCAGCACGACAGCAAGTTTGTGATCAGCAGGCCCAACGGACTGGGCAGCTATCTCTTCCTCCATTTCCTTACACATGTCAAAGCACTGACCCGCAAAGGGGCTGTCGTGGCCTCGCCTGGCGACTGTCTTATCTACGGCCAGAAAGATCCGCAGCTGTACCATGGAAATGGCAGCGGACTTGGCAACGACTGGTTCCATGCGGATCCTGTAAAATTCGGCAGGCTTGTTGAGCAGCTAGACATCCCTGTAGGCATGTTGATCAAACCTGGACGCAGCGATTTCATCGCGCCACTCATGACGGAAATCAGCCATGAACTCCTGCACAGACGCCCTTTCTCATCGAGGATGATTTATCTGCTTACCGAAAAACTCCTGCTTGAACTGGCAAGACAACTCAAGGAAAAATCCGATATATCCTTCACCCCGCGCAAGCTTGAATTGATTTCCAAATTCCGGGAGGCGAGGTTTAAAATACACGGAGACATCCAGAAACGCTGGACGGTATCCGAGATGGCCCGTCTGGCATATATGAGCCCGAGCAGGTTCACGGTTCTCTATAAGGAATTCTTCAAGGTCAGCCCTATAGACGATTTGATAAACGTCCGACTGGAAAGGGCCAAATGGCTGCTTTCCAACTCCCATCTGTCGGTATCCGACGCCTGTTTCCAGAGCGGATTCGAGAACATCTATTATTTCAGCAGGATCTTCAAACGCAGAGTCGGAATCCCTCCAAGCAAGTACAGCGGCAGGATTGCTGCAAAACCTATTTCAGGACAATCTTGAATGCTGCGGAAATATCACTGGTCCTGTTCTTCGGAGGATCGATTGTCAGGGCTTCTGCACTCTGTACCCATCGGATCTTCTCGTCACTGCCAAGCATCTGAATATTTTCAATCTTTTTCTCGAGCAGCTTCGTGCTAGTTCCGAGCGACTTGATCTGCAACGGCTTTTCCGGCCAGCCCATCACGATCACGTATATGACGTTTCCCTTGGACGTGAAACGCATATCCTCTGCGGTAAATGGCCTGCCTTTGCCCTCGTTGAACCCCTGCGCTGAAATCGGGGCACCGTCGCTGGCGGGTCCCTCCCCGAAGACCTTCCAAGGCCTCGTGCCGAAAATACATTCCTTGTTCACGTCCATCCAAGCGGCTATGCCTTCGAGAATTTTCTCCTCCTTCTCATCGATGCTCCCATCGCCCCGAACAGGAATATTGAGAAGAAGATTACCGTTCTTGCTGACAATGTCGGCAAGCATGTGGATGACCGTCTTCGGAGTCTTGTAGCGGTTATTTTCGTAGTGCGGACGATTATAATGCCAGCCTCCGATGCAGGTATCAGTCTGCCATGGAAACGGCAGGAGGGTTGGAGGAACACCACATTCTATGTCCCATGCAATGCATTTCCGCTGTTCCTCATCGAGGATTTTCCCGAAAAGGACTGCATCCGCATTTTCCCCGCCATCTTCTTTCCTCCCCTCGCCCCTCGCACTCGCCCCCTCCTTCCCTTCCCTCTCCTTCTTCCAATTCATGCTGCTGTTGTATATGTGCGCGGTAATATAAAGGCCCAGATCCGAGACTGGATAAAGCGGAAGGACAGTGTCGTCGAAATAAATCAGGTCGGGATGATATCTGTTTATTAGATCCATCGTGCGGTTATAGAACTTTTCGCAGTATGCCATACTCGGAACACTTGCGCCGTTGCCCCAGTCCCATTGGGAATGGATCTTATGTGAGTTGAGGAAGTCCTCACCGGGTTCGTGGTTCTGCGCATATAAATCCTGCGGATCGAACCCGTCCCACCATTGTCCCCTGCCATCAGGCTTGGTTAGTTTGCCGTCGAAGTCCTGGGACGGCTCGTACCATGACCAGGCGTGCGCGGCGTGGACACTGATTCCAAAGCGCAGTCCATGCTTTCTGGCAGCCTTCTCCCAGGCTGCAATGATGTCCTTTTCCGGCCCGATCTTTACGGAATTCCACGGCTGATATTTGCTGTCCCAAAGATCGAAATTGTCGTGATGGTTGGCCATCGCAAAGAAATACTGGGCTCCGACACGCTTGTAGAGCGCAACCAGCCTGTCGGGATCCCATTTCTCGGCCTTCCATTCGTGGATCACGTCCTTGAATCCGAACTTTGACGGATTTCCGTAGTGTTCAACATGCCACTTGTTCTGTCCACCGCCCTCCTGATACATTCCTCTCGCATACCAGTCGCCCTGTTCCGGTTGGCACTGTGGCCCCCAATGCGCCCAGATTCCAAACTTCACGTCACGGAACCATTCCGGAACACGATACTGTTTCAACGATTCCCAGTCCGGCTTGAACATCCCTTCCTTCACAGGTTCTGGTTTCTCAAAATCCTTTGTCCGAATCATTCATTTCTCCTGATTAGTTCTCTTTTTTATCCTGGACGTTGAACTGTTCCGAGAAAAGCAATGAACTTGCATTCAGCATCACCATCTTCTTACCCTTTCTTCAGTCTCCTGCCGCGATGCTCCACATCCCCCATGGCGAAGACATCGTACCTGTTCCAATCGTCTCCTCGGGTTTCGACGATGTCGCATGCCCGTCGGCAAATCCATAGTTCCAGCTCCGGTTATGGACGGGACGCACATATCCGCTGCCGGTCAGGTCGACCTGCTGGTTCGGATAGTCTGAAACAGAATATGAGAAAAGGAAGGAAGCATTATTCTTATGAGGTCTTTCAAGGATCAATATTGTTGAAGCGGGTACAACGATCTGGCTGTAATTTTTCCCCCAGGCTCCATATTGGGTGCCGCTCTTGTCTGTCCGGGGCATGCTGTAGCTCCGGGGATCGGCTGGAACTCCGAACTGGTTGTTTCTCGGCAGTTGGTCTGATGGACACACCTCCCATTTCCCTCCGTTTCCGGCCGTGTAGTATATGGGATTCTTTTGGAGATATTCGGCTATCTTATAGTCCCAGCACAGCCACCAATTGTTGCTGCCTCCTGCAACAGCATTCTGCTGATCATCCGCATACATGCAGAACGCCAGGAGCATCTGCTTCTCGTTGTTGAGACAAGCCAAAGCCCTCGCCATCTCCTTGGCGTTGCTCAGTGCCGGCAGAAGCAAAGATGCCAGTATGGCGATGATTGCAATGACGACCAGCAATTCGATGAGTGTAAAATATTTCCGCGGCGGAAATATTTTTACTAAGGCTATTTCTGCTTTTGCTCTTTCCATTTTTGTCTCACCTTCCTTGATTATTCTCTGCCTCCCACCATTGCGATTTTCCGAGCTTGCTCCATAGTCCCAGTCCTCCTCCCCTCTCATGATACCTTCAACTGCTCCTCATCCTTTTCCGCCGGAACAAGGAGGGGCTTGATAAAAACCTCCACGGTTCCATCCTCCTCGGGATTCCTTATCCTCTGGAGAAGCAACTCCACGGCTTTCCTTCCTATCACGTCCAGCCTGATGTCGATTGTTGCAGGCCGCGGACTCATCTGTCCCATGAACTGCGGATCATTGTTGCAGCCTATGAACTTGATGTCCTGTTCCGGCTCAATTCCCCTGTTGCGGAAGCTGTTGAAGACTGCAAGCATCGAATCGTCGCTTGTAACGAATATCCCGTCATGTCTGCGCCGCCCATTCATCATCTTCCCGAGTATCTCATCCACTTTCCTTGCGATCGGGATCCCGGGATTGCTATCTGCAGGCTGAAAGACGTCAACAAGACATCCCATCTCTCTTGCCGCTGAAACAAATGCCTCACTGCGGAGCGAAAAGGCCGAATGCTCTTTTTCAGTCACTATTACTGCTAAATTGCGGCACCCCTTGCCGTGCAGATAGCTGAATGCCATTCCGCCGATCTTTTTATTGTCATAAAAGACATGGTCGAATATGCCGTCAGGATCCGAATGTTCTCGGAAAAACCATACTGAAGGCGCACTTCTCAGCAACGCCATAATTTTCTCAGGCATCGGATCAAGTTTCCCGAAAACAAGGATTCCATCAAAGTTCCTGGCGGAAGTAATAGAGGGAATGGTGCCATCGACAGATTGCGCGAGCACAAGATTGAGGCCTGTTGAATGCAATACCAACTGTATTTCATTCAGCATCTTCGGCAGGGCAGGCATGTTGTAGAGGTCAAGGACTCCGAATTTGCCGAGTGACAGGAGAAGAACCTGCTTATGGACAATACCCTGCCTGTTCCTGGGCCTCGGTCCGGGCCGTATCATTGCAGGCTCATACTTGAGCTTCTTCATCGCGCTGCGGATAAGCTCCGCCTTCTCAGGAACTACATTGACGGACTTATTGATGAACCTTGACACCGTTGCCGCCGAAACACCGGCCTCCCTTGCAACATCATAAATCGACATGTCCAACCTCCAATCATTAGAAAAAGGACAAAGGGTACGTCTCCACATCAAAAGGGGGAGTTCTTTTGCGTCAACTCCCCTCTTGTCCTTATAAGCATATATTTCATTATATATTTCATTTTAACGCCATACTTATTGCTCATTCTATGGATATCTTATTATACACAGGCATGGATGTCAATAGCAAAATGCAATATATTTGCAATATTTTATTATATTTCATGATAAAGCGGATTTCTGGACACAACCTTATGGGATTGAGAGTGTCAGACAATGTGGAGAGTCGGCCCGTGTCTTATACATCCAGCATCATGCGCAGACGGAAAACGCCGCCGGCGATTCCTCCCGGAGGCGCCTGGAACCGGACGACAACCTTGCCCTTGCCTTTTGCAAGCTTTGCCGGAATATGATATCTCACGTCAAAATAATCGCCAGGTCTGTTTACGTGTAGCCGCTGGGTCGTTATTTTTTCTCCATCAACCAGGATATCGAACTCGCGGGCATGCCATTCTCCACCCCAGTACGTGGCGACAAGCGACACTGGCCTGACGGGATCAACCGCCATCTCGTAGGAGAACCAGCCCCCGTTCCGGGCTTCCCTCTTCTTCCGGTACTGGAAATCCTCCGGCTGGCTGTTTTCCATATCCAGATCCAGCGCATGTTCAACCTCGGACTGCTGGAATCCGGGCTCGACAGTATCGAGAGTTGCCGCTTCAAGACGCGCCTCCTCCTCCTTATCTGCCCTCAATTCCGCCTCCCTCTCCTTCCATTCATCCGGAGTCATCAGAGGGAAATAGACTGCATAATGCTCCTCGTACACCTGATAGAACAGCTTGAATTTAGCATCATACGGCCTGACTAAATTACTGCTGGAATATTCATCGCCCCCCTTGCAAGCGGACTTAAAACATGAAATCACCTCGTCCGCGCTTGTGGCAACAAATACGGGAGGCAAATCATCGGTCTTGCCCCTGGCCTTCAAGTGTTCTCCATAACGTTCCTTCGCAGGATCTTTCAGCCTGGGATCAGCCGGAACTATTCCTGCCATAACAATCGGACCTTTCATCAACGCCACACTCCTCCCATCTGAATGCGGGAGAGCCTCAAGCCAGAGATGCATTGGTAATTCAATATCCAGGATATCTCCATCGTTCCATGCCCTCTCAAAAGTCATATATGAAGAAGGCGCGGAATCTTTTTCTACAATTGTTCCATTGATTTTCACCTCCGGGTTCCGGCACCAGTACGGATGCCGGATCTTCAGCGCGAATTTCGCAGGTTTGCCGCATGACATGGCAATCCGGACGTTCTGCTCTCCTGGAAATCCGGTCTCCTGCCTCAAGCGCACGCCTTTCTCCGCCCATGAAAGTTCGCTGGCGATGAAAAGATTCACCCAGAGGGTGCCTGCACTGTGGGAATAGATCTGCTCCCCATACCTTGCCGGATTTTCCATGCCGGTGCCGAAGCAGCACCACCACGCATCGAAAGGTGTCGAGAACACCTTGACACCTACAGAACCAAGGCCCAGGAAATATCCGAACTCACCTGGTTTTCGTCCGATATTGGCCAGCAAGTGGTTGATCAGCGCGCGTTCAACGAAGTCCATGTATTCCGGCTTCGAATCCCAGGAGAAGAGGTGTTTTGTAAGTTTAAGCATGTTATAGGTATTGCAGGTCTCAGCGGTGAACGGGGTCAGTTTCTCAGGAAACTTTTCCGGCGGGAAGAAGTGTTCGCTTTCCCCGTGCCCGCCAATTGCATACGAACGTCTGTTGACGACGTTGTCCCAGAACGTCTCAGCCGCCGCACGGTATTTAGGGTCGCCTGTAAGTTCATACTCCCGCGCCAGCCCGACAACTTTTGGGATCTGAGTGTTGCCATGCAGGCCGTTCAGTTTGTCCTCGCAGCGCAGGATAGGATCAAGCACCGTATTGTGATGGAAATATCTTGAAGCCATGATCAGATATTTCCTATCTCCGGTATCCAGCGTCAAATCGGCCAGAACCTCGTTCATTCCACCGTGTTCACAGCATAGCATGGTCTGGATCTGCTCTTCACTCAAGCCGCACAGGATGCCATCCAGCCAGCCGGCATGATTCCTCTCAATCTCCAACGCCTTCCTGTTTCCGGCACACCGGAACGCGTCGCGCAGTCCCGCCATCACCTTGTGCATGGTATAGAACGGCACCCATATTCCATTGAGGGAAAATCCAGACGTCTCGATCTTACCCGCCCTGACATCTTCAAACAGCTGCTTAGGCAATGTCATAAGGTATCCGTCGCCGTTTGCCGACTGGCACGCCGCAAGCTCATCAACGATGTAGTTGACCCTCTCCAGCATATGCTCATTACCGGTCGAGGCGTAGAAAAACGATATTGCCGACAGATAATGCCCCAGGCTGTGCCCTGCTATATGTTTCTGCTCCCATCCTCCGTACCTTTCAGCCTTCCTGACAAGCCCCGCCGCCTCTCGGAAAGGCGATAGAAGCCTGTCAGCTTCAACCATGGAGAGATAGTTTTCAAGAAGATCCTGTCGTCCCTTGAACGGCCCCTCCAGCAGACGGACCTGCGACAGGGGGATCGCTTCCATTCTGTCAATAATTCCCATACTTCCTTTTTCATTGGAAGGGCGGAAAAGACATGCCACAAATGGGGGAGACCTTGTGGTCAACATCCTTTCCGCCCATAAATTTCTATATATCGATATTGACTCCGTCCCAGTCCGTGACTTCCGTCACAATAAGCCTGTCACCGGATCCGATGTAATTTTAAAAAGTAATGTTTCATATCCTCCTCATTTCTTACCGATGTACAGCCGTGAACCAGTTGACTGGGGCAGAAGCGCGGTCAGCAGGTTACTGCCGCCTGCAGCTTTGGCAGGAATCACCTTCGTTTCTTCCGCCCTTATCAATTTTCCATCCCTTTCAAAGAATATGCAAAGTGATTTGATGTCTGTGCCGCTGCGGACTTCGCAAGGCAGCCCCACAATAAGACTGGCGTTGGATGAATATGAGTATCCGCTATATGACATCCCGTCCTTTATTGCTTCTCCGGTTCCGGCTGCAGCCACCACTGATAAAGAAGCCTTCAGGAGAGCAGAGGAATTTCCGCCGGCGGCAGCCAATGACAGGTCACCACAGGTAAGTCCATTTCCAGCGCCGAGATATAGATTCTTCAATCCATCTTTGCCGCTGCGGACTACGGCAAAGATTCCATTGAATGAAATATTGCCGATGGCAATAGGCCTTCCCTCAATCATTGTTGAATTCAGGATCGTGTCCGTATCTCCGTTCTTGAGAACGACTGCGAATCCCGCAAGATCCGCAGATGAAGCATCCTGGATTTTCCGGACGGATTTTATTTCAGCATCCACTCCTCTGCCGAATGGCTCGTAGATCGCTGCGAATGGACGTGTCCAAGCTTCACCTTCCTGGCGAACGATCACGGTCGGGACACGCAGGTTCCTGAGCTGTCCAAGATAATAACGGAAATTGTTCGGACCGGTCAGGCTGTATATCATGCGCCCCTTTTCGCCGCTCATCCACATCTTCATCTTCACATCATCTGCACCGAAATCGAAAACCCCCGAGAAGTCATCATCAGATGCAATAAACTTGTCGTCCTGGAAGAAGTCGTATCCCGGACCGGACTTGGGATCAAGCTCCCCTACCTTAAGTTCGAGAGGATTCCCGTCCTTGCCTGAGAGAACCAGTCCCTTTCCCATATTGTGATAGATATAATCATGGTATTTGTCCTTTCCATCCTTCATCTTCGAGCGGAAAATGTCAAGATAGTATCCGGAGGTCTGCGAAGTTCGCACAATACCCATCACGCGGCGCTGGTCAGCCTTGCCCGCATAGTTGTTGCTGGTGTCGGTGAACTGGAAGAGCTCTGACGCCTGGAATTTCGGATCTGCGCCGGGAACCAGTTCTGGTTCGGCATTCTCAATCTTCAGATCCTGCGGCCGGTCCGCCCAAATGCCGTTTGGAACAACGGTATTGTGTGATCCCACCTGGTTGTTATATCGGTTATGCTGGTCGTGCCAGTAGTTCGGACCTGCACCCGGATCCGGAGCAAGGACATGTCCTCTGCCATAGAGTTCCATCGACATTCCGTTCCGGTGGCGGTGCCCGCTCTTCTCACCGAACCCGTAAACAGTATATGCGAGCGAGTTGATGGCGTTGTCGCCGAGGTTCCGCTCGAATATCAGTGAATGCGGCACCGAGTATGAGACTCGCGGATAGGATGGCTTGCCTGTTGATTTCCCAAGTTCAGGCACATAGAAGAAAAGAGCAGAGTAATAACTTCCACCGAAATTCCTGCCGCCTGCAAATTCGAGAAGCCCGGTGAAAGAATTCTCAAGCTCCTTGTCTCCTTTTGCGCGGGCGTAGGCGACCATGTATTCGCCTGTCCCCTGGTTTACCGTTGAGTAATTGGCATCCCCCCAGCCCGTAGAATATCCGTTCGGGAAGGCGACCTGCGGGAATGACAGCGCCCCCTTCCGAAGAAGAGGATCCTGGCCGAGGACATCTATGCCGTTGTAGAAATACCAGTAGCCGAACTGGACAAGCTGGGCGATCGAGCCCTGTCCGTATCCGGCCGGGGGTTCCGGCCAGAGCCCAGTTTCCGGATTAAGGTTTCCTCCAATCACATCTACAAATGCCCCGTGGCCTTCACGTGTCGGACCGTATATCAGCTGTGAAACATAATATTCCCTTCCTTTGCCATTCGCATAACTAAAATTATCATCCATCGCAAGGGCGTAGAGTATTGCCGACTGCTGTTCGTTCAGGTTCCAGTTACCTTCTAATCCGCCACCCCGTTCAAGCTTGTTGTCGATGAACTTCTGGAACATGATCTCAATGCGTTCCAACGCCCAGGCCTTCCCGCCAGGCTGTGGAGCCGCCCAGGTTTCGCCAGACCGCCCGTTTTTGAATTCCTCAGACGTGAAATACTCATTCATAAGATAGTAATATATGAAATCGTAGGTGAGCGGGATTGTCGCAAAACGGCGGGAATCACCGAGAGTCTCATAGGACAAATATCCAAAGGGGTTGACCTTCGCGTCATCCGGATTCAGCTGAACCTGATATGATGCTCCCCTGATCACCGTCCATATCAGGTCGGCTGCGAACTTCGCATATTTCTTCTCTCCTGTAAAATAATAGACAACCGCCGCACGATAGGCATCATCCAGAATGTCCATGTTTACGTCTTCTGCGCCCAGTCCCGTATCCTCGAACGGAACCTTCTGCCATTTGCCGTCCCTGTTCATTGTCAGGCTGCCATCGCCGTAAGGTTCAAGCCTGTCGTATGACGGGCGTCCGCCTGCTCCAACTCTTCCGTATGCAACCCTTACTGTCGGATATGGGGCATTTCCCTCCCGGCGCGCTATCTTGTTGGCGCCTCCCCAGAAATGAGTGTGCCTCTTCCCATCCTCCCAGTTCATCTGCAGGCGCGACACGGCATACTGCGGATCGGTCTCGTGCCGTTTGACGAGGGGATCCACCTTGTTCTTCAAATCCTGATATGTTTTCTTCGCCCACTCACTGGTTTCGATCTTCTTCATCAGGGCATCCCTGTCCTGTCTGGTCGCAAAAACACGCGGATGGTCTTCCGTCCGGAACTGGTCCGCCTTCACCTTGCCGGGAGTCTGCGTATGGAGACAGGAGGATAAAATTACGGCAGAGGAAAGAGCCGTAAATCCAAGAAGTTTTTTCACGTTTTTCCCTCCTGATGATATTTAATGATTTCCACCACGTCCGTAATGCGTATTCACTTTACTTTCCGCTCAAGACATCAAACATTTCCTGCTTGAGCTCACTGATCTGCCTATGCAGTTTTACAAACCTGGCCATATTCTCTTCGCTTTCTTCCGGACGGGATGCAATAAATGCCTCGATCTCCTTGCTTAGCTCTTCCATTCGGACCTTTTTTTCCTTGTAAGCCTTGATCATATCAGGTGCAAGTTTAGACAATTTCCAGTCTTCCAAAATAGTATTGATTTCACTTCTGTCAGCCGATATGGCATCCTCCAACTTCTTGCAGAGCTTCTCGTATTCCATTGTGGCCTTCTGAAGATGTGATTCAGTTTCACGCATTTCTCCAACCTTTGCAAGCAATTTCCTGCCCATCTCCTGAGGCATCTCCTTCGTCAGCCTGTCAATCACAACCTTCCGCATCTCACAAACCCCTTCGATTTGACGGATGAATGATTTTGGTGCCGCATTTTCTTCCGCCGCCAATTTTCCCAGCATCGTAGTGCCGTCATCGTCAAGTAAAATGTATGTGGGAAAACCTTCCACGGCAAAAGATTCTTTAAGCTGGGAGTTGCGTGTGCGCAGGTTCTCCGGAACAAGCTCTTTGTTCTGTGGAAAATCTATCATGACCAAAATGAGGTTCTTCGTGGCGTAATCCTGCCATTCCTTTTCCGAGAAGACTTTTTCTCCCATCATAATGCACCACCCGCACCAATCGGAACCAGTGAAATTCAGCAATATCGGTATTTTCTTTTCGGCGGCCACTTTCTTTGCTGCGTCAAGATCCATTGTCCACTTCCCGGGCTCAGCCCCGCTTGTCGAGGCCTTTTCAGCCGAAAACGCAGTCTGGTCGACAAGACACATCATCATTGCAAGAATACAAATTATCCTTTTCATAACTTCCTTTTCTCTCTTTAATATTTTAATGCTTGTATATTTATAAATAAAACCTTCCAGCGCTCCTCCTTTTGGCATCCAAAAGATATTCTGCCAGGATTCTTATTTGGAGTTCTATTTTTTTCCATCTACAAGGTTACACGAGACATAATGTCCGTCGCCGACCTTGAAGAGTTCCTGCTTTTCGTCCTTGCACCCCTCCTTGCATATCGAGCATCTGGAATGGAAGCTGCAACCCGGGGGAAGATTGCTTATGTCGGGAACCTCTCCTGAAAGTGCGGGATTCATTGGCACATCAGGATCAGGATTTGGAACAGCTGACAGGAGCATCTTCGTGTATGGATGTCTCGGATCATTGAAAAGATCGTCCGTCTTCGCAAGTTCGACGATCCGGCCAGCATACATGACGGCGATATCGTCGCAGATGTGCTTAACCACTCCGAGATTGTGCGCTATGAATATATATGTCAATCCAAGATCCTCCTGGAGATCCTGCAGCAGGTTTATCACCTGAGCCTGGACCGAAACATCTAGCGCTGACACAGCCTCATCGCAGACAACCAGCGAAGGATGCATTATTAGTGCACGCGCAATTCCAATCCTCTGGCGCTGCCCGCCGCTGAACGCATGCGGATAGCGGGTCCTGTGCTCGGGCTTGAGTCCAACCTTCCTGAGCATTTCAACCACCCTGTCCTCGAGTTCCTGTCCTTTTGCCAGATTGTGGATCACCAGAGGTTCAGCGACAATCTGCCGTACAGTCATCCTCGGATTCAGGCTCGCATAAGGGTCCTGGAATATCATCTGCATCTTCGTACGAAGGGGCTTGAGTTTCTTTTCAGGGATCTTGCAAAGATCCACAAGTTTTGTGAAAGTGTCGAAATGAACTTCCCCGCTGGTAGGGTCGAGAGCCCTGAGAATGGTGCGTCCGGCAGTCGTCTTCCCACATCCGCTTTCGCCGACAAGCCCGAGGGTCTCCCCGGGCATAAGATCGAAGCTTATGTCGTCCACGGCCTTGATCGTCCCTATCTGCTTCTTTAAAAACCCCTTGCTGTAGATAGGGAAATATTTGCAGAGGTTCTTCACCCTGAGCAGCGGGAAGTGCTCGTCCTTGAACTTGCCGTCAAGGGCCTTGTCCAGGGCGACCTCGAACATGCCCTCCTTGTCCTCCCACTCAAATTCCTTGAATCTGTCTTTCATTGCAAATACCTATGATATTACTTGTAAATACACACGCTAAAGCTGTAAACTCCAACAAAATTTCTCAACTTCTTACTGACTGCTGACAACTGACTGCTGACCGCTCTTCATTATTTCCCTCGCCCTCAGGCATGCTGCCGTGTGCCCCGGTTCTATCTCCTCAAGAGGCGGCGGATTTCCGACATCGCACAGGCCGGGTTTGAAATACTCGCATCTCGGATGGAACGGACATCCAGGTGGAATCGCGGTTAAAGATGGCACGCTCCCTTTTATCGAGTGCAGCCTCTGCTTGTCCATTGCCAGTCCCGGCAGGGATGCAAGAAGCCCCATGGTGTATGGATGGCGCGGGGATTTCAAAATCGATCTCACATCCGAACATTCCACTATCTTACCTAAATACATCACAGCGACATCGTCGGCCATCTGAGCCACGACTCCGAGATCATGGGTTATCAGAAGTATTGAAGTCCCGAGCTCCTTCTGGAGGTTTTTCATGAGCAGCATGATCTGGGCCTGTATCGTGACATCCAGCGCAGTAGTCGGCTCGTCAGCTATCAGAATCTCGGGATTGCACACAAGAGCCATTGCAATCATGACGCGCTGCCTCATGCCTCCGCTCATCTCGAAAGGATATTGCGTGATCCTCTTTTCAGGTCCGGAAATACCAACCTTCCTAAGCATCTCAACCGCCTTGGCCTCGGCTTCCTTCTTCGTCGCCTTCTGATGGATAAGTATCGCTTCGCATATCTGGTTGCCTACTGTATGGACGGGGCTCAGAGCAGTCATCGGTTCCTGGAATATCATGCTTATCTTCCCACCACGGATATGATAGATGAGTTCGTCGTTGTCGGACAGCTTCGCGATGTCGGCAGGATCCTCGTCGTGCGGGTAGAAGATCATGGAACCACCGACAATCTTTCCAGGACTCTGGATCAGCCTGAGAATCGAATAGCTGGTAACTGACTTGCCGCATCCGGACTCGCCGACAAGCGCCATCACTTTTCCGCGCCGCATTGAGAAGCTGACCCCGTCAACGGCACGGAGCTCCCCTTCAATCGTATTGAAGTAGACTTTGAGATCCTTGATCTCGAGGACGTTGTTAGAGGGGCGAGTGCGAGGGGCGAGTGCGAGGGATGGACGGGAAGAGGGAGCGCCTTCGGCAATACGAACAAAATCTTTTATGTTTTTTGAATTATCAGTCATTTGCCCTGATTTTATCCTTCAATGTATTTATTGTTGCACCAAGTATGCCAATAACTTCATCGCAACGCTTAATACGGTCTTCAATAATAGACGATGGCAGCCAATGTTTCATCCTAACATAGCGCCCCCTTGTCTCACGTGCAGATCCTCTGGCAATCCTCAGGAACTGCACATATTCCCTGCTGCTTCCTCTGCCATAGCCCTCCTCGATGTTTGCACATATGGAGTCAGAGCTTGCAACCTGCTGTGAAATCAGGCGATGGCACTGAGGTTTGTCTTTTAACTTTTCCATGTCTGTCACTACCATATCGAAAAGCTCCATGCCCTTTTTATATGCACCAAATCCTTCAAGTGAATCTTGTCCCATATCCCCTCCACATTTCAAATTATTCTATTCCTCATATTTACACTCGCACCCGCCCCTCGCACTTGACATGACACTTCCAGAGGGACGAGTGCGAGGGACAAGTCCGAGTGATAAATCAAATACTCCCACCCTTTCCCATCCTTTTCTTCCCTCTCTTCACTTTCCCCTCTTCACCCACTCGCACCCGCCCCTCGCACTTATCACTTCTTTCACTTCCCCGCATGGTACGGATCCGCCGCGTCACGGAGCCCGTCGCCCATGAAATTGAAGCACATCACTGTAAGGATGATGAGGGCGACCGGCAGGAGCAGCCAAGGATAGTTCTTGACCACCTGCATGCTCATGCAATCCTGCAGCATAACGCCCCAGCTTATTGTAGGAGCTTTCAGCCCTAGTCCAAGGAAGCTCAATCCTGTTTCGCCAAGAATCATCGCGGGTATCGTCATAGTCAGGGAAACTATTATATGGCTGGTAAATCCCGGCACCAGATGACGGAATATTATCCTAGCGTCACTCGCTCCGAGGAGTTTGGCGGCCACGGCGTAATCCTCCTCGCGCAAACTCAGTATCTTGCCCCTCACAACGCGCGCCAGCCCGGTCCATCCCATCAACGAGAGTATTACAGTTATACCGAAATAGACCTGCAGATTGCTCCAAGTCCGTGGCAGCGCAGCGCCAAGCGCCAGCCACAGGGGAAGTTTCGGGAACGCGTTGATGATTTCAATGCTGCGCTGGATGATCATGTCTGTCATGCCTCCGAAATAGCCGGAGATACCACCTATGCTTACACCGAGAAGGAACGATATGACGATTGCTATGACTCCGATCGACAATGAAATCCGCGAACCTATCAATATGCGGCTGTAAATGTCGCGTCCGAACTTGTCGCCTCCCAGGAAAATGAACTTCGGCACGTCGTCAGGAAGAATCCTACTGTCCTTGTGCATTACGCGATACTTTGCGGAATTGACACCGAACAAATGAATGTCCGAAGGTACAATCCCCAATATCCTGTATGAATATCCCCTTACAAAAAATCCGAGAGGGACGATCTCATTCTTCTCCTCAGTATAGTATTTCCTGAGGGTGACCGGATCAGTATGCTGCCTGATAACACATACATGGAGGCCCTTGTCAAAATTGAACTTGGGGATGTTCGGCTGGCAGTATATATAATCGATGTTGTTCTGCGAAGGATCATTGACAGCGAAAAATTCCGCGAACATGGAGATGAAATAAAGCCCGCATATGAGCACCAGCGATATCACGGCAAGCTTGTGCTTCCTATAGCGCAGGGCGATGAGATCCCACTGCCCCATCGAGGACAAGTCCAGCTCCTTCTTTCTTCTTTTGAAAAGTCCTATCATCAATACCTCAGCTATTATGGAACATCACCATGACGGATAAAGAACTATTAAACTGCAGAACTGTAGAACCATAGAACATTTGAACCGCAGAAGTAGGAAACGCCAAAACAAATCCATATGACTTACTTACCATCGGTTTTACTCGCTGTTTTTATGCTTTTTACAAAAATAGATATAAGCTCGTTGCATGACAAGCTGGTCTGCAACATGAAGTCCAGCTTTGTTTTTTGGCAGTTTCTCCGAAAACTTAAGGATGTCTACTGCAAATCGTATCAGTCTTTCTTCAAGATCAAACATCTTTTGTCCCTTCCATATTCTATACATTCTTCTTTTCTTCGGTCTTGTTCTTTTCCCTCTTCATTTCCCCATTTCCCCATTTCTCCTGTTCTGCGGTTCTCCTGTTCTACGGTTCTTCTGTTCTGCGGTTCTATTTACCCTCCCTCCTCACTTTCCTCCGCCTTCCATTCGTATCCTGGGATCCACTGCAACCAGGAGGAGATCGCTCACCAGGGTGCCGAGTACGCTCAACGTGCTCAGCAGCATCAGCATTGAACCTGCAAGATACATGTCCTGCTGCAGCACCGCGTCAAGCTGCATCGGACCTATGGTCGGAAGACTCATCACTATCGATATTATTGCACCACCGGAAATGAGTTCCGGGAAGATCCCGCCAATCCCTGAGACGAACGGGTTCAAGGCGACGCGGACAGGATATTTCAGCAGGAGCCTGAGAGGACGCACCCCTTTAGCCCTTGCAGTTGTCACATAAGGTTTCTTGAGTTCATCCAGCAGATTCGCGCGCATCACGCGGATCATGCCGGCGGTGCCGGTGACGCCCTGAACCACGACCGGCAACCATAGGTGCTTGAGCAGATCCATCGCCTTTCCAAAACTCCATCCGCTCTGGGCCGCATATTCCGGCGAGAAAAGCCCGGACAAGTTCAGGCCGAACATCCTTTCCGCGGCGAACATGAGCAGCAGCGCAAGAAGGAAGCCCGGTATGCACATGCCTATGAAACCGCCTACCGTGAAGATATAGTCGAATATGGAGTACTGCCTTACGGCCGAGTATATGCCTATGGGGAGAGCCACAATCCAGGTGAAGATGATCGTACCCAGCGAGAGCAGGAATGTGAAGAGGAGCCTGTCTCCGACCTTCTCGTTCACAGGATTCAAATCCAGCATCGAACGACCCATGTTGCCCTGCAGCAGACCCTGATCCTTGCGGTCAAAAGATACGAACCAGTCAAACCCCATCCACCAGGTAAACCGCTTCCAGGCCGGTTCCTCGGTACGGAACATGACCTTGAGATCGCTGATTTCCTTCTCGTCCACAGTTCCTCCCTGCTCCTGCATCTGCATGATCTTGCTGTTGATGGCATCGCCCGGAGGAATCTCTATGACCACGAATGATATCACGGCGATTATGAACAGCGTCGGAACCATGATCAGCAGCCTGTGCCCGACGTAGGGAGAACGGAGTATCAGCAAGGCTGTCAGAAGTATCAACGCAGTGAGAATGCCCCATTTTATAAGACTGCCGACAAGAGCACGCGAATCATGTCCCGGTACTGAACCTGGAACGCTCTTCGCATTTTCCCCGTTGCCGGTGAGCGGCCGCAGAGGCGTTATCCTGCCAAGCTCGGAAACTATGTCCGACGTCTCCTTGTCAGTTATCCTGGGATTTTCCCAGTACCATGTTTCAGGACCGAGGTTCGAAGGGCTGAGGAAGTCCCAGGAATAAATGCCTTTCATTGGGACGTTCCTGTAGCCGTCCTTCACCGCTGCAAGCTGGGACAGCGGTGCATGCAGGTTGAGCAGATAGACGTTTTCCGAGGCAAGATCCAGAATGCGCCGGAACAACCGACGCCTTTCCTCCAGGGATGACGTAAGCTTCATGTCCTCATACGCATTCATTGCCTCCAGCAACGGGCTTCCCTCAGGAGGTTTGAGTCCTTGAACTTTTGACTTGTCTCCGGCAAACATACCGCCGCTCGAATACCACAATGCATTCTTGATGGCAAAATTTGATTCACCGGAAAACGGAAAATAATATCGCGGATCAATGATTGGCAGGAATGTCCCGTACGCACCCCAGACAGTGAAGTCGTGTAGGCCTGCCGCCTTTTCAACATAGAATATTGAACGGTCCTGCGCCCTCAACCTCGCATTGACGCCCACCTTCCGCCAGTCGTTTACGATGAACTCGCCAGGTCCCTCACCTGTAAAACTGCAGTAGTTGATATCGAAGAGGAGAGGTGGACCGCCCGGGAAACAGCGGTATCCGTCCGCATCCCTTCCCGTAAATCCGCATGCGTCAAGAAGCTTGTTCGCCTCCCGAGGATCAAATCGCGCAAAGTTGTCGGTAAAATCCTTATAGTAATACGGTGACTGCTCAGGAAGCCTGATCTGGCTTGGTTCTCCGGCACCGGCAAGAATTGCATCAACTATGGTTTTCCTGTCGACTGAGAGGGAAAGCGCCTGCCGGAAACGTTTGTCGCATAGGAGCTTCGCCTTCTGCTCTCCGTCATTGTCGCCGGGCATGAAACGCCGGTTGATGTTGATGGCCATCCCCCAGTTGGCGCCGTCTCCGTTCAGCCAGTGGTAAAGCTGGTATCCATACTGTTTCCTCTGGCGCATGAGCATGGTGTAGTCCTGGTTGCGCACATAGCGCTCCTGCATCGTAGCCTCGCCCTGCGCCACGGCAATTGTCAGCATGTCCATTGACTTGTCGTTCAGGACAATCCTGTCCGTATATGGAAGCTGCCTGCCGTGCTCGTCCACCGCCCAGTAATAGGGATTTCGCACATAAGTGATCGGTGGCGTGACGCTCTCGGTACGGATAATCCAAGGAGCAAGGGAGGGTCTTTCCACACGGCTCTTGACAAAGCTGTAGACAGCCCTTTCGTTGATAAGGTTATGCTTTGACATGACCTCATGGATCAGCTTCTTGTCACCTTTTACAGGATGAAACTTCTCAAGGAAATTCTTCGGGGAATCGCATAACCATGGGTGGCATGCCAGTCGTTCAAGAAAAAGTGAGTAGGGTTCAGAAAATGAGAATATTACAGTGGCCTCGTCTGGCACCTCCACCTTCATCGCTCTGCCTCTATGGAGGAAATGGGCATGAGGGCCCCCGGGATTGGTCACGGGATCCATCTGTTCATCCTCCCACCAGTAGAGGATATCTGCGGAAGTGAACGCCTGGCCGTCGCTCCATCTCATGCCCTTCCGGAGCTTGAATGTGAAAATCTTCTGGTCTTCGCTGACGGAATATGATTTCGCCACATTCGGAACTATCGGATATCCCTGCGGGCTCCATCGCAACAATGATATGGGAATCATGCGGACGCCGCCAAGATCCTTCAGCTTGTACATCGAACCGCCGTACCTGCCTTCGCCTTCAACGCCACGGAGGACAAGAGGTTCCTCTCCCACTCGGTCCCACACGGGCGGCAGCGTCCCGCCTTCAACGAGTTTTTCCAGCACTGGAGCCTCCTCCTTAGGATACCAGTCTCCGCCCTTACCTGCCGAATAGTCCACTTCCACCTGAATCCTCATTGGATTCTCCAGGTCTACATCCTGCTTCCTCAGTTCCTGCAGTTCAGCCATCTCCTTTTCATCCGGGACGATGGCCTTTGTTTCAAAACGGCTTGAGAACATTATGGCACAGAGCAGTAAAATAAGGCATATTGCCACAGACCCGATCAGGGAATAGCGCAGCCCCCCCCATGCTATATTCATTTTCCTCATGCGTCCTCCGCCGCCGGAACAAGCTCCGGTTTCACAAGTATTTCAACACGGTCCCTGTCATCAGGACTCCTCATCCTGAGCAGAAGCTGCTCAACCGCCTTTTTGCCCACCGCATCAAGCTTTATGTCAATAGTCGCAGGACGAGGATACATCTGCCCCATGAACTGGGGATCGTTGTTGCAGCCTATGAGCCTTACGCCCTTGTCGGGAGTCTTTCCCATGAACTTCAGGCAGTTGTAGGCCGACAGGAGGACGTTATCCATCGGGGCGAAAATCCCGTCGCACCTGTCTTTGCCACCCACAGCTTTCCTTGTCATTATCTCGGCTTCCTCAACGGCTGAACCAAACATGTCTTCTGCGGATTCAAATATTTTCACATCGGCACCCAGCTCCCTGGCGGTCCTGATGAAATCCTTTTTCCTGGGTTTTACCGCCTCATGTACGGGATATGGATTTATAAAACAGGGCCGCCTGCAGCCTTTTCCGACCAGATACCTGGCCGCAATCTCCCCAATCCGAGAGTTGTCGTAGAACACATGGTCCAACCGGCCTTCCGGATCCGAATGGCTCCTGAAAAACCAGACAGCCGGAATCTTCAGCATCGAAAAAAGCCTCTCAGGCCTGGACATGGCCCCCATGATCAGAACTCCGTCAAAACATCCTTTCCTTATGATTGACGGACATTGCGCGTCGTCTGGCCAGTGGGTTACTACAAGGTTCAATCCGGCGTTCTCCACCGCCTCATGCACTCCGCTGAAAAGTATCGGGAACACAGGCATCCTGTACATCTCAAGGGGCTTCAGCCTGCCGAGGAACAGGAGAGCTATCTGTCCAGTGCGCACCCCCGGCCGGTTCTTCAGCCTCGGTCCCGGACGCACCAGCGAAGGCACGTATTCGAGCTCTTTCATGGCGGCACATATGAGCTCGGCCTTGCCCGGAGCAACACTGCCGGACTTGTTTATGTATCTCGATACCGCCGCCGGAGACACACCGGCCTTCTTAGCCACTGAATAAATGGACACCGTTCATCCTCCCAAGGAATTATCGTATCTATATTTCATCTAATATATCGCAAGCATTTACACCCTTATTATATAGAGCATTACTTTTCTTGTCAAGACTTTTATTTATTTATATTTCATTTTTTATTTCATTCTATGGAAAAATCCCTATAATCAGGCAAGGTATCCCGTAATAAGAATCTATGCTGCGTTCATACTATGACCAATCTTTGACACAAATTCACCTATGCAATTTGAGTACTTTTCAAACCAGCTTCTTGTGAATTATTGAAGTTGCACTTGGATATTTCACAATTTCCTGATTATACGTTCAACGCTCAACCTTGCCGATCAATCATTAAGAAGCTTGTAGGTGTCGGAGAAATTGAGAATCCTGGTCCCATGAAAATCAGGTGTGATTTTCCCGGCATAAATGACCGCTCCGGATTTCACGGCAGGGGAAATTTTCCTGTACATATTTCAAGTTGTTATTGAATATTGTACACTTATAAATTGTTGCCTGTATAATTGGCCTTATCCATCTCTTGCCAAATCTTTGACACAAAAACGGTTGAAAACGGGATAAACAATATTGTGCGTTTGGCAAGGATTTGTAATTGATTGGTTTGCAATGGATTATTCGCCCCCCTCCAATTTGATCCTCGTTTGAGAATAAAAAGGGGCATGGATAGTTTTCCCCGGTAAAAGGCTCTTCAAACAAAATACAGGTAATATATTTGTCGTTCAGCAGTCGCAGTCAGGAGGAACCAGCTGGACTGAAATTCCACCATCGACCAATAGACCTACACCATTGATCCTGGCCGCTTTTTCAGAGGCAAGGAAAAGAACTGCATCGGCAATATCGCTTCCAGATGCTTCCTTCCCAAGTGGAATGTTGGCACGTCGCCTTTCAGCCTCGGTCGTTAGCTTTGCCCAACGGTCGGTATTTATGTATCCGGCAACAACGCAGTTCACCCTGACACCTTTCGGACCGAGTTCCAGCGCCATAGCCCGTGTAAGGGAATTGATAGCCCCCTTGCTGGCGACATATGCGGTACGTTTTAGGATCGCACGCTCTGCCGTATTCGAGCCGATATTGACAATTGCTCCAGTTCCTTGTTTAAGCATCATCCTGGCGGCGCACTGTGAGCACTGATACGTCCCGAACACATTGGTCCGGAAAACTTCCTCGACCATGCTTAGTGGAGTGTCCACAAGCGAATATCCGACACCTTGTATTATGGCATTGTTCACGAGCACGTCTATGCGTCCGCATTCCTTCTTGATCTTTGCGAACATCGCATCAACCTGTTCCGGAACGGAAATATCGGCCGGGACTTCAACTACTGTGACACCGTAGGCATCCCTAAGCCTCTTGGCCTCCCGTGATACATCCTCTTCCTTGCGTCCGTTCAACGCAACTACTGCGCCTTCCCTGGCAAAAGCTTCGGCTATCGCCAATCCAGTATTGCGAACCGCTCCGGTAACTAGAACAACCTTGTCTTTGTAACACATGTAATTATTCCTTTATTTATTTTTTCCCATACCAGCCCTGGCTGTCATTCGGACGGATCATGGTCAGATCACCGTTGAAATGACGCAGATTGTGAGGCTTATACGGATGTTTTAAAATCTCTTCCTCATTTATGTCAATGCCCAGCCCTGGCAGATCCGGTATGCGCATCATGCCATTCGAAAAACCTATCTTCTCCGTTGTAAGCAGATGCCTGTATGGCACATCATTGGACATCGTCTCCAGCATGTGGAAATTCGGAGTGCACGCGGCAATCTGCAGGGTTGCGGCGTTTGTGACGGCACCGATCGGATTGTGCGGACAGAACGGCAGGAAATAACATTCCGCCATGGCCGCAATCTTCCTTACTTCAAGTATTCCACCGCAATGTGAAAGATCCGGCTGGAGATAGTCAGCCGCCCTCTTTGAAAGGAGTTCCTTGAAATCCCAGCGCGTATACAGGCGCTCTCCTGCCGCAATGGGAATGTTTATCCTACTCTTGACATCTGCCAGTCCATCGAGATCGCATGGCGGCAATGGTTCTTCAAACCAGGTAATGTCGAATTTCTCAAGAGCCAGCCCCACACGAACGGCTGTCGGAACATTGAATCTGCCATGCCCTTCAATCAGGAGCTGGATGCCAGGACCGACCGCTTCGCGGACAGCCGCGACACACGTCATGGCAGTGTCGAATTCTTCAGAAGTCAGGTTCAGGTAGGCGGAACCGAAAGGATCCCATTTGAGAGCCTTGAACCCAAGTTTCACCGTCTCTTTCGCCTTTGCTGCGAAATCCGCAGGCGTGCGAGATCCGGCAAACCAGGCATTTGCATAGCATGGCACCTCATCGCGCATCTTCCCGCCAAGGAGCTGATAGACAGGAACACCCAATGCCTTTCCCTTGATGTCCCACAAAGCCATTTCAATTCCGGACAAGGCCGTGGTGAGGACAGGTCCACCGCGCCAATATGCGTCCCGATGGTTCTCCGACCAGAAACCTTCGATGTTGTGGGGATCTTTGCCGATGATGTATCTTTCAAGCTCCCGGACCGCAGCTTCTACGGCAAGTTCGCGGTGTTCAAGCGTCGCTTCGCCGATTCCGTAAATCCCTTCGTCGGTCAGCACCTTCACCAGCACCCAGTTTGTTCGGTAGACATCACAAATAAAAGTTTTAATTCCAGTGATCTTCATATCTATTTCTCCTATCTTATTTCAACGATTGAACGGTCTGTGATTATCAGCGGATCGGTGCTGACCGGAAGCGGTTTGAAATGCCTGATCCCTTCCGCATCCGGATCCGGATCCATCCATGTTTCACCGCATGTGCGCCTGTCAAAATCATATTTCACGGCATAGACCTCCTGCGAAACCGGCTCAATCAGGACGGGATTTTCCAGACAAAGATCATTATCTATCCAGAACATCATTTCAGCCTGCCTTACCACAGGATCGTTTTCCAGGGACTCGGGAATCCACCAGGCATGGACTGGAACGTTCCCTCTGACAAAATTCGCATGCCAGGTAGTGGCCTTGGTGGCGCGTGGATCGGCAGTATCATCAAGCACGCTCATGTGCGCCGCCGTCCTGCCGTTTGCCGGTTCCATGGGATCGCAGAGCAAGGTGCATAATGTCTGCAGGGCGTAATATGAAGGTTTGGGAGATCCATCCTTCAGGCGGACAAGTCCATAGTGGAAGGTCTCCTTGAAAGCCGCGTAATGCGCGAAGTCCGCCATGTGGAAATAGCTGCTCATGGAACAGCCGTTGTGCAGCTCGAGCAAAGTCCGGCGCAAAAGCATGCGGGCCTGGATATCCTCGCTGAATTTCATTGTTGACAACGCACCGACACCGCGCGCCTTCTCAGGAACAAAAGACTGCACGCCTGCTTCTCCCTGCCAATACTCAAGCGAAGGTTTGTACTTCTCCAGAAGATGGCGGAAGGCGGCAATTTCCTGCGTGCTGTGCCTCTCGGGGATTGATTTGTAGCCATGGTATGTGATAATGTCAATCAATTCATGAAGTCCGGCCTTCATGCAATCTTCAAGATACTTGAGGCTCCATGCGGTCATGCCCCAGGCAATGGCGCCGCCTATGAGCTTGGCGTCAGGCTGCTCCTCACGCAAGGGACCGGCGGTAAGCCGCACCAGGTCTACATAATCAGCCGCTTTCGGCTGGCATTTCCAGAAGCTCAGCAGATCAGGTTCGTTCCAGACTTCATAGTGGGTTAC
>Ga0209417_1001720_pt1 | contig 38639 bp, 60 predicted proteins | sample RifGroF2_FD_184002 | JGI IMG/M metagenome (GOLD analysis project Ga0209417, IMG submission 184002) | Groundwater microbial communities from Rifle, Colorado, USA - Groundwater F2 (SPAdes) (version 2) | ecosystem: Environmental > Aquatic > Deep subsurface > Groundwater | place: Rifle, Colorado... | reverse complement strand
CTTCGCCATGACATAGCGGCGTTGCTTGTCAGACTTCCAGCCGCCCGCCTGTTTGACCGTGATGTGCTTGTACGGGACGTAGTGCATCAACCCGTGTCCCTTATTGCCCATTGTGTAAACCAATACGCTGTGATGCGCAATCTTCTTTGTGTCAACGGGTACGGACTTGAGGAAGGCCGAAACTTCTTTGGCATTGCGGATGGTCACCTGAATCATAGATGACCACCTGCAACAGCGTCAAGTATTCTGGATAGCGCATTAGGAGATCTACGCTTATTTGTTTTCTCTCTTCGGCATTGACATTTCCACCCACCACAAGCCAAATTATTTCCTTGTGGATTGACTTGTGCGGTTTCCCATTCTGACGCGTAAGCCACCAAGCCGCTGAGCTGCGAACAGCTGCTACAATGCTCTTCTGCATGTCCTAAAATCCATATCTCTTTTCCGCCAGTATTTAATGCGATCAGGTGTACTGCCATGTTATACGCCTCGTTGTACCTGTTCGCCCACAATTGGACACGGCTCAATAGCGGGTCAACTCCGGTCTGGTCTACTCTCGCATCCACGATGGCACGGTAAAAGTCGTCTATGTGTGACCATTGCTCGCGCACCATTTCTTGACTTGCATCCCTGATGTACTCAGGCGGAGGTAACTCGTTGCCGTCATCTGTCCAGGCAGTCTCAAAAGCCTGCGAGATTTGCCCCAAAACAAGGTCTTGCATGATGTTTACAAACTCCCCGCCCAAGTCGCCATCGTAAACATTACGCACCATGCGGGTTAGCGTTGCCTGAAAATACTCCACCGTCTTGACGCCCAGACTGACAAGTGAGACCATGAGCGTGAGTGGTATCTCGCGTCCGCATTTTTCCAGGTATTCAACTGCATCAATCAGGGCTTGATTAATCATTTATGTCACCACACACAAAAACAATCCCAAATTCCACAACGGAGGGATGCTCGCCAACGCGGGGATTATCCACGCCTTCTTTCCGAAGTCCAATCGTTTCATCAGCACGCAGATGATAACCGTCACGGATAGCTTGACCGTAATCCACACCCAAACAGGAAGTCCTGCCATGAACGGGTTAGCCTCGTAAACTCCTGGAATATGCAAGTTAACAAGCGTGGTTGTGATGTCGAGTAGTTCTGCGAGGAGGAAGAGGGTTATCATAGGTAAGCACACACGGCACGCACAACTAAGGTCGTTTGGTCGTTTCTGACTCCGATGGTATTGATACTGGGTGCGTCAGTCATAACATTAATATAATAATTAGTTCTGGAAGTCAAAGACAAAACCTTCTCTGTAGATAACAGAGCATTAAGGCGATTAACCGCTGAAACAAAATGCTTTGTAGTAAATTCAACATCACTAGCAGAATTATTAGCAGTTGATAAGGTTACATAAATAGGACAGGATGCGGCGGTAGCAAAGTCGCCATTTGCTAATATATAAGAAAGAGCTTTATAATAAATCGCCCAACACCCTATTGGAAAATTTACAACTAACCCTCCTGGGTTATACCATGTTGATGCGGTTGGCGTTGTCTGCACCCGAGATACCGAGTCTTTCATTGTAAAAGTCCATTTGTCTGGACTAATCGGGAACCCGTATGGTGCTTTTACCATCGAATAATTAGGACTTGTGACCGCCGCCGTTGAAACAACCGAATAGTCCGTACCGCCGTATAGGGTTAATCTTGTGGTCGCTATTGCGTGAAGTATAAAACATTTTTCAGTAGTGTCTGTAAATTTTATCCTCATTCCAACATAAAGAATACCGCTCAAATCTCCCGAAGTATCAACGATAAACGTATTCTGTACCACCTGCTTGACCATCGGCGAGGTTGTGGTATGGTTAAGAGCCAATGTGTTTACGGTCAAGTGTGTGTTTGCGTGGACAACCGTTATTGTTGCGTTCTCTCTACCCGCACTTGAGGATACCTCTACCAAATCTCCGACCGTAAAACCTGACGTATCAGCCATAGCCAATTCAATGTTATTCCCTGCAGCGGGATCGCCTGTATAAGCACGCTCGACATAAAGAGTATCCGCCAACTTGACCACAGGTGTTGTCGTTGTGTGGTTGTTTACTAAATAAGCAACTGTTATTGACGTGTTAGTCGTTACAACTGTGATGAGCGCATTTTCCACGCCCGCAGATGAAGATACTTTTACTACATCCCCAACTGCGAAACCTGACGTATCGGTCATTTCGAGAGATATGTTTGCCCCTGCTGCGGGGTCATTCGTATACGCTTGACTTCGCGGAGTCCATGTTCCCGAAGCGGCTATCCACCCGTTAGTTGTTCCCAGTGCCGTCAACGCCTCCCTCACCGCCTGCTCTGTTGCTATCTTCACATCAGAACCAGTCGCGTCCACAGTCGTTACTAACTCAAGCCCGTCCTTCAATGTCTTGGAGTTTGCCCCGTTCCATTGGGGAATGAAGTTGTCTGTGTTGGTTGCGGGTGCGATTACATCCCCACCACCTGCGGGTGCGGTATGCACATGGTCGCGCCTTGCGGCTATCAGGGAAGAACCTGGTGCGGCAACTCCGAGAGCCTCAGGGTTGGTCGTATCAAACAGGGGCTTGTTGGTATAGGCTGTTTCAGCATTTGTCAGTCCAACAAAATTCATCAATCCCGCTGCTGGCGCGGTTGCCTGTAACAATAACCCGTGATTGGTCGTATTAGCATTTAAATCTGTGTTAGCGTCTGGGGTTGCGAAGTCATCCAGTTTGGTCGCAGCTATCGAAGTATTTGCCGCATTATCCCCCGAGTTCGTGTTCGATGTATTTCCGATCACAACCTTCTCTGCATCGGTCACATAATTATCGTCAGCCCCCAACACGGCGGCATAAACACCGTCAAAATAAGTCTTTAGAAAAGCCTTGATTTGTGTCCATGTGGAGGTTACTAGAGCATCCGAGGCTGTGCTATCTCTATAAATAGCTTTGTCAGCGTCAATCGGTGGATTTTTAACTCCAACCGCGCCTAAAGCAGTATCTCCGCCAGTCGCATGTTTGAGTGAGATTGCAGAAGCCACGTCCGCATCCGCTTTGACCGCCGCCAATGTCGTTTTGTCTGTGTCCAGTTCGTTGATTGCTGCCTGTACGTCTGTTGCGATTATTCCACCCGCAGGAGTATTGGTTATTGCGCTGCCGGCGTGTCCGTGTGCTGCTGTTGCGAAGTCAGAGGACTTAGAACCACTATCCTTGATTAACTTGCCGGTCGTAAGGTTGAACGATGCAAAGTTGTTGCCTACTGCCGAAGCGGGTCCAACCACGTCACCGCCTCCAGCAGCCACTTCCCAGCCTGCATTTTTCCGTGAGTACGCATTGCCGTCTACAGGCGCCTCGGTTATCCCGCCGCTGCTCCTGCTGGAACCGCCGCCACCGCTCCTTGTTATTTGTGGCACCTGCCAACCGTCTGATGTCAGCACAAGGTATTTTTTCTTCGGGGCCGGCACCGCGCCCGGAGTGTCCAACGTGTAGATCGGCAAGTCCTCCGGCAATATAGCCGGTATCTTTATGCTGGAAATCATGGCAGCCGCGTCTTGATTGGACAACCTGCGCACGACATCAGACGGGATGCGGATACCCCGCTTCTCGGCATACGCTATGACGTCCAGAAGCAATTGTTTGTTACTCTTTGCCATTGGAAAGTTTCCTGATGACTTTCAGCACCGCATCCGTTTCGTCTGGCTCGTTGCCAGTAACTTTGATGTCATTCTTGATGGTCACGGGTGTTGGCTCCACCACGACCGTCACGTTTGGCGGCTCCTGTGCCTTTTGCGCCTCCTGAGTGATATTCACGACAGGAGTTTCGCCGGGATGATTGTGTACCGTGACATTGATAGGTTGTGCTGTCTGGCTGGTCTTCTGCAAGGCTGCGACCTCCAGCTCAATCGCCTTGAGTATCGCCTCCGCCTTGTTGTCTGGCTTCCCCTCGGGTTTGTCCGCAAATATGCGTTTGACGTCCGCCTCGCTCTTGGCGTCCTGCAATGCCTCAGAAATTCCGGCGTGTAATTCATCAGGGATGCAGTCGCTGGTGAAGTCCCGGATAGTCTTGCCCGCACGCACGCGTGAGATCGCCATGCGCTCCCATTTTGCCAGGTCTTGATCCGCGTCGCTCTGGCTGTTGTCAGTCGGCACGGACACGGGTGCGGGCGCAGGCTTCTTGCTCAATTCTGCTATCTGATCATCGTCCAGGTCATAGCCCAACTGCTCCATCGCCATGAGTAGAGGCACGCCCGCATCCACCAGGCTCTTGAGACTGCCAGCCCGCGCGGCTTCATCTGCCTGAAATACGTCCAGATCTTCAAATGCCAGCTCGACCCGCAAACCCATGAGGGAGAATAACTGTTCGTTAGCAATGTCCTCTGTTCCCTGACCGGATGGTCTGACGGTATCCTGCCAGAATGACTTGCGATGTTCCTCGGCACTGGCGCGGTTGCTCTCGGATCGCAGCATCCCTTCAGGGATCCCAAATGCGTATTCGATATTCTTGGCGGCAATATTGTAGTTACTATCCATCGCCATGTCAGATATTTTGGGGGTGATGACTTCCGGCTTCATGGTTCCCCGCATCCGCATCGCCAACACCCGCCAAGCGTTGGATATGCCGGTCATATTGCGCTTGAAAAAGTTCTCCACCCTTTTGCGCTCCGGCTCATCGATCGTCCCGTCAATGGCAACGATGGTCAGCGGCATGGCTCCGCTCTCAAAGAACTTGCTCGAGAACCTGGACATATAATGCAACAATCCGCTATCCGCCAACGCTACACCGGCAGCGCTTACACCCGGTCCAATGTCATCCTCAGGGTTGAAAAAGTCCTTGACGTAAACGATGTCATCTTGCTTCCAGGTTGCCACGACCGCACCGTTAATGGTCTGGCTGAATTGCAAGCTTCCGTCTGCCAATAACTTGGGCTGGTTCATCGTGAATGGATTGATAAAATCCAGTGTCTTGGGTCGGTACGGGTTCGGTAATTTCAGCCAGAACGCAGCGCCGTACAGCAGTTTGGATGCCTCGGTCAGACGCAGGAAGCGGGAGGGGGAGAGCACGAACGGCCAATCCACCAGGGCATCAGACTGGTTGTAAACTCTGACCGGCACGCTTGAAATAGCGTCGCAGCGCAAGCGGATGGAGCGATAGACCAGCGGGACCAGCTTGTACGACGCCTGGGTAGTCTTGATCTTGTCCCCGTAATCATCCTCGGATGACGCCCAGGACGGGATGTGGGTGATCGCTTTGATAATCTCGCTATATAATTTCGCCATGTTTACGCTCCAAATAGGATCTCAAAAACTTCCTCTGATAACTCATTATACATCCCACTGGCCGCATCCATCTCATCATCATGCGGCAAGTCTGGTTGTCCGTGCATGTGGTTTAGCCAGCGCTCATTCCACTCCCCCCGCAATAGTTTTACATTTCCAGCCAACGCCTGAGATGCAAGAGGTTTGGCGCGGGTGATTTTGTCACCTTGCGGTGAGACGCCATGAACATCATACCCAGCCAGCATTTTCACAATATAGTTTGCGTCCCGTTTTCCACTGGCTCCGCCCTCCATCTCAAAACAGATCGCAACGTTTTTACCGTCTTGACCGGCTGTATTTTTCATGTCTGTGTCAGTCCGCGCCGGATCAATTTGTTCGGCGGTTGCATCTAAAATATAAGTGATTTTGTCCAGTATCTTACCCTTGCAGGATGCTGTAAAATCTGGATCATGTGATTTTGTTTTCTTTTCTGTGGCTGCCAGATCCCAGAAACGAACCTCACGCCCCCCCGCTGGAACCGCATCAACAATTTCAAACCACGCCTTATTAAATAGTTTCCCCGCCGCCGGTTTTATCAACCAGTTTCCACCGCGCTTACCATCACCGAGTAAACGCTGTCGCTCGATGTTATCCAGTGCCTGTAGATTTGCGAGATAACCTGGATCAGCATCCAACAATGTCTGATTGTCATACACGGTGGATAAAATAAAGGTAACACTTTTGGGGGTACTGTTTGGGTGTTCAGACTGCAAACTCTCTGCATCGTCTGCCCAATAAATACGGTCATGCTCGCGCACCATCCAACGTATCACGCCGGATCGCTCCTGAATGGCATATCCATCTTCTCCAATCCACCACTTCAAAAAATCAGCCAACCAGCCTGGCTCTGGGTTTGCGGATGCTCTGATGTATGGGCGCACACCACACATGGAACGGTTACGAGATAGCATGTAAAAGAACTGCGAGGCTGTAAATGTCTCAAGTTGGTCAAACTCGATCAACGGTATTTGGGATGACTTCCAGCTCTCTTTGTCATCCTCGCGCTGCATGTGCGAGAAAGTGATCTTTGCCCCGCCAGGAAATTTGAATTGGCGTGCTGTCTCGTTTGGATCTGCGTTGAGCAATGGGTATATCTTTTTTGCTTCATCCCACAATGCGCCCTCGTGGGTGATCTCTGGTATGGTGCGCCGGAATATTACTGCCCCAAAATCTTTATTGTTTATGTGTCTCAATGGTTCAAGCAATAATGCCCATGTCTTTCCACCGCCAGCCGACCCTCCGAAAATAGCAATATCAGCTGGGGAGGATAAAAAGGTTTCTTGGCGCGGCTGCGGTCTGATGTCTGTCATTTGTCGCGCCCATTATCCGGCATATATACCATGACGTTTATCTTTTCACCCATACTGGTGAAATCTGTCCGGTCAATAAATAGGCTGTGCATCTTGCCAATCTGATCCATGGCGTGTTGCGCATCGTGCAATTTGACCTTGACCCACTCATCCTCCCATTCTTCTTTATACTCTCCCGATCCTTCCATCCTGCGGGTGCGCTTACTCTCGATCTCTTTGACCAGGTACATATGTGCTTTGGCGCGTGGATCGTTGAAGTTGAAGTACACGAAACCTTCATCTGTTACTCGAATAAATGGCAGCGTGTCTGCCCTGGCCATCTCTCCATAGCGCGCGATCAGTTCATCCACTCCCATGGCCTTTTCTTTCAGGCGTTTGGTTATGGCAGCGGCTATGTTAGGGTTTGTTAGAGCGGTCGAAGCTGAAGATCTGGCAGCGTTATATCCTGATGTTGGATGCAAATCCATATACGCCATGGTTGCGTTCATACCATTTCCAAAGTACGCATCGACGAAGGCTTGTTGCTTCAAAGTAAGGATACCCTTATCCTTTGCTTTTACCTTTGACTTTTTTGCCTTTGGTTTCTTCGCTTTTGGCGTAGGGGGAGTATCTTGTTTTTGGTCTGACATTATCCTCTTTCGCTTGTATCTGAATTGGTGTAACGTTCACAAATAACGCCGCAAGTTCCACCAGCATATTCATTCTTTTGGCTTGCATCATTGCAGCCGCAGCCTCGATGTCTTTCTCTCCCATGTCCAACGTCAATCTTATCCCGCCGTCAGACATGGTTTCAACCTTGATAACCTGTCCGGTAAAATGGATAGGCTTATTACTTGCTGTCATCTTCCTGCTTTCTGTTTCAACAAGTGCGCCAGCCCATTGCTGGAGATAATATCTTCCAGATATTTCACGCGCTCGCGCAGTTCCTGATTTTCACACTCCCAACGTTCATTGATTTTGTCCAGCTGCTTGATTTTGCCTTCAAGTCTGGCTATGGTGTCTTGCTGGATTTGTACCTTGCCAACCAGTTCTGTTATCCGTAACCCGAGCGGCTCGATCAGGGTATTGGCGGCTTTGGTTATGTTCTCAGCCGCACTGGAGGCAGTCACATGGCGGTTGCCCCACACGACAATTATGGTGGACAGGAGACCGCTGCCGAGAATGGTCAGGATCATTGTGGTTAGATTATCCATATCGATTCACCTTTGCGGTAAAGTTGGTTGTCATCAGGATAAATGTGAGTATCGAATGGACGCGGATGCCGGATGACCAGCCGTTGATGGCAGGGGTGATGATCGGATACCCCCCAAGGAAAAGAAAATACGTGTAGAACAAAACAATATGTGCTATACAGACTGTGGCCAGTAACTTACACACTCTCCGGCGGCTGACCCTGTACGTCAGGATCATGTAGATAAGCGCCGCGATGGAGATACCGTACAGTATCGGCGATGTGATCGGGTTTGCCATTTCAGGCTATCCGACTGCAATTGGATCTTTTGCGCTCTGGCTGGATGTCTCAGCTACGACCACCACGGAGTTACCTTTGGGCAGCTCGACGGTCTTTGTTACAGTTGTGGTTGTGTCATTCCGTAAGGTCTTCAGCCATTCAAGTAACCGGTTTATGGTCGTGCTGCCAGTGGATGCTATCAGTCCGGCAAATAGGTAACCAACAATGTCCGCCACGCTCACGCCCAATTTTAAGAACAGGTTGAATTGCAGCAGGAAGGCGCAGGCTGTGCCGATCAGGATTGCTGATAGTAATTTAGTTGAACCTTGCCAGGTGGGGGATGTGATCTTCTCGAACAGGGGCTTGAAGACTTCAATGAGCCTTTCAGCCGCAAACGAGATGGTAAGCAAAACAGCAAACACAGCTATCAAATTTTCGATCATTTTATATCTCCTTTGTAACGAACGGGAACCATTACTTATTATTGTACAACATATTTTGGTTGATTAGACAATACATTGGTGGCAAGCGAGTTTCCAAAAAGGCTTGACTTCGATGTGCATACGTTATATAATGTATATACATAAGGAGGTACTATGAATAAAGATGAGAGATTTATTTTCAGGGCAGACAGTGAGGTAAGGACGAAATTGGAAACATTGGCGGAAGAAAAAGGCATGTCAATGTCAGAGGTTATCCGCACCCTTATTGAAAAGGAATGGCTTATCGCTAAAATTCCTTTGGTCGGAACCATCAGTGAGAAGGGTATCAAAAGTTTTCCGCTGAGTTTCGAAAAACAACATGGTCGGAAACCAGTGGCTGGAATTGATTACTCTGACGATGCGCCAATGTCTCAGGATGAGCACGATTTCTTGACCGGTGAAGGTATCTACGCCTAACCTAAATGCCTCCCGGTGCAGGCAGGAGGCAAATAGTCGGGTGTCCAATCTAGGAGGAAAAGACAACTCCATGATACAGCATCCGAATATAAAAATCAAGTAGCTATTGGAGGAATGATGTCCCGAACTTTGAACGGCAAGACCACTGGCATGGCAGCAAGAATTGAGAAGCGGCAATTGCGGGAAGAAATAGACGCAGTCTGGTTGAGGGAATACAACCGGGTCGCCCGTGAGTTGATGGCAATTGACCCAGACTGTGAGACATGGTTCTTTGCCAGACCTGAGCAGACACGCGGCGAGATGTACCCATTGATGGTCGAGAGGCTGGAAGAATTACAGCGTGAGGCAGATGAGAAAGACCTGCGGGACACTTACCGCAGCATTTTATCCGAGATGCACCAATTTTGAGGAGGAAAGGCAATGAGTGAGAACAGCAAGGCAATCGTAAAGAAACCGATGGAAAAGATTCAAGGTTATTTGGAAAGCGAAGTCATTAAAAACCGCTTCGCGACTGTCCTGGGTGAGCAGGGCAGCGCATCCTATATCAGCAGCGTATTGCTGGCGGTTGCAAACAAGCCGGAATTGCAGGTATGCACCCCGTCCAGCATTTATGTGAGCGCGCTGCGGGCTGCTACCATGCGGCTGAGTGTGGATGAGAGTACCGGGCAGGCGTACCTTGTGCCATTCAAAGAAAAAGCCACCCTGATCATCGGATGGAAAGGCATCTATGACATGGCAATCCGTACCGGCAAGTATCGCCGCATCGAAGTTCACAAACTTTATGAGGGTGAGACCTTCGAGCAGGATCGCTTGACAGGCATGATGTCACTTGGTGGCAGTAAGAAGTCCAACAAGACCGGCGGCTGGATGGCAATATTTGAAATGTATCCTCCCAAAGGACAACGCTCTGGAATGTCAGCCGCCTTATTTATGACGGTCGATGAGATCCACGCCCACGCTCAAAAGTACAGCCGGGGCTATGACCGCAAAGACGGAGCCTGGAAAACAGCAACCGAGCAGATGGAAAAGAAAACCGTTCTGCGTTTATTGCTTCGCACGCGTGGTTATTTGGATCCTCAGGATGAAGCTGCAATGGCTGAGATCGAAGAGGAAACAAACGGGCAGGATTTGCCGGATGGGAACAACGACTTTAGCCTCCCTGAGGATGTCATAGAAGTTGAGGCAACCACGCCAACACTAGACCAAGTTGACGCCGCTTTTCCACCCATGACCAAAGAAGAAGCTGCCGCCGACCTGGAGAAAGAGCAAAAGAAAGCCGCCGCCAAAGAACAAAAATCTATGGAGCAATTAGGTTACTAATCAACAATCCCTACCCTGTGCGTGACATTGCCGCTGATTGGCTAGACGGCAAGGTGGGGATTACATTCGAGGAGGAATATCATGACAGAAGAAAAAGGAACATACAAAACAGGCGCAGCCGGATTGTTCGCGGTAGCTGCCAGGGGAATACCATCCACTGAAGAATACATCAAGGAAAAGTTAGACCAACTGACAGAGTTCGAATCACAGCGAGACCTGATCGAGATCAAAAAACGTGACCTGTTGGACGAAGTGAAGATCCCGGCTGAGGTTGAAGCGATCATGGCTGACGGCATGAAGCGCATGAACGAGGTAGATAACAGCTTCCAGCCCGTAATGAGAGCTCAACGTGAAAAAGTACAAGCGGCACTTGCCATGGTTGTCATCCCCGATGAGATAAAAGCACAATTGGCAGAGATTGACCGGCAGCGCAATTTGATACTTGAAGAGGATGCAAAAGTAATGGCAACCATCCGGGAGCAGATCGACAATGCCAGGCTAGAACTTAGCGCAGAGATCAATGCACAGACCCAGCAGGTTTATGCCGACATAGCAAAGCGCAAGTCCGACATCGAAGCCGAGTTTGCCGGATCACGCCGGGCAGTGGATGAAAACATTGAGAAGCTCAAGAGCGAGATCAAGGCAGCCACCAAAGAGATCGGGTACACGGTTGATGGTACGAATTATCAAGCCATCTATGTCAAGGGCAAGAAGACCTGGAACAGCAAGCGGCTGGATGTTTATGTCGAGCGGAACCCTGAGATCAAGAGCTGCTACGACGTTGGGGAACCTAGTGTGACCATAAGGAGGAAGTGAGATGAAAATAATTGATGGTGCAAGTGTAAAAGTAATGCGAAGTTATGACTACTGCCATTTTGAAGTTGCTCTTTCTATAGACGATGGGCATGCGATCTCTGCTGAGGATGTTGATGAGATGCGTAAGGAAGCCATGCGCCTGGTGGATAAATCGGTGGAACAATACAAAGTTGCAAAAAAAGTTGCTGCTGATTCTGATACTTCAACAGAGTATTTAAAATATTATGATCAACGCGTAAAAGCAATCAAAGAAAACTACCCTAAATCAGAATGGACAGAAGAACAAAAAGCAGCCGTCAAAGCATGGGAAGATCATACTTTCCTAGCCGGTCTCCGTTATAACTACGAGGACGATTGGGATACAAATAGGGAGGAGAACGCATGATCCCCAATTGGTTATTCGCCCTGATCTTCGTCTGTGTGTTCGCCGGTTTCGCTGCTGGCTGGTATGTGCGCGGGCAGCAGGAGTGAATGATGGATAGAAAAATACGCTTACTACCGGCACCTGAGTGCCCAAATTGCGAAGCCAAAATGGTGCTCAAAAGACCAAGGGAAGATCAAAATTGGGATCCATTTTGGGGATGCAGTAACTATCCACAATGTAGCGAGACAATCAATATTGATTTTGAAACAGGACTGCCAGAAGATGGTGCCTGGGAGGATGAATGACGGACGACGATGTATTGATAATCCACAATAGTGATGGAACTGAAACAAGAGTCGAGCATCCATTTGATGCTTTGAAAACTTGTCCTGAGCACGGACAGATATGTGGTAATTGTTTTCACTATGAGAGATGTTATGCAATTTTCTCTTGCTGGAAAGGACAGACCTGCTGCGACTGGGAGCCGTCAAAGTGGAAGGAGAAGTAACATGGAGAAATGCGAGTATTGCGGAATTGTGTATCATCCGATGATGTACTTTTCAAGACCCGACAAGGGTAGGATGATCACCGTATGTAGTGATTTAATCAAAGAAACAATTGGCGTCGAACCAACAAATTGTAGGGAGAAGGCCAAGGCTGATGGTTGGGTTCAAAGACCAGAGCTGACACCTAAACGATGAACATCATAACCCTGGATCAGCACGACATTGCCGAGATCAAGAGCATATCTGAAAACCGGATGAGAAACGACATGAGATATGGTGCAAACTATACCCTATATTACGATGTCATGAACTTACCCGGTCGTTTTGAACACGAGTGTGACTCATTCGGCGCTGAATGGGCATATTGTAAGATGGTTGGAGTTATGCCAGACACAAACTGGAAACACTACATGCCATATGATGCCATTGTTAATGGTCACCGGGTCGATGTGAAGTGGACTAAGAATATCAATGGCTGCCTGCAAGCCAAGGTTGGAAAGGATTGGATTGTCAAACCAGAATACTTTGCGTTGCTTGTCGGTCGCCTCCCTGTCTATTTATTCTGCGGGTACATGCGTGCTGATGATCTGCTGAGACCTGGCAGGATCGACGCGAGCACAAGGCAAAGGACGGCGGTATATTCGGCTAGGCAGGATGAGCTGTACCAGGAGATGTATTGATGCGCAACTTCACCAAGCTATTTATCCTTCTCGAAATGCTTGACATCCTGACAACCATGATCGGGCTGTCCTACTTTGGAATGATCGAAGGCAATCCGGTGTTTTCCAGTATGCCGATGTGGAGAGCGTACCTGATTAAGCTGATGTGGATAACCTTCTTCATGGGTGTGTTGGAGTATCCAATAAACATCCCGGCGGTAAGGCGGATGGTTCCTGCGTGCTGGCTGCCGTGCCTGGTATCTCTGTACCCGGTGGTGAATAATATCTACATAATTGGGATATTGATTTGATGAAAATATTATCACTTGGTTGGGGAGTACAGAGTTTTACATTGGCAGCTATGGTCGCGCTTAAAGAATTGCCTATGGTTGATGCGGTTGTCCATTCGGATACAACCCACGAAAGCATCTTAACTTATCGGTTTGCCGAGAAGTGGACACCCTGGCTGGAAGAACACGGCGTAAGGGTTGTCACAGTAAAACCGAAGCATAGTGACCCGCTGGATAATGGATATGGTCAAGAAGATCCGCCATTTTATTCCATTTCCAAAAGCGGAAAAGCCGGACAGGGGAAGCGCCAGTGTACATCGCAGTGGAAAATTTATCCAATGAGACGATGGATACAAGCCAACCGAAAAGGTCAAAAAGTTGAACAATGGATCGGTATTTCCACAGACGAATACAAACGCATGAGAGATAGCGATGTCAAATATATAACCAATGTTTACCCGTTGATTGACAATGGTGTGAGCAGATCGGATTGCAAAAAATGGTTGGCAGATCATAATTTAGAGGAACCTCCAAGATCTTCTTGTATATTCTGCCCTTACCATTCAACGGCTGAGTGGCGACGCATTAAACAAATTCCTGAAGATTGGAAAGGGGCTTTAGAAGTTGATGAACAGATGCGCAACCGTCGTCCGCCTCATAGAATATTTGTCCACCCTTCCAGAAGACCATTAGTTGATATTGACTTCCGCACCCCAGAAGAGCAAGGGCAGTTGTCGCTATGGGACAATGAATGTTCTGGGATCTGTGGGGTTTGATGCTTGACATTGGTGCGGGAAGTCTATATAATAAATATGTCACAGTTCCCGGCTTTTTTTTATTCCGAAGACGCCCGCCCCAATGACAAAGCCTGAACTGTGACAAGCGAAGGAATAAAGCATTGAGGCGGGCTTCTTTTTTACAAGGTGGTATTTATGCCAAAATTCAGATCCATTCACACCAAGATAACACAGTCATTCGATTTCAACGAAATGCCGGACGACTTCACCCGCTTGTTGTGGGTTCTATTACCTCTCGGGCTGGACTGCGAAGGCAGGGGAATTTATAACGCATCCTGGATCAAGTCAAAAATATTTCCACTACGAGAGGACGTTACCCAGGTACAAATCACGTCGGGCATGGAATGGTTTGCGGCCAGGGGCATGGTAAACATCTACGATGTAGATAACAGGCAGTACTTTTGGGTTATAAAGTTTCAAGAGTACCAACGTGGTTTTGAAAAAGAAGCTCCAAGCTTGCTACCTGCACCATTCGATACCTACTCCATACCTACTCCAGAGTTAGTCAAGAGTAATTCACCCTTAAATACATATACAGAATCAAATGCACAATCAGAATCAAATGCAGATGCAAAGCCATCAAAATCCCCAACGGACGCTGAGTTCTTTGCACACTTCGGGAACTTCAATAACCAGAGAGAACAAAAGAGATGGATCGCCCTGGTTGAATCGGTCGGGTTCGAGCAAGCGCAACGTATCGCAGAGTGGGCTGAGAAGAAAGAGATCAACATGACCAACCGCATGGGACTAATGGATAGCATGGAGACGGCTGCAAAGAACTGGAAGCAGGGGCAGAGCAAGCCGGGAAAGAAAGACAGTAACGAGGATTTTTTCACAAAGCTTAATAAACTTAGAATACCGGAGGTGATCGATGGCAACGCGTAATGACATAACAAATATTGTGGCATATATCAAACTGGCATTTCCAAACTACAACCCGATCATCGAAGGTGGATTGACTACCATTGACGTACTGGAGGATTTGTTGGGCGATGTACCATACCAGGAATTGCAGCTCGCAGTCAAAGCCTGCTGTCTTGAAAGTGGACGCGCCTTCGCACCATCCCCAGGTGAAATACGCGGCAAGGTTGCCGGGATGCGCGTAAAGAATACCGGACTTGAGACAGGCAGCGCGGTTTGGGCGGAGTGCAGAGAATCAATAGTGCGCATGCCCGCCGGTAATTTGTCAGGCGGCGGAAGCTCTCCGATCCTGGACCATCCAGCCACGAGAGAGACACTGAGACGTATGGGCGGGTTCCCGCAAATATGCCTGGATATTGAGAACGGGCAGGAAAGCTTTGCCCGGTCAAGGTTCCTGAAGATCTACGATGAGGTAGTGGATGGCATCCGAGCCGACATCTCAGAGCATCCGGCATTGACAGACTATGACAACAGGGAGTTGGAAGAAAAAACCAAAAAAGAGATAAAAATGCTGGCGGATAAATTTGGAGGCAACAAATGACGTTTGAAAATGGAAATAAGGCAGACGGCAAACATTATTGGCTAACGCCAGATGATTTATTGGCAGATATTGAGGCAGAGTTTGAAATCGACTTTGACCCATGTCCATACCCTAAACCAGATGACTTTGATGGACTGGCTGTCGAATGGGGGAAATCTAATTATGTAAACCCGCCTTTCGGAGCCTACGTTGATAAGGACGGAAAAAAGAAGGGACCAACAGCGTGGGTGCGTAAGGCAATCGCTGAATACAAAAAGGGCAAGAAGGTGGTACTGGTTTACCCGATTGACAAATGGATACTTATGCTTCTTGAGCAAAACCCAGAAGTTAGAAACCTGCGTGACATAAAATGGTTGTCAATTGAAGATCACGATCCCGGAAATGGAACTGGAAGGCATATCGCCATGTTTATTTTAGATCCGCAAAAGCACGGAGGCAGATGATGGACAACAAAACCTACGTCCACGACTGGCAAAGTCAAATACCATCCTGGAGCCTGTGGCAGCCGGGCAGTCCGGGCAGGTTTGATTGTACGATCTGCAAAGGAACCGGCTGGCTGCGCCGGGAATTACACCCAACCCAGCAGGAGTTTGGCAGGTTGATATTCTGCGAGTGCGTGCTGCAGAACTTGCACGCTAAATTGTCGATGGAGAGATCGAGAGGAGGAGGCAAGGAATGAGCGAAATCGAAGATTACATTAGATTATCACTTGATAGAGACAGATGGCTTGAAATGAATTTGCGCGAACAGAAGAAGGTAGGCGATGACGCACTGAAAGAACTTGCCGAACTTTATGAGCGCGTCGAAAAACTGGAAGACAATGACACGAAACTCCACATGCAATTCGGGCAATATATAATAGCAAACAGCGAACTTGCGCTCTTGAACGCAACCCTGCAAGAACGCATAGTAGAACTTGAAAATCAGCTTGAAGATGCTGCAGAAATTATCATGGGAGAGGACGCATGACCGAGAAAGTTGCGATCAATATTACCAACATAAAAGACGGGCGGGAATTGCCAGCACCCGAAAAGCTGCGGTGCTACTCACTGGACAGGGAAGAGACCATCGAAACCGCCATTGAGAAGTACAAGCGGACTTATCGCATGCTCCGCAGCGCGGGTGGTTGTGGGGTCGGTATCTGTTCTTGAAATAGGTTGATATGTGTGGTAGAATAAGAACATCGGCTGGGAAGAGCCAACAAATTATTGAGAATATCGCCCAGATTTGGCAGCTTCCCCTGCCAGTTTGGGCGATTTCTATTGGAGAATAGCATGAAGGAAATACCGCTGACACAGGGCAAGGTGGCTATAGTGGATGATGAAGATTTTGAAGAGTTGAATCAACATAAATGGTGTTTGAGTGGTGATGGTAAATATGCACGAAGATGTATAGGAAACAATATAGGAATTTATATGCACTCTGTTATTGTAAATACTCCAAAAGGAATGGAGACAGATCATATTAATCACAATACTTTAGATAATCAAAGAGAAAATCTAAGGGTTTGTACAGGTTCACAAAATATGAAAAATAGGGACAAACAAAATAATAACACGAGCGGCTATAAAGGCGTTACTTATATTACAAATAAAACCAAAAGAGTTAAAAGATGGTTAGCTCAAACAATGGAAAAAAGAAAGCACATAGTTATTGGATACTTTAATACAGCAGAAGAAGCAGCGTTAGCTTATGACAAGTATGCTTTAGAAAATCACGGCGAGTTTGCCATTACAAACTTTGGAGATAATAGATGAAGATAGTTGTGGATTTGTCTTTATATCAAGATTCTTATAGTCTCGAAAAATTCAAGCTGCTTGACATTGATGGTGTGATCATCCGGGCGGGTGCGGCACATTCAGAGGATGACATGCTGCCAACCTTCGTCAAGTGGTGCCGGGAGCTGGGGCTGCCATTCGGTTTTTATTTCTATTTCTACCCCGGACTGGCAGTTAAATCACAATGTGAATTATTTGAGGTTCTGGTCAATGAATATCCCGACTGCCTCTCGGTCTGGGTGGACATTGAAGAGACGAAGTATTTCAACTCTGGTACAGTAATTTCACCGGATACCCTGAACGCCTTTTATAAGGCTGTTTTCTCTTACATGCGGGACGCCTTCCCCGATAAGATCGTTGGCAATTATTCAGGCGGGTGGGTGCTTAATACCTACATCCCAAAAGCATACCTATGGATCAACACCGCACCATATTGGAGTGCTTACTACGTCAAGTCTTTCACCTGGTATCAGAATTACATCATGTCTTTGGGGGCGTTGTGGGATAGCGAGATCCCAACAATTCCAGTATCCAGCCTGCGCAAGATCATGGAGAAGATCAATAATTATTGGCCGCCCAACCCAATCGGAGTAACAACCGTTAATCTGTGGCAGGCGTTGACCTGGTTTCCTTACTTGGACCAACTTACTTATTGGCAGAAACACTTGGATGTAAATATTTGCAGCGATGAAAACTTTACTCTTTTATTTGGCGCGGTGGTCGCTCAACCACCAACAGAGGAACCCATGCCAGAAACAAACGCACAAACGACCGTAAACCTGAACGTCAGAGCCATGCCATCCACTGGCGGCTCGATAATCCAGACGCTGCCAACCGGCACGCGCATCAATGTGACCGGGACTGTCCTGGCGGGTATCTGGTGGGCAAAAATTGACTACCCGCTTGCAGGGTATGTGGCAAATAGTTATGTCCTGCATGACCCTGTTGTTATCCAGCCGCCTCTCCCGCCTATCAACAATGTTGAGGACGTGATCGATGCGCTGGAAAAGGTCAAGGCGTATATCGACAGCTTGATTGCGGAGCTGCAGCAATGAACGACATACCAGAGACGCCCGGAGTACCATTTTCTCTGAAAGGATGCTTGATCGCCATCTTATTTGATGCCGCGTTCTTTCTCGTCGTGGCTGTGATCGTATCCTGGATAATGAAATGAACATGAAAATCACCCCCGAAAATGCGCAGGGCATAGCGGATACATTCAACCAGTGGAAAGAAGGCTTGCCCCTTGAAAAGAGGTCGCTGGCGGATGCGCATGTTGAGGCATTGAAACAGATTGCATATCTTGGAAACCAGAGCAGGGCGGTATGTCTGGCATATATCTACATGCTGGTTTTGGAGCATGACCTCGAAGGTAAGCCGCTGCCGAAGATGTGGAGTGAGGTATGATGACCAACACAATAGAACTTCCCTGGCCGTCCCACGAATTGTCACCCAATGCAAGGGTTCACTACAGGGTCAAGGCAAAGGCAGCCGCAAGCGCAAAGTTTGAAGGTCGGCTATTCGCACTGGAAAGCAAGATGCAGATACCCAACGACAAGCCGCTCGTGATGGAGGTGGTATTCAGCCCCCCCACGCGTAGACACTTCGATGCCGATAATTTGCTCTCGAGCTGCAAGGCCGCCCTGGATGGAATTTTCGCAGCGTGCGGAGCGGATGATCACCAGATAAAAAAGATACTCATTGACCTTGACGATCCGTTCCCAGGTGGAAAGGTTACGATAACAATAAAGGAGCTGTCATGCTGATACTTGGAATAATACTACTGGTAATTATTACTATTTACTTCATCGTCCTGGTTGTCTGGGCGTGGCATGATGCCAATGCTATTCTGGACGGGATGCTTGATGATGATTGGATGTGATAAATTTATAGTTGCAAAACAGGCGGTATGTGCTATACTTATTTTGTCTAAGGTGTAAGGAGTTTTTTGTTTGCCGAAATATAGCCGATGTTATCCACAAGCTCCTCACCTTAGACAGTGTGGTAAATGGATGACACCGGCTGTATTTTTTTTTGGAGCGTAAATGGAAACCAACGATTTACTTTTCATGGCTTATGCGTCGCACGAATTAGACAAGTTGCAAAAAGTATTTAGACTACAAACGGGGAATGAGCCAAACGCCTATATTATCCGCCCCAACTACGTCGTGAGTGGATCAAAAGAGAATCACAAAAAAATTATCATGTCGAGAGCCGGTGGTTATAATTGCGTATTAATTCCGACTAGATTAACCAAAGATGAATTGGATAATATTTTCTTGAGCATGACCGAATATCGTCCACACAAAGAAACAATAGACATTGAACTATCGGAGTATTGGGGCGATGATCTTACGCGCCATTGTAGGCATTGTTCCCAATCTTTCACAGTTGACAGTTGGAAAGATTACAGAATAATATGCGGAAAACCGGAATGTATAGAGCGCGAAAAGAGCCGATTGGAAGAAGTTGATAAAATAAAACAGTCTTATCCTCAAGAGAAAAAATCGGAAACCGTAAAGGAAACTAAGGCTGAATTAATTGAAAGAATAACGTCAGACGATGACGATCATTATTCAGACGCGGTTGCTGGTTGGGTTTATCTAATTGAAGCGGACAACGGCTTATGTAAAATAGGCCATACTGACAATGTGCAAACTCGCTTTGCTAATCTTGCGTCAATGAATGCGGCGGGTCTTTCGTTGCGCTCTACTATCTACGCAGCGAACAGACTTCGATCTGAACAATGGCTACATAAGCAGTTTAGAAATAAACTACATCACAATGAATGGTTCCGCTTAACAAACGAAGATGTTGTATGGATTCAATCCCTCCAAGATGGGGAGTTAGATGCCGTCTAGAAGCCACAAAATAGGCTTGTAACTATTAGTTACACAATATAAGGTTATTTATTATGAAATACACGTGGGAACTAAGAAAAACACTAAAAGAAGAAATAGAAAAAGGGAAGTCATGGGGGGATATTGTCACACAATATTATCCAAATGAAGACCCAAATAAATTACGTCCATTATTATGGAAGATAGTAAACAAGGATTATGATCCTAAAAATAATCGGCTTAGAGAACGCTTGGGGTTGGTAATTGTTAAGCGAGTTGAGGCGTGTCCAGTATGCAACGAGATCCATTTTTCCGGTTGCCCAAAATCAGATGAGCGTCTACCCTCACCGCCCCCTGCGTCTGGATTGAAGTACACCCGCTCCCGCAATCAGAAATTGAATGAGATCGCAAGGTCATGGGGTTATGCAAGTTGGTCTGCTTATGAGACAGAATTACTTAACGAGAAGTCTAAATCATCAAAAACGGGCTGATGGGGGCAGGGTTGGAGCCGCCACTAAATTCAGTTACCGCAACAGCTATCGAAGCAAAGAACCTGGTTGTTTCGCCCGACACATCATGTCCCCATGCTACATCTGACGTTCCAACCGTATCGTAGGTTTCACACCCCGTACAGTCGTTTGTATGGTCTGTCTCTCTACGCACCGTCCACCCCGCCAAAGGCGCGTATTGAGTAAGAGCATAATGCTCTGTTGCATATCCTAATGAGACATGACAGGTATTTCCACCAAGTGATAAATTAGTACCGCGTGGGGCTGCCCCGTCTGCGGATAAGGTTTTATAATCCTGTACTTTAGAAATATTGGTGCTAGAGGTATAGGTTATGCTCTCATAAGCACAGTCCTTTGCAGAGCTGTGGGTGACAGAGACGGTTTGTGCGCCTGATGGAACACCATTGCCTAGAAAATAGGCGTATTCAGAACTAGCAAGAGATACACCTGCATTTCCAATTCTTGCCAACCGTGTCATGGTAATACCGCCGTAAGTAACCGCCGTTACAACGTCCGTCTGGTCTTGTCTTTGATGGATAAAAACCAATACGCCCGCCGGAGTTCCTGATGGCGTATGTGTCCAAGTCGTGCTGCCTGATGTCGTTGCCTTAGAAGCGATTGCATCAAATGCTATTGTCATTAAGTCCTCGTGTATGTCAGTTGGATGCCTATCAAATAGGCAGCCACAGCCATGTTATCGGAGCCGTCATCATATTTGCGCCTGCACCTGAACTGGACGTACTGACCAGCCGCAGGACTGCCCGCCAGTGTGATTGCACCGGATGCCGGGCTGACGTAAATATCCGAGGTAGTGCCGCCCGTGTCCACCGTCACTACCTCAGTCCCCCACGCCTGATCCAGCGCGTCATCATTTGCGTAAGCCCTACCTTGCAGCCCCCATGCCACCCCGAAATTGGTGGTTGTGGCAGGGTGCATCCAATGGAACTTGGCGGTAAAAGTACCACCGTCCCAATCGTCCGGCATGGCAAATCCCCACTCCGCATAGCTGAAAGCCGCATCCGCAAAGCTGATGTACTTTATGTTTTGCTTGTTGGTTCCCATTTCAAGCTGCCCGCCCGCGCCCGCACCAAGTGTTTGAGACGCCCAACCACCCGCGCCAGATAACCAGATATTCGCGGCTACCTTGTTGTCAAGATAATTCAGGTTATCGCGTAGGTAGGTATTATGGTTTGCGGCTGTCCATAGGTCATTTGTTGCAACGGTCGGGAATGTGTTTGGTAATGGCATAGTATTACTCCTAATAAGCCAATATTGAACTTACCCCAATATTGGTTGAGAACGTCCAGGCTGCCACTGATTCGGTTGGTTCCAGATAATAAGTGGTCACTATTTTCTGGCAGCCGTCATCAAGGCTCTTGTGCTCAATACCAATAATATAGTAATCCGCTGAGATACCAAGCTTTACAATTTGTAGTGTAATTTTAGTGTAAAGCTCATAATCAAATTGCAAAGAATCACGCGCTTCTATTTGGATTATTGGAATTGGCTTTGGTAGGTAATATAAACCCGCCAAATAACTTGAAAAGTCTCTGGCTGAGTTATAGTTTTGTTGCCAGGGCAGATCAATGGACAATATACGTGGCTGGCTGGTGCCGCTTTTGTCAGTTATGACCTCGATGGGGTCGGGCGTGTCCAGAGGTTGCCCGCGCACTTGTAGCAATATAATATAACCAAGTAAACTGACATGATTGTTTGTTATCACAAGTTTTGATGTGTCACCATACTTGGTTTGTACAACTGTGAAACTTGCCGTCAGATCTACACTGGCTCCTGTGCTGGCTGTGTTCATGGTGTAGTCTGTATTGGCAACCGGAGAAACTACAGCATAACCAGGGACGGGTTTGCCCGCGTACGAATAGGGGGTGTAGAGCGTGATGCTCTCGCCTGGGGAGACAGCGGGGATGTCATTCAGCGTCCATAATACCTGTAATGATTGCAATGTTCGTGGGTGTGCTTTCGCCTTGACTAAGTTACGGATATTATCCCACGGCTGAGGTAGATAAATATCCTTAAGTAGATCCGCCTGTGTTATGGTTACTGCGGACACATCTGTATAAGTTGATTGTCGAGACTTGTATTTAAAATCACCAAAGAAATTAACATAAATTTGCCCCAATTCGCTCTCGCTAAGTTCATGCACAAGGTCGTGCGCCGATTGACCTCCAGCCCAAAAATAAGGGATTGGGTTCTCATTCTTGTATAAATAGCCAATAGATAAATACTCCGGACAATCTACAGATACGAGAACATGACTAATTGCATCATAAGTATTTATGTTTTCATGCAGATCAACATACGAGTTTTTCCCCTTCAGCCATTCCCACGTGTCGGCAATGACCACCCTCGTCTTGTCAATGCCAGGAATAATATTTTTTATAATCCCTGCAAATACTCCGTGTGATGATCCGTAATCAACAGACAATTGAACATAAATACCTGGCTTAAAATCTGGGTAAAGCGGGCTGCTTGTGTTCCAGGGATCATACCTGCCATCCCAATTATCAAGATCGATCGTTAATATTCCGGGTTGCGGTCTTGTAAAACCGTTACTTCCGAACATTGTTTTTTTGCCGCGCACTACTGAAACGCCCCTCATGCGCCCGCTTTCGTCGGTTTCTCCTCCTCCGACATATCCATTCCAGTACATATTCAGCGTCCACGTCAGTGTCATAATCCTAACTGTTCCTTGAGTAATGGCACTATGACGGTTTCCATCTCCACCCGGTCACCCATTGATAGCATCGGCGAATAATTTAGAACTATCATGGCTCCCCCGCCAGCCTTCCCGCCACCCAACGCTTTCATAGCATCCTGTTTGGTCAGGACATAGCCGCCGCCGCCAACGAACACTTCCGGTCGTGATTGTGCGCTCTCATTCCAGAGATAATTTCCACCGAACCCGCCGCCGCCAGCAAAGGCTCCATCATATATGATGGAGTTTGGATTTATCGCGCCGCCTGTTGCTATTGCCGTCGCGGTATCTGAATTGGCTTCAATTTGATAGGTTGTTATTGTTACGGTGCTTTTAACTTCTTTTGGAATTTTTGATAACTCCTTTGAGATATTTCCGGCTTGTTCGGCAGCCTCACTAAATCCGCCCGCCATTGTTACCATGTCATTGTACATTGCCTCAGTCTTGACCCTGCTTTCCTCGGTCATCAGTCCGCTATCTTCCATGTATTGAAGATAGAAAGCCATCTCCGCTCCAGATAACCCTTCCGGCCCTAAAGACAACTGCTGCAATAGGATGTTGGCCAGCCATGCCTTTGTTTGCAGGTCGTTAGCATCCTGAACGTCCTTCACGTTTTCAGCCAGTCCGACCCACTTATCGCGCATCGCCTGAATACCGGCAGTATCCTGCGGGTTGGCTGTTTTATAATCAACGTATGCGACCTCAGCATCTTTCATGGCCGTGATTGAATCAGCGAGTTTATTGTTTTGCGTGTCCAGCATCTGTGCGCCGGTCACAGTTGTAGAAGCGATCTTTCCAAAATCTCCAGTCGCCGTCGCGGCGTTTCTAGCAGCATCAGCTTCTTCATTGAGGTTATCGGTCATTCTTTCTAGCTGCTCGTTTGTTTGCGGTATATTCCCCCATCCTAAGTCGCCGAGCTTGTCAAAAAATATCCCCAATAAATCTGTAGCCGAAGTTACATTTTTAGTGTCTGTAATAATTGTTTCCAATAAAGTTGCATAAAAAGTAACAGCCGGGATTAGTTCTCCACCTATAGATATTGCCAATGCCTCAGTAGTTTCTTTCAAGGCATCCATAGCTCTTTCATACTCGCGGGCGTCATCTATTGCCTGTTGTGTCAATATTAAACCATTGGCGATTGCGGCGCTCTGGTCGCGTATGGCAGCCCCGCCCTGTAGCATGACCTCAGCGAAGGCTTCCCCCTCGCGCCCGAAGGTATCAAATAGAAAATTAGTGCGCTCGACCGGGTCTTGTATTTTCAAATATTCGTCTGACAAATCAGCCAGCGCGTCGGTTGTGAAGGCAAACCCTTCCCGCGCCATTTTTTTCATGACCTGTGTCAGTTTTTCGGCATCAATTTTGTAATCATCCGTGACTTGTAATAGACGCGAGACTTCCTCCGCGCTCTCACCCGTTACTTGAGATATGTTGCGCACCTGTTCGGCATAGTCAACGAAAACTCCGATTGTCTTAGCGTATGCCTCTCCAACCAATTGGACGGCTTTCGCACCGACCTCGAGCATGGAATTAATCTCAGTCCATGAGTCTTCGAATGTAGCTGCTAAATTCTTTTGCCCGGAATTGACATTATTGGCTTTATCCTGGACGGTATCCAGCTCTTTGCCAATGCCTGCTATATTCCCTTTCCCCTCTACAATTTCACGGGTAATGATCTCAATGATATTAGCCATTTATGGTTTTGCCTCTTTTTTCTTTGGCAGCTCATACGCAAACTCGGTTATGGCATCCAGCCAGTCATCCGGCCATTTATCCACCTCCCACGGCAGGACAGGCACGCCACAAGTTCGGTAGATATGATTAGCCTTGACGATATTGACCATGTATTCGTCTTTCGTGCCTATTCCCGCCGCAAGCCGAGTACTCGCGGCGTTCAGGCGTTTTTTATTGTCGTCCGGTGATCCTTGATCATTGCGATAATACGCGCTTGCAGCCAGCCCCAGAATTGCGGATCGGTCGATGTGGTTTCATCCACCATAAGCTTTAATTCATCCGCTGATATTTTACTGTCAGGTTCGCCCTGCGATAATAACTCGGACACCCAGGCGTAGACCCGACCTTTATATTCTACTAACCTTTCATCCGGGACTATCTTCTCACCTTTTTTAAGTTTGATGATCTCTGAGATTTCGCCGAAGCTGTCCAGGAACTCACGCGGCGGGTTGACCCACACCTGCATAACAGGTGTGAGTTCCGCCATGTATTCTGACAATGGTAATGGTCTGACGATCTTGGGAAAGGTTATCTTCATGGCAATGAACCTTTTACATGATATAATTCTATGAGAGGAGAGACGCTATGAAATGTAACGTATGCCATAGAAACGAAGGAATAAAAAAATATTCTGGAATGTGCCCAAATTGCCGTAGCAAAAAATACGATTTTATCAAAGGATATAAGTGTTGCGATTGTGGTAAACCGATTAGTAATAGATCTACTCGTTGCATGAACTGTATGCGAATATCCTCTCGTAGATATCGTGTTGATAGGGTTTGTGCTGAGTGTGGAAAAGAATATAACACAAAGCCATCTGTAAAGAAGGTTTTTTGCTCTAAGTCGTGTAATATGAAGGCACAGTCTAGGCGAATGAAAACCGCCAGGATAGCCTACAAAAGCGAAGAAACGCTTAGCGCCAAAGGATATCTTATGAAGCCATGCGATAAGCGAACTAATGGGAAAACTAGAAATTTTTCCCACAGGCTTATATCCGGAGAAGTAATTGGCAGAAATCTTAAAAGTACTGAAATCGTGCATCATATAAACCTCGACAAATCCGACAATAGAAATTGTAACCTACTTATTTGCTCAGTCTCTTACCATCAATGGATACACAGGCAGATGGCGATTGCCTGGGCGCGTGAGCACTTATCAAGGAAGTGAACTTAGTAGGTTGCAAACTTTCAGCGAAGCGAACAATGCCGCAGTTGAGTCATAGCGCGCCCGGAATACGCCGGTCAGAATATCATTGCCGTCCTGTTCATCCAGCTTTGAGAAGCTCTCCCATTTGCCAGCCAGGTCGATTTGTAAAATCTTGGTAGAGAAAGCAGTCCCGGCGGTGGTCAGGGTTGATCCGGGGAACTTCAGGCGTATCTGGCGCGCTGTGCCAGCCACATAAAAAGCCTTTTCGGCTACGCTGGTAGCGTCGTGTTCGTAGGTCAGAGATAATGTGACTTCCGGACCAGCTTGCTTTGTGAAGCTGAAATAAAGTTGCCCGGAGGCAGTATAGACCGGGATCAAGCCAGTGGTGATCTTCAGGGATGCCTTGAGCAATGTGTTGGACTGGGTTGTTGCGCCAATTGTGCCACTGACGCTGTCCGCATACAGGACGCATTTGGAGAACAGGATTTCCTCCACGGTCGGCAATGCTACCGAAGCGGTGAAGGCCGCGGTGGATACCTGGCGTCCGTTCCAGGTTGAGGAGATCATCAGCGCCTTGCCGGCTTCCCCGTCCAGACCGAACTCGGACACAAAGGCATATTCCATCTCTTCAGCCGCGATATTATCGCCGCCTTCGATGGTATATGTGCGGGTCGTGTTGGCGGCGGTCACTGGCAGCGAATAGGTGTAAATCTTGCCGCTGCCCGAACCATCAGCCGCGCCCGTCTGGACCAGCTTTACGCCAGCTTCCAGGACATGGCATATCTGTTCGTAGGTGGCTTCCACAGCATCCATTGATATTACCGCGCCAAGTTTGGGCTGATAAGCGCGGCTTAGACCGGACAGATAGCCGACGTTCTCGGACGGGAAAACGGTCTCGCGCTGGTCTTCAATGGTTCCCATGCCGCGCCAGATGGTTGTGGCTGCGACCGCTGTTCCGGCGGTTGCTTCACGGCCCAACTGGATGCGTCTTAAGGCTTTAATTCCTTGTGTCATAATTATGCTCCTTCTCGATTTTCTCGATTACTTTCTTGACAGGCTTTTCCTTTTCATCCTGGTATAAACCTGATTTCAGCAGGTACAGCCTGCCGAACTCCAAAACCTCATCATCCGTCAGGTCACGCGCCGGTAAACCTGGCAGCGAACCCGAACCGATTATATATTTCATAGCCATATGCCAACTCCATTTCTATATCTTGCCCTTGCCCGTGCGGTTTCCCAGGAGGTCAAGTTTCGTTGTCTTTTCTCGGCTGATGTGCGGATATTCAAATATGCGCCGACGGTCTCTTTTATATGATACAACCTTTCGCCCGCTTTTGTGATACGAAGCCAAAATTCATAATCGCCAGCGACCTGCATTTCAGGGTCGAAATATCCATGTTTGGCGTGTAGAGACTTGCGCCACATTGGCATCGGCCCGCAGAAGCAACCCTTGAGCAGCTGTTCAATCCCGCCCTCAGCCCATTCGAACTTGCCTGTAGGATCACCTCCAATCTCTGCTACGATGTCCTGATTGCCATAAACCAGCGCATAGGCTGGTTTGCCGTCCAAAATAGCTGCCATCTTTGCCAGCGCACCGGGGAATAGCCTATCGTCGCAGTTTGCGTTTGTAACGTACTCACCCGATGACGCCTCAATGCCCAGGTTCCATGCCGCGTAAATAGTGGGGATGTCGTCGGTCAGAACCAGCACCACGTCCAGCGCATAATCCTGAATGATCTTGTGCTCTGCTGAATTGCGCTGGCAGACGACCACGATCTCCGGCTTTGGCTCCTGCGTGAAGAGATTGTCCAGCCTGCCTGCCAGATAGTCCGCTGCAAAATAGGCGCTTACAATTGTACTCACTTTGATTGTCATGATTAAAACCTCTCGAATACGCAGGTGATACCCTGCCTGAAAGCAGTTGTCCATTCCGATGTGAAGGCCGCACTTAAGCACGCATCCAACACGGAGGGATGTTCTTTGTCGCAGTTGTCGAAGATGACATAGCGATCTGTGATCCGGTTGACGTTCTGCCAGTCTATTGTTGGAACGTTGCCCCAGTGATCGCCATCAATATACGCGCTTGCGAAGCGTCTGCCCTTGAGCGGGAATGGATCTGATTTCTTCTGGACGATCTCGATCCGGTCTAGCAGGTCAAACCTGCCAATATTATCATACAGGACATCAGCAGAGATCGGCACGCTGGTTATTGGGTCGGTGTCATTGTGGAATTTTGTACCCGCATAATACCCGTCCAGCGGGTCGATACAAACCACTTTGCCGTCCAGCTTAAGCTCCTTTTTTATCAGTGCGACCAGAATAGCCGTGCCGCCGTGAAGTGTGCCGATCTCAAGGTGATCACCTTCAATGGCTGCAAAACAAGCCATGATAGCCGCATTGTCCTGTTCGGATGCGATCCTACCCCAGATGCGCTGATGGATTGTAGATTCAATCATTTTTGCAACGGGCATGTGTCTCAATTGCTTGTAAATCTCAGCAGCTTCCAGATAGTCTATAACCATGCTTTTAGCTCCTGCCGCTCGAAGATAGCCGTCCCACTGTTGGGTGTCAAATTAATTATGATCCTGCCATCCCCCCTGAACGCATCCTCAGCCATTTGATAGGCTTCGTTTGAGCGTTCAAGGTCGGGGGTGTGCCAGAACTTATCCTTGAAATACTCAGGACTGAAATGATTGGGGTCATCAGCCTGCATGAACTGGCGCATGTTCGGCGCGCCGTCAAACTTGAAGCGATGGTCTACGCCCACAAGCAGCACAGTCGAAAATCCCATAAAATAAGCCAGCTGCATGGCAACAAAGGTGACCGTGAACCCCTCGTAAAGCTCGCGGAATGGCTCGTAGCAGAACTTTGGCGTCCCGCTGGAAACGATCGAATAACTTCCATAGATAAATTGCGCCATCGTCGATGTGATGAATTTGATACAATGCAGCTCGTTTATCTCGTGCCGGCATTGATCTACTACCAATGGATTGACTGCCGCGTAGTAGGTCGGGGTGAAATTCTCCAGCAGGTAAATCCGGTTGGTTCCGAAAGTCTTAAACTTCTTCAAAAAAGATACTGGAACATCTTTAAGACTAGGCCCATTCCCTATGATGATACAGGTCTCACCTTCATGGAGATTGGAGAAGCTACGCATCTTTGCCGTCCTCCCCCGCGCCCATCTCGTTGGTGGCGACCGTCTTATACGCGCCCGGATGTGTGGCAAGGTAACGTCTAAATGATGCCTCGGTTATTATTCCGTCAGTAACATGTGGGCTGGTGGTTGTGGTATCCACCCATTGATTGATACCGTGCTTTTTGCACTCCAAAGCAAAGCCGATGTCTTCACCAGGGAAAACATCCGACCAATAATTCTCGTCGTAGATATTGAAAAACCATGGCGGCTTCATGGTCTCAAATACTTCTCTGGCGATCAGCATCGAACCTGTACCCAGCGCATCCACTTTGATAATTCCGTCGCTCCAATTACCGATTGTGGATACCCCGTTGTTTTCGTCCAGAAAAAAAGCACAAGGTTCATGGGGTGCGGATCGTCTGAAATTAAGCCCGCCAACGATCTGGACGTCATCCCTCAGCAGCACCCAGCGCGCCAATCGTTGCACAATGTCCGGCGGGTGGATGTGGTCACTGTCCAGCATCAACAAGTGGGTGTACTCGCTATCCAACAGGGTCATGGCCATGTGATTGCGGACTATATCAATGCGCCCGTAAGGGTGATCCATGATTGCCACGCCTTGAGCGGCGATCTGCATAAATGGGGCGAACACCTTATCAGCATGAGATAATGTCCGTTCTTTGGGGATACCCAACAAGACGCGCGGGTATTTCCATGCGGCTATGGGTAATGTCTGTAACGTGCGCTCGATCTCCTTTTGTTTCATTGCTGGTTCCAATCCCAAACCAGCGTGCCGTCTTTCTGTCTGGTTATAATTGGGGTGATGAACGGATATTCGCAACCTTCCGCCAGAATGACATCATTCAAATCTGGGTGGGTTACGGTGTATTCGGTTTCCCGCGCTCCCGGTTTCGTGACCACGTCAATAATCCCCATGTTGTCAGGCACAGCCTTAAGAAAATCATCACTATTTATCAATTCATTTGACACCATAAATCTTGCTATTCTCATTTCTCCTCCTCAACTCAATATTTTCACGTTCTGGATGATAAATCTAAATCCGATGGTCTCCATACTCCCGTAACCAAGCGGGCCGAAGTCATAATCAATGCTCTCGAATGTGCTGCACGTTCCTCCCAACGTAGGGTCTGCAAGTAATGCGGACGGCACACTATCAGCATAACCCATGACCTGCTGTAGATCACGGGGCAGGTCAAGCCGTGAAACGTGGATTTCAATGACAATGGAGCGCAACGCCTTCATGCCCCCGCCCGGTCCAAACTCTACCCTGCCCTGTCCTGCATAAGCAATCGAAATAGGGAACTCGCTGATCTGTTCGGGCGCGTACGCCGGGGCTTGTTTGATACCCGTTACAGCCGCCACAATAACCTGTGTCGCGGCAATGGCAGCTTGTAATGTCATACCAGCCGCCGGAATGGGTCAAGCATCATTTGCACGTCAGGGTCAAGCCCTGGTACTTTCAAGGTTTGCACACCCAGCGCACTCACGCCCGCCACACCCATAGGCGAATCTTTGCGCTTGTAAATGCGCTCTGATTGCAGCAGGCAGGCCTCTTGTTGGCTCATTCGGTTACCGCTGGAGGTGGTGGTGCAGTAACCGAATGAGCCAACAAGCTGGACACCTTTTGAGACACCTTTTGGAAAGCCATACGACCCGTTGGGGGTGATGCTGATCATCGTATAGGGCACGCCATTCAGTGCGGCATTTTCTGGAAGCAGGTCATAGTCGGTCGTCGCCCAGGTGGTCTCATAGGTTCTGTCAGCATTATCGTCTGTCTTGAGGGATGTGACCGAGAGGATGTCGTCAATGAATATCTGGTCGCTTTCCTCAGCCTTGTAGTAACGGGTTTCTGTGGCTGCGTAAAACCTGCGCCAGGTGAAATCATCAATCCACCTTGAGACAGATGTGATGATCGTTTTTAGCATCGTATCGCCGGCAGTATCAACCGCCGTCAATGACAGGCGCTGTCTTATCTCTGCCAGTGTGCAATAGGCGTTCTCCGGTAAGGTCATTATTTGCCTTTGATGGACTTGCTATTCAATGCCTTTGGCTTGTTGGTGATCTTCACGGCGTCCACTTCTGGCGCGGCTGCCTTGACGTACTGCGCATATTTGCCACGTACGAAATTATCCGCGTCACCGTCCGAGACTTCAACGATCTGCCCGGCTTCGTAAACGATGGATTTTCCTGCTGTGTTTCCAATAAAGGGTATAAGTATCTTTACAGTTGCCATTTTATTTTTTCCTTATGCCCCGGAGATGGGGGAGGGCCACCTCCGGGGTTTTATAAACCAGCGCGTGAGAAACGCTGACTTATGCTACGAATACATTCTCCGCCACGGTTGAAGCGTCGTCGGTCGGGAGAGTGCGTGAGCCGTTGTACATCAGGGCTATTGCAGCCAGACCAACGGTTGATACTCCGGCTGTGCCGCGCAATTTCTGGAACGGCTTTGCCGAATTTACAGGCACGTCGATGATGACGGTTTTACCTGCACCACCTGAAACCAGACCGGTCATATCTGCCCCGGTGATCTTGGTGTAGGTTCCGCCAGTCGCGGCGCTTTCCAGCACCTCGGCGTCGAATGTACTGGTTGCCCCAAAGGCTCCCAGTTGGATGATGTGACAGACCCGGTCGAACCCAGCGGAGGCATCCACCGCGGTTGCGGTGATCGCGGTGCTGGAAGGAACGAGGGCTGCCACACTTTTTACGGGCTTTACATAGTCGGTGAGTCTTTCGATTCTCATGGCATCACCTTATGATCCTGCCATAGTTCCGTATTGGATTGCCTCAGCCTGGAGGACAACTCCGCCAGCCCGGACGGTGGCGAGGAAACCGACCTGCCCTGTGCCTGCATACAACTCATTGAGACGCTGCACGGACATGACCTTGCGCTCTGCCCAGCCATAATAGGCATAGTTACCGAAGGCGATTGCCTTCAGACCGGCTGTTGCAGCTGGCATGGCGTCCGATACCCAGACCGGTTTGCTCCACAGCATTGGCTGCATTGATCCGGCGGGGGTTGGCACGAATTGGAAGTTGTCACCGACCAACCCTTGAATGAGGCCGAGGGTTGCGTTTTTCATGACCCAGCCTGCGCCGTCCATGTATTGCGATCCGAGCTTGTAGTACAGCTCAGGAACTTCTGCGGCGTGGACGTATGCAGCGCTGTCGAGGGTCAATCCGGCTGTGCCGCCGTAAACAATGCCCTGGGGTTGACCGGAGCCGGAGCCTGCGCAGAAGTATTTATTTTCTGTGAGACCCCACGCCCGACCGAACATGCCGTAAATGGTGGCTTCCAGATCTTCGTCGGTGTCCTCGAGCAATTGAGTGGAAACCTTGACAAGTTTGGTCATGTTGTAGATGGTTGCGGAGGGATTGGCGAAAGTCGGTTCGTCTTCGTCAACAGCGCCTTCTTCAGCAGTGATCACGAACTCGACCATGCTGCCGTTTTCAGACACGAAGTCTGCCACGTCGCGCGAGGTTTGTTTGACGGTTGCGCCGGCTTTGCGCAGGATGCTGGTCTCATCGCGTTTTTCAACGATACCCGGCATGAGCTGGTTGGGAACCAGGAACCCGCCTTCTGTGGTTGTGCCTTCCTGCAGTGCTGCAGCGTTTGATTTCAGGTTGCTGGAAACCAGACCTTTCATCTTTGCGCCAGTACGGATGTATTCCATAAATGCTTTCTTGGGATCAGGATCGCCAAGCGATTTGATGACCGCTGGAGCCTGTGTTAATCTTATGACCGGATTGGGGGTCATGGCTGCGAGCTTCGCTTCGAGTTTTGCATCGAGCAAGGCGTCGATGTCAATGACTGGTTCCGGTTCGGGCTCGACATACGACTTGGCGTATTCGAGGTAATCGGCTTCGGTCTTGCCTTCGTTTTCGGCAAGCCATTGTTTCAAGGTTTTCATGATATTTAGTTCTCCTGTTGGATTAGTTGATAGGGTTGAATTTAACTTTGCGGCGTTGCCTTCCACTTCGACCTCTATACCCGCAGGTATCTGTGTCTCTGTGCTATCAGCTTTTGCCAAAACAACAGCGAGTTCATTCGCTGGCTGTCTCCAATCGTTTGTGTCAAATATAGCCAGTTCCCCAATTGGCCAGACACTTATAACTCCCTGACGCGTCTTGCGCACCAGGTGACCAATCGCCCCGGATGACGCCCGTAATTTCTCTTGTGGCGTGGCGGCGATCCTGTCTGCAAGCGGTTCGTTTTGGTCTAACGTGACCTCGAACCAATAGCCCTCATCATCCATTTTCTGGAAGGTTGCTATCCCTATGATGACCGGCACGTCCTGAATGGTGTAGGGTTCATCCGCCCCGAAGCCATGATAGTAAGTAACCGGGATGGATTTGCCGTCCTGCAGCCATAGATCGGTCTTGTTCGAGAAAGTTTCACCGTCTGCATCGCGCCCCTCGAATATCCCACCGAAGGGGACACCTAGCACGCTGTATTTCTTGCCGGAGTATTCGCCCGGCATGCGCATGCGCTTGACCAAGTCCCACGAGCGAGCGCCCTTGTACTCCCCCGTTGCCAGTTTTATTTTGAATTGATAGGCGTTGATTTCCATTTATGCTCCGGTAACAAAAAATCCCATTCTGTTAAGAACGGGATTTCTGCGGTTCTGGTTTATGCGCAGGCACGAAGCCGGGGCTGGTTGGTGTGGTTATTTATTCAAATATACTTTTGATAAATCTGTCTTCCGCTTTTAGTATATTTTGTATTGTTTCTGCCTGTGCTTGTACCATACTTATGCCAACAGGCTTTTCCTTGCTAGGGTCGCCTTCGAGTATCAACTTTTCTATTCTCTTATTTTCAGACACTAAATAATTGTGCAACTGTCTGCCTAAGTCCGCTTCAATTATTTCTTTAATTCCAATAGAACCGTCTAACAATTCTTTAGATAATTTTACGCTTACTGTAATTTTTTTATCCATCATTCACTCCCATAAAACGGAACTGCAAAAGCGTTCCTAATACCCCTCATACCATCATACATCCTTTCGCTAAGCATAGTTAGATCACGCTCGAAGTGTGCCGATGTGGATGACGGCGCATCTGCAAACCTAATGGCAACAAAACTTGCTTGTTCGCGATCAACTTTACCTCGATGTTTGCGACCTGCACCACATGCTGAGCAGTTGCCCCGCGAATCGTTATTTGTATATCCCTTGCAATAATCACAGTTTTCCATTATTCATTTCCTCCGATTGAATACTTTTTCTCAATGGCTCTCACGACCATTAGAAGCGCACGCCTGATAAGTTCCCAAAACTCTTTATCACTCATAAGATTATTATACAACCTATTTGCCGTGTTCGTTCAGCCATTTTTGTACCTCAGCGTTGGCGTATCTCAATGCGCCCGCAATGTTATTCTTGACCACATCCGAGACCACCCGCCAACCGCGCTTCTTGTGTCCCAAAGTTTGCTCATCGTCCTGCAAGACATAGTTTGGATAACCCAGCGGGTTGATGATCCGCTCCTGGTCTCCGATGTGCTGTATATTCCAGGCTCGTTGCATACGTCCGGTGCGATGTGGCACGCCCGGATCGATCTTGCCCTCGCGGATCTTCGCCATGACATAGCGGCGTTGTTTGTCCGACTTCCACCCGCCCGCCTGTTTGACCGTGATGTGTTTGTAGGGGACGTAGTGCATCAGCCCGTGTCCCTGATTGCCTTTGACGTAAACCAATACGCTGTGATGTGCGATCTTCTTTGTGCCAACGGGAACGGACTTCAGGAAGGCTGCCACTTCTTTGGCGTTGCGAATGGTTACTTGGATCATAGATGACCGCCTACGATGATACTGAGTATCTTATCCAATGCGCCTGGCGTCCTGCGCTTCTTAGTCGGGTCGAGCGAGCAATCGCAGCGCCAGCCTCCGCAGGTCAAATATTCGTTGGGGGCTGCCTGTGGTTTTACCCCGGCTGTTTCCCACTCTGAGGCATAAGCGACAATGCCGTTTAGCCGCGAGCATGTATCACAATGCTCCTCAGTTTTTCCCAATCGCCAGACCAACTTGCCGCCTGTTTCGAGGGCGATCAATCTCACCCCCTCGTTATATGCCTCGTTGTACCTGTTCGCCCACAACTGGACACGGCTCAATAGCGGGTCAACTCCGGTCTGGTCTACCCTTGCGTCCACGATGGCACGGTAAAAGTCGTCTATGTGCGACCATTGCTCGCGTACCATTTCTTGACTTGCATCCCTGATGTACTCAGGCGGGGGTAACTCGTTGCCGTCATCTGTCCATGCTGTCTCAAAAGCCTGCGAGATTTGCCCCAACACAAGGTCTTGCATGATCTGGACAAACTCCCCGCCCAAGTCGCCGTCGTAGACATTGCGCACCATGCGGGTTAGTGTTGACTGGAAATACTCCACCGTTTTGACGCCCAGACTGACAAGCGAGACCATCAGCGCAAGAGGTATCTCATGCCCGCATTTTTCCAGGTATTCAACCGCGTCAATCAGGGCTTGTTTAATCATCTATTGAATAATCTTCACCAAACCAATTATCACCGCCCACATAAGCAATCCAACAAGCGGGGTGAGCAGGAACATTCTCAATTCTTTGCGGACTTCGTCAATGTCGTTCATTTCATAACCTCACCAATATTTATTGATTACCATAGACTTGTTTGTACTCTTTTCCAACTGTTGTTTGAAATACATATATATAAATAATTGTCGTCATAACAAAAATCTCCCTCAAAACCGCCAGAGTTAGGGGCAACAATTGTTCTCTTGCCTCCAAATCTAAAAGAGCCGTCAACTTGCAGGTTAGGATAAATTCTAAATATATTATTCCAGTCTGTACCCGGCCTCCATTCCATTACTTTATTTTTTTTCCCATTTTCATCAACGCTATAAAATGTAACGTGATTTAGTGGATATGGTGGATCGTATGCAAGATGATATGTATCTTTATTACCGTGTGTTTCGATTGATAAGAAGTTTTGGTTTCCAACAACATTTTCTTTTTTACTCCAAAAAGACAGCTTTATTCTTGTATCATCATCTATGGGATAAATATTAATCATCGCCTCTTTCTGTATAGAGTTTTTAGTGTGATTCATAATTAAGCGTACCAAATTCATCCAGGCGTGGATCGAGTTATGGTTTTTGGTATGTCCAATATCGCTTTCTTTTATGCTTTCGGGTAACGCCTCAAATGTCATTAATATATGTCCTCGTAAAGTTCTAAATATTCGCCGTTACCCTCTATCAGTTTGGGTAAAATCTCTTTGTATTATTGTATAAATTTAATACCTGTTGATTTGATGGTGCTTTATTGTAAAAACCGAATACGCCCATATTTCCAACCATTCCCGCAGAACCTCCAAACCAACTTCCTAATTCAAATATATTACTGCCGTCTTTAATACCGGCGCAAATCGTAGCAGCATCTACACGAGTGTTGTTCAACCAAACAGAAAAGCTGGTAGATGGTATAAATCTTCCTGCAACAAAAGCCCATGTTGTTCCTAATGTAACCCCAGCTCCACTATCCACTCCGAGTACGGTACTGCCATCAGCAGAACACGCAATACTTATTTGTCCGGTTGCTTGTCTTCTAAATACATAACATCTATTATTATCAGTAGAGTTATATTTAGAAAGATAGGTTTCTTGAGCAGTCGCGTTTCCATCATGTTGAACGTACCCAGCAATAAATATTTCACCTGTAGGGGAGTTCCACGGTTGGTCTGTAAAAGACCAATAATCGGTTATGATCTTATCTGCATATAATCCGCCCGCATTTGTTTTTGTAAACGCAGGCGTTCCGCTTTGAGTCAACGCCTTTCCGCTAGTTTCCTCATAGAGCGGGTTGCTTTTTTTCATTATCCACAAACCAATTACTCCCTGAAGGCTTAGAAATTCGCGCCTTATGGTATGCTCATACGTCATCGGTTTATTCAGCAACAACATCTGTCGTCTGTTCATGTTAGTCCTGTAGAATATCTACAATGACGGTCAAATCGCCGTCCGCATAAGCAGGCGCACCACGAGTAACCAGTACACCGTACAAGTCTTTGGATGCCGCCAATGTTTGAAATGCAGCAGGAAAAGCGGGAACGCCATTAGAAACACTGTTCAACGCACTGGCGTAGTAGGTGGAAAATGGGATCACGCACACCAGTCGGGCCGCATGAGCATCTGATAATGTCCACGCCGCACTGTCATCCGGCGGGGTTATGGCTGTGTCGAATAACCACAATTCACAGGCTACTGATTGCAGGGCATAGTCGATCAGGGTTGCGCCCACGATCCGACCTTTTCCGTTTATGATCCTTGCGGCGTCTGTGAACACCATCGCCACGCCGGATGTACCAACGTAATCATTGGCTGCGTACGAGGCATGGGTTGAAAGTGTCGGGGTAACACGCGCTAGCTTTGTGTATCCGGTTATTGCGAGAGGGTTGCTCGAATCACCTATTACAGTTCTTGGATTTGGTAGTGGAAGTGCCATTTTATTGCTCCTTTGTCTAATATCATTATACGACTATTGAGGTTGTTTCATCCCCGTCATCTTTGACGGGATGCTGCTTTTCTTGATAATTATTGACCGTGACATTGATCGGTTGGCTGGTCTGCATAGCTGCGACCTCCAGCTCAATGGCTTTGAGTATCGCATCCGCCTGGTTGTCCGGCTTTCCCTCGGGCTTGTCCGCAAATATGCGCTTGACATCCGCCTCAGTCTTGGCGTCCTGCAATGCCTCAGTTATTCCGGTGTGTAGATCATCAGGGATGCAATCGCTGGTAAAGTCCCGGATGGATTTGCCAGCCCGCACGCGTGAGATCGCCATGCGCTCCCACTTCGCCAGGTCTTGCTCCGCGTCGCTCTGGCTGTTGTCAGCAGGCACGGATACTGGAGGAGGTACTACGGGCTTGCTCAGTTGTGCGATCTGATCCTCGTCCAGGTCATAGCCCAATTGCTCCATCGCCATGAGCAGAGGCACGCCAGCATCCACCAGGCTCTTGAGACTGCCAGCCCGCGCGGCTTCATCCGCCTGAAATACGTCCAGATCTTCAAATGCCAGCTCGACCCGCAAACCCATCGGCTCAAACAATTGCTCGTTTAGTATGTCCTCTGTCCCCTGTCCGGAGGGTCGGACGGTATCCTGCCAGAATGACTTGCGATGCTCCTCGGCACTGGCACGGTTGCTCTCAGATCTGAGCATCCCCTCTGGGATACCAAAAGCGTATTCGATATTCCTGGCGGCCTGGCTGTAATTTTCACTCATCGCCATGTCGGATATTTTGGGGGTGATAACTTCCGGCTTCATGGTTCCCCGCATCCGCATCGCCAATACCCGCCAGGCGTTGGATATGCCCGACATATTGCGCTTAAAAAAGTTCTCCACCCGCTTGCGCTCTGGCTCGTCTATTGTGCCGTCAATGGCAACGATGGTAAGGGGCATAGCGCCAGATTCAAAGAACTTGCTGGAGAAGCGGCTCATATAATGCAATAATCCGCTATCTCCCAACGCTACGCCAGCCGCGGACACACCCGGCCCGATGTCATCCTCAGGGTTGAAAAAGTCCTTGATATAAACAATGTCCTCTTCC
>Ga0209417_1001718_pt1 | contig 38714 bp, 30 predicted proteins | sample RifGroF2_FD_184002 | JGI IMG/M metagenome (GOLD analysis project Ga0209417, IMG submission 184002) | Groundwater microbial communities from Rifle, Colorado, USA - Groundwater F2 (SPAdes) (version 2) | ecosystem: Environmental > Aquatic > Deep subsurface > Groundwater | place: Rifle, Colorado... | reverse complement strand
AAATCAATCCTTCATGATATTTTTCCAGCAATTCCATGTCAACGCGGGGACGGTAATAAAATCCTTCCGAAAAACCGAGTGAAGAAAGTTTTACGAGATTTTTATATCCCGCCATATTTTTTGCTAGAAGAATAAGATGGTTATACGGTTTCTTCTTCTTACCGGTTGATTCATCAATCTGCTTTCTCTCAAACCGCGAACTATCAACAACCACATACGCTTCCATCCCGATGATCGGTTTGATTCCCTCTTTTTTCGCTTTGCGGTAAAATTCCGGAATTCCGTACAACACTCCGTGATCGGTTAATGCGACTGCGTGCATACCGTTATTCTTAGCGGCTTTTAATAGACTATCGACCGTACAGGCTCCGTCCTGCAAGCTGTAGTGCGTGTGATTATGTAAATGGATGAATTCAGACATTTTTTTTGTTGAAAGTATAAATGGGGATTCTTTGGGGAATAAATTATAAAAAAGATTACTTAAAAAACAGTTGTAATTTTTTTTATTTTTTTTAATGGAAGGAACTTTTAATCAATTGGCGATAAATTAAACTTGGATATTCAACTAAGAAGGAATAATGAACACCGAACAAGGAATGACGAAATGAGAAGGAGATAACTTCATCATTTATTATTCCTTGTTCAATATTCGATATTTAAAATTCTTTATTAAAACCTAAACGTTAACCCTATTTTCCATGTATCAAATGTTAGAGGAGAAGCGCTTTTGAAGGGCCAATTCATTTTTTCTTTTCTTAATTCGTACAGCGCAAACGAAACAGCATTCTTCAGCAGAAAATCAATAATTGGCGCCGCGTAGGGTGACGAACGAAGAATTGATTTAACAAACCGGTCTGTCAAGCCGTAACCGCAAAATTCAAGTAACATGCTTCCGGCTTGTTTCCAAAAGAGGTAACGGGGAAAAATTACCGATCTTTCATATCCGCCATTTATGGAAAGCATTGGAACGAGACTGATTTCTATTCCCGCTTGAGTTGCCGTTCCAAATCGAAACGCTTTGTTATAAAGATTTAGGCTTGCTGAATCTTCTTTCGACACAGCTACTGAATTATTTTCAAAAGTTATATTTGACCAAACAAATGAATTTGCACTGTACGGCGTTATAAACATTTTGCCGATCTTGTAACTATATCCATAAGCTAATCCGAAACCGAATCTCCATAATTCAGGTGTGAGTACAATTTTGCTCCTGGCTTTCCCTAAATTTTGTGATACCCCGCTAACGAAAAACAGCTTCTTATTCAATTTGTAAATGTGAGCGTTATATTTTCTTCTATGAGAATATCCGATCCCGATTTCAACGGATGGACTGTTTTGAAGCGGACTTTTCAAAGATTTCCAGGTAAACGCAGGAGCGCCGTAATAGGCTTCGATCATCGGGTCTTTAGCAAACTCAAAATAATTTGGGAAACCGAAATCATCATAATCCTTCGAATCAAATTGTTTATCTGTTCCGGTTGAGTCTTCGTCCTGAGCAACTAACGGATTAAAAAAAACAATCGCAAGGATAACCAATAAAGTAATTTTCTTTAACATAATTTCTCCTAATTAGATTTTTGCGTTAATGTGATATTCGCCGCCTTTGTTTCTATGTTTATTTTCCCATTTCCTCTACCCACCATAGCTGAAACCATTTGGGAGCTGCTCGTCTTTTTAATTTCAATTGAGAGATTCGATGAGATAAGCCCATGTTCGACTGACAAATTTACTTCACCGGAATATCCATCGGGCATTTCTACATTCACGTTTCCATAATCATTTTCAATATCTATTTCCTCTGGAACAGTGATGAGTTTTATATCAACCTGGCTTGACTGATCTTTTATAAAGATGTTTTTTGAAGAGACTTCGCGAAAAAATAGTTTCGAATATGGAGACTGTATTTTCAAATTGCCTGTAATTTTTTCCCCGTTAATTTCAGCGGACGATCCGCTGATCTTCACATCTCCTTTAATGTTCCGCAATTCCATTGGCGAATAAGGGCTCTCAATATTCAAATTGCCTACAATATTTTCAAGAAGAAGTTTACCGCTTTGTCCCTTTATAAAAATTTCTTTTCCGCTTTTTCCCGTAACCGATTTTATAGAAATAGTCGCGTAAGCTGCATCAACCTTTACACCGCCAACATTTTTTATGTCGATAGTTCCCCCTTCATTGTGAACATCAACAAAACCATTAACGTTATTAATTTGCATTGTAGAATATGAAGATTTGATTGTAAAATCGCCGCCGATATCACTTATAGCCTGCTTCCCGGAAATTGAATTTATTGAAGTGTTTTTCGCAATTCCCTTTAAAACGATATCTGAATAATCTCCGTCAATATCGAGTGAACCGGAAAATCCGTTTATATCAATATTTGAGTTAATTCCATTTATTGAAAGATTACCGCCGCAATCCGTAATTTTTATTTTTCCGTAATTGTTCTTGATTTTATTTAGAAGATTGCAATTTTTGACTTCGATTGTGTTGCCTGTCCCTAGTAATTCAACCGCTCCTTTCATCTCTTGAAGGGAAATCGAACTGTATTGGAATCCTGATTTAAAGGAATTATTCCTCGGCACAAATATTTCCCCTTCAAGGTTAGAGCTTTCATAAAAGAACATCCTGAATTTTATTCCAAGAAAATGAGACCATGTACTCTCATTTCCAATTTTCTTTGATGAAATGGTTAAAGCCGACTCATCTTCGGACGCAACAATATCAAACGATTTGATGACATTTTCTGCATATTCATCTTTTGAAGAAGAAAAAGAAAATTTTACTTTCACATAAACTTCATCCTTATCCCATGATTTGATAGTAATGTGTGAACCGCCCAAATCAGCAATTTCAATTCTCTGATTTGGTTTGGTTGAAAAACGTTTTTCAACAACTTTTGTTCTTGCAAAAGAGGAAAAGGTCAAAGCAAAGATCAACACAAAATAAAATGATAAAGTTTTCATATATCAATTTCTCCTTTATCGATAATTTCCTGCAGCACTTTCAGTTTTGCAGCATAAAGTTGTCGCAGATGCATCTGTTTTAACGGACTTAAATCGGTTGTTCCCGTTTCACTTTTTATTATTGAAATATTTTCATCAAGATATTTTAACTGTCCTTCTTTCAGATTCACAAATGCTTTTACATTCTCGGACTTCTGCGAAGCAAGTTCAAATGATGGAACAACTTTTTGAAATTCACGGATTGCAGACTGGTAAGCGTTATCTAATTTCACTTCCTCCGGTTTCATGTTGTACAGAATATTTTTTGCGGTTGAATAAACTCCAATAACCGCAAATATTAAGATGAAGGAAGCCGCAATGCCATAATAGAAGCTGCGCATATCGCTGATGTGAAAGAAGATTTTTTTTCGCGGATTGATATTTCCGTTAATGTCCGTCCAGATTTTTTTTTGTTGTTTCTCTGTAGGACTATCATCATCAGAATAAAATTTAGATTTATCTACCATCATCTTTTCTCCGTTTCATTCCATTTATTTCGTAACCAAACTTTTGTTCGTGTTAAAATTGTACGCGAAGCGCTTTCATTTATGTTCAACATTTCGCTAATCTCTGCATGTGAATATCCTTCAATCTCATACAGAATAAAGACCATCCGTTTAGTTTCGGTTAACTGCATAAGCCAATCTTTCATCACTAATTCCCATTGAAAATTGCCGTCATCCATCTCCGCTTGGATTTCCACTTCATCTAAAGAAATATTCTTATTTGTATTCGCTTTTCTGAAATCCATCTTCATTTCATTAATAGCAATTTTAAAAAGCCATGTTTTGAAGAGCGAAATGCCGTCAAACCGGTTAATGTTTTCGTACGCTTTTATAAACGCTCGCTGCACCCAGTCTTCAACTTTTGAATTATCAATCGAAAACTGCTTCATGAACATGAAGAGTGGCGTTACATTATTATTGTAAAGCTCCTTAAAAGCATTATGGTCTCCGCTTTTTATTCGCTTAACCAGGTTTATTTCTTCAAGCATAAAGATTTATTTTGTTTGATTATTAGATGCTGTGGAATACTAAAACGCTACAAGTAAAAATAAAGTTAATTTATTGATTTGAGTCTAGCTGGTTGGGTGGATTTCTTTTGAATAGAGTCAGTATAAAATTTGAGTGCTGTCTAAAAATTCCAATTTGTCATATTGACCTGCCAGAGGCTGGGAAATATTTCTTTTTTGAAATGAAAACGGACTCTTCCCCGCCTCTGGCGGATCAGAGTGACATTTCACTTATATTTCAAAGGTCTCTACTAAATAGACTTCTATTTAAGTAAAATTGAAAATTGAACACGCACGAAAGATAAAATTCGACTTCAATGATTATATTAACCTCACGAAAAAAATATTTTTTTACAAAAAAAGGTAAGAAGATTGACATTATTACAACGATCAAGTTGGGCAATTGCTGCTCCTTAGGCGCAGAGGAAAGTCCGAACTCCACAGAGCAAAGTGCCGGATAACGTCCGGGCATTAATTTATTGATGACGGCGAGTACCACAGAAAAAATACCGCCCCGATGTAAATCGGAGTAAGGGTGAAATGGCAGAGTAAGAGCCTACCGCTCTAAAAGTAATTTTAGAGGTTCCTGAATAGGAAGTGACTCCCGACTTGTCGGAATGTCATCAAGGCAAACCCCACTTGGAGAAAGGTCAAATAGGAAAGTTTCCCGCCCCGGCGGGACAAGGCTGCTCGCTTTGTTTAGCTTTCGGGTAGACCGATCGAGGGTTGAAGTAATTCAACTCCCAGACAAATAATTGCCGTGACGCTTTTGGCGTCATTACAAAATTCGGCTTATAGACTTGATCGTTTATTTTGTCTCTTCTTTTATTAACATGATTGAAAAACGTTGGAAAGTGAAAGAGATTGCTGATCTGTTCGAGATCGACTACTTAGCAGACTCTCTTAATATTTCCGAAATTCTGGCTAAACTGCTCGTCCTCCGTGATATTAAAACTTTTTCTGAGGCTAAAAATTTTTTCAGAGCATCTCTAGATGATCTTCACGACCCTTTCTTGATGGATGGAATGGAAGCGGCTACGCATCGTGTGATTGAAGCTGTTACCAATCAGGAAAAAATTCTTGTTTACGGAGATTATGATGTAGATGGAACAAGCTCAACAGCAATGCTGTTTATGTTTCTGCAAAAGTTAAATGCGAATGTTGATTACTTCATCCCCAATCGTGTAAAAGAAGGTTACGGAATTTCCGTGCAGGGAATCGATTACGCTAAAGAACTTGGCGTAAAACTTTTAATCTCTGTCGACTGTGGTATTACGGCAATCGATGAAGTTGAGTACGCAAAAACTTTTGGGATCGACACTATTATTTGCGACCATCATCAACCAAAAGAAACTTTACCGGACTGTTTCGCTTTACTCGATCCGATTAAACCCGGCTGCAATTATCCCTTTAAATTTTTATCGGGAGCCGGAGTTACTTTTAAACTTATTCAAGGAATTTGTGAACGCATCGGCAAACGTGAAGAACCGATGCAATATTTGGATCTTGTGGCGCTTGCCGGAGCTGCCGACATTGTGCCATTAACCGATGAAAACAGAATTCTTGTTAAAGAAGGATTAGCGCAAATAAACAGTACACCCCGTCCGGGAATTAAAGCTTTACTTGACAGCGCAAAAATAATTCCGGGGAATCTCAACTCCGGACAAATAGTTTTTGCTCTTGCGCCGAGAATTAATGCGGTTGGCAGATTGAGCGAAGCCAAAACCGCAGTTGAATTGATGATAACCGAAGACGATATTGAGGCGACACGATTAGCTTTAGTTTTAGAAAAAGAAAATTATGAAAGAAGAAAAATTGACGTTGACACGTTAGCCGAAGCGGTTGAAAAAGTTGTAGATAGTGTAGATATTGTTGAAGATTTGGCTATAGTTCTTCACGAAGAAAATTGGCATCCGGGAGTTATTGGGATTGTCGCTTCGCGCTTGGTAGAAAAATATTATAAACCAACCGTTATGCTTACTACCATTGACGGCATTGCAAAAGGATCGGCACGCAGTATTGCCAGCTTCAACATCTACGAAGCGTTGAAAGAATGTGAGGATGTGTTGATCCATTTCGGCGGACACGAAGCCGCAGCCGGTTTGGCTGTTGAAGTAGATAAAATCGATGAGTTCAGAGAACGGTTCCAAAAGATCGTTAAAGAAAAAATTGATAGAAACGACTTAATTCCCGAAATAACAATTGATTCAAAAATTAAATTATCCGAAATTACAGCTAAATTTATAAGAATTGTTGAACAGTTCTCTCCTTTTGGTCCGCGGAATATGCGCCCGGTGCTTTGGGCAGAAGAAGTCCGCTCAATATCTTCACGAGTAATTAGCGGAAAGCATCTGGTGTTAACGATCAAACAAGATGATTGTGATAAGGTTTTTGATTGTATCGCTTTTAACATGGCTGAGTTTGCCCCGTTAATAAACGGCGGTAGTGTTAAGTTTGATATGGTTTTTTCGATCGACCAAATGGTTAAAGACGGAAAAGTGTTTCCGCAATTCAGAATTAAAGACATAAAAATAAAAGAAAATAAATAGGAGAATTCCTTATGTCCGGTCACTCAAAATGGGCAACAATAAAAAGAAAAAAAGGGGCGGCTGATGCCAAACGCGGTAAAATATTTACCAAACTGATCAAAGAGATTACAATCGCTGCTCGCCAGGGAGGCGGTGACGCGAACGGCAATCCGAGATTACGCCTTGCTATTGATAATGCAAAAGCTGCTAACATGCCGGCAGACAACATCGAACGCGCAATAAAAAAAGCAACGGGTGAACTTGAAGGTGTTTCTTACGTTGAGTTAATGTATGAAGGTTACGGACCCGGCGGCATCGCAATTCTTGTTGAAGTTGCAACCGATAATAAAAACCGCACCGTTGCGGAAGTACGACATATCTTCAGCAAAATCGGCGGAAGCATGGGCGAATCCGGTTCCGTTGCATGGATGTTTGAAAGAAAAGGAATTATCTCAGTTAAGCGCAATAATAAAAGCGAAGATGACGTAATGGAAATTGTTCTTGATGCAGGCGCCGATGATATGCAAACCGAAGAAGAAATTTTTGAAGTTACAACTTCACTTGAATCGTTTGAGACGGTGAGAAAAACATTGCTTGATAAATCTCTCGAAATTGAAAACGCTTCGCTTGAGTGGATCGCAAAAAATACCCTTGCAGTTGCAGGAGAAGATGCGGAGAAAGTTGTAAAACTTATCGAAACGCTTGAAGATAACGACGATGTGCAGAATGTTTTCTCAAATGCAGATATTCAAGAATAATAGTAATTTATTTTAATGATTATCCTTGGAGTTGATCCTGGAACTATAAAAACAGGTTATGGCGTAGTTCATTATGAAAAAAATGAACTGCGGTTACTTCACTTCGGAATAATCAATCTTACAAAAGAAAATACGCTGCCTGATAAATTAAAAATTATTTATGCGGAGTTAAACCACTTAATTGAAATTTATAAACCAACGGATTTTTCGATTGAAACATCTTTCTACGGAAAGAATGTACAATCAGCAATGAAGATCGGATACGCACGCGGTGTTTCGCTTCTTGCCGCAGTTCATCATAAACTTTTTATCGGTGAATATTCTCCGCGTGAAATCAAAAAATCTATCGTAGGAACCGGCGCCGCATCTAAAGAACAAGTAAATTTTATGGTAAAAACGCTTCTGAATGTACGCGAAGAAATTCCGTTTGATGCAAGCGATGCGCTTGGAGCGGCAATTTGCCATGCGTTTAGAAAAGATAAACAGGCTCCCTCTTCAAAAAGTTGGAAAGCTTTTGCAGAAGCTTTTCCGGAAAGAATAATTGAATAATCATGATTGGCTTTTTAAAAGGAAAAATAATTTCGCTTAAACCGACAAAGATTATTCTTGATGTGAACGGCGTCGGCTATTTGGTATTCATCTCCATCACCACGTTTGAAAAAATTTCTTCGCTCGCCGAAGTTTCACTCTTTATCCACACACATGTAAAAGAAGATAGTCTTTCACTCTTCGGATTTTTTTCAGAATCTGAAAAAGAAATGTTCGAACTGCTTATTTCAATTTCGGGCATCGGTCCTAAATCAGCACAAACTATCCTTTCTGGAATTTCAGTTGATGAGTTGAAGGAAGCAATTGAATTTGCCAACATCGGAAGATTAATAGCAATTCCCGGAATCGGAAGAAAAACCGCCGAAAGATTATTGATCGAACTTCGCGGAAAAGTTGAAGGAATTTCTTCTTTGGGTACATCTGCAGAGCCAAAATCAAATATTAAAAGTGAAGCAACGGCGGCGCTTACAACTCTTGGTTACAACGTTAAACTTGCAGAAAAAGTTGTACGAGATATCGGCACAGAAAATCCGGAGATAGGTTTGGAAGATATGATCCGTAAATCTCTTTCGGTGTTAAACAAATAATTAGGGAAAGAATTTATAAATGTCTTTTCGGTGTGCAATTATTTCAACAATTAAAACTTCATCGACGAGTTGTAGCCCCAATCTATAATTTCCGAATCTCACTTTAAAGAAATGTCTATACCCCTTCATTTGTTCAACTTTTCCTATCGACACTAAAGTTGTTGCTTCGGGAAGAATTTCAAAAACAAATTTTTCGACTTCTACACGTGGATTTTTGGGAAGCTGCGCTAATTCTTTTAGGAATCTTTTCCTGTATTCAACTTTCATTTTTATTGTTTAAAGAATTATAAAAAGATTTAGCTTCTTTTACCGACAAAGTTTCTTCATCGCTATTTTCGGAAATAAGTTTTGCCAATCCATAGTTCTCCAAAACTTCTTCAATTTGCGTAAAAGTTTCTATGTCAATTTGAACAGCTACTTTCTTGTTCTCTTCATCAACAATATATTTTTTCTTTACATCGAACATAATCACTCCGATTTTCAACACCAACTTAACTTATTGCCGATTACAATTCAACTTATTTCCGTTTCAATTTTTGCAACGTTTGTAATTTCACCTTCAAGCTTATCGCCTTTATTTAAGCCGCTTACGCCTGATGGAGTTCCGGTATAAATTAAATCGCCTTCTTCCAGAGTCATCCGTGAAGAAATGTACGAAACAAGTTCGTCCGGTTTGAACATCATTTTATTTAATGTTTCTTTCTGTCGGATTTCTCCATTTACTTTAAGTGAAATTGTTTCTTCAAAATTCAGATCATAATCTTCTTTTAAAATAAAATCGGAAATAACCGCGGAAGTATCAAAACATTTTGAGATCGTCCACGGATTCCCTTTGTCCTTCGCCTGGTTCTGTAAATCGCGCAAAGTCATATCCAAACCGATGCCGTAACCAATAATTGCATCTTTAGCCTCTTCAATTGAAGCATTGGAAAATTTCCTGCCGATGAGAAGAACGAGTTCAATTTCGTGATGAAGATTAGTGGAGAACGAAGGATAGATAACTTTCTCGCCGGAATAAATCATTGCGGAAGTTGGTTTTAAGAACAGCACTGGTTTTTCTTCCGCTTGATGTCCAAGTTCTTTTATATGGTCCATATAATTTCTGCCGACACAAACAATCTTGCCAATTTCAAACGACTGCTTCTTATCGTGTGTAAATACTTTTTTCATTTTATTTCTCTCCATTAATTTGTTAATGCTGAATTTAAGCCGATCACGAAATTTCTTTCACCACGGTAATTTATTTTCCATGAAAATTCTACTGCGATAGGAAATAGCTGATGCCCGATGCTGAAACCGTTTTCATAAAATGGAGTTTTAAAAGCTTTGTATGGGAACAACAAATTTTTTCTTCCATCCGGACTTACATCGCTTAACGCCGCGTTAAAGAAATAATTCACTTGCAAGTTTAGTGATTTTAAAAATGAAAAACCTATCATTCTAAATATTTCATCTCTAAAATTGTGAACAAGATGAAAAGTAATAACACGGTCGCCGATCACTTCATTTAAACCCAAAGTGCGGAATGAATACCCTTTCCCAAGCGAGGTAATATTGCCGGGTAGAGCATATAAATTTTGAAACGGAAGCGAACCGGTAGTATAAGATCCGTTTAAACGAAATTGCAAACCGGCAGTATTAAAAGTAGAAAATCCGCCACTCACTGCTGTTTCATACAAAGTAAAATTAAAATCATTTTTCATAATATTTTTTTGTGCGATCGAGACGCTTCCATCGAAAATTAAGTTCCCGTCGCTTCCTCCGGCTCTTCTGCGAAACTTTCCATCTTCAATGTAATCTCTGAAATCGATGGTGAACCCGGTTTTGATTACGTTTGTTACACCATCGGAGATTGGTGCATTATCCCGGAACGTTTTCTTTCGTGCAAAAATCGAAAACTCACTATTCTTTGTCGCTGACTGATCTATTTGATTTTGGAATCCCAATCGCAACTTAAGTACCGGAGAAACTTCCCCGCTCATCATCAAAGAAAATCCGGTCGAATAATAAAAATCGTTAAACTCATATTTGCCTAAAAGTGAACTTAGCGTTGAAAATATATCGCCGTATGACGAAGAATTTTCGAAAAGGACTGAGGTCTTTTTAAATGCTTTCAGTGATAACGAATAGGTGCGGTAATCACCTAAATAGTATTGAGAAGAAAACTCGGATTTAAATCTTTTATCTGCAAATCCGTAGCTGGTTGTGAGTGATGTATTAAAACGGTCGTCCAACAGATCATAAAAGAAAAATCCGAAGTCAACCGCATTTCCTTCAACACGATTAAAGTGATAAAGTCCCAACGGACCGGTGGTGGAAAAATGTTTTGAGTAAGTGACACGATCCGACAACCAAGAAAACTCATCCCAAAAAGAAAATGGAATTGCCGAAACAGAATCGATCCTTTTATAAGCGATCAGTTCTTCTTCAGTGTTTGGAATATGCTGAACCGAATCCCAATAAGTTGAGTCTTTTTTATCTGCATCGGTTAAGACGGTAATAATCGCTTTATCAAAAAAATCATCAGAAATATTTTTGTTAATTTCATAATCGTTGAGCAAGGTATTTAGTTCAAATCCGAACTTTGTGAGCCCCAGAACATCCGCTTCAACTAAAAGATGATAATCAACAGGCATATATATATTATTATATTGATCGAACTGCTGATCGATAACTATTTTCTTAAAAATACCGCTGAAGTTAGCAGCTTTATTCAAACTCAAATTCACTTTTACCAGATCGAAATTTTTCCCGGTAATGTATATGTCGCCAACAAATCCGGGATCGAGTGAATCTGCCGGAGTCATAAATATTTTATAGATCGTATGGTAGTCTTGTGCGAGGGTATCTTTTAAAGTAAAAGAATAATAGTCGGCTGAATTATCGTCCAGCGGTCCGGTCATTTTTCGCCCGAAGAAATTTAGGTCATCCGCATAAAAATTTTGGATCAATCTGCCGCCGGTTAAAATATTTATGGAAGAAGGGAAATTCGCGCTTTGTTTCCGGGCTACAATTACTTCTTTCAATTTGTGAGGAGATTTATAATAACCGACACTTTCGTTTTCAAGGATGCCGGTAATTTTTAATTCTGCTGAATCTTTTGAGCCAATACCGACAGAAACCGTATTTCCGCGAGCATTAATATCATCTTCGGTTTTTATACTCCCCTTTGTGTATGATGAATATTGGTAACTTTTTAATTTTTCGGACCGTTCTAATTTTCTTTTTATTGCATGGCGAATAATAGCGTACGCCGGATTTTCTTCCGCTAAAATCAGCACTTCGGTTAACTGAAGTGAAGACGGGAGTAATTTTATTTTGACTGTTTCTTTGCTGTTCGGAAGCACTTCCGTTGTATCGGAATGATAACCAATGAAACTTGTTATAAGTGTTTGCGAGGCAGAAGAAGTTTTGACCTCGAAAAAACCCTCTTTGTTTGTAATGCTTCCCGATGATGTATTCGCCAAGCGAACATTAGCAAAGATCAGTGCCTCTCCGGTAACGGCATCAACTACCTTTCCGTGAAGAGAGACTTTGGATTGAGTGAATTCCGTCTCTGAAAAAAGTAACAAGAGAAAAAGTGATGTTCCAATTGCAAATTTCATTTAACCAGCCTTTACTTTGCTGTAAAAAGATTTTTTTAATTATTTTACAAAATAAATCTACTGCAAAAATTACGAAAGATAAACTTGATGAGTGAAAAAATATTAAAAGCGATAGTTTTTGATCTTGGAAATGTGTTGCTGCCCTTTGACTATTCAATTGTGGTGAGAAGATTGAACGCAATAGAAGAGAATCTTGGTGAAACTTTTCTAACTTTTTATAAAGCGAATTATGAACTTCACCGTTCTTTTGAGCGGGGAGATTTACCGGAAGAAAAATTTATTTCAACTATGCTCGATGCTATGCTTAACAAAATCGATGCGAAAATTTTCTGTAAATTTTATTCTGAAATATTTACCTTGAACGAAAATGTCGCTTCCCTTCTTCCGCAATTAAAACAGAATTGCAAACTGGTTTTACTTTCCAACACTAATGCCATTCATAAAAAATATGGTTGGGAACAATACGAGTTTATTAAATATTTTGATAAACTCATTCTTTCACACGAAGTAAACGCAGTTAAACCCGAAGAAAAAATCTATAAGGCTGTTGCAGAATTTACCGGATTACAACCCGAAGAACACCTGTTCATCGATGACATTCTTGAATATGTTAACGGCGCTAAAAAATTAGGATGGGATGGAATAGAGTTTACCGGGTATGAGAATTTGATCATAGAACTTCAGAAGAGGAATATTCAATTTTAGTGAAAGAAAAAATTGCCCGTCCTCACCTCAGACAAGCCAGAACCAAAAGAAATAATGAACATCGAACAAGGAATGAAGAATATTGAAGAGAAAAAACTTCATCATTCGTTGTTCCATATTCAATGTTCGATATTCAACTTTAAAAATATTGTTCTACCAATTATTACAATCGGACAAATCTAATAGTGGTAATAACTGTTTAATATTAATCCACTCTTAAAATTACTACTCTTCTGTTTTTAGTTCTTCCCTCTTCAGTTCTGTTATCTGCAACAGGATAATCGGGGCCCATTCCTCGAACAGTGAAACGATTCTTGTTTATTCCTTTTGAGACGAAATAACTAACAACTGCGTTTGCTCGTTTCAACGAAAGTTTTTTATTATTTGCTGCAGAACCGGTATTATCGGTGTGCCCTTCAACTAACCATTTAGAAGTTTTTTCTTCAAACATGGTTTGAGCAATTTTATCCAGATCGGCATACGCGCCGGAAAGTAAAACTGAACTGCCGACTCCAAATGAAGCGCCGGCGCTTAGTACTACCTCTTTTATAACCGGAACTTCTTTTATAATTTCCGCTTTTTTAATAGGACAGCCGAATTCATCGACTTGTTCTTTTTTCGGAGTGTTTGGACATTTATCAAGATAATCGGGAACGGCGTCTCCATCGTTATCTAGCGGACAGCCATATTTATCAACTTGAACACCAATTGGAGTGTTTGCGCATTTATCAAGATAATCGGGAATACCGTCATTATCAGCATCCAACGGACAACCGAATTCATCAACTAAAACGTTTTTGGGTGTGTTGGGGCAAATATCAATATAATCAGATATGCCGTCGTTATCGGTATCAAGCGGGCAGCCTTTTTTATCAACTTTAACTTTTTCCGGCGTCTCCGGGCACTTATCTAAATAATCCGCTACTCCATCTTTATCGGAATCAATCGCACAGCCAAACTGATCAACTTTTATTCTACTTGGTGTATTCGGGCATAAATCTTTTGAATCTACAACTCCGTCTTCATCGGAATCTTGCTCACCAAAGAAAGAAAATGAAAATCCCATTGCGCCTACTAGCATTGCGTCCTTACTTGTTCCATAAAGTTTGTCATCTAAATAATCATTCGGGCTTAGCTGAATTCCTCCGCTGAAATTCATGGTAAGATTGTCGGTCAATAAAATTCGCATTCCAAACTCTGCGTTGTAATCAAGTTCGTTTCTTTTATAAACATTTGCAGCGCTGTTCGGAAGCGCTTTGCCGTCATCTCCTTTTGGACTAAACCAAGTGTATGTTGCCCCGGCAAAAACATAAGGGAAAACCGCTTCGCCTAATGAAAGTGTATAAACCACTCCACCGCCGGCTAATTTTATGTCTGTCCGATATTCATATGGTATTGCAGTTTTATCTTTTCCTTTTAAATAACCTGCGCCGCCGTAAACCCGGAATCCAAAAGAACTTTTTGAGTAGGTTGGAAGAAAATATTCGATCATTCCTCTTCCTAAAAAGTCGAGAGAAAAATCTTTATAATCTGTTAATCCGTACGTAGCTCCACCTTCCATTGTAAACACAAGCGTGCCGGTAAACGGATGATAAACTTTCTTTTGCAGTGATTGAGCAAAAAAGAATTGATTCAATCCTAAAAGAAAAACTAACAGAAAAAATATTTTACGTAACATATGTTCTCCACAAAATTCAGTTTAAAAACCTCTTTTAAGAACTTTTTCAAGATCAGCTTGAATCATCACTTTAACCAAATCTTCAAACTTCGTCTTCGCTTTCCAACCTAATACCTTTTCAACCTTAGACGGATCGCCAATGAGCAGATCAACTTCTGTTGGACGGTAATAATTTGGATCAACGTTAACGACTGTTTGTCCTACTTTTAAATCTTTGCTTAACTGATATTGGTAATTCTCTTTATCCGCTCCAGAAAGTTTTGAAGCTTTTGAAAGATCAATTTTGCTGATAATTCCTTTTTCGTTTTCTGCTTCACCTTGCCAGTCAATCTCGATACCAAGTTCGTTGAAAGTATGTTCAACAAATTCTTTTATCGTGTGGGTTTCACCTGTAGCGAGGACAAAATCTTCAGCTTTATCATGATTTAAAATTCTCCACATTCCTTCGCAATATTCAGGAGCAAAACCCCAATCGCGTTTTGAGTGAATATTTCCAAGCGAAAGTGATGGTTGAAGCCCGGCAACAATACGTGAAGTCGCGCGCGTAATTTTTCTTGTTACAAAAGTTTCTCCACGGCGTGGTGATTCGTGATTAAACAAAATTCCGTTGCATGCAAAAAGATTATATGCTTCGCGGTAATTTACAATTATCCAGTAACCATAAAGTTTCGCAACTCCGTATGGAGAACGGGGATAAAAAGGAGTCTTTTCCGATTGCGGAACTTCCTGAACTTTTCCGTACAACTCGCTTGTTGAGGCTTGATAAAATCTAACTTCACGCAAACCAACTTCACGTATTGCATCTAAAAATCTTAACGTGCCAAGCGCGTCAACTTGTCCGGTATAATCCGGAATTTCAAATGAAACTTTAACGTGACTCTGCGCCGCTAAATTATAAATTTCATCCGGTTCAATTTGTTCTAAGAGGCGGTTGAGATTACTTGTATCAACTAAATCTCCGTAATGAAGAAATAATTGTTTGTTCATTATCTCGCGGTTGTTATAAAGATGGTCAATTCTTCCCGTGTTAAACGAGCTGCTTCTGCGAATTATTCCGTGAACTTCGTAACCTTTTTCAAGAAGAATTTCAGTTAAATAACTTCCGTCTTGTCCGGTGATGCCTGTAATGAGCGCTTTTTTTGCCATTTCTAATTCCTTCCGCCAAAGGCGGACTTTAATTTTTAATTTCTAATTGATTTACAAACCATTCATACGTTTTTTTTATTCCTTCTTCGAGAGAAGTTTTATGATTCCAACCGAGATTGTGCAAGCGGGAAACATCCATTAATTTTCTTGGAGTGCCATCTGGCTTGGTAGAATCATAAATAATTTCTCCTGTAAAACCAACGATCTTTTTAATAAGTTCTGCCAAATCTGCAATTGTTAAATCTTCTCCGGTGCCGATGTTTATATGCGTTAATCCTTGTTCGTATAAATCTTTCGCTTCAATCTTTTCCATCAGATAAAAGATTGCGTCGGCTAAGTCATCAACAAACATAAACTCACGCAACGGTTTTCCGGTTCCCCAGAGTTCAACGGCAGATTTTCCTTCTTCTTTTGCTTCGTGAAATTTCCTCATCAACGCCGGAAGAACATGCGAAGTTTCCAGATTGAAATTGTCATAATATCCAAAAAGGTTTGTCGGCATTACAGAAAAGAAATTTGCGCCATATTGACGGTAATAACTTTCGCATAATTTTATTCCGGTAATTTTTGCTATGGCATATGGCTCATTCGTCGGTTCCAATAAACCGGTTAAAAGATATTCTTCTTTTAACGGCTGAGGAGCTAGCTTAGGATATATGCACGAGCTTCCGAGGAAGATTAATTTCTCAACATTATTTTTATATGCGGCATGAATTATATTCGCTTCGATCATCAAATTTTCATAAATGAATTGAGCGCGGTAAGTATTGTTTGCAACTATTCCGCCAACTTTAGCAGCAGCGACGATAACAAGTTCCGGTTTCTCTTTTTCGAATAACTCTTCAACCTCTGTTTGCCGGATCAAGTCAATTTCGGGATAATTCCGTGTAACGATGTTTTGATAACCCGCGGCAATTAATCTCCGGTGAATTGCAGAACCGACCATTCCGTTGTGTCCGGCTAAATATATTTTTTTTTCGCTCAGTTGAGACAATAGAAACTCCAAGAAATGTTTTTCATATAAATTTTATCTAACACACATGGAAAATAAGAAAAAAGAAGGATAAGACAATTGGGTAGTTCTCAGTAATCAGTCCGCCGCGGCGGATCAGTTTTCAGTAGAGCCTTGCTGCGGAAAGGCTTTACATCTTGGATCTCACTTTAAAACTATCATTTTCTTCGTCTGAACAAAATTGCCGGCGCGAAGTTGATAAAAATAAACTCCGCTTGCCAACCGCCTATTGCCGACTGCCGACTGAAATTCTACCCGGTGCGTTCCTGCCGACTGGTTTTCATTCACCAAGGTGGCAACTTCATTTCCAAGTACATCATAAACTTTTAATGTTACATAACTGCCGACTGCTAACTGCCAACTGATGACTGTACTCGGATTAAACGGATTTGGATAGTTTTGTGAAAGTAAAAACTCTGTTGGAAAAATATTTCTTGTGTCTTCTTTAACAGAAACTACGCCACCTTCTTTGTAAACTACCAATCCACTGTTTGTCCCAATCCATTTATTTCCATCCCTGTCTATAGAAATTGATTGAACAGAAATATCCTGTAACTCAGGGTAAGTAGTCCAATTTACTCCTTCAAATTTGACTAGACCGTTATTAGTCCCAATCCATTTATTTCCGGCACCGTCTACTATGGTTTTATTAACTATACTGTTCGGGAACCCAGAGTTGGAAGAATTATAAACCGTCCAGTTTGAATCGTCATATTTGACAAGATCACCAGTATCAGTTCCGAACCATTTATTGCTTGAACCATCTACTGAAATAGAAGCAACATTACCAGATTGAGTTCCCCAATCTAAATAATTAAATTGTTTCCAACTAGTATCGTCAAATCGAACCAGGTAGTAAAATGATCGATCACGACTACAAGCAATCCATTTATTGTTTGAGGCATCAATCGCTATTGCGTACACATTGTCAGCTGGTAATCCTGAATTTGAAGTATTATAAACCGTCCAGTTTGTTCCGTCAAATTGAACAAGGCCGTATCGAGTTCCAATCCATTTATTGTTTAATACATCAATCGCCAATGAGGATACACCGCCAGTGGGCAAACCTGAATTTAAAGAATGATAAACTGTCCAGTTTGTTCCGTCAAATTGAACTAGACCATTAGGAGTTCCGATCCACTTATTACATATTTTATCAATTAACAATGAGGTAACGGAGTTATCAGCCAGTCCTGAATTTAAAGTATTATAAACCGTCCAATTTGTTCCGTCAAGTTTTACGAGCCCCCTATCCGTGCCGATCCACTTATTTGATGAATCATCGATTGCTACTGCGGAGATATTGTAGGAAGTTAAGCCGGAATTAGCAACATTCACTGCCGTCCAGTTATTATCATCAAATTTTGTAAGAATACCTGAATAAGTACAAATCCACTTATTCCCAGACAAGTCTACTTCAATTGAATTGATGTAATTCTCCGGTATATCGGAATTAGAAGTATAGTAAACTGTCCAATTTGTTCCGTCGAATTTTGCTAAGCCCTTTTGAGTCCCGATCCATATATTCCAGGAGCTATCAAATTCTATGCAATTTATCCAGTCATTCGGCAAACCTGAATTCGAAGAATTATAGACTTTCCAGTTAAATCCATCAAATTTAGCGAGTCCTTTTGTTGTCCCAATCCATTTATTCCCAGCACTGTCTATTAAAACCGAACTAACTAGATCAAAAGGTAAACCAGAATTCGATTGATTATAAACTTTCCAAGTTACTCCATCGAATTCGTATAGTCCACCACTACGAGAGCCAATCCATTTATTCCCTGCTCCATCTATCTTTATTGATACAACATGATCAAAATACAATCCTGAGTTATCCCGATTATAAACGACCCAGTTAACACCATCGAATTTGGCAAGTCCATCTGTCGTACCAATCCACAAAGTTCCGAATTTGTCTATTTCTATCGAAGTAATGGGTTCATCAGGTAGACTGGAATTCGATCTATCATAGACCGTCCAGTTTGTACCATCATATTTAAAAAGACCTCCTGAATACGTACCCATCCATTTATTTCCGAAACCGTCTATAAAAATCGTGGATACGAGGTGGTGATAAACTCCAGAAGAATCAAGGTAAGAAAACTTTTTTTCCTTTGTAATTTGATTAAACGCGACCACACCAGTGGATGTTCCAAACCAAACAATATTTCCATCAACTGCTGTACAATATACTTTTGGCACAGGATAATACCATATCCACTCTGGATTTTGTGCATGAAGAGATATTGAGATGAAAAGAAATAAAAGTACTAGATACAAACGTCCCATTTTAAAGTCCCATTTTTTTAGGTACGGAAATATAAACAAAATCATTGTTTGGCTAAAACTAAAATTATTTTCTTCCAAAAAAGAGCCATAAACCACGTTTTTACCCCCTAAAATTGAGTAGTAGTAATTGCTCACCCGTTAGTTGAATATGCACGCCATATTGCTAATACTGTCCGCCAAGTTGCTGAAGCTTTCCGTCGTATTGCTGGTTCTTTCCGCCGTATTGCAGGTTCTTTCCGCCATATTGCTGATCCTTTCCGCCGTATTGCAGGTTCTTGCCGCCGTATTGCTGAGTCTTTCCGCCGTATAGTTGACTCTTTCCGCCGCCGGAAAGTGCCTGCAATCACAAAACAAGTTTCTGCTAAAGACCGCTGTTTAATTGCTATTTCGGCTAATTTAGCAACTTGGAAGGATAAGGAAGCAAATTTCTTCTGTTAGTATGCTGCTAAAGTTAATTTGTTATTAGAAATTTGTGGTAAGTTATTAGCAGTATAGAGTAAAGACGTTGCGCAACATTTCTACCAATAATCTCACTACTTATAGCAACCTTCGAGGTCAGAATAATAATTTAGTCCTAGACTTCGAAGGTTTTCCTCATTAACTCACTTCATCAAAATGAATTTCTTGGTCTCAACAAAACTACCTCCGCCGAAGGAGGATCGCAGTTGATAGAAATACACTCCGCTTGCAATTTGCTGACTGCTCCGCCCAAGGCGGACCGACTGAAACTCTACCCGGTGCGTTCCTGCCGACTGGTTCTCATTTACTAACGTTGCTACTTCATTCCCAAGCACATCATAAACTTTTAGCGTTACGTGAGCACCAACTGCCAACTGCCAACTGATGATTGTACTTGGATTAAACGGATTTGGATAATTCTGCATCAAACCAAAGTCGAGCGGAGTCGAGACTTCATTCTTAATATCGGAAATAATAAATATCGTCGGGTCGGGAATGCCGTCTCCATTTAAATCGGGAGAAATTGTAGCAAGATTTTTTAAACTATCTGGTCCGGCATCACCGTTGGTGTCATCATTGTTTGGGGTGGAATCTCCGGCTCCGTAATCCAAGCCACCGGCAATTAATCCGACAATTTTTAGAGCAACATTATTCGGAATTACTCCCGCGCCTAATCCGTAAATATCATTCCATGAAATTGCCAGCTCTGCGCCGCGACCATTGTTGCCGCGTTTACCGTCCATCTGCTTAGAAATGTCTTCGGCTGTTTTACCAATAATTTTGAACAGCGAAGGTGTGGTGTGGTAATAATCAGCAATAAAAAAATCAATTGAATCTTCCGAAGTAAACCGGAAATTCTTTTGGTAATCTCCAACGTAACCGGACTTTGAATTGAAGTTTGTAATTCCTCCGGCGATGCCCGCGTTAATGTACAGCATCATCGTGTTGTATTTATCGTTTAAGATATAATCAACGCCGAGGTAGAGCGAATCGGAATCCCACGTTGCATAAATCCCGATCAATTCATTATCGAGTGAATCACCGTTCCAAAAACTATCGGTATCGGAATCGGCAACAACAAGCCATTTGTCCAACCAATCGGAAGCGCTAACTTCCACATTGCCGTCAATTGTCGGTTTGCCGTAAGTAGCAATGCTATCGTCAACATTTTCTTTTACGTGAATTGAAAAGGAGGTTGAATCAAAGGCTCCTTTGCCATCGGTAACTTTTAAATGAACGGAATATAATCCGGTATCAGTTACAGAAGGAGTTCCGGTAAGTAATCCGTTTTGTTGATTAACGTTTAACCACGAAGGAGATTCTACAAAGAAAAAGTAAAGCGAATCATTATCTTGATCAGAAGCAAAAGCTTGATATTCAAATCTCGTGGTCGCTTTCAAGGTTGTGTCTTTAACAGCTTCAAGTTTTGGGGAAACATTGTAAACAACAGACAGTTTGAAAGTATCAACTGCGGACAATCCTTTTGGATCGGTAACGGAAATAATAACTGTAGATTTTCCGGTATCCGCAAACGCAGGAGTTCCGAAAAGTTTTCCGCTGTTATCAAGCTGCAGCCAGGTTGGTTTTCCTTTTGCAGAAAAGGTGAGCGATTTATCATTTAGATCTGAATAACCAATCTGATGTACAAACTTAGAATTCGTATAAGCAACTTGATCGGGAATGTTTTCAATCACCGGAGAATAATTGATTGACACTGTTGTATCGGGAATATAAATTGCGTATCCGCGCGGCGGCGCCCAAAGTTCAACTCTACCATCTGCGGCAGAGACCTTATCTTGCGCATCTCCAGCGTAATCACGGAAGGTTTTATTCGGTGTATCTGAATTAACCCAAACGCCTTTCCACTCTGTCGGATTATCATTTATCAATAAATAAACTTGCGGCTTTCCGCTTCCTCCATCACGGCGAGCAACGTACAAGTCACTTGAAGAATTTGCATTTTCAAAAGTGAACCATGGATTAAGCGCGCTTCCTTTTGTTGTTGAACCAGCAAGAAAATTCTGACGAATCCAAATGAGCGTATCAATTTTTCCGCTGTAACCATAATCAAAATAATCTTTGAAGAAAACTGTCGGTCTTCCTTCGGCAAAAAGAATGTAGGCGTAACCTAATTGTTTATCGGTTATAACCGGCTCATGTCCGCTGTCTATGCTTCCGTCAAACCCGATACGGTCGAAATCATGATTTTCAAGAAAAGTATTTACATCAAATCCCGAAACGCCGGAATTTACAAGTCCTGCGCCATACAAAGTATTTACATCAAACGAACCCGTGGTATTATTGCACAAATCTTTTAACGTGTAACGAAGCGGGAAATCGAACATGGAAACTTTTGCGCCGTTTACATTCTGCACTTGATTTAACCAACTGCCAATGTCGCTATTGTCGCTCCACAGTTCGGCAACGGCGTAATCATAATTGCCAACTCCTTTTAACCATGTTGCCATAAAACCGGGATCAATTGATTTAACTGCATCAAGCCGGAAGCCATCGAACTTCATCGTCTCGCGGAGATATTTTCCCCAGGCAATAAGACTATCGCGTACACTTTTTTTATTGTGATCGAGCCAATCGCCGAAACGAAAGATCGGATCAACTTTTGTAAATAAAGGATCAACCCAGCAGTTTTCCGAGTTGGGATAAAATGATGATGCATCTTTTTTGAATCTTCCGGAACCGGCGGGATAATTGAAAAGTAGATAAGCGGAATCGGAAACAATTTTATTTCCGTTGTTATAAGGGATACATTCATAAGGGATTTTTTCTTCTCCTCCCATCATATGCCGGAGTACAGCATCGGCGTAAACTTTTATACCCGCATCGTGAAAAGATTTTATTGAATGTTCCAATTCACTTCTACTGCCGAAGCGGGTTTTGCGCGAACCTTTTTGATAAAACTCGCCAAAATCATAATGGTCATACGGATCATAACCCATTGAAGCGCCGCCGCCGGCACCTTTTGCGGGAGAAGGAAACCAGATTGCGCCAAATCCAGCAGAAGCCAAGTGGTATGATTCACTCGCGAGTGAATCATACCACCTACCGCCATCCGGTGAATTCCAATAGAATCCTTGCAGCATTACATCTGATTTTGAGTTGACGCTTTGGGTATAACCAAAACACTGTAAAAGTAAAACAAAAAGTATTATCAATTTCTTCATTCCGGTTCCTTACTTCTCTTTTCTCGCACAAAGAATATTTTTGTTATGTTTGTAAAAGTTTAATTCAAAATTAAGAGATTTATTTCTTTGAACAAGAAAAGATTTTGTAAGTGTCCGTAAAACATGGCATGGCAAAACCAGCCTAAATAGTAGGTAGAAAACAGAAGACAGTATGCAATCGAAACATTCAATCATTCAACCATTCATTCATGCATCTAAGATTTTTTGCCCCCCAAATATTCTGCACATGTTGAGATTAATTTGATCCCTAATTATAAAATGACTCCTCATCAAGCGTTAGAAAAATATTTCGGCTACAAAAAATTTAGACCCGGGCAGGAAGAAATTATTAAAGAAATTCTTGCCGGTAACCATGTGCTCGCGGTTTTACCAACCGGTGCGGGGAAATCTATTTGCTATCAAATTCCAGCACTCATTTCGGAAAACTTTTCGCTCGTTGTTTCTCCTCTCATCGCTTTGATGAAAGATCAAGTTGACGGGTTGAATAAAACTGAATTGATCTCAGCCTTTATTAACAGCTCACTTGAGTATTATGAAATTGAAAGAATTTTAAAAGAAGTTTCTTACGGAAAGATAAAACTCCTTTACGTCGCGCCTGAAAGATTTGAGAATCTTTATTTCTCGGAGAAGATAAAACAGCTTAATCCCAATTTTGTTTTTGTAGATGAAGCACATTGCATTTCGGAATGGGGACACAACTTCCGCCCAAGTTACCGGAAGATAAAAGAGTTCCTCACCTTTTCGGGAGTAAAAAAGATTGCAGCTTTTACGGCAACAGCAACTCCGGAAGTTCGTGATGACATTCTCGCTCAACTTGGATTAAAAGAACCAAAAGTCTTTGTGCGCGGATTTGAACGTGAGAATCTCTCGATCAAAGTAATTCACACAAAAAAGAAAGATGAAAAAGTTGTTGAGTTAGTTTCGCTTTACAAAACTCCGGCTATCATTTATACTTCCTCCAGAAAAAAAGCGGAAGACGTTTCGCAAGTTTTGTCAATGTACAAAATTAAAAATTCGTTTTACCACGCGGGCTTAACTTCAGCGCAACGGAAACGTATACAAGAAGAATTTCTCGAAAGCAAAACTCCCGTTATCATCGCCACAAACGCGTTTGGAATGGGGATCGATAAAAAGGATATTCGTCTCGTTGTTCACTACAATATGCCGGGTACAATCGAAAATTATTATCAGGAAATTGGTAGAGCAGGCAGAGACGGCAAACCTTCAACCGCAGTTTTATTATTTGAGCCGAACGATTCTTCCATTCACCAATATTTTATTCAATCTTCGTATCCCGATAAAGAACTATTGCAGAAATTGTACGATGGTCTTTGCACGTATGGCAAAGTAAAAATCGGTGAAACGAAGGAGCCTGAAATCCCGATCAATTTTGAATATCTCTCTTCGTTTGTGAAGAAGGATTTTTCAAAAGGATTGATGATGGCTGCGATTAAAATTCTTGAAGAAGCAGGGCACTTAAAATTCATTTCCGATTTCGAACGGCAAAACTCTCTGCAAATCATTATCGATCTGGAACATCTAAAGAATTACACAAAGCATTTAAAGAGTCCGCTTAAAAAAGAATTAATAATCTTTCTTCTGCGGAAATTCGGTTCATCTCTGTTTACTTCAAAGATTAGTTTTTCTTTACAAGATTTTGCCAACGATCTTAATTCATCAACTGATGAAGTGGACAAAGCGCTCCTCTCTTTGCAGCACAGTGGAATTCTTGATTACACCAAACCGCTTGGAAGAGAAGCTCTTTTCTTAAAAGGTCCGCGCGTGGAAAGTTCGCGGCTCAACATTAATTACATGAAGTTGAATCAAGCTTATTTCCACGCTCAGAAAAAACTTGAGCAGATGATCGATTTTGTTTATTGCAAGGAGTGCCGCTTCAAATTTATTTTGCGTTACTTCGGTGAAGAAGTTTCAACATATAAGTGTAACAAATGCGATTCGTGCGTAACAAAAGATTCACTTCCGGAATCCACCATCGATTATTTACGCGAAATAATTTTAAGAACCGCACATGAAATGGATCTCGGCATAACCGAAACGCAGCTTGTTTCAATTCTTTCCGGTTCCTCTAAAGCAACAAATTTAAAAACTGTTTCCACCTTTGGAGTTTGTTCAACCTTTTCAAAACAAGATATCATTACCGTTATTCGTTATTTGGTCGATACTGAAGATTTGCAGAAGGATACAAAGCAGTTCAAGAAAATTTTTCTAACAAATAAGGGGAAACAATTTCTGCTGCAAAAAGGAATTGTTGCTTCAACAGAACAACCGCAGAATTACGAAAAGAATTTAGAGTTATTTCATTTGTTAAAAGAAGCTCGTGACAAGGCGGCGCTCAAGTTCGGACAGCCAAAATATATCGTCTGCGGCGATGAGGTTCTCCGCGAACTTGCCGAAAAGAAACCGGTTACTCACTTTGAGATGCTTCAAATAAATGGTTTTAATCAGCGGATGTTTACCAAACTTGGGAATATTTTTTTAGAAATCATTGAAGGTTTTGCCGAAAACGATTCGACACTTTTCAGTGAAATAAAAACCGGACAGAAATCGCTTCCTTCGTCCATAACGGAAACTTACCATTTAATTCAAAAAGGATTTACCTTAAAAGAAATTGCCGGCACAAGAAAACTCGCCGAGCCGGTAATTTCTATGCAGGTGGAAACGATCCTGGAATATTTCCCCGAAACCGATATTTCTTCTTTGCTTACCGAAGAACTGTATCAACAAATCTCGCAGCAGGCGCTAAAAGGATTTTCAAATCTAAAAGAATTAAAAAAGCGGCTTCCCGAGTTTATCAGTTACGCCGCTATAAGAATTGTAATTGCGAAGATGAAGACTACTTCTTAGTCCTGTCTTTTTTCTGTTGCGCTTCTAAATTCTCCATCACTTTACCAAAAAACTCAGCCCATTTTTTCTGATCGCTGTTATAAACATTTATCGTGGAAAGATATTCTTCTTCTGTAACGGAATATTTTTTGTAAAGTTTTTCTCTGATCTTTTTGGAAGAAGTTACATCGTTTCCGAGTGAGTCCTGTGCGATTAAATAATCAGTATAGAACTTTATAAACGTATCTTGCTCAATCGTTTTTACATTCGTAGCATAAAAAACGATCGCGGCAAACCCGATGGTTACCGCTGCTAAAATAATAAACCAGAATTGCTTCTTCCTCTGCATCCTTTACATCTTCCGGCTTGCTTCAAAAAGAATTTTCTTTTCACGTTCGGTTAAATTTTTATAGCCGGACTGGCTGATCTTATCCAATATTTTATCTATATCTTCTTGGGTAACATCGCTTTTCGCTTCGTTCACATCAGAGTAAGTTGCGTCTTCAATATCAGGTTCGGTTTTCTTAAAAGGATTTTTAAATACCGGTTTTTGAAAAACATCTCTTGGCGGAGAATATCCTCTACGCGAACCGCCGAACAATTGTTTGAAACTTACCATCGAATCTTTATCAAAAAGGATAAACAAAAATCCAACTAACGCGCCACCCAAATGCGCAAGGTGAGCGACTCCGCTGCCAACGCTATCCACAGCAAGAAATTCAAACACAATCATAAATGCAATAAAATATTTCGCTTTAACGGGAATAAAGAAATAGAGAAAGATCAATCTATCCGGAAAGAACATTGCGAAGGCGATCATCACTCCGTAAATAGCTCCCGAAGCGCCAATCGTTGGAGCTAACCCACCGGTTAAAACAGGAGAAAGGAAGAGATGCAAAAGTCCTGCACCGATTCCGCACGCTAAATAATAAATTAAGAATTTCTTTGAACCGTATGTGTTTTCAATTTCAGCTCCGAACATCCAAAGTGCGAACATATTAAACAAGATGTGTGAAAATCCGCCGTGTAAAAACTGGTAAGTAATTAACTGCCAGATCTGGAAACCATAACCCAACGGCATTAACGCAAACCAATGAATAATGACCTGCTCTGCAGGCACACCGTTGAACACAATATTCTGCATCATCGCCATCAACAAAAAAATTGCGCCGTTGATGATGAGCAGATTTTTAATTACCGGAGGGAATAAGCTGAAGCTGCCGAATCCGCCTTGTCTGTTATAATTTCTATCGTATAAACCCATTAATCTCTCTTCATAGTTTTTAGTTGTTAGTCCGCCGCGGCGGATCAGTTTTCAGTATCTCTTAATTTCTTCTTAATCTTAATCTTAATCGTAATCATAATCATAATTTTAATATTGATTTGCCACGTCCTTTAGGACGTGGATTACAAAACAATTAAATATCGGCTTTAGCCAAAAAGAATAAGTGTTCGGCTAAAGCCAAAAGCTTTTGTTTTATTCTTCCACGAGCTAAAGCTCGTGGCTATTCAAATAACATCTGGAGTATATTACTTTAATCATTCAACGCTTCAACACCGGGAAGCACTTTCCCTTCGAGGAATTCCAACGAAGCGCCGCCGCCTGTAGAAACGTGCGAAACTTGTTTCTCAAGTCCGGCTTTTGCAATTGCCGCGGCAGAATCGCCACCGCCGATAACAGTTATTGCACCTTTTGCCGTTACTTCAGCTAACACTTCCGCAATGGCATTTGTTCCTTTGGCAAAATTGTCAAATTCAAAAACTCCCATCGGTCCGTTCCAAACGATGGTTTTTGAATTTCTAATTGCTTCGCTGAATAACTTAATAGATTCCGGTCCAATATCCAACCCCATTTTGTCAGACGGCATTTCATTAACTTTAACAACTTCTTGAGGAGAATCGTTCTTAAATTCCGCCGCAACCACAACATCTACCGGAAGAAGAAATTGTAATTTTTTTGTTTTTACTTTTTCAAGCAATTCTTTTGCAAGATCGACTTTTTCCGCTTCAAGCAAAGAGGTTCCGATTTCCCAACCTTGCGCTTTGTAAAAAGTATAAGCCATTCCGCCGCCGATAATGAGCGTATCAACTTTGTCTAAAAGATTGTTTATCACATCGATCTTGCCGGAAATTTTTGCTCCGCCGAGTATTGCGCAATAAGGACGCTCCGGATTTCCAACAGCTTTGCCCAAATAATTTAATTCTTTTTCCATTAAGTATCCGGCAACGGAAACCGCAAGAAATTTTGTAACTCCCTCTGTTGATGCGTGTGCGCGGTGTGCGCTTCCGAAAGCGTCGTTCACATAAATATCGCCAAGTTCCGCAAGTTGTTTTGCAAATGCGGGATCGTTCTTTTCTTCTTCTTCGTGGAAACGCAAATTTTCTAACAGAAGAACGTCGCCGCTTTTCATTTCATTTACTTGCGTTTTCACCGCTTCGCCGATGCAGTCTGAAGCGAGTTTAACTTCCTTGCCAATAAGTTCGGAAAGTTTTTTTGCAGCAGGAGCCAAACTGTATTTTGGATTTACTTTTCCTTTCGGTCTGCCAAGGTGACTCATTAAAATTGCTTTGCCACCTTCGGCGATAATTTTCTTTATTGTCGAGAGCGATTCTACAATGCGTTTGTCATCGGTTACGTTTAAATTTTCATCTAAAGGAACGTTAAAATCTACGCGAACGAGCACGCGTTTATCTTTTAATTCTATATGGTCAATGGTTCTTTTTTTCATTTCATCCTCAATTTTTTATTAATTGCACATGCAAGTTACGGAAAAGGGAGAAAAAATGAATGCTAATAGTTTTTCTTGCCATTTGCTTTCGGTTCCCCTAAGTTTGTGATAAACAATTGAACAGAAAGCGGGACTGATATGTTGTACCCCACTCATCGGTCTCGAATAAAAATCGTATTTGCACATTTATGAAAAAACTCTTTTACTTTATTTGCTACTCCCTTCTTTTTATTTCGGCAAGTTTTGCTCAAAACAGCCTATATCTTGTAGATACCCTTACCGGTACAGCTACAAATAATAAACTTTGGAAAACGCAAGGTATTGGCGATTTTAACGGTGACAGCTTAGCTGATTTTATCGTTTGTTATGACCAATACGTGGATCTCTACTTTGGGAATACCCAATTTAAGCCACAGCTTGCACACCGTTTTTCTCTACCACCAAAAGATAATTACTTTAAAGGTTTTGCTTATGGAATAGGCGATGTAAACGGAGACGGGTATACCGACTTAATGATTATTACAGGTGATACATCTTATTATCCAATTTATTCTTATGGTGAAATAATATTAGGAGGAAAGGAACTTGATACGATACCTAAATTTAAATATTACCCGCCCTATTATTGGAAAATGTTGATGAGTGATGCAATGTATCCTCTCGGAGATTTAAATGGAGATGGATACAATGATTTCGCAATAGCTGAAAATTACAATTGGAGTGATGGTCTTGGGAAAGTTTATTTGTTTAAAGGAGGGAGAACTATAGTTGAAACACCATGGGCAGAGTTTATAACTACATTAAAAAAAGGAACTCATTTTTTTGGTTCCTCGATATTGGGAATAGGGGATTATAATGATGATGGTTATGATGATTTTTTAGTTACAGATCCTACTTTGTCGGCAGATTCTGATAAAGTATATCTTTATTTAGGTGATAAAGATAGTTTAAATAAATTAGCTTATAAAACATTCGGACCATATACTTTTCTTTCTGATATAAAAGCTGCTACCAATATTATTTATGTTAATAAACCTGAATTTATTTTAGCTGCTAACGGTAAGATATATTTATACTTTGGGATGGATTCTGTGTACACCCTTTACCCAACCAAACTAAAATTCGGTTTAAGCATTGGAACTGGTGGAGATATTAATCAAGATGGATTCAATGATTTGCTAATTGGGAATGAGCAATATTTAAATCCCCAAAATGTAATGGTTGGTGGGGTAGTTGGTTTCTGGGGAGGTAAAAATATCGATACTTCTGGGAACTTTTTACTTGAGGGTTATCAAAAATGGTCTTCCTTCTCACATAATTTAGATATACCCGGCGATATAAACGGCGACGGTTATGCCGATGTTTTTGTTATTGCTGCCACTTATTACATTTCTGATAATATTGATAGTACTCTAGGAAGATTATATATCTACTCCTATACGAAAATAACCGGAATAAATAATAGAGGTACAAATCCGCCAACAGAATTCAGATTGAGTCAAAACTACCCCAACCCCTTCAACCCCTCAACCCAAATACAATACGCTCTTCCAAGTTCAAGCAGCGTAATTGTAACAATATATAATTCTCTTGGACAAACCGTAAAAGTATTTAACAAAGGAACAAAAGAAGCCGGAAACCATAACATTACTTTCAACGGTGAGGGACTTTCTTCAGGCATTTATCTTTACAGTGTTCATTCGGTTTCCATAGACGGTAAACAAAGCTTTACCGCCGCAAAGAAAATGTTGTTGCTCAAGTAGAGGTGAGAAATCAGAATTTAATAGGTAGTAAAAATCCGCCATGGCGGACCGTGCAGAATGGCAAGAATATTTCCTTAAAATTAAATAACGAACACCGAACAGGGAATAACGAATGATGAAGTTTTTGCCCTTCGATGTTCAACATTCCGTGTTCATTATTCATTATTATTTTGGTTCTGGTTTGCCAGATTATGAATTATGAAATAAGAATAAAAAAATTCCCTTTGGAGAGTTGCTCCAAAGGGAATCTTAAAAAAACGAAAAGTTAAAAACTAATCCGGGCTTATTCGTTAGTATCGCCGAGGTTCCGGTTGACAAGAATTCTACCGCAATACTCGCAATAGTGTATTTTATCTTTCTTTCTGATCTCAATCTGTTTTTGCGAAGGAATAATTTTATGGCAACCGGAACAAGCTGAACGGACAACCGTGGCAACCGCCAATCCTTTTTTAGCTTTACGTATACGCAGGTAAGCGGAGTAATCGCCTTTGCGAATTTGCGGTTCAATTTTGGCGCGTTCGGCTAAATATTTTGCTTCTTCTTTTTCGTTCGACTTAATGATCCGGTCTAAGTCTTCTTCTTTTTCTTTTAATTCTTTTTTCAACTCGTCTAATTGAGGAGTGATCTCCTCAATCTCAAAACTGAGTTTTTTGCTTAAGTCTGCCAGCGAATCATTTTCCGCATGATGCTTTTTGATAATGTCGTCGGAGTGATCGATCTCTTTTGTAAGCGCATCGTACTCTTTATTGTTCCGTACAGAATAGAGCTGGGCTTTAAATTTTTTCTGGTTATCGATCAGCCTATCAATTTCTTCTTCGTTCTTCCCTCTTTTAACGATAGAGGCTTCCTGTTCATCTTCTTTTTCTTTTACCGTTCGCTCTAAATTATTTATTTGCGAAACGAGCGCTTGTACATTCAGCGGAAGGTCTCCGCGTAATTCTTCCAGATGATCAAGTTGATTATCGATCTCCTGGAGCTGGTAGAGCAGTTTTAATTTATTTTGCAACGTAGTATCTCCTTTAATTAATAAAAAAATTTATTGGACTGGTAGTTTTTCCAAATAGAAAAACGTTAGACTTTTCGTTATTCGATCTTAAAAATTTTGCCAAACGAAGTTTAAGTTCGGGAAGAATATGAATTTCCGTTTCATAATGTCCGGCATCGATCAATAAGATATTTTTATTTGCATCATGGAAAGCATGGTATTTTATATCCGCTGTTACAAAAGCGTCGGCTTTTTTGGCGATCGCTTCTTTCAGAAGTTCGCTTCCGGAGCCTCCACAGACCGCAACGGTGGAAACGGTTTTTCCTTTTCCCGGCGCAAATCTTACAGCAGTTTTTAATTTATTTGAAACGTGAGCGAGAAATTCTTTTTCCTTCATCGGAGTTTTAAGCGTTCCGATAGCTCCGAAACCATATTTCTTATTTTCATTTTTTAAGGGATAAATATCAAAAGCCGGTTCTTCATAAGGATGAGTATTTTTTATGGCGGCTATCGCTTTGCCGAGATTCCAATCATCAACAACAACTTCTAAGCGGATTTCTTCAACCGTTTCAAATTTATTTTTCTCTCCCACAACGGGATTTGAAAATTCAGAACCCCGGAACGTTCCCTTTCCGTAACTTCTAAAACTGCATTTCTCATACTCACCGATCTTCCCGGCTCCCGCTTGGAACAAGGCTTCCGCCACTTTATCCGCAGCATCTTCCGGAACAAATATCACAACCTTTGATTGATTTTCTTTCTGGCTTACAAGAAAACGAATATTCGCAAGTTCCAGTTTTTTAGCCAGCGCAAAACTTACGCCGTCCGTTGTAAAATCAAGATTAGTGTGGAAAGAGAGAAGTGTCAGGTTGTTTTTTAAGAGCAGTTGGGTCAGTTGGGAAATCGGGTCTCGGTCTATGTCAATTTTTTTAAGCGGGGTAAAGAGAAGCGGGTGATGAGAAATAATGAGGTTACATTTCCTTTTAACCGCTTCGGAAATAACCTCATGGGTTACCTCTAGGCAGAGCATGACATTTTCTAAGTCGTTGCTCAATGCCCCAACCTGCAAACCGACATTATCTTTCGGCCATGCGATTTGCGGCGGAGCCCATCCTTCAATAAAGTTTAGTACCGAGTTAATATTCATATAAAAAAAAAGTGCACTTTTACGGAAAGTGCACTTATTAGTTGCAAAGCAAATAAATAGTTCTAATTTTTGACTTAAATATAGGTGTCTTCAAATAACTGATTTTCATTTTTTTCAATACCAATTTAAAAGATTTGATGAAAATTACCAACTATTTAGTTTAAAAAGTTTTCCTCCCTTTTTTTCAGCCCAATTTCCATCTTCTTGAATAAGTTCTATTAATTCATTAACAGCATTTTCTGAGAGAACGTTCCTTCTCACAATCTCCTTTCCACGGTAAAGCGTAATTTTTCCGGGACCGGAACCGACGTAACCGTAATCCGCATCCGCCATTTCACCGGGACCATTGACAATACAGCCCATTATGGCAATTTTTACACCTTTTAAATGTTCCGTTCGTTTTCTGATCTTATCCGTAGTTTCAAGCAGATCAAAAAGTGTTCTACCGCAGGAAGGGCAAGCGATATATTCTGTTTTGGAGATTCGCACACGCGAAGCCTGCAAAATTCCGAATAAGATTCTATTACATTCTTTTATTGAAATTTCTGTGGAAGGAACCGAAGTCCAAACTCCGTCGCCCAAACCATCGATCAGTAGAGCACCAAAATCGGTGGCGGCAAACAATCTAAACTCTTCCAGCGAAATATTTTTATAATCTCTTTTTACAATTACCGGATTTTTAATTTCATTCTTTATTAATTCAAAAAAGAGACGGCGCTGTTCTGCCATCCCGTGCAGGTTCTCTGTTTCAACAATAAGGATTAGAGAAGGATCATTCTTTATTTCGATTAATGATTCATCAGTCAAATCGTTCAGCTGGAGTGAAACAAAGTTGAAAATTCCGGCAGAATCTTTTTCTGTTTTATAATCAAAATAATTTTTGAAGTGGGGATAAGATGAGGTTTTCTCTTTGCTGATCAGCCAGGTTCCAAAATTGTAAATTGGACGCAAACTGTTGGGCGGAGAAAACGGAAGAGGATTATCGCCAAGATAAACAAAGTCCGAAGCCATATCCGTCATATTCCATTTATCGGTAACTGGATCATAAAAATATCCGATGGAATTAAGATCGTTTTCCTTTTCGATCTTCGCAGAACTTAAATCCGCAACTACTCTCGGCACATTGTTCCCTCCAATGCCGATCAATTCAAGAGATTCTCTTCTTCGGTACGAGAAAGGATTAACAGGAACTTCATCAATTTCTTTGATCGGTTTGTGATTTTCTCTTCCTTTGTAACGATTCGCCAAGGCAATCGCAACAGGCGCTTCATATTCCGGAGCCTCAGTTAAAGAAACACGAATCGTATCTCCGATTCCATCCTCGAGTAAGGCGCCAATTCCAACTGCTGATTTAATTCTTCCATCTTCCCCGTCTCCGGCTTCCGTTACTCCAAGATGAAGCGGATAATTCATTCCTTCCGATTCCATTTTATTTATCAATAAACGATAGGCTTCAACCATAATCTGGGTGTTGCTTGCTTTCATTGAAAGAACAATTTGATGATAATTATTCTCTTCGCAGATGCGCAAAAACTCCAAAGCAGATTCCACCATGCCAAGCGGAGTATCGCCGTAACGGCTTAAAATCCTGTCTGAAAGCGAACCGTGGTTTGTACCGATGCGCATTGCCGTACCGTATTCTTTGCAGATTTTTACAAGCGGAGTAAAACGATGGTGCAATCTTTCTATCTCTTCATCGTATTCTTTTTGGGTGTACTCGATTGTTTCAAATTTTTTCTTATCAACGTAATTGCCGGGATTAACGCGAACCTTCTCCACAATTCTCGCCGCAAGTTCCGCCGCGTTTGGTGTAAAGTGAATATCAGCGATCAGCGGGACATTGTATCCGCGCCACTTTAATTCTTTTTTAATTTCTAAAAGATTTTGCGCTTCATTCAAACTCGGCGCGGTAATGCGAACGTATTCACAACCCGAATTAACCATGCGGATCGTCTGTTCTACGGTACCGATGGTATCCATCGTGTCGGTTGTTGTCATCGATTGGATGCGGATCGGATTATTTCCACCGAGCGGAATATCACCGATAAAAACTTCTCTCGTTTTATACCGGGAATAATTTGTTAAACTGTTGCAATACTTCATTTAATTAGGAATTAGGAATTTAATTTTGTTAAAATTGCTTCGGCAAATTCTTCGCTTGAAGCAGCATCTCGTGCCGTGATAATATTTTTTCTTACAATAACTTTTTCATCTTTAAACTCTGCTCCGGCTTTAGTTAGTTCCATTTTATCGCCGGGATAGCATGTTGCATTTACGTTTTTTAGGATTCCCGCGTTCGCCAAAATTACCGGGGCAGAACAAATTGCCGCGGTGATCTTTTTCTTTTGATGGAACTTAAGGACAATTTTGTGAAGCATCCGGTTGTTCCAATATTCTTTAACACCGCTTCCGCCGATGAAGACAATCGCGCTGAAATTATTTTCATTCAAATTAAAAAATGAAACATCGTTTTTGAATTTCAGACCGTTTTTCCCCTCACAAAAAGTGGACGCATCAGATGCAACAAAAATCTTACATCCTCCTTTTTCAAGGATGCGTTTTGTTGTAAGAAATTCAACTTCGTTAAAATCTTTTTTGGGAAGAACGAAAAGAATACTTTTTGCTATCACGGTTTTAGTGTCTGTAATTGTCATAAAATTTGTAAGCAATATAACCTAAACGACTTAAGTTTAAAAACCATACGATTTTCATACCCATCCACAACCCGATTTTTTTTATATTTGCTTATGAGAATTTCAGAAACGCAAATAGAACAAATACGAACTTCCGCGGATATTGTTGACGTTATTTCCAACAGCGTGCAGCTTCGCAAGCGGGGAAATAATTTCATCGGACTCTGTCCCTTCCACAACGAAAAAACTCCTTCTTTCACCGTAAGTCAGGACAAACAGATTTTTCATTGTTTCGGCTGTCATGCCGGAGGCAATGTTTTTAAATTTTTAATGGAGTATAAAAAAATATCGTTTGTGGAGTCGGTGCAGGAAATTGCCGCAGACCTTGGAATAACAATCGAATATGAGAACCAGCGAAGTGAAGCGGAACAGAGCGAAACAGAAATTCTTTTTGACATCAACACTGCCGTGGCAAAGTTTTTTAGCGACAATCTTTTAAAAGAAGAAGAAGGAAACATTGCCCGTAAATATTTTGAAGAGCGGAAAATAAAACCGCAAACGTTACGCGCGTTCGGTCTTGGTTACTGCCCCGATCATTGGGATTCAACAGTAAATTTTTTAAACAAAAATAATATCGCTCTAGAAAAAGCGTTAGAACTCGGGGTTATCGGGAAATCCGAAAAAGGAAAATTGTACGATAAATTTGCCGGAAGAATGATCTTTCCGATTTTTTCTCCCAACGGAAGAGTGATCGGTTTTGGAGGAAGGATTTCTGATTCCCGCGAAGGTGCGGCAAAATATTTAAACTCACCGGAATCAAAAATTTACCACAAAGGAAGAACGCTTTACGGACTTTCTCACGGGAAAGATGATATCCGCCGCCAGGATTTGGCAATTGTGGTTGAAGGTTACATGGATTTAATTTCACTGCATCAACATGGAATTAAAAATGTTGTTGCGGTTTCCGGCACAGCGTTTACCGATGAGCAAGTTCAACTCCTTTCCCGTTACACCAAAAATACCGTTCTTCTTTTTGACGCAGATACAGCCGGAGTTAAAGCCTCTATGCGGAGTATTGAAATTCTTTTAAAGCAGAACATGAACATTAAAATCGCAACACTTCCAAAAGGAGAAGACCCGGATTCATTTGTACAAAAAAACGGAAGCGATACCTTCCTTGATATTATTGCACGCGCAGTAAATTTTTTAGAATATCGTACCTCAATATTTGAAGAGCAAGGATATTTTAACGACGCGGCAAAATCCGCGGAAGCTATCCGCGAACTTGTAAAACCCGTGGCTTTGTTAAATGATGAATTGAAGCGAAGTTTTCTTTTAAAATCGATTGCCGAAAAATTCGGGTTGCGTGAAAAACTCCTTGAAGCCGAACTTGAAAAAGCTATTGCCGGAACTAATAAATTTGCCGTACAGGAACAAAATCAGAAAGAAAAAATCCAGCAGAAAGAAATTGCGGAAGCGGTTGAAGCAAAAATGCTTCCTGCAGAATTTAGGAATGAGCAGGAAATAATAGTTCTGCTATTTGAAGGACATGAACAAATTACCAGGTACATTCTTGACCATGTTAATCCCGACGAGTTTCAGATTCCCTACCACAAAACACTTGCGCAGTTAGTTTATGATGCGTTGGTAAATGATGAACCCTTAGAGATAAGCAGATTACTCGAAAAAATTGACAATGAAAAACTGCAGGAATATCTACTTGAAATTACTTTCGAGAAATATCTCATCAGTGAGCTTTGGGATCAGCGGAAACCGGAAAACAAAGAAAAGCGATTCCTCAAGTACGGGAGTGATCTGATCAAGTCTTTCAAATTTTATCATCTTGAAAAAGAACTTGCCGAGAACCATGATTTATTGGTTAAAGCGGAAGATGAGGAAGATGCATTGGACTTGATGAAAAAAGGGATTCAGCTACAGGCGAAGAAAAAGGAAATTGAGAAGGGAAATTATTAGTTCTGCACAAGGGGAGTTTTATTCGGAGTAACAATCAATTGAAGAACAATGATTAACGATTTGCGATTTAAGAAGTTTCCATTTCTAAAATCAAGATTCAGAGTTCTTTGTTCGTTATTTTTTTATTGATAAGTTCTCCTCTTCCCTCCTCTTAAAAAAGAGGAGGGAGAAAAAGGATAACAAATTTATTTTGCTATTTTTAACAACAATTCAACGCAACGGTTTGAGTATCCCCATTCGTTATCATACCAGGAAACCACTTTAAAGAATCTCTTTTCGCCTTTAAGATTATTCTGCATGGTTGCAAGAGAATCATAAATTGAAGAACGTTGATCGTGAATAAAATCAGATGAAACAACTTCTTCATTGGTGTAACCGAGAATTCCTTTTAAATACGTTTCCGATGCTTTCTTCATCAACCCGTCAATTTCTTCAATTGAAGTATCGCGTTTTGCGGCAAAGGTTAAATCAACAACAGAAACATCTGCGGTAGGAACGCGGAAAGACATTCCGGTTAATTTTCCTTTTGTTTCAGGAAGCACTTCACCCACAGCTTTTGCAGCGCCTGTTGATGATGGAATAATGTTGATAGCTGCTGCACGTCCGCCTCTCCAATCTTTTTTGGAAGGACCATCAACGGTTTTTTGTGTTGCGGTGTAAGAGTGAATGGTAGTCATTAAACCGGTTTCAATTCCGATTCCTTCTTTCAACAAGACATAAACAACAGGAGCCAAACAGTTTGTTGTGCAAGATGCGTTTGAAATGATATGATGTTTCGCGTCATCGTATTCGGAATCGTTAACGCCGATAACTATCGTTTTAACATCACCTTTGCCCGGAGCGGAAATAATTACTTTTTTTGCGCCGGCGGCTAAATGTCCTTTTGCTTTTTCAGAATCGGTAAACAATCCGGTTGATTCGATAACAAAATCAACGCCTAATTCTTTCCAGGGTAATTGGCTTGGGTCTTTGGTAGCCAAAACGCAACGGACTTTATCACCGTTTACCACTAGAACATCATCAGCTTCAGCGGCAGCGCTGCTTTTTTCGGTAGTAATAGTTCCTTTAAACTGTCCGTGAACAGAATCGTATTTTAATTGATAAGCAAAATATTTTGCGTCGGTGGTAACATCAACAACCGCTACAACGTCAATTTCTTTGCCGAGCAAGCCTTTATCAACTAACGCACTAAATACTAATCTCCCGATTCTTCCGAATCCGTTAATTCCAACTTTAATTGCCATAATGATCTCCTTGGTTCAAATATTAAATAAGTTACGATGTAAATTTAGCTAAGATTGAAAATAATATCAATGAAAAGAGGAGATTATTTCTCAAGTTTGTATTGATTTTCGTTTTGCTTGAAAGTATATTCAAGATAGAAAATTCAAAATAATAGGAAACAACATGGCAAAAGATGATTTTCTTAAGTACGTCCCCATTTTTGCGGATCTTGATCAAACCACATTAGATAAAATTGCCGAACTTGGAAACTTTCGAAAATTTGAGAAAGATTCGATAATCCTTCTTGAGAACGAAACAGGTTCAGCGTTATTTGTTATTGTTACCGGAAAAGTAAAAGTTTCACGTACCAGTGATGACGGCAGAGAAGTAATTCTTACCATTCTTGCCGATTCCGATTTCTTTGGTGAGATGGCAATCCTCGATGGACAGAATCGTTCCGCTAACGTAACTGCTATTGAGGATACCGAATTGTTCCTCATCCAACGAAGTGATTTTCTGGATTTGCTCTACAATCATCCGGAAGTATCCATTTCATTACTACAAGAATTAACTAAACGTCTGCGCGGTGCAGATATGAAAATAAAGTCCCTTTCGTTAAAAGATGCTGAAGGCAAAGTGGCTACTGTTATTCTTCAATTAGCTGATGACATCGGAAAAATTAAACAAGGTGTAGTAGAAATTGACAAACTTCCATTTCAGCATGACTTAGCTAATATGGCAGGAACTTCACGAGAAACTATTTCCCGCACACTTCACACATTTGCGAAAAAGGGTCTTATTGAACTCGAAGGAACAAAACTTCGCATTATTAATTACGAAAAATTTAAAGAAATGTTTGATTAACAGAATAGAAAA
>Ga0209417_1001715_pt1 | contig 38721 bp, 23 predicted proteins | sample RifGroF2_FD_184002 | JGI IMG/M metagenome (GOLD analysis project Ga0209417, IMG submission 184002) | Groundwater microbial communities from Rifle, Colorado, USA - Groundwater F2 (SPAdes) (version 2) | ecosystem: Environmental > Aquatic > Deep subsurface > Groundwater | place: Rifle, Colorado... | reverse complement strand
GCGCCTAAGAATGTAAGCCTTTTCTGTCCGCTTCCGTCTGTGGATTTAATAAAAACTTCAGGCATTCCCTCTTCCAGAGAGCTAAATGCCAGGAATTTTCCGTCCGGAGATATCTTCGGAGATACTGCCGGAGCCGTATTGGCTGTGATGCGCACTGCCGCTCCGCCGTTCAGCGGAACTTTCCACAAGTCGTCTTCACTTACGAATACAACTTCGCCGTTTCTGACTGAAGGAAACCTATAATAACCGTGGTTCTTCATCTGAATCTCCTTTGCTTTATATAATATCAATCGAAAGTTTTGTTCTTATCGTTTTAATACTCTTTTCATCTATTATTTCGCCGGGCAGTATTATGATCTGTTCTTCGGGTATAGAATCCGTTACGGCAAGCCTTGATTTTATCGCATCAGCCCTTTCTGAAGTGAGAACTATTATTTCATTGTCGCTTGTTGTCTGAGAAGATCGGGCTATAACGAAAAGTTTGGTATTGTATTTAAGCGTATCAAGCTTTAGAGTTTTCTTTTCCTGCCTCGAGTGTTTAAGCTTAAGCGAATCAAGGTTCTGTGTCGTATCAAGCTTTGTGACCAGTTTTTCAAGCAGGTCTTTTCTTTCGGAAGTTTTCAATGAATCGTAAGGTTTTCCCGATTCAGTAATAATCAATTTTCTTAATTTTCTGTTCTGGATCGTAACTTTGTCATAGCTTCTGCTCGCTATGCCTGTAACGCTTAATTTAAGGTCAGGTTTCTCTCTTAATGCTTTTGAAAGATCATCAAGCTTTTTATTTTCAGTATCTTTCAGAATAGTTTCTCCGAAGTCAAATTCTATGAAGTCGAAGTCATCTGAATTCTGCAATCCAAGAGATTTTGCGAGAAATCTGATCGGTGAAGCGGCTATATTCATCAGAACCTTTTTTAATGCCTGCCAGATAAGGGATCCGGTATTTATTTTAGGATCTGAAAGGTCGCCCGATACTTCAATATCAAAATCTATAAGACCGTTCTTGTCTTTCAAAAGAGCTATAGCGAGCTTGACAGGAAGGTGGATCCTTTCATCGCTGTCAAATTCTTTCCCGAAAGAAACTTTGTCTATTAGTATCTTGTTCTCTGAAGTGAGTTTTGAATTCAGAATGTTATATTTTACGAACAGGGAGAGGCTGCCTGTATTTATATAATTTCCGATATACTTGGCAGAATACGGCGAATATTGTATCAGACTGATCTTGTCAAAATTTATGTTCATCTGAGAATTTTTCAGAGGGTCAATAACGAACATATCTCCTCTGATCGAAGCGGTTCCGGACTTATCAGCGATACCTTTAAAATTGATGTTCGTTCTTTCACCGCTCTTCAGGTCAATGTTGCTTATTGTACTGTTTATCTTCTCTATCGTAGTCGCGAAGGGCAGCGGCAGGCTGTTGTCAGCGAACTTGATAGAATTATTCTCGAGACTGACTTTTTTAATCATAATGTCAGGGTTATCAGCAGGAACAGAAGAAGTATCCTGAGGTGCGGAATCAACTGATGCCGAATCTTTTTGAGAGCTGTCTGCACCGAATGCGGCTGCGAGGTTTAACTCTTTGTTCTTAGAAATAACTATATCGGAATAAAGGTCTTTGAGCTTGATCAGCGCTATCCTTGACTTAAGAGGTTCATTTTCAAATTTCAAATCGTTCAAGGAGATCTCTTTCCATTTTAAAAGCTCGTTCCCGGTAGAATCTCTGAAAGAGAAATCTGTAAAAAAAATATCTCCGGAGGTTCTAAATTGTGATGTTTTAGCGGCTGAATCATAAAGCGTGTTCAGGTCGGCGGATAATTTTGCAGATCTCAATTTCAGCTTTATATTTTCAGGGAAGAACGAGTTGGCTGATCTAAGGTCGATCTTCTGGAGTACTGAATGAACTCCCGCAGACAGCGGATCATGCCTGAAAAATCCTGACAGGCTGTTAACTTCGCTTTCTCCGATTATAAAATCCAGTTTGAAAGATGAACTGTCTGAGCTGAAAAGTTTAATATTTTCAACTAAGCAGTTGAGCGAGCTGATATTCTCTCTGAACGGTACAGGATTGCTAAGGTCTTCGTAAAACACTCTGTTGTTCTCAAGAATTATTTTTCTGATCATTATGTCGGGATTAACAGAGGGTTCTTTTGTGTCAGCGGTTATAGAGGAGTCGGGCTCAGTTTTGGCTGGATTGTTATCTTTTTCAATAGCTTCCGTAATGTTATTATTTCCATTGTAGTTTTTTCTTATGCCTGCATACAGGCCTTTCAGACCAATCTCTGAAACATCTACCGCTAAAGGACCGGTCGTCAGTGAGGATATCGAGGTATTAAATCTGTCGAATGAGATTAGAAGCGAATCTGTTTTAAGATCGTTCAGCGCTATGTTTTTCAGCTCGATATCGCCTTTAAGCAGGAAATCAGGTCTTTTCTTATCGAAATTATCCTTGAGCGAAATATTAATTCCGGAATTTAAAAGGCCTCTTGAAAGTTTTAGATCGGTGGAACTCGATAAAATTGTGTTGAAAGCTGCAAGGTTCAGGTCTTTCAGATGAATGCTGAATTCCGCGTTCAACGGGCTTATAACAAAATCACCTTCAAGAGCGAACGAGCCTCCTCCATCGAAGTCGAAATTAAGTTTTGTTTTGGATTCCTCCGGGCCGCCTAAAACAATATTTTTTGTGTCAACCGAAATGTTAAGAAGGTCTAAGCTGAATCGGGGATTATAAGTATTGTCGCTAAAAAGAATACCGACATTGTGGAGCCTAAGATTATCTATGACGATCATCCAACCGCTTTTTTCTTCAGTTTCGGTTTTTTTTTCCTCATCCGGCTTTATCAGACTCTCGAAATTGAAAGTTCCGTCTTTCAATTTAACAATGCTGATCTCTGATGCCGTCAGGCTTATATCCTGAAGTACTAATGTTTTTTTTATTAGCGGGAACAATGCGGGATTTATGCTGAATTCCTCCCATTTTACGAACATACCGCCGTCAGGTTCGTGAAAGAAAAGATTTTTTATAGTTAACTTAAGAGTGAACGGATTTAATGATATCTTTTCGACAACCAGATCTCTCCCGAATTCTGTTTTTACATACTCTACCGCTTTCTTTTCGGCAATGTATGGAAAGAGTAACAATGCGAATGCAAGATAAAGCAGATAAGCTGTTCCGGTCCAGAATAAGGGGTTTTTTAGCGGTCTGTTCATAAAAACATTCTTCATGAAAACGATCCTTTAATTTAATGCTTATAAGATAAACATATTCAGAATATTCAATATAACTAATCACAAGCGATATTTCAATAGCAAACTGACTAAGAATAATTCAAAATCTGAATTTTTTAATTGATTCTTCGCTACTTAGTATTTATATTATATTCTGCTTTACCGAGGAGGAAAAGATGCATGAAAAACAATTAATGGAAACTGTACTAAACTATCTTAAAAGGAACGGCTCTTCAACAATATATGCCGCACTGATGAACTCGCTGGGGCCGAAAGAAGCAAAAGAATTTTCTAAACCGATCGAATACGCTTTGGAAAGGAAAGGTCTTATAGACCTGAGAGGCAGCGAAGACGGCAAAATGCTCGCCGATATAACTACTAAAGGCAAGATGTATCTTGAAGAATAAGCTAATATTTTATACCGAATAAAGCTTTAATAAACTGATCGTCGCTGATCAGACCGTAGTATCCATTTTTAACCGAGATCTCATTATACTCGTTAACGGAATCAGGTTCTTCGCCCGGTCTGTATATTATGAACGGCACCGGATCGTGCGTGTGAGTTCTTACGCTGCATGGAGTTGCATGGTCGGGAGTTATTGCAATAGCAACAGGCTCATCGAATTTAGCTGTTTCTTCCATAATATATTTAACAGCCCGTTTATCAAGATATTCAAGTGATTTCATCTTTAGATCGACATTGCCCTCATGTCCGGCTTCATCCGTGGCTTCAATGTGAAGGTAAACGAGATCGTGTGTTTTCAGAGCTTCCACGGCAGCCTTAGCTTTGCCTTCATAATTCGTTGTATATAGCCCGGTCGCTCCTTCAACATGGATTACATCCATTCCGGCGTAAACTCCTATTCCGTAAAGAAGGTCAACGGCTGATATAACCGCGCCTGTCTTTCCGTACGATTCCTGAAGCGTTTTCATTTCGGGCTTATAGCCGGCTGACCAGAACCAGATCGAATTCGCAGGATCTTTTCCTTCGGCAATTCTTTTCAGGTTCACAGGATGCTCAGAAAGAACTTTCTGCGACCTTAATATAAGATCAGTCAGAATTGCGCTTGTGCTTTCAGCTTCAGGTAAATAAGCGCGGGGCATGACATCAGCGAACGGAGTACCCGGAACATCATGCGGAGGCGTAAGCTGAATCTCTTTTCTACCGTTTTTCAAAACGAACAGATGTCTGTAGCTGACACCTTTGTGAAATTTCATTTTATCGTCGGCAAACTCGTTATTTAGTGCCTCTATCAGCTTATGTGCTTCTTCAGAAGGAATATGTCCGGCCGAATGATTCTTAATTTTTCCGTCCTTAATGCAGATAAGATTGCATCTCATGGCAAGGTCGTCTGAATTTAATATTACGCCCATGCTTGCCGCTTCAAGAACTCCGCGTCCCTGATAAAGCTTTCTGACATCATAACCGAGAACGGCCATATTGGCAACTTCGCTTCCCGGAGGAAGTTCATCGGGTACGGTTTTGAACAGTCCGCACCTGCCCATTTTCGCGAGCTTGTCAATGTTGGGAATATCAGCTGCCATCAGCGGAGTTTTCCCTCCAAGTTTATCGATCGGATAATCGCTCATTCCGTCGCCTAATATGATAATGTATTTCATATATTTTCCTGCCGTTCTATTTATAATTTTTCAGAAGATATTTCTTAAAGTGTTTGTACTCGAGTCCGATAGTATCATATTTCTCTTTCCTTTTCTCAATTCCTTCAAGACTTTTAGGCAGTTCGGGGTCAAAGCCGAGAAGCTTTATTATCTGTTCGGGAAATTTAGCAGGATGAGCTGTTTCAAGAGAGATATAAAGCTGTTCTTTATCATCTCCATGGGCTTTTATATATTCCATCAGTCCGGACCAGCCTACTGATCCGTGAGGTTCGAGAAGGAGTTCGTGTTTTTTCCAGGCATCTTTTATCATCGATTTGGTATTTTTATCATCGACACTTGCCGACCATATTTCTTTTTTCATCAGCTTCATATCGGGCTTCTTTTTAACTTCGCCTTTTTCGGTCATTACACCCCCATATAAAGCTACGAGTCTTGACATATTGCTGGGATGCCCTACATTCATAGCGCTTGAAATGCAGTTTTTTGAAGGAACGATAATATCGTATTTTCCAGTCTCGAGATATTTAGGGAATTCATCATTACTGTTCGTAGCTATGACGAATTTTTTTACGGGAAGTCCCATTTTCATGGCGATCACTCCGCCCATCATATCGCCGAAATTGCCTGAAGGAACAGAGAAAACGGCTTTTTCGCCGATTGAGTTTTTCAGTCTTGAATATGAGTAAAAATAATAGACGGTCTGAGGTATAAGTCTTCCGATATTTATTGAATTCGCGGAAGAAAGGTTTAAATGATCCAGATCTTTATCGGCAAAAGCCTGTTTTACAAGCGCCTGACAGTCGTCAAATTTTCCGTCCAGGGATAAAATCTGAATGTTTTTACCAAGGGTAGTCATCTGTTTTCTCTGTCTGCTCGTCACTTCTTTTTCCGGGAAAAGAACCACAGCTTTAACATTTTTCAATCCGTAATATGCGCTGGCTATTGCGCTTCCGGTATCGCCTGATGTTGCGGTAAGTATCAGAAGATTTCTTTTATCTCTTGTCAGGTAATAATTCATCAGCCTGCCCATCATCCTCGCTGCAAAATCCTTGAAGGAAGCAGTGGGACCCTGATCCAGCCTCATAACATATTTTCTGTCATAAGCGTTTTCAAGCGGGACATCGAAATCGTAAGCGTCTTTACATAGAGCTTTAAGATCTTTTGCGTGAATGTCGCCTTTTATAAATTTATGGATAACTTTATAGGCTATTTCCCAATAAGGCATTCCGGAAAACCTGTCAATTTCGTCAGGTGTGAATTGAGGTATCTGATCGGGCATGTACAGACCTTTGTCGGGTGCGATCCCTTTTAAAAGCGCTTCTTTGAAAGTAACCGGTTCAGCTTTAAGGTTAGTAGAGTAATAGGTTATTTGTTTGGACATTTTTTCCCCTTATGATTTAATGTTCAGGCTTTTGTAAATTATGAATTATAAAATGTTTTTGCCACATTATTTTTTTGAAATATTAATCTTGATATTTATGACAAATCTTTTTAATATCATTTGTCCGGGTAACAAAATCACATATAAATGCATAAATTCATTTGAAATAATAAAAAATCGGGAGAGGAAAAATGAAGTATCAACTTTTATCTGAAAGAGACATGAAAGCGATGGACGCGCTGAAGAAATTTCACGGCGGAGCTAAGAAAATAAACGACACGATAGCGTTTATGAAAAAGTTCGAGAACCGTAAAAAAGCACTTAAAGGAACAGGTTTTGAAGAAATGGTGGCAGATGCGGAAAAGCTGATCAAGAAGTTCCCTAAAGTTGCCGATTTCGAAAAAGCAAATAAGGTTAAGTACAGCAATAAACTTGGAATAGCGAGAAGCCAGGTTTCAGGGTTTCAGGGTGCGTATGTAACTTACAACTTCATGAAAAAGGTCGTAAAAACGGCGAAAACCCATCCCGTATTTGTGCCTGCCGAAATGATTGCAGTCGTTCCCATGACCGACCATTATGTGTATTCAGGCGATCTCCTTGCAACTCTCTGCATGACTGAAAATATCATGGGTGCGCAAAAATACTGCAGCACTAATCTTATCGGAATTCCTCAACCTGAAAAAAGATTCAAAGAACTTGAAAAAGTGACGGGCGAAAAATTTGAAAGGAACAAAATAGACAAAGAAAACTCAGCTTTAATTCTAAAGAATCAGGGAACATTCTTCGGAAACTTCGGCGGTATAGAAGTAGCTAACAGCAATTACCTTGTATATCTTGACGGAGTGACAAGGTATGCTAAAGAGACCGGCGGTGATTTCTATCTTAATCCGAGCTGGAGCACGATAATCGCGGCATGTTATTATGCCAAAGACATTCCTAATCTGACTTTCAAAGTTTCGATGCTGCTGTCAACTCAGACTACAATGCAGTTCAGAATGCTTTTAAACATCATTAATGAATATATCAGAAAAGACGGAACGACTCCGATATATGAGATCAACATCGGCAACGGAGCAGACCCGGACACTTTCATAACCTGCGCAAAAGAGCTTAAGAAAAGCGGCATTAAAGGTATCAGTCTCGCAGCACACATGAGGATCAATCCGGATCTCGGCATGGCAGGTTTTAACTGGACAGATAAGGCTTACAAAGTTCTTGAGAGCGGAACGGACATTACTTATAAATACGAAAGTGACGGCACTGCAAGAGAGCTTGACACAATGGCGGCATACTTCGTTTCCGATGACGAAAGAAAAAAACTGGCTGAAAAGATCGGTGATGTGATATACTATAAATCACTCAAGGCTACGACAGACGGTATGGACTTTATGAAGAAGGGGATCAAAACACAATTCGGCAAAGGCTCTTTATAGGCTGCTGATAAACTTCTGAACAGCCCCGACAGTTTGCATAGAGGTAATTACTTCAATATAAGAGGTTGATATGATAAAGAATTGGAAAGAACGGTTCTCAGAGAACGCAGTGAATTATGAAGGCTATCCGATAGGGAAGACGCTGAAGCTCTTAGCCGGCAATCCGGATATAATATCATTAGCCGGCGGTCTGCCTTCGCCAGATGTTTTTCAGAAAAGCGAAGTCAGAATAGCTACTGAAAAAAGTTTAGCGGGAAGCAGCATTGACAAAGTTATGCAGTATTCCTCCATTCCCGGCGAAAAATCTCTTTTTGACGCGGTTATTCAATATCTTAAGCGTGATAAGATAAAGGTTTCGGAAGAGAATGTTCTCATAACCACTTCAGGCCAGCACGGACTCGACCTCGCAGGCAGATTATTTTTAAATCCGGGCGATACGGTTATGCTCGACAGGCCGACCTTCGCGGGAGCTATCGTGGCGTTCGATCTGAACAGACCTAAATATATCGGGGTTGATATAGAACCTGACGGTTCAAATGTAAAAGGATTCCGCAAAAAGCTGGAAGCTATAAAGAAGAAAGGCGGTAAGATGCCTAAATTCATTTATGTCGTTCCTGATTTCCAGAATCCGACAGGCATTTCAATGAGCATGAAAAAGAGGGAAGAGCTTCTTGATCTTAGCTATGATTATGATGTGCCTATCATAGAGGACAGTCCATATAAAGATCTGAGGTATTACGGAAAAATGATGCCTTCAATTTTTTCACTCGATCAGAAGAGAAAAGGCACGAATGTAATCGGGCTTTATACTTTCTCAAAAATATTCTGTCCGGGAATGAGGGTAGGCTTTAATATAGGACCGGCCGAAGTTATAAAGAAGATGTGCAATATTAAGGAAGGCAATGTTCTTAACACTCCGAAATATAATCAGGATATTTGTGCGTCTTATCTGACTGAAATGGATCTTGATAAGCATTTCGACGACTGCAGGAATTATTACAGGGAAAAGCTCAACCTGTTCCTGAAGACGATGGAGAAATATTTTCCGCCTGAATCAGGCGTTACATGGACAAAACCGGAAGGCGGACTATTTTTGTGGGTAACAGTTCCGGAAAAGATAGATACGGAAAAACTGTTCTACGAGGCATTGAAATATAAGGTAGCTTTTGTGCCCGGCTGGCAGTTCTACGGTGAAAAACCGTCGAAGAACCACATGAGGCTGAATTTTTCATTTTCATCAAAGGATCAGCTTGTCGAGGCTGTCAAAAGACTCGCAAAATGCATTAAGGATCAAAAATAAGAAAAATATTAGAATAAAAAAATGCCCTGAATTCAGGGCATTTTTATTTTCGATCAGAAATATATTTTACACAGTGCTTTTAACCAGATCGAAATCTATTGTCAAAAGCTCGCGGCTTACACCTTTAAGCAGAACTATGACTTCTTTCCCGACAGACAGTTCTTCGCCTGATCTGCGGCCTTTGAACAGCCTTCTTTTGTCGTCATATTCGAAATTGTCTTTATGCTGGTCTCTCGCCCTTACAAGACCCTCAACCGGCCACTCCTTCATTCTGACATAAACCCCGTAAGGCATGATCGTAACGATTACCGCTTCGAATTTTTTACCGATCTTATCGACCATGAATTCAACTATTTTCAGGTCGCGTGCTTCATATTCGGCTTTAATAGCTTTGATCTCGCGTTCTGAAGCCAGCATGCAGAGACTCTGAACGAATTTTTTATTGTCGCGTGATTTATTGATCGAAAGACGCTTAAGATGTTTTTTTATCAGCCTGTGCACCATAAGATCGGGATACCTTCTTATCGGCGAAGTGAAATGCGTGTAAAGCTCGAATGCAAGGCCGTAATGGCCGATGTTGTCAGTAGAATATTTAGCCTTCATCATGGCTCTAAGAAAATTATTCGCCAAATAATCGCCGTTCGGGGACTCCTTAATGATCTTCAAAAGATCCTGCATATAGAAATGATTCGTAGGATCATCGGGGATCTTGAATTTGATTCCGCTGGCCGCCATATCTTCAAAAAAATCGTTTATTTTTTCAAGCGACGGTTTTTCATGGATCCTGTAAACTCCGGGAAGCCTGTCTTCCTTCGAGTGAAGAAAGTGGGCCGCGCATTTATTAGCCGCGAGCATAAAATCTTCAATTATGCTGTTAGATTCGTAGAGCTGGTATCTGTGTATATCGATCGTCCTGCCTTCCTCATCAATAACAACCTTTATCTCCGGCAGATCGAATTCAATTCCGCCTTCTCTGATCCTTTTGGATTTGAGTATGTCCTTAAGTTCCTTAGACCATAAGGCTAGCTGTCTGAAATCTTTATACACAGCATCCGTCTCCCTTCCTGCTAGAGCATTATCGAGAAGCTGCTGGAATTCCTGATAATTGAATCTGAAAGCCGATTTCATAACGGTTTCTTTAAAATGATAATTTGTAATTTCACCTTCTTTATTGATCCTCATAAAGCATGAAAACGAAAGTCTTTCAACATCCGGGTTCAAGCTGCAGAGATAATTGGAGAGTTTTCTCGGAAGCATGGGGATAACCGAAGAGGGGAGATATAACGAGGTTCCCCTTGCAGCGGCTTCCTGATCAAGAATTCCGCCTTCGGGAATATAAGCCGAGACATCAGCAATATGAACCCCGAGATCGAATGTTCCGTCAGGAAGTTTATTTATCGATATCGCATCGTCAAAATCCTTTGCATCGGCAGGGTCAATTGTAAATATATTTTCATGCCTGATATCAGTTCTGTCAGGTATTAGATGAGTCACAAAATCTTGGGTATATTGTTCAAGGCTGTCCTGTATCTGTTTTGAGAATTCTTCGACAAAACCGTACTTTCGGGCAATCTTCATTAATGAAACATGCGGGTCTTCCTTATTACCGAGAACTTCAATTATATGAGCCGTCGCCTGATCTCTCCAATCATCAATATCAATAACGACCACAGTTCCTTCTTTGAGTTCCTCCCATTTCTTTTCGACCTTTTTCTTGTTAAGTCTTACATTCAGCCCGTTATCGCAAATAACATGCATCGCGCCTGAAATCAATTTTATCTCTCCGACATACTCGGTTTTGTCTCTTTTGAGTATTTTTACGATCTTACCTTCGATATCCCAGAATTTCGGGGTCTGAATAAGCACGAATTCAACTTCATCGCCGTCATAAGCATCATTTACATAAATTCTTGGAATAAAAACCGTGCCTTCGATCTCGTTTGAAGTAACTTTTCCGCTTCCGTTCTTTTTTATCTCTATTATCCCTGTGTAAGATCGTTCATTCTTACGGATGTAATCTTTAGGTTTAGGAGGTTCATAGAGTCTTTTTGAAGCTTTTTCATGCCTTTTTTCTTTTTTCATTTTAATGCCATGCCTTTTTTTATGCCGGGAATTTTTTGCTGAGCTTATCAGTATCTATAACGATCTCGGCTTCTTTTCTTAGTTTATCTGTATATTTCTTGATCTTGTGGTTCACTATCGAGTTTTCCATGCTTTGTCTGAGTTGTTCTTTTATCTCATCCAGCTCGAATTTACCACCTGATCTCTTATCGGTAAGTTTTATTATATGATAACCGAATTGTGTCTGCACAAGGTCAGATATCTCGCCGGTTTCCATTTCAAATGCGGCCTGTTCAAATTCAGGTACCATTTTTCCTCTGTCGAAGAAACCGAGATCACCACCGTTCTGTCCGCTCGGGCATTGAGAGTGTGTTTTAGCATGTTCGGAAAAATCTTCTCCATTCAGCAGAAGTTCATGTATCTCAAGAGCAATGTCTTTATCAGCTTCGCCGAAAAGAATATGCGATGCCCTGACCTCTTCTCCCTGATTGAACCTTTCCGGATACTGCTCGTAATATTTTTTTATGTCATCATCCGAAACATGTGTATCATCAAAAAATTTCTTACGCACGAAATTTCTTAATTTAAGGTTTCTTTCAACTCTTTCTTTTATTGTTTCCTCGGTATCCCCGGTTTTAGAAAGTGCCTGTCTGAAATCATCTTCGCTCTTAAAGCTTTTTTTCATTCTTGAAATAGTTTTCTCTGTCTCAACAGGATCAACTTCAATATTTTCCTTCTTTGCCACTTCCAGCATTAGAGCAGCGTCAACCAGAACATTAACTGTCTCTTCGATCTCATTTTTCTCAAGAAACTTCTTTTTAAAAATGAATTTCTTTTCAGCACATGCCATATCAAATTCTTTTTCCGATATTTCGTAGCCGTTAACCTTGATCATTGTTTTCTCCGTTTTATTTAAATATTTCGCCGGTTTGTTTATACCAGAACAGGATATCAAGATGATCCATAGGGATATTGATATCTTTTGAAAATTGTATCATTTTACTCTCAATATCAAGATAAACTTTTTCGCTTATAGTTTTGGGTATTTCATTAATCACATTCGACATGACAAGATTTTTTAAAATATGCCTGTCCAGGATAGCGATCTCTGAACCCATGCCGATATTCCTTAAAAAATGACTCGCTTCTTTATAGCTGTAGCCTTTTATATTCTCGACAAACCATTTCCTAAGTTCCGGTATATTATTTGAGTTTTGAAGTATGAATTTTTTTAGATCAATTCTACTTGTAAGCTCCCGATTGTGAACAATATATGCGCTTTTATTGTTATGGAACCTGACCCCTTTTATACTCATCCGCAGCTCGTCTGTAGAACCGTTTTTCAGAAGGTCTTTATCACGAAGAAATTCAATGCATTTCCAGCAGGACTTTGCTTTTGACTGCGGAGTCAGAGTACAGAAAGATAATTCAGCGAAAACATCATCGCTGTTCATTTTAGCAAATCCGTTTTTGAAAGACAGGAGCCTTTTAACTATATCCGGTCTGATCTGTCTGTATATCTGTAAAATATCGTCTATGCAATTATCAATCATAGCAGTCATTCTCAATTTTAATTCGTAAGATAAGAATTATTAAATAAAATTAGTATAAAATTATTTGGAATTACTGAAAAAAGTTATTAATTTGCAGATTACAATTATCCGGCGGTTAAAATGCTTGCAATTATCGAAGTTAATTATTCCGAATATAGAGAGAAGATAAGAAAAGTAAGAAATAAAGTTTTCGTCGAAGGGCAGAATGTTCCGGAGAATATTGAAGAGGATGGTAAAGATGATGAATGCTATCATGTGCTTCTTACCAGATATGACCAGCCGATAGCTACCGGCAGAATGGAGAAGGACGGGCATGTGGGCAGGATCGCTGTTCTTGAAGAGTACAGAGGTATGAATTTCGGAACTATGATAATGAATAAGCTTGAAGATATTGCCTTTAAGAACGGAATAAAGAAGCTTTATCTTAATTCCCAGAGTCACGCTATTCCGTTTTATATGAAACTCGGATATGAAACTGTCGGTGATTATTTCTTTGAAGCAGGAATAGAGCATAAAAAAATGGTAAAAGAACTTTAGGGCAGGTGTATGGGTTTACTAAAAAAGATCATTAAAAAGAAAACCAGTTTTGTTCAGTCGGACAATAAAGGTATATACCATAATAATGTCGATATTGCTTCTGGATACTGGGCAGAAAGAAAAAAACTGAAGAAATTTGAACCTTTTCTCCTTTATAAATTCAATGATGAGACTGATGCAGTGCGTGCTTTGATGCAGATAGACTGTATAAAGATCGCTGAAGACACAGAGGAGTTAATCTGCACAGAACCTCTGATATATGGCTATTATCCCGTCGAACAGGAAAGTTATGAGGTTATTTTGTGCGGAACCGCTATAAATAATAGTCTATTCGACAAAGTCAAAGCAGTTTTTGAAGCAAACAACGGAGAAGTAATAAACGAAAAGAAACCTGAAGAAAAAAAGAAAGAGCCAGTGCCTGCAGTAAAAAAAGAGGCTGAGAAACCTTCTCCGGCTGCTGAATTTGTAAGCGATGAGCTCAAAGAGAAGAACGGTAAGGATACAAAAATAAGGATATTCAGAGCTATTAATTCAAAAGACGCCATCGCCTTTTTAGAAACGAAACTTATAACTAAAAAGGATATGGTGATAATCGTAAAGACACCCGAAGGTATTTACGGAAGAAATTATCACGGCATTTATAAGGTCGGCGCAAGTAAAATGAAATCATAATTTCACATACTTATTCACAATCTTTTAACAAAAGGTAAACCGGGGTTTTATTAAAAAAAGGTTAAAAACATTTCTTAACCTGCCCGAACTTGCTGTCAAGAAAAAAATCAATTATTTTTCTAAAAAAAAATATTCATTATAAACAGATTGTTCACAATAGGGATTAATTTTTTTCGTAACTTACGGTAGTTTTATCAGTTTTGGTATAGACCAATTTATTTTTGCTTACAGCAATGCTGATAGTATCCCCATATCTGACATGCCCGGAAATTATTCTTTCTGCTACGGGATCCTCGATCAGATTCTCGACAGCTCTTTTTAAAGGTCTCGCACCGCTTTCGGCGTCGTAAAATTCTTCCATTATATATTTTCTGACTTTGGGAGATATATTGAGAGTAATATCGATTTTCGAAAGCTTTTCGCAGGATGCTTCTATGTGATTTGAAATAATCTGAAGTACCGCATTTTCAGAAAGATGATTGAAGACGATCACCTCGTCTATTCTATTTAGAAATTCGGGTTTGAAATACTTTTCGACCGTTTTTCTTGTAGTATCTTTCATTTTGATCTCTTTTTCTTCAAAAGAGGTTTTACTTCCGAATCCGATATTTTCAGTATTTGAAAGGTTCTTTGTGCCGATATTCGATGTGAAAATTATGATCGTGTTCTTAAAATCTACTTTGCGGCCGTTGCCGTCAGTCAGAACACCTTCGTCAAGTACCTGAAGAAGCATTCCGAAAACATCGGGATGGGCTTTTTCGATCTCATCGAAAAGCACTACTGAGTACGGATGCCTTCTGACCTTTTCGCTAAGCTGCCCGCCTTCACCGTAACCTATGTAACCGGGCGGTGAACCGATCATTCTCGAGACATTGAATTTTTCCATGTATTCGCTCATGTCTATCTTGATAAGCGCTCTGTCATTCTCAAATATCTCTTCAGAAAGCACTTTCGCAAGTTCGGTCTTGCCGACGCCTGTAGGACCGAGAAACAAAAATGACCCTATCGGTCTTTTAGGATCTTTAAACCCGGTTCTAGATCTTTTAACCCTTCTTATAACCGACTCAACAGCTTCGTGCTGGTCGATTATCCTTTTTGAGATCGATCTGGAGATCCTGTTAAGCCTGTTGCTTTCCGACACTTCAAGCTTGCTTATCGGGATAGATGTCATCATGGAAATGATGTCTCTGATATTATCAACAGATATATTCAGAAATTTATTTGAAACGGATTTATGCCAATGTTCTCTTTCTTTTTCGAGTTTTGATCGCAGATCGTTGATCTTGTCTCTGAGTACGGCAGCTTTTTCGAACATCTGTTTTTCGATCTTCTGATTTTTTTCTTTATTAAGTATCTCTATCTGATCTTCGAGCTCAGTGATTTTAGCGGACAAAGCTATTGAAAGGTGTTTTTTGGCGCCTGCTTCATCAATGACATCAATAGCTTTGTCCGGAAGAAATCTTTCGGTGATATATCTGTCGCTAAGTTCGGCAGCGGCCACAAGGCTTTCGTCTGAGTATTTGACCTTATGGTGATTTTCATATTTGGACTGAAGTCCTTTCAGTATTTCAAATGTCTCTGAAACTGAAGGCGGATCAACCAGAACTTTCTGGAATCTTCTTTCCAGAGCTCCATCCTTTTCGATTGTTGTCCTGTATTCATCCAAAGTCGTTGCTCCTATGCACTGTATATCACCCCGTGCCAGTGCGGGTTTGAACATATTTGAAGCATCCATCGATCCGGATGTGCTGCCGGCTCCAACTATTGTATGAATCTCATCGAGAAATAAGATCGTATTTCTATCGCTCTCAATTTCCTTTATTACAGCTTTTATTCTTTCTTCGAACTGACCACGGTATTTCGTTCCTGCTATCAGCATACCCATATCAAGACCCAGGATTCTTTTTCCGAGCAGAACTGACGGGACAGATTTTTCTATTATCTTTAGAGCAAGTCCTTCGACTATAGCGGTTTTTCCTGTTCCCGGTTCTCCGATAAGTATAGGATTGTTCTTCTTTCTTCTTGACAGTATTTGCACTATTCTATCGATCTCTTCGGATCTCCCGATAACAGGGTCGAGCTTGCCGTCTTTGGCCAGGGCTGTAATGTCGTGCGAGAACATCTCGAGAGAGAATTCCGCCTGAGGTTCCATCTTTTCGTAAGGAACTTTATTCATTTTCGAAGTTGCGCCTGTGATCAGCACCTGTTTTACGCGCTGGTATGTAATTCCATGAAATCTCAGGATCCTTTCAGTATATGTATTTACAGCCTTAGTCAGAGAAAGAAGCAGGTGTTCGGTTCCTGTATATATACTGTTAAGTTCAACTGCTTCCTGAACAGCCTGAGTTATTATTCTGTCGCTTTCATGGCTGAGAGGTATAAAACCCAGTTTTATGAGCTCTTTGTTCCTTGCCATGCCGTTCGCGATGTCTTTCTGAAGCGAGGTAATGTCGCAATTAAGTTTTGTCAGAATATTAAAAGCGGTGCCTTCGTTCAATCTGATAATACCAAGTGCAAGATGTCCCGGGTAAACCGTGTCATGGCCGAGCTGAAGAGTTATTTCTTTGGAAAGTTCTAAAACTTTATGCATTCTTGAAGAGTAATTTGTTTCCATACAAGTGCTCCGGAATTATTTTTGAAATAAACTGTCAGCTTTAAGAGAATCTTTCAGATCTTCGATCTTTTCGCTGACTTTGATCTCGATAATGTCGTCGTATTTTTTCTTAAAGATCTTTTTCATGTTGACTACAAAAGGGTCCATCATCATTGAAATGCGGTAAGCTCCGTAACCGAGTCTGGAATATGTTTTTCCCTGTTCTTCCGCATTTATATCCGGTTCGATCTTCATTTCATCCGCAGCGGTAAGATCCAGACCTTTGTTAATTAATTCATCGGTAAATCTGTCGGGAGTAACATGTTTTTTAAGGTATTCATCTCCAGAACCTATTGATCTGACGATCAGAAAAAGGAAGCAGACTACCAGAAAACCGTTCAAAGCTCCGAAAATTATTCCCGCTATTCTGTTCGGGATAGAAGTAAGAAGTATGTCGAAAGTTTTACTCAAGGTCTTACCGATTATATAAAATACCGCGAAAATAATGAAAAAGGCCGCGGTCTGTACCAGCATCAGGATCACTCCTTCGGGTTCTTCAGAGATAATTTTCGAGATGAAACTACTCATTGGAGTATTAAAATAGAACGCGCAGAATATTCCCGCGAACTGAAAAAGCTGGGGAATAAAACCTTTCCAGAAACCGACAAACTCATAGAATGCTATTATAACGAGCACTAAAATATCGATATAATTCATATATTATCTCCCGAAAAATTTCAATGGAATATAATAAAAAAAGAGTGACGCGTCACTCTTTTTTATTCTCTTATAGGAGTTTATAATTAAAATCCTCTGTTCTGCATTCTCTGGATCTTCTGCTGCTTTCTTGTAGCCTGAATTCTTTCTCTTCTGTTAACCCAAGTCGGTTTTTCGTATCTTTCTCTTAATCTGAGTTCAGCTAAAACTCCGCTTTTCTCAAAAGTTTTTGTAAATCTTTTAAGGGCTTTTTCAAAATGTTCGCCGTCTCTAACTTTTATGTGTATCACTGCCGATCACCTCCTCCGGGCATGCTTCTTTTTAAACAGGCCGGAAATATAAACTAAATATTTCCGGTCGGCAAATGAATTATTTAAAAAATATATTTATTTTAAAACCGTCATTTTTCTTATCTGTTTTATTCCATTCTCAGATCTTAGACCGAAATAATAAACCCCAGATGAAAGTTTATCGGCTTTCCATTCAAATGAATGATCGCCCTGATGAAGCATTTTTTTATCGATCAGCGTTTCTACGATCTCACCGGTAGTGTTATATATTGTCAGAGAAACCTGCTGAGAGATTTTCAGATTGAATCTGATCTTTGTTGAAGGGTTGAAAGGGTTCGGATAATTTTGTTCAAGAACGAAATCATTCGCTGTGAATTCAGCGTTCTCTATCCCGGCAGCTGTCGAAAAAGTAAGCTGCTTCAAGTTAGAAATATTTTGGTCGTCCGTAATGCGAAATAAAATATTCCATGACTTGTCGGCTTCAAAAGTTGTTCCGCTGAAAATCCCGTCGGTGCTTAGTTCTAAACCGTAAGGGTAAGGAACGGTAGAGAATGCCGTTTTCATCCCTGAAGCATTAGAGATGTTTGAAATCGAAGAAATAACCGCGTCTGTTACTTTCCCGTTTGAAATTCCCGAAGCCCAAGCTATCCCGGTCGTTAATGAATCTCCGTAGAAAAATTCTATTCTTGAGTCGGAATAAATTCTGGTCTCGAAATCAAGATCCACTTCCTGAACATCGTACAGTGAAGTTATCCATCTGACTGTCAGACAGCTGTCATTCACTGCATAATATACGCCATCTCCGTCCGCAGGGTACGCCATCAGATCAGCGCCGTATGCAGTTATGGTCTTAAAAGCCAGAATATCACCTTCCGTTCTTATATAATCAAAGCCGTCTTCAAGTTTTATTGATCCGTCAGTGATTACAGTAACTTTGTCATATAATTTTCCGTAGAACGGGAACTGGAACGGAAGTTCGATAACTGCGTATCCGTCGTCGTCATTTGTCATTTCAAGAGATGTTTCAGTGTTAAGGTAGAAATCTCCGGTGTTTTCAACTTCCGAGTATTCGCAGATAACATCCCATTTGTATGGAGGCATTCCTCCTGATGCTGACAGCGCGTATGAATATGGAATTCCGGGATCAGAAACCGGAATAACGATGTCGTCTATAACAGGCGCGTCAAAATCAACCGAAGCGATAACAGAAAGGTAAGTGGTTGAGTTTTTTGTTATGGCTACAGCCGTCTGGGGGCTGACATACTCGTTCAGAGTTTTGTCAAGTATAGAAAACGAAGTAATGCTTCCTCTTCCTGCAGTATCTTTCTCTTTGTGTTCTACACAAATGAAAAATTTAGCTTTTTCATTCGGGTTTATATAAGTTAAGAGCGGGCTTATATCTATACCGAGCTCAAGTATATTATCTATGCCGTTCATTCCGAAAGCTCCGCCCTGATAGTTAAAGTGAGGGAACTGCACATAATATTCGGGGACCGTTGCTGTCGTATCAGACGATACACCCGCATAAATTTTCAATTCTTCTCTGTCGCTGAAATTTATTGTGGATTTCATGTACAGGCTCGGAGAAAAATCATCTCTCACTCTAATGGTGTGAACTGCGTTCATCCATATTCCGCCTTCCTCAAGAGCGAGAGCTAGAGTTCTGTAGGCGACCCAGATCTTTCCGAAATCAACCCAGCCAGATCCCCACGAATTCGCCATTAAAAGACCTCCGATCTCCCAGTCTTTCATATTAACTTCACCGTCCCCTGTTATATCAAGGTCATTAGTAAAACGGCCGTCACCGTTCATATCAAATCTTATAGAGTCGTTATATCCTACGAAAGTCATCGCATGATTAACTGCAGAATCCCATTTCCAGAGCAGAGATTTTCCGGCTTCTTCTGTTCCTGCGGGAAGAGGATCGATCTCGACCCAGCTTACCCCGGCAGCAAAATTCACGATACCTCCTGTCGGCGACCCGTCGCAATAATCGTTAAAATACTGTTTTAGCGTCTGAAGTCCTTCTGGAGTTCCTACGGGGATCGTCAGAACTTCTACGATCCTTTTCTCCATTCCGGACAAGTAATTATCAAAGCCGCCCATCCAAATTTTATTCATTGTCAATGGATCGGTAGAAGGCCATAATCCGCCGTAGGTCGTTACATTAGGAATTCCACCTGCATTAATTATATCCCATCCTCCAAAGTAAGTTGAGCCGTTATCACCTGAGCCTCCGTTAAGGAAATTGTATGTATAATGAGTAGGGTACTGATTATCCGTAACATTTGCGCTTGTTCCGTTAATGTAATTCATTTCATAAGTGAAATTATAACCGATCCCGCTTGCCTGCGCGCAGCTTCCGCCCATTTGGTTGAATATCGGTCTGAAATAGGGCAATACTGAGTTGTCCAGTTTATATGGTATCTCTTTACCTTTGTATTTATTAGACAGAGTCAACTTTGGAATGGCTTCGATCCGCTGCATTTCTTCTGCATCAGGCATTTTCCAGCCTCCTGCCCACCATGGCTCACCGTTAGGATCAGGGTTCATATTTATAAGTTCAGCATTAGCCATAAAAAACAATGAGATCGAAAGCAGCAATATTGATTTCTTCATGTTAAGCTCCTTATTTTGCATTGTCGGCAGTTATATAGTAGAAGTATTTATTGCCAGATAAAATATTATTGTCCGTGTACGATGTAGAAGAAGAAGTATCAAGGAAAGCAAATCCCGAATACGGTTGAACGGATCTGTAAATTCTGTAAGAAGACGCTCCGATAACCGCATCCCATACGATCGTCGCTGAAGAGGAAGTAGCATTAAAGCTTGTGATCGCGGGGGTTCCGGGAGCAGAGATAAGAGTAAATGGAATTATCTTGATGTCTGAAATATTATTGCTGTCGGTCACTCTGAATTTAATATTCCATGTATCGTCTGTCCCGTTCAAAGTGCCGCTGAAAATTCCACCGGAGCTTAGTTCCATGCCGTAAGGGTAGTCGGTTGTAGTAAATCCGGTTTTTAATCCTGAAGGATTACTTGTGTTTGCATATTGAGAGATCTTACAATCCGCAGAGCTTCCGTTAGAAACTCCTGCCGACCAGACGAGCCCTGTCGTCATACCTGTTCCATAAAAGAATTCAATGTTCGAGTTTGAATAAATTTTAACCGCGAATTCAAGATTCGCAGTCTGCACGCCGCATATTGATGTTTTCCACCTTACCGTAAGATGATCGGCATTTTTATAATAAAAGATACCGTCTCCGTCAACAGGATAAGCCTGAAGATCCTGAGAATAAACCGTAATTGCTCTCGTAGCTATAATATCGCCTTCATTTCTGACATAAACAAATTCATCCCCGAATAGAATTGAGCCGTCGGTGCACACTGTTATATGATCGTAAAGTTTACCGTAGAAAGGAAAATCGAAGTCAAGGTCAACTCTTGCGATCCCGTCGTCGTCGCTGTTCGTAGTCAGCGGATTTACGGCTTCTGTAGGAAATAAATTTGAATTTGCCGTTTCTGTATAGTCATAAAGCGTATCCCATACAAAAGGGGAAGCTCCATTACTTACAGAAAGCTGTTCGCTGTAAGGTATTCCAGACTGTGCGTCAGGCAGCGAAGAATTTGTTATAGAAGGCTGATTGAAGCTCGTTCCGGTAATTACGCTCATATATGTTGTTGAGTTCGTAACTATAGTTACATTCGATTGTGAACTCGTTTTCGTGACTGCATTTTCATCAACAACAGCCATAGAAACGATTCTTCCTGTTCCGGCCCCACCGGCATCCTTCTGCTCGACGCAGATAAAATATTTAACACGCTGAGCACTGTCTACATAGCTCAGTAGCGAACTGATATCAAGCCCAAGCTCGATCGTACTGTCAGTATCGCCAACCATTTTTATATTTGTTCCGCCCTGATAGTTAAATATCGGAAATGAAACGGTATATTGAGGAACTGAAGCTGTTGTATCAGTTGAAACACCCGCATAGATCTTAAGCTCTTTTCTGTCACTGTAAGTAACTGTAGCTTTGAGTTTCAGCTGCGGTACGAATGAGTTCTTAACTTTCATAGTGTAAACAGTGTTGTTGTTGATCCCGCCGTCAGCAAGAGATAAGGCAAGCGTTCTGTAAGGTGCCCATGCTTTTCCAAGCGTTCCCCATGTAGTACCCCACGAATTGACCATCAGTACGGCGCCTTTTTCCCAGTCTTTCATGTCAACAACGCTGTCTCCGTTAATATCAATATCATTCGTGTATCTTCCATCGCTGTTGAAATCATATCTGATAGAGTCATTGTAACCTGCGAAGGTCATAGCATGATTAACGATCGGGTCCCAGTTTAAAACTACGGTCTGGCCGGCGTTTTCAGTTCCCGCAGGTAATGTGCTTGTTGCGAATGTATAGCTCACTCCGGCGGAAAAGTTAACTATTCCTCCTGCCGATGAACCGTCGCAGTGGTCGTTAAAATACTGTTTTAAAGTTGCAAGCCCTTCAGGTGTACCGACAGGGATCTGGATCACTTCAGAAACACGGTTGTTCATTCCCGTCTGATATACCGGGAACCCGTCCTTCCAGAGAAGATTCTGATAAGTTGTGTTCGTCGTTGGCCACAAATATCCGCCGTAGGTTGCTACATCAGGGACTCCGCAGTTCTTTGCAATGTCCCAACCCTGAAAATAAGTTGAACCGTTCGCACCTGAACCGTCATTCAGATAGTTGTATGTGAAATGGCTCGGAAGCTGATTGGCTGTAACATTTGCCGTGGTTCCTCTTACGAAATTCATCTCATAAGTCATATTATATGCAATTCCGCTTGCCTGAGCGCAGCTACCGCCGACCTGGTTGAATATAGGTCTGAAATACTGGTTAACAGAGTTGTCAAGCGCGTAAGCCAGTTTTGCTTTACTGTTCTTATATGAATCGGGTAAAGTCAGTTTCGGTAAAGCATCAATTTGTGTCTGTTCATCCGCAGTCGGATTTTTCCATCCGCCGGCCCACCACGGCTCACCGTTCGGATCGGGGTTCATATTTATCAGGTCAGCGAACATAAGGTGTGCGAGTAAAGCTACTAAGATTATCGATATTTTTTTCATGGAATACATCCTTTTAATTTTTTTCAATTATCTGAATATAATAAAAGAAAAGGAAATTGTAAAGTTAACAATTTCCTTTAATTCGATGTTTAACCAAGAATTATTTTTTAAGATTATCCGCAGTTATGTAATAGAAATACTTATTTGAACCGGATATTTCTGTGTCTTCATAAGGCGGTGTGGGAGAAGTTCCTAACTTAGTATAAGTTCCATAAGGAAGATTTGATCTGTAAATGTTATAGACAGTAGCACCCGAAACAGCGTCCCATGTAAGTATAGCCGATGAAACAGAAGCGGCGACGCTGATATTTCCGGGAATACCCATCGGCGCAATCAGTGAGAAAGGAAGTACCTTCAGCGAAGATATGTTATTGAGATCTGTAACACTGAACATAATATTCCATGTATTTGGAGTGCAGGTTAAAGTTCCGCCGAAAACACCGGATTCGCTCAGTCCCATTCCATACGGAAAGTCCGAAACGATAAATTTTGTTTTCAAACCTGAAGGATCATTTGTATTTGACAAACAGGACATAAGACAATTATTTTCATTTCCGTCAGAAATTCCTGAAGCCCAGATGATTTCAGTTGACAAATTTTCTCCGTAAAAGAATTCGATATTTCCAGATGAATACAATTTTGCAGCGAAATCAATACTTGCTTCAGTATCTAAATAAGTGGATGTTATCCATCTTACTTCGATATATTCGGTATTTTTATAAAAGAAAATACCTTCACCGTAAGAAGAAACGCTTGCCAGATCAGCTGCGTAGGGTGTAATATTTCTTGCCGACATAATATTTACTTCTGTAGTAATAAATTCAAAAACGCCGCCGAAAAGTATTGAACCGTTTGTTGAGATAGTAATCTGATCATAAAGTTTTCCGTAGAACGGGAACTCGAAGTCAAGATCAATTATACCGAAACCGTCATCATCATCATTAGTGATCAGCAGACTGTCCGCCTCTTCCTGAAAATTTGAAATATTATCAATTTGAGCATAATCGTATTTGATTCTCCAAGCATAAGGAGCAGAACCGTTCTGAGCAGTCAGATCGTAAGAATATAATTCGTTTTGAGTAGCTGTAGGCAACGAACCAGTTACAATCTCAGGCGGATTAAAACTTGAAGATTTTATCAGCGACATATATGTTGTTGCATTATTTTCAATGTAAACGGGGGACTGGGCAGAAACGGTCTCATTTGAATCAGCATCAATTACAGAGAATGAAATTATCTCACCTTCGCCGTAATTATAGGGGTCAACTTCATTTAAACATATAAAATATTTTACAGGCTCATCCGGATTTACATAAGCGAGAAGAGGTGTAATATCCAGTCCGAATTCAATTTCGTTCGTATCGCCTACCATTCCATAATATCCTCCCTGATAAACGAATAGCGGGAATGGGAGTATGTGTTCAGGAAAAGTTGCAGATGTATCTGAAGCTACACCTGCAAAGATCTTTACATCAGTTCTTTCGTTATGATTCACTACAGCTTTGAGTTTTAATGTCGGAGTAAACGATTCTTTAACTCTGATTGAGCTAACGACATTATTCCAGATACCGCCTTCTGATATATCTAATGCCAGCGTACGGTACATTACCCACGCTTTTCCGGAATTGCCCCATGTTGTTCCCCATGAATTAACCATTCTGAGTCCGCCGATCTCCCAGTCTTTCATATCAACAATTTCATCACCGGTGATATCGAGATCATTGGTGTACCGGCCGTCGTTATTGTAATCTACCCTGATAGAATCATCGTAACCCGTAAATGTCATCGCATGATTCATTACAGAGCCCCACATCTTTATAACATATTGACCTGCGTTGGGGGTGCCTGCAGGAAGCGTTCCTGTCCAGTACTCGCCGGAAACTCCCGCAGCAAAATTGACTACACCTCCGTTTGTGGAACCGTCTGCATGGTCTATAAACCATTGTTTTAGAGTTAGAAGACCTTCGGGAGTGCCGACCTGAATATTGATGAGCTCTTTAACGCGATTATTCATACCGATATCCCAGCCCTCGTAGCCGTTCATCCATGTCACGGCAGTATTAACGAGCGGATACATGCCGCCATAAGTATCGCAATCCGGTACGCCGTTGGCTTTGATGATTTCCCATCCGTCAAAGTACCACGATCCGTTGTCATACCCGTCGTTCAGAAAATTATAGGTATGATGAGTAGGAAACTGATTTACAAGTACATTTGCTGCAGTTCCTCTTTCAAGATTTATTTCATAAGTAAAATTATAGCCTACTCCGCTTGCCTGTCCGCAGCTTCCGTTCTTTTGGGTGAAAACCGGTCTGAAATAGGGCAGCAGGGAGTTGTCAATTGATGACGGGAGAGGGTCCTTTCTGTCTTTGTAAGTATCCGGTAAGACAAGTTTAGGAATTGCATTGAATCTGGCCATCTGCTCGGGTGTCGGTTCGGAAACTCCGCCCACGATCCATGGATCTCCGTAAGGATCGGGGTTTGCGTTATAGAGCTCACCGAACAGAAAGGAGTTTACAATTATTAAGGCTGCTAATACAGATATTTTCATTTTTTTCTCCAAAATATTTTACTAAATAGTAACAAAAGCGGATAAAATTGTAAATAGAAATAAAAATTATTTTAAAAGAAGCATTTTGCAGCAGAATGAACTTCCAGATCCGTCCGTCAGTATTGAGTAATAAATACCTGAAGAATAATTTTCGGGTCGCCAAACTAAAGTGTGGGTTCCTTTTTTTAAAAAACTGTTATCAAATATCTTGCAAGCTATCTGCCCGCTTGAATTAAAGATAATCAGAGAAAAATTTCCGCTTTGGTTCAAGCTGAACCTGATTTCTGTAACGGAATTAAACGGGTTGGGAAAGTTCATAAAAAAATCTTTATCGGAAACGGTTTCTTCTTCCATAGCAGTAGAGGATGAGATGCCGATCTCTTTTTCAGATGATATTCCATTCCAGTCTGTGATCCTGATTTTAAGAATCCATGATTTATCGTATTCATGGATCGTTCCTGACAGAACTCCGGAGCCATTTATAGCTAAACCATTAGGGAAATCAGGAGCATTAAGGGTAATATTCTTTCCTGACGGATCATAAATTCCGCTGATACCGGAAATGATATAATTTTTAGAATCTCCGTTTGATATTCCGCTATACCAATCAGCGCCTTCAGTAATATAGTCGGCATGAAAGAATTCGATCTTTCCGTCAGAGTAAATTCTGCAAGCAAATTTTATATTTGCGAAGCTGTCAGTTCTTGTAGCGGAATCCCATATAACCGTGAAGAAATTTATAGCCGAGAGAAAATAGATTCCGTCTCCGTTGGTAGGATAGCAGGTAAGTTCTGCCGCATGAGGAGCTATCACTTTATTTTCAATCAAGCTTAACTCATCCTGAATGTAGTAATATTTATTTTCAAAACAAATATAACCGTCTGTAGAAACAAAAACAGAATCATAAAAGTTTCCAAAAAAAGGGAACCGGAATTCAAGTTCGACGGGTATTATATCGTTATCGGGGTTGTTATGGGGCAGAACAGCAGCAGTGAATTCTCCCGAAGGGAAATCATTTGTATTTTCATTTTCTGTATAATCAATTATAAAATTCCAATTATACGGATCCCGACCGCCTCTTGATATCATTTGAAAAAAATAAGGTTCCTCAGGTATAATTTCCGGTAATGCACTTACAGTGATCAGAGGAGTGTTATAATATACCGGAAGAACTACACTCAAATAAGTCGTATCATTATCTGCTATTTGTAGATTAGTTTCAGCACAGGATACAGTATTGCCCCATTCATCAGTAACTGACATCGAAATTATTTTTCCTACTGAAGTGAAAAAACTATCTCTTTCAGCAACACAAAGAAATATTTCAGCTACGGAATTGTTTTCAATATCTGCAATAAGGGAAGTAATATCAAGACCTATGTCAATATAAGACGAATCACCGGACATAGGATAATTGCCGCCGGCGTGATCAAGCATCAGGCAATCCATTATTTTATCGGGTTTGAAAGAACCGGAATCACTAGAAACACCTGCGTATATCTTAAGATTGTTCCTGTCGGGATAATCAATTTCAGCGCGTAGTTTTAGCAGGGGAGTATAGTAATCAAAAGTGTTGATTGCGTGAGCAGTCTGAGTCCAGATACCGCCTTCCCAGTGCTTATATCCAAGCGTATTATACATTACCCAGCTTCTGCCGTTATCGCCCCATGTGTAACCCCATGAGTTGACCATTAGAAGTGCTCCGATCTCCCAGTCTTTCATATCAACAGCCAGATCTCCGTTGATATCAAGATCATTGGTAAATCTTCCGTCACCGTTATAGTCATAGCGGATAGAATCATTATAGCCAGCTATTGTCATGGCGTGATTGACTGTTGTATGCCATTTAGTAATAACTGATTCTCCGGAATGTGGTGTGTTCTGATGAAGAGTATCTGTCTGCCATGTGTACAAGACACCGGCTGAAAAAACTGCCACGCCTCCGTAAATTGAACCGTTACCGTGGTCGAAAAGCCATCTTTTAAGGTCATCAAGGCCTTCGGGAGTTCCGCATGGTAATGCGATCACTTCGCATACTCTGTTCTCCATGGCCCTTTCGTATTTATCGTACCCGGTCATCCAGAGAATTTCTCTCAGATCAGGGTCGTCTGTCGGCACCATTCCCCCATAGTCCTGATTGTAAGGGCAGCCTTCCCGTTTAAGGATCTCCCAGCCGTCAAAATAATTTGATCCTTCACCTTCGCTCCCGCTGTTCAGGAAATTGTATGTAAAATAATGCGGGAATTGGTTCTTATTGAAATTTGCGTTTGTACCGCGCATCCTGTTCAATTCATAGGTGAAAGTGTAACCGACACCGGCTGCCTGAGCACATTCATTCGCATACTGTGAAAAAACTGGTCTGAAATAAACGCTTATCGAATTGTCAACGCTGTCTGGAAGAGTGTCTTTAACAATAAATTTGTCAGGTTTAAAAACTTTTAGGGAATCAATCATTTTCATCTGTTCCGGTGAAGGTTCCTTCCAGCCCCCTGATGTCAATGGATCCCCGCTCGGGTAGATAGCGTGATCGGCCATTTCTGCGGAGAGAAAAAAGCAAACCAAAAGAAAATATGAAAAAAGAAATTTTCTCATTCTGGCAATATAATAAAAAAAGACAGTAAAGTTACAATTATTTTACCATGAGCATCTTTTTTGTAAGCTCTTTTCCGCCAGCTATGAGCTTGTAGAAATACAATCCGGAATTTAGATCATCCGCTTCGAACTTTACATTGTGGTAACCAGCTGCCATTTCTTTATCAATAATTTTTCGCACAAGCTGACCAGCTATGTTAAAAACAGACAACTCAACTTTACCTGATTTGCTCAAAGCAAACTTGATGTTCGTAGCCGGATTGAAAGGATTCGGATAATTCTGATAAAGTTCGGTAGTGCGCGGCAGAACCGATTCTGTGTCTTCAATTGAAGTCGGATCGTATTCATAACAACCTATATCTGGAATAGCGTCTCTTGAAAAACCGGCAAGATCAGATAAAGGCACATTGGAAGTCCAAACTCCCGCGTCCCGAAGCGGTGAATATTCCTGAATCATCCAGTTGCCGCTTTCAGGGTCCGAGAAATAGGGCGAGTTCGGATCGCCTGAGTTGTCGGAAGAGAGGTCAATATTTCCTTCACCGGAGTATCCGCCTGTTATTCCGCAATATGAAATCGTTTGTATCGAGCCATATAGAGCTTCATACTCAAATGTGAATGCGGAAGAATCTCCCCAAATTACACTATTTTGTATAATTTCACGATTGAATCCTGTCATACAATCGCTTTTTATTTGAATCCCACTTCCTATAGGGGCAATATTTTTTACGATTGTAGAATTAAAAATTTTGAGTGTGTCTGAATCGCCAAAAGTAATATACTCCGCCCAATGGTAAATGCCGCCTCCTTCTTTACCGGCTGTATTATTTGATATCAAGCAGTTTTGAATTGTGGGGTATGCTCCTTCGTTTTCAATACCACCTCCATATAATTCTGCAATGTTTCCTGTAACTGTGCAATTTTCAATTATTGGATAAGCAGGGTCTGAACCAACTGCAACTCCACCACCTACTATTGCATAATTATTCTTAATAAGGCATTTGGATATTCTGGGTGAACATGCCCGGTTGTAAATACCACCGCCCAAAAGCGTGCTGTACCTTAATGTACCGTCTGCATTGCCATCCGTTATAGTAAATCCGTCAATTACAGCAGAATTGTCTATTAATGTACCACCATTATAGATTACATGATAGCAGTTATCTTCCGAATATCCTTTCACTCCAATATCTCCTGATAGAATGGTTTCGTTTTCTTTTATATCCCTTTGATCAATTGATGTTTCAATACCGTTGTAACCGCCATACAATTTTTTATTCGGTCTTATTCTAAAGTGCTTCTCTCTTTCGGTAGTTCCATGATAAACATCTACTAAAGGCCAGCCATTCGGTACATAAATACCTTTTGCAACCCATATTTCAGTCGCATCAGGATGATCAATACCGTTCTGTAATTCATAACCATTTAAAGCATTGCTCCAGGATGACCCATCTCCGGTACCTTCTTCTTTGATATATACTATTCCGTTTGCATCAGGGTTTATTACTATAGAATCTGAAGTCGTAAAAGAAAGCTCATTATCTGCATAAGAATATCCAAATTTATTTTCACAATATGCTCTGTAGTAGTATATTGTATTTGGAGATAAATTAGTAACAAACAACTCAAACGCCCCTGCATCTATAAGCTCTAATAGCCTTACGAGTTTACCTTCTGTCTCAGGATCGAATCCGTTACTAGTGCTGTATTTTATTCCTTTTGCAATGACCTGAGCATTACCTTCATCCGTTACATCTCCTTTTAAAGTTGCATATGTAGCAGATATGTTCTCAGCAGGTAATGTTGAAACTGATGGCAATGTAGCATTTGGTTCTGTATTTTTAAACTCATAAGCTCCAATATCATATATTAGACCCTGAGGCCTCGGGGCTAAATTTATATCTGTTTCAGGAGCATTCCAATATACACCGAAGTCAATGCACGGAGATGTTGATTGTAGTGTCCAGTCATTCTTATCCGTATCAGTGAAATAAGGAGAATTGGTATCTCCTTCATTATTTGATGATAAAAAATAATTACCAAAACCACTGTAACCATCCTGTATAGCATTAAAATAAAATTTTATATAACCTGTATCATATTGATAAATTTGTGTATCGCAATTATTTCCCCAAATAATATTGTTAGAAACTTCATTAACACCAAATTGAACTTCCCATTCGTATTCTTCGGTCGCAAGATAAATTCCTCCACCGTCATCATAGGCTGTGTTATTTACAATAGTACAATTTGTAATGATTGTTGATTCTCCGTTACTGAAAATCGCTCCACCATATCTTGAAGAATTGTTATAAAATAAGCAGTTTTCTACGATCATATAAGTATTATAATCATAATTATATCTATTTCCTAAAGCTCCACCTAAAAAAATTGAATGATTATTGTGAAAAGTACAATTCCTTATGGTCAATTCAGAATCATGGTTGTAAAAAGCAGAACCGGTTCCATAGGTATCTTCAGCGTTACCGCCTGTAAAAGTCACTCCATCAATTATTACTGTAACATTTGAGCCGTATCGACCGTTTGTCATTATATGATAGCAATTGTCAGAATTATCACCTACAAAACCTATATCACCAGATAATATAGTTTCATTGTTTTTTAAATCTCTTTGTGAAATATCAATTTCAGAACCACTGAATCCGCCATACAAATCTGTGTATATGGCAAAGTACATTTCTCTTTCAGGACCGGGAGAAAGTGAATGAGGCCATGAATTAGGTTTGTATATTCCTTTTGCGACCCAGACCTCGTCGCCTCTATGTGTGCTGTCAATTGCTACTTGCAACGAATCCCCCGGGTAAGAATTTTCCCAGGCAGAACCGTCAAAATTTCCGCCTCCGTTCTGTGTTACATAATAGATTGTGGAAAACAATATATTTACGGTTGTAAAAAATATTACTATCAGCATTCGTTTCATTTCTTTCTCCGTGCGTTCATTCCTTAAGTTTAATATACAGATAAATTTTTTGATTTCCGAGAAAATAATCAAACCGGACAGTAATTTCCAGTCCGGTTCAATTTACTGAAAATTTATTTAGTTAGAATCAACTTTTTCGTTATTGTCGCGCCATTAGACTTGAGAGTATAGTAATAAACTCCTGAATTCAATTTGCTGCCATCAAAATCAACAGCGTGATTGCCTGCATTCATAACTCCATTAGCAAGTTCTGTAACTTTCTGCCCGCTGATGTTATATACAATGAGCTTAACATCAGATGTCTTAGCCAGATCAAATGTTATCTGTGTAACAGGATTGAACGGGTTCGGATAGTTTTGATATAATTTACTTTCGACAGGCAGCACATTTTCAGATATATCTGCCGGGGTATCAATTCTTTCAGAGTCAGTAAGTTTTGTAAGCAATTCTTGCAAATACGCGGAATTGTCAACACTTCTATTACCTTTACCTTCAGCTTCTTTTAAAAGCGTTGCAAGAGCGATATTTATTTCAGCAAGAACAACTTCCTCTTCAAAATCTGCTTCAGCTTTCATTTCTTCCGCTACTGCAATAGCATCATCGTACCTTCTGCCTTTTATATGAGTAGCTACTTTTTTCCCTTTAAAAAACTTCTTATGCGAAGTAGCATCAGAATTTAGAGCTTCATCATACATGGAAATAAGCACATTGTTGTCAAGTCCGGCCTGTTCATAAAGGTAAGGCAGTCTCGTCATAGCTACATAGTATTCGGGAGTGTCAACATATTTCTTTATAATATGCTCGTACAGTTTTATTGCAGGCGTTAGTTTGTCATCTGTCTCAAGGCTTATAGCATTAGTAAGTATCCTGCTTTCTTCGGTTATGTAGCTGTTAAATGAGCTATTATACTCATCCGCTAAACTCCATGTCGGGTCATATTTAATTATATATTGCGGGTGTTCAAAGAAATAGTCATCAGTAACATCTTCCGTCCCCCAATAATTCAATATGGCGTCAATAGTTATGATCTGATTAGGATCTCTAATGTCTTCCTGCGCAATAGAAATTCCATAGAAATTCGGGCTTGAGATAATATCGTTATACCGCATGTATATGCTGCCTGTAGGATTAATACCTATCTGTGCGCTTGGGAATAATGAGCTGTTACTCAAATATGCGTTTTTTTGAATTGTGCAGTTCACAGCTCCAAAAGGCTGATTGTCCTCTGTATTTATAAGCTGAGGTATGGCGTCATGTCCTGATGCAATTATTCCAAAGTATTTATTGTAGCTGATCTCGCATTTTGAAACTACTGGCGAACTCATCACAAAATAAGCGCCGATATTAAAATGGCTAATTGTATTCCTGCTGAATGTTCCGTCAGATCCTGTAATAAATACTCCCCAGCCGTTATCAGTACCCGTAAAAGTGTTGTTGGTGATTGTATAGCCGTAGCCGGGCTGCATTCCTAAAAGATTGATCCCGTTTGTACAGCCCTCGAAAGCGGAGTTATCTATATCGAACTTGTAAGTACCTGTCCCATTGACGCCGGTTACTGCATTTTTAATTACAACATTATCAAGGTCGATCGAACTGCCACCCTCACAATTTATGCCAAGCCATTTTCCTAATGCATCAGTATATGCGAAAGTCGTACCTGTAGCGGTAAGAGATCCTTTATTCTTTACAACGATCTCAGCTCCTCCTGCAAGTTCGACATAAGCTCCGTCTTCAAAAATCAAATCTGAACCGTTCTCAACAATCAATTTTGCGTCTTTTCCAAGTTGTAAAATTGTATTCTGATGTATTATCAAATCTGTTAGCTGGAGAGTTAGAGTCGATTTTTCCTCAAGTATCAGTTTAGAATTGTCGGGAATGTTTATATTTGACAGTGCAGAAATGCTGAGGTTAGCCTCAGGTAGTAATCGCAATTCCGCATTATCCGCTAAATTGATACTGTAAAATTCAGGTAGCACATGTTCGCCCTTGACAAAAATACATTCCGGTGAGAATTCTGAGCCTGCATATCCATGATCTATTGCCTGTACTCCGTAAAAATAGATACCATCGGATAAATATTTGATTGGCCAAGAAGTGTTTTGATCTATATTTCCCCTTTCAGAGACCTTTCTAATACCGGTGGATATATTGCTATTCGGAGACATAATATCGAGTCCACCGCTCTTTGTTCCAATGAAAAGATTATATGACAATCCATCTTGAGGAGTCTTGTTATCTGTACCCTTATTCCAATGCAAAGTAACATCATCACCGATTATGGATGAATATAAACCTATAGGAGGTGTGGGAGGAATATTAGGGACGATTAAATTATTTTTGTAAGTCTTTGAAGTTAGATACTGATCCATAGGATAGTTCGCGCCATACACATGAAGTCCATTTGTCCATAGATCCAAATCACCATCCATGTCATAATCACACCACTCATTTGATCCTGAACGGGTAGTAATAATGCATGTTGGATCATATCTTGGTATGTCAGTTGAATCATCTTGGACACTATAGCTTGTGTAACTAGAATAAAATGAATCGTTATGGTTATTATTAACTAATATTGAAGTCCAGTCCGTCCAAAAAATTTTAGTCGCGTTTAACATTATATCGAGGCATCCATCATTGTTACTATCACCCCAAGAACCATTGCTTGTAGGGATGTCAATCATTCCTGCATCTAAATACACATGAACATTAGTAAATGTGTCGTTACCATCATTCCGATAAACTACCTCAACTTGACCTGTCAATAATATATCCAGATCCCCGTCATTATCATAATCGCCCCATTTTGCGGTACCGTTTACATTAGGCAATCCGGTATTTACATCTGTGAAAGATTGGCCGGATTCATTTTTTAAAATTTTGGTAATAGGGTCACTATTTTCATCGAGACCGGACATTATTATGTCCAAGTCACCGTCCTTGTCATAATCTCCCCAAGAAGTTGTTGCGTCAAATACTCCGTATAGTTGAATACCTGATTCAATGAAATTACCTGAATTATTAGTAAATAGTTTTGTTATCGGAACGCTTTTGGTTCCTGCTATCCTTTTTCCAGTTATTAGTAGATCTAAATCCCCGTCATTATCATAATCACCCCAAGCAACATTTGAACTAACAGAACCGTCATTGAAATTACCCAGATCAGCTACTGATGTGAATGAACCACTTTCATAATTGAATATTTTGGTGATTTCTTCTGAAGTTTCTGTTGAATTATCGTAAGATGTACCAGATAATGCAATGTCAAGGTCACCGTCGTTATCATAATCACCCCAATCGAACTTACCACTGTTTTGTGGTAGTCCGTGATTGATGATATCAACTAAATTATGACCACTGTCATTTTGATATAGCTTTGTCATTGCATCTGAGTATTGTGAGCCACCATCAGTACCTGTTATTAATAAATCTTGATATCCGTCATTGTTATAGTCTCCCCAGTTAGCGCAACTTCTTTCCATGGGAGTTAATTCCATCACTATATCTTGAGAAAAAGTACCAAAGAGAAAATAATTACAAATCATCAAAATTGATAATATTGAAATATGACTTTTCATTTTTGACTCCTATTTTTGATTTTTTACATTTCATTTTTTGATTGGATAGGTTTATTAATGATAGACTTTGTCAGGAAAATCCCGACAAAGAAATATTTCGGAGGTGATTTATTTTTGTAGAGTAGAGTAGAGTAGAGTAGAGTAGAGTAGAGTAGAGTAGAGTAGAGTAGAGTAGAGGTATATCTGACTTAGATAAAAAAATATTTTTGTCAAAAACATAGTCATTATTATTCCAACTTTTGCTAACCGATATTTTACTGATTTCAATATGTTACAAGTTTTCTTTTTTGTCAACAGCAAAATAAAATTATTAAACAGGCAATTTCATGTAAGATTTTACTTGCAAAAAACGAAATAATTTTCATTATTATAGGAGTTAAAAAAATCGGAGATGATTATAAAATGAAGGAACTTAATGATTTAAAAACAGGCTCAAATCTGTTTTTGGGGAATGGTATAAAGATTGGAAAAAATTGTGTTTTCGGTAATAATGTTGTTGTCCACGACGGAACTGTTATAGGTGATAATGTCAGAATAGATGATAATTCTGTGATCGGAAAATCCAAGCTTAAATCTCCAAACTCTGCGATGACTACAGATGAAGTTCCTCCGCCTGCAGTAATTGGTAACGGCGTTCTTATCGGTGCGGGAGTTGTGATATATGCCGGAGCTGAGATAGGCGAAAAAGTCCTTATAGCTGATCAGGCCGCTGTCCAGTTCAATGTCACAATAGGGGAGATGACTATTATCGGAAGGGGCGTGCTTGTAGAATCAAAATGCTCTATAGGTAAAAAGTGCAAAATAGAATCAAACACATATATTACAGCAATGTCGGTTATAGAAGATTACTGCTTTATAGCCCCGTGCGTAGCAACAAGCAACGATAACTATGCAGGCAGATCAAAAGAAAGATTCAAACATTTTAAAGGCGTTACGGTAAAAAGAGGCGGCAGGATCGGAGTACACGCCACAATACTACCCGGAATTACGATAGGAGAAGATGCTATGGTCGCAGCCGGAGCTTTAGTTACGAAAGATGTTCCTCCGGGTAAAATTTATGCGGGAGTACCTGCAAAGGAATTCGGAAATGTTCCTGAAGAACAGCTGTTAAAGAACAACTTATAAGAGGTATTTATGCCAAGAGAAAAAATAATGGATTCTTTTGCTGAAGGATATAAACTTCTCGGAGATTTTATTTCTGACGAGAATAATTTCGTTAAGATCGATATGATCGTAAAAAGTATTATCGGTGCTTTTGATTCAGGCAGAAAAGTGATCATCTGCGGAAATGGCGGTTCGATGACGGACGCTATGCATTTTGCGGAAGAACTGACAGGCAGATTCAGAACCGACAGAAAACCACTGCCCGCAATCTCATTGTCGGATCCTTCGCACATCACATGCGTGGCGAACGATTACGGATTTGAGGAGATCTTCTCGAGAGGCGTGGAATCTTTAGGTCAGAAAGGCGATGTATTTATCGGTCTTTCTACAAGCGGAAATTCTCCGAACATTATTAACGCGGTAGAAAAAGCCCGTGAGCGCAGGCTGATAACAGTACTTCTACTCGGGAAGGACGGCGGAAAGTTGAAAGGTAAAGCCGATCATGAGATCATAATTAATGGATCAACGAGCGACAGAATACAGGAAATTCACATGTTCATTCTTCATACAATAGTTGAAGGGATTGAAAGAGTGATGTTCCCGGAAAATTATTAAAAAAATCTTTAATTATTTATATTTTTTAGGCTTCTTGCGGTCAGGCATTTCCATCGTTCTGTTATTGGACAATTCAACATTCAATGGGCGTCCTTTAAATTCTGCCATCTCAAAAGCCTTTAGCGTCTGATTTTCATAACTGCTTTCGATCTCAAAGAAAGAGAAATTCTTCATAACATCAACCTTGCCGATCTCAACGCTTCTGTCTTTAATTCGTGAAGCGATCAATTTTATCATATTCGGCTTATCCATGCTGTCGCGGGAACCGATATTGATAAAAAATCTCGAGAAATCTCCGTTCCTTGTTGGTTTAACGAAGCCTCTATCCTGATTCTTGTCAAAATTTCTATCCTGACCTCTGTCCCTTTCTCGCTCGTTCCTGCGGGTATCAAGGCTGATATTAAGATCGGGAGCATCTTTATAATAAACGAGGAACTGGTTAAACTCAACTGATATGAAATGCTGAATTAATTCATCTCTCGAAAGATCCGAGAGTTTATCATATATATAAGGAAGGAATCTTTCGATCTGGACTTTGTTGACCTCAATGTTTACAACTTTGTCCACAAGATTAAAAAGCTGTTTTTCGCAGATGCTTATTCCGTCGGGCACTTTTTTCTGTTCAAATCTGATCTTTGAGCGGTTCTCTATCATTTTAAGCTGAAACTTTTCTTTAGAATGTATGATCGAGATAGCAATACCGCTTTTCCCCGCTCTGCCTGTTCTTCCGCTCCTGTGAAGATATATATCAGGATCGTCAGGCAGGTTATAGTTTATTATGTGGGTTAGGCTGCTCACATCAAGTCCTCTCGCCGCTACATCTGTCGCAACAAGAAGCTGAAGATGCTGGGTTCTGAATCTGTTCATGACCTGATCTCTCTGATATTGCGACAGGTTGCCGTGAAGAGCATCGGCGTTATATCCGTCACCGATCAGTTTGTCGGCTACATCCTGAGTTTCCTCTCTGGTTCGGCAGAATACTATACCGTAGATGTCCGGATTTACATCCGCTATTCTTTTAAGAGCTGTATATCTGTCTTTAGCCTGAACCAAATAATAGTGATGTTGAACATTTTCAGCTGCTGTATTTTTCTGTCCTGCTGAAATTTCATCGGGATCTTTCATATAATGTTTTGCTATCTGCGCAATTTCTCTCGGCATAGTAGCGGAGAAAAGAAGCGTCTGTCTGTCTGAAGTTACTGCCGATAATATTTCGTCAAGATCTTCTTTGAATCCCATGTTAAGCATTTCGTCTGCTTCATCGAGAACGAGCCACGATATTGAATCAATTTTAAGTTTTTTCTTGTGTATTAGGTCCAGGACTCTTCCGGGAGTTCCGACAACGATATGAACTCCTTTGTCCAGAGCTCTGATCTGGTTTTCCATGCTTGATCCGCCGTAGATAGCGGTAGTTTTCACTTTCGGTAAATATTTCGAGAATGAATTAAAATCTTTTGTGATCTGCATGCATAATTCTCTTGTCGGGCAAAGTATCAGAGCCTGAGTTTTCTGTACATTAAGATCTATCTGCTGAATTATAGGCAGACCGAATGCGGCTGTTTTCCCTGTTCCTGTCTGTGCGAGTCCGATCAGATCTTTTCTTGTGTTCAGGAGATGTGCTATCGTTTTATCCTGAATAGGCGTAGGTTTAACAAATCCCATTTCCGAAATGGCTTGAAGTATCTCGCTGTTAAGTCCTGCCTCTTTGAATTCTTTCATTTTTTCCTTTTATTTTGTTCTGTTCTGTCTTTTCCGTTCGTTAATATCCAGAAATCGTTTTCTTAAACGGATGTTGGACGGTGTGATCTCGATGAGTTCATCTTCTTCAATATATTCAAGTGCTTGTTCAAGCGTCATTTTCCTGGGCGGTGACAGTTTTATCGCGTCATCGGATCCTGAAGCTCTGACATTGGACATTTTTTTATTTTTATTTACATTGACAACCAGATCGTCCTCTTTTGAGTGTTCACCAATGATCATGCCTGCATAAACCTCAATTCCCGGCTCAATGAGCATTTCGCCTCTATCCTGAAGGTTCCACAAAGCGTAAGCTACGGATGTGCCCTGTTCCATTGATATCAGAACCCCTCTGGTTCTTTTAGGTATGTCACCCTTATAGTATTCATATTCGTAGAATGAATGGTTAAGTATCCCGGTACCTCTTGTCTCAGTCATAAACTCATTTCTGAATCCTATAAGGCCTCTTGCAGGAACTTTAAATTCAAGCCTTGTATATCCGTCGCTACCCTGAATAAGGTTCAAAAGCTCGCCTTTTCGTATGCCCAGCTTTTCGATAACCACACCTGTGTAATCATCTCCGACGTCTATCACTGCAAGTTCGATAGGTTCTGTTTTTCTGCCGTCAATTTCTCTGTATATCACCTTGGGTTTGGAAACTGCGAACTCATACCCCTCTCTTCGCATATTTTCAATAAGAATGCCGAGCTGAAGCTCACCTCTTCCGTTCACGACGAACTGATCAGGCAGATCAGTTTTTTGAATCCTTATGCTGATATTTGTCTGAAGCTCTTTTTCGAGCCTGTCCCAGATGTTTCTTGATGTGACCCACCTTCCCTCAAGACCCGCAAAAGGCGAGTCGTTTACCATAAAAGTCATTGCCAGCGTAGGTTCATCCACATTTATAAGAGGAAGCGGTTCCTGATGTTCTCTGTCACATACAGTTTCTCCGACATCGATAAGAGCGAGACCTGCGATAGATACTATATCCCCCGCATTAGCGACTTTCGTTTCCACCTTTTTAAGACCGTCATATATAAAAAGTTTCGCTATTCTGTATAATACACGTTCGCCGCCCCTTTTCAAAAGCACCACCTCGTCTCCAAGCTTAGCTTTGAGACGAGGTGGA
>Ga0209417_1001713_pt1 | contig 38756 bp, 34 predicted proteins | sample RifGroF2_FD_184002 | JGI IMG/M metagenome (GOLD analysis project Ga0209417, IMG submission 184002) | Groundwater microbial communities from Rifle, Colorado, USA - Groundwater F2 (SPAdes) (version 2) | ecosystem: Environmental > Aquatic > Deep subsurface > Groundwater | place: Rifle, Colorado... | reverse complement strand
TAATGATGGTTTTTTGCCTGTTACTGAGGAGGTTGGGAAAAGAGAGGTTACTCTTCCTTTATATCCTTCTATGAGGGATGAGGACGTTCATTATGTTTGTGATGTGATAATTGAATATATAAAAAAAGAAGAGGATAAGCAATGAATGTTTTGGGTGTTGGCGCCCATTTTGATGACCTGGAATTGGGATGCAGTGGAACCTTAATCAAGCATGTGAACAAAGGGGATCAAGTAATCATGTTGATTGTTACGAATTCCTCTTATAAAAATCATAGTGGTGATTTGATTAGGGATGGGGATATTGCTTATAAGGAAGGTATTAAGGCTGCAAATATTATTGGTGCAGAATTGATATGTATGGGATATGAAACATTTTTTGTTCCCTTTGAAGAATCTTTGACAAAAGAGATTAACCGTTATATAGAAGAGCGTGATATTGATATAATTTACTGTCCCTGGGTTCATGACTTGCATAGGGATCATTATTATGCTGCAAAAAATACCTTGATGGCTGGCCGTCATGTCCCAAGGTTTTTAATGTATCGCAGTAATTATTATGATACCGAACAGTTGTTTCGGGGGAATTTTTATTCGGATATTACAGATGTAATTGATAGGAAATTCGATGTAATTAAGGCGCATGAATCGGAATTGAAAAGAGTCAGATATAAGTGGTTAGAATTCTTTAAAAAGCAAAATGAAAACGATGGGCAAAAGATTGGAGTCCAATATGCGGAGTGTTTTGAGATAATTAGATATTTAGTATAAAAGTTGTTTTGTGCTGTCAGATAATGATTATAACAATTCATCAACCCGATTTTTTACCATGGCTGGGGTTCTTTGATCGGTGGAGAAAAAGTGATTTATATATTGTTTTAGATGACGTTCAGTTTATACGTCGTGGGTGGCAACATCGTGATAAAATTAAAACACAGGACGGTGTGCAGATGCTGACTGTTCCTGTTCTGAAAAAAGGTCGTTATTGCCAGTTAATTAAAGAAGTGGAAATTAACAATAAGGAGAACTGGAGACACAAACAGCTAAAGACTATTCAGTCCGCTTATAAAAAAGCCCCTGATTTTGATTTTGTATTTAGTAAATTGAGTGAAATATATAATAGGGAATATGATTTATTAATAGAGTTTAATATGGACTTACTGAGGCTATGTTCAAAGATGCTTGGTGTAAATACACCTCTAGCTTTTGCTTCAGACTTCAACATTAAAAGTACTGGCAGCCAGAGGTTGGTAGATTTGGTTCAGTCTGTAGGAGGGAAAGAGTACTTGACAGGTACTGGTGCCAGAGATTATCTGGAGGAAGAATTATTTAAAAAGGTAGGCATTGGTGTTCATTGGCAGGAATTTGAGCATCCTGTTTATAAACAACTTCACGGTGGATTCGAAAAGATGCTTTCTGTACTTGATTTTTTGATGATGCGGAGCAACAGTAACATTTCAGTTGCATAATGAAATCTTTATTTTTCGAATATTTAGATTGGGATTCAAAACAGCTTGATTTAAAATGCGGTCTTATTAGCTTCCGAGATGTTTCTCCCAACATAAATCAATATAAACTGGCGGATAATCTGATAAAGATCATTGCTGAAAATAAGAGCGCAGATTTAATTACCATAAAATTACCGGGAGATTTTCCGATAGTTTTAGATTGTTTGCTAAAGAATTCTGCTAGGTTTATTGATACAGAACTAATTTACAAATTTGATCACGCTTCTGGTGTAAATAATGAACACACCGTAAACTTCTTTGATTCTTTTGACCCCAAACTTTTTATTCCTTTGGCCGATGAAATGATATTTAGCAGGTTTTACATGGATAAGAAGATTCCACGTGATAAGGCACGAAAACTTTGGGCTGATTCGATCAGAAATCATTGCATGGGCAGAGCAGACAGATTGGCCGTTGTATATCTCCAGGGACAACCTGTAGGTATGGCCACCATAAATTTTGGCGATAATAATGTTATTAATCTGCATATTGTTGGGATACTAAAACAGTTTCAAGGACGTGGTTTAGGTTGCTCTCTTATAGCAAGGATTACAAAAGAATACAGTAGTAATTATGAAATATTTGTTGAAACACAATCATTAAATAGAAGTGCACAGAGACTATACCAACGTGCAGGTTTTTTTTTAGATTCGATGCGATATATTTTACACGTATGGGCATAAAAGACAAAACAATCTATGAGTTATTGTAGAGAATATAAATGAAAATAATTGGTATTAACAATGAAATGTTTATATCTTCCGCCTCTTTAATTGATAACGGGAAAATAATTGCGGCTGGTGCAGAAGAACGTTTTAGCAGAAATAAACTTACCCGCGCGTTTCCTCAAAAGGCAATTGCATACTGTTTGAAAGAAGCAGGCTTAAAAATAGGTGAAATTGATTATATAGCAGTTTCTTTAAATCCAGGTGTTTATTTTGCTAAATTTAATCCTGTTTTTTCGGGGAAGAGACGCCATCGCATTGAACAACTGTATTCTGTTCCCGATTATTTGATGCATTTTTATGGCCGCCCTTCGGTTGATTATATGTATCAAGAAGTGGTTGGTGATTTTGGTAAGAATAGGGTTTATTTTGTTGTTCATCATCGTGCTCATGCAGCTAATGGATTTTTTCTTTCTCCATTTTCATCTGCAGCCATCTTAACAGCGGATGCTCAAGGGGAGTTTGAATCAACGACCTTTTGCCATGGACAAGGAAATAAAATTAATTTAATAAAAGGTATCAATTATCCGCATTCTTTAGGTGCTTTATATAGTACTTTTACTGAGTTTCTTGGTTTTAAGGCAAATTCTGATGAATGGAAGGTAATGGCCTTAGCCTCTTATTCTGATCCGTATAATAAATTTTATAAACTTTTAAAAGCAGAGGTAATCAAATTTCAGGATGATGGCCGTTTTGAGTTAAATCTTAGCTATTTTAAGGGATTTATACATGATCAACCGAATTTATACACGGAAAAACTGGTGGAAATATTTGGAGGGGCTAGGGAGAGAAATGAAGAATTGCAAGAACATCATTTTGAGATTGCTGCGGCAATGCAAAAAGTATCAGAAGAGGCGGTTGTGCATTTACTGAATTGGCTGTTTCAACAGACAAGGGAAAAAAATCTAGTTTTTTTATGAATTCTGTTTTTAATGGCAAAGTTCTTGAATTAACTCCTTTTGAAAATCTTTTTATATCGTCTTGTCCCGATGATAGTGGGAATTGCTTTGGCGCAGCGTTATATCTCTATAATCACATTTTGGGAGAAGATCGTGGTGTTCCAATGTCCCACAACTATTATGGACCTCAGTATACCAACAAGGAAATTGAAGAAACATTAAAGGGATACAACCTGAATTATACATATGAAGAACAGATATCCCAAAAAGTTGCAAAACTTCTATCAGAAGGAAATATAATTGGATGGTTTCAGGGAAGGATGGAATTTGGACAAAGAGCGTTGGGGAATAGATCAATCCTGGCTGACCCTAGGAAAGGTGATATGAAGGATAAGGTAAATAGGGCAGTGAAATTTAGGGAAAGTTTTCGTCCTTTTGCTCCAGCCGTTTTAAAGGAGAAACAGAAAGAGTACTTTGAAATTGGAAGGGGTGGAGATGTTCCGTTCATGGAAAAAGTTTACCCTGTTATACCGGATAAACAAGATAAAATTCCAGCGGTAGTGCATGTTGATGGATCAGGACGGATCCAAACGGTTACAAAGGAATTGAACCCTAAATTTTATTCGTTGATTGAGGAGTTCGAAAAAATTACTCATGTTCCAATAGTACTGAATACGTCTTTTAATCTTAATGGGGAACCTATAGTCTGCACACCAAATGATGCAATAAAGACCTTTTATTCTTGCGGGCTTGATGTGTTAGTCCTTGGAAACTATATCGTGCAAAAAGGGAGTTAAAATGAGTAGTAAAAACGAAATAAAGCTGCGTCCCAGGGATGGGGAATTGGCAAACAAATGGCAAGGGATATCTGAAATAATACCGGTAAACAATCAGCAATATAGCTTTGACAGCCCCAAGAGGATGGAAGAATTTACAAAAGCTTTATTTGATACAAGCGAAGAATTAGAAAGATACAATGAATACCGGTCCGAATGGTATCGGAGGGCAAAGGAGTTTGATGCTGGAGATGCGCCGCTTGCTGTGTGCTGCGAGCTCGTGAGTAACTGTAATTTGAATTGTCCGATGTGTTATACGATAACGGAAGAATTTCAATCCTCTGCTGTGGGTACACAGCGTATGCTCCCCTGGAAGGTAGTAAAAAGTGTTATTGACGAATGTGCGGGATTGGGTGTGCCGTCAATGCTTTTTAGTTGGCGTGGAGAATCGACAATGTATTGTTCCAAAGATGAGGATGGAAATGAAGTTAAATTTCCCGACGTACTTGCTTATGCGAGGAAAAAAGGAATACTCGAAATTACTTCACTTACCAATGGGCAAATGATTGACGAAGAAATGGCCAAGACAATAGTTAAGGCCGAACCGAATTGGATAAGCATTTCTGTTGATGGACTGGAAGAAAATTACGGGAAGATAAGAACTCCAGCAAATAAAAAAGGAAAGGATTACAACGCTTTTCAAAAAGTTTTAAGGAACATAGAAATACTTGTTTCATACCGTAATGAACTGGGGAAAAAACGTCCACAGATAAGAACAAATACCATATATCCTCCTATAGCAAAAAATCCAATGGCATATTATGAGTGTATGAAAAATATTGGTGTTGGTTGGGTTACTGTGAATGAGATATTAGACTTTAGAGGCGAAAATCTCCCTGAAGAGGCTGTTTTGAAGAATTGGGCATGTCAATATCCCTTTCAACGGCTAACTGTTTCTGCTAATGGTTGTATTATTCCTTGCACTGGGGCTCATAATGAAGAGGATGAAATGATATTAGGAAGATACCCTGGTACGCGGCCGAAAGAAATTATTGTAAGCAATAAGAAAAAAATGTTAAGTTATCCTGAAATGACTTTGAAGAACGCCTGGCATTCCGACAAGTTAGAAAAGATAAGGATCTTACAAAAGGAAAATCGGAGAATAGACATCCCGGCATGTAAAAATTGCCGCCATGGAGCGGTCAAGCACGGGGTTGAATGGATTCCGGAAGACTGGAACATGGAAACAATGGAATGGAAAGGTGGTACATGGAGAGAGTAGGTGTAGGGACTCTATTAATATGTCATACGTAATACCAGGAAATGTACTATCGTATTTTTTTCGAGGTGTAGAACAGAGGAAAATATTTGGTACTCCTTTAGACTGTATGGAGAAATTCCGAATTCTAGAGAAAACTAACTTGTTATCTCAAGGATTGGAAATATTCTTGATACCTAATAAGTTAAGGAGCTTTGATGAGTTTGAACCATGGTTTTGTTCCAAGTATTCAAGGTTAAAATACAAAACAGTGCATATTGGAGATCAGAATGAGGGATTTTTGATAGATTCTGATAAAATCTCTAATAAACTGGAAATATTATCAAAAATGCTGGAGCGTCTTGAAGTTGACACTATTATATTACATGCAAATCATTTGTTACATGAGCAAAAAACAACAAAAGGATTGTTGGATTCGGTGTTGCCCAGAACTTCCATTTGTGTAGAGAATACCGGTTTTGAAAGTGAACGAGGCAGTGGTATAGAGGATTTAATTCAGATCTTTAAAAAATATCCAGAATATAAGCTGTGCTTAGACGTTTGCCACATCAACGATTACGTTAATTATTCTTTGGAAGAATTTATTTCTGTTGAAATGTTGCGGTCTCGTATTGTTCAGATACATTTCAGCTATTCTACCCGATTAGATAAGGAAAACCTTTATGCAAAAATGGGTTTTGGAGGGCATGAACCTTATCACGCTCTTTGGTCAGTAATTGGAAAATTTCCGAGTCGTAAAAGTATGGAATTTTTCAGAAAATATCCGATTGTTATTGAAGGAGTTGTTCCGATGCAGGACAAAAGTCTTCAGTACCTTCGGAGAGAAGTTGAGTTAATTAATAGTTAGGTTGAAAAAATGATAAAAATAATAGCAGAAATTGGTTTCAATCATGAAGGTGACTTGAAGTTGGCTATTGAGATGATAAAGGCTGCTGCCAAAGCAGGAACTCATGCCGTTAAATTTCAAACATACAAAGCCTCAGATTTAGCATTACCATCGGCTTCTCATTATCAGGCAATAAAGTTCGGAGAAATGAGCCTGGAGCAGCATGTGGAATTAGCAAAAATTGCACATGGTTGCGGGATAGAATTTCTTTCAACACCATATAGCCCATGGGCGATTGATATTCTTGAGAAGGTAGGAGTGCCAGCATATAAAGTTGCCTCAATGGATTGTACAAACAAGCATCTTTTGGGTTTTATTGCAGAAACAAAAAAGCCGATTTATTTATCAACCGGTATGGCAACCTTAACGGAAATATCGGAGACATTGTATTATTTGTCTGAAGTTAAAAGTGGCCCTGTAACTTTGCTTCATTGTATGTCCTTGTATCCCGCTGAGGCAAAAGACCTTAATCTTGCAATTATTCCGTATCTGAAAGAGTTGTTTGGCGTGTCTGTTGGTTATTCTGACCATTATCCAGGTATAAAAGCATGTTTGGCAGCAGCTATGCTTGGTGCCGAAGTAATAGAAACTCATTTTACTTTGGATACAACAAAAAAAGGCGCAGACCATTACCACTCCATAGATGCTGAAATGCTAAAACAATTAGTAGCTGATATCAATATATTTCAGCAAATGAAAGGTACTGAGCAAGCATGTTATAATAGGTCAGATCGCAAATATGCCACGCAATATCGAAGAGGTGTTTTTACAGTAAAACAGCTAAAAAAAGGGCACATTATAAGAAAGGAAGACCTTTTATTCTGCCGTCCTACATCTCAACTTAAGCCTGAAGATCTGAAATGGTTGGATGGGAGGGTTATTAAAAAGGATATAGATGTATTTACCGCAATCGATAAAGAGATGATAGAATACTAAGGAAGGTTGGTGTTAACGTCATAATCCATGAAAAATAAAAACGAGATGCATCAAAGGCACCTTGTGGTAGTTCAGTGCCGTTATGATTCCAAAAGGTTGCCAGGAAAAGCTACGATGCTTTTGGGTGGTATTCCAATAGTATCATTCTTGTTAAGGAGATTAAAGGCAGGATTGCCAGAGAATAGATTTAAAATAATATTAGCAACAACAGAAAAAACAGAAGATGATGTAATTGCTGGTTTGGGGAAAAAAGAGGAAATAGAAGTATTACGTGGAGATGAGCATGATGTACTAAAACGTTATATAAAGTGCCTTGAAGTATTTCCTGCGGACGTAGTGGTCCGTGTGACTGCTGATAATCCTTTTACCTGTCCTGAAGTTCTTGAATGCGCGGTAAATGAAATGATTAAGAGAAAGGTTGATTATCTTAAATGCGAAAATCTTCCCGTGGGAATTGGAGTGGATGTCTTTTCTTCCAGCATGTTGAAGCAATTAGACATTCAGGCAAAAGATCCGCAGGAAAGAGAACATATCAACCTGTATGTTTTAAAAAACAAAGAAAAATATGCTACGTTCTTCTTCAATTTTGATGGCAAACGTGCTCACCCTTCGATGAGAATTACTGTTGATACAATAGAGGATCTAGAAAATATCAGGTACATCTTAAAGCCAAGCGATAATGATCCGTGGAGGCTATCTCTTCTTGAAGCCCTTAAAAGAATGGATCCATCTATTATTTAAAAACGACAAGGGTCCGCGGAAAGTTCTGTTTCGTGTCGACGCAGGTCGTATTTATGGACTTTCCTTTGGCCATGTTTCTAGGTGTCTTATGCTTGCAAAGGTTTTACAGAAGGAGTGTGGATCCGACACCATGTTTTTAATGCGTAATTTTCCTGATGGGATAAATTATGTCACTCGAAATGGTTATACAGTGAAGGAATTCTCTGTTCATCAAAGTAGGGAAGAACGGGGGATGATTATGGATGCAATTAAAGAATATCAACCTGATATGTTGATTATAGACGTACCATACAAAAATATAGATACCTCATATTACGGTATATTGAGAGAGCGGGGAATAAATATCGTGTTTATTGATGACAGTAGATTCATCTATCCAGATGTGGATGTCCTGTTAAATTCCAATATACTTGCACCGAAAAGAATGGAAAAGATACATAATCCAAAATATGTCAACACTAGGTTCCTATTAGGTATTGATTATTTTGTTTTTGATGAATCTCTCTTGGAAGAAACGCCAGTAAGAACAAAAGGGGTTTACAATATATTGGTAACTTTTGGAGGATCAGACCCAACCTCATTAACTCCTAAGGTTCTGAATACTCTTTTGCAGGAAGAGTGGCCGGGACATGTCTTCAGTATAATACTTGGACCAGGTTATCCGAATCCCTATGAGATTGAAACATTAATAGGAAGATCGAGAAAAGATTATCATGTTGTGAAAAATCCAGCAAACTTGATTCCTTTTCTGCAGCGCTGTGATTTTGCAATATGTGCCGGTGGCAGGACAATGTACGAGCTTTTCTGTCTTGGGAAAAATTTTTTCCCTATTGCTACCGCGGAGCACGAAGCAGAGGTTGTCGACGAATTTATTCGTCGAGGTATAATAAAAGAGGGTCTGACAAGCTGGGATCCTAAAGCCCTTATTTCCAATCTGAAATATTTGACAGAATAGGAGTTCGATAATGTTAATGAGAATAGTATTAATAGATGAGCATCTCTACGTCTGGGTATCTACAGGAAAATAATTATGAAATGTAGGGGATAAGATTATATAATAAAGTATTGTCTATTATTAAGTGAACTTTTAAGAATCAGAGGTAAGGTGTTAGAAAAATATGGAAGAAGATGTTAAAATATTCAACGAAATGAAAGTGAATGATTTTACTGTGTATGGTGATGCAAATGAATATCTGGAAAATATCTTGGGTGAAAGGTTTAAAGAATATCGTAGAAAATGGAATAAAGTTGAAAGGCTTGAAAAAGTTTATGATTTTCCACTCTTTTTGGTTTTTGAACCAATGTGGAAATGCAATCTGAAATGCATAATGTGTTGTCATTCCAATCCTCAAAACAACTCCATGGAATACAATAGCAAAATGCCATGGAATATGTATGAACGAATAATGAAAGAGGCGGAAGGTCACCACTGTCCTTCTTTAACAATTGGTGGGCACTGTGAACCATTATTGGATAACAGAGTCTCAGAAATGATAGCTTTAGCTAAGAAGTCAGGTTTTGTTGACATAATGATAAATACAAATGCAACACTTCTAAACGAGAAGGTTGGCAAAAAGTTAATTGAAAATGGTTTAACGCGCTTGAGAATTGGTTTTGACGGGGCGACATCGGAAACATATGAAAAAATAAGAGTCGGTGCTAAATTTGAAGAGGTCAAAAATAACATTCTTGACTTCATAAAACTGCGTAAAAAATTGAATTCAAAACTGCCGATTGTTCGTATAAGTTGTGTTCATCTCTCGAAAAATGATCATGAAATTGAGGATTTTATTAAATACTGGACACCAATTGTTGAGTGCGTATCTATCCAGAGATATAGACCACATGATATATCAAAAGATCATGATTGTCATAAATTAGGAGTAGGTAAAAAAGTTTTTAAAACCATACAATGTAGTGAACCATGGGAACGTCTTTATATTCGTGGTAATGGCGATGTTTATATTTGTTGTTCACCTGTTCACGGCCCAAAATTAGGCAATATAAACAATTATTCACTATATGAAATGTGGCATTCGAAAACAGCAAATAATTTAAGAAGTGCTATTAAAGAGCGGGATTGGGACAGTGTGCCTGCTTGTAAAGAGTGTATGGTTCAATATATGTGGTAGTACTAGAATGTATACCGTTCAATGTTAGAGAATATCGGAAAGTGTGAAATTGTGGAATCTGTTTATACACATGATAAGAAGGTAAAGCTTTAAATAGGAGTATAGCAAAAATAATGAGAATTTTGTTTGTTGTGTATGATAATGGTTCGTATATACATCAGTTTCCTATGGGATTGGCCTATATTGCATCTGCCCTGTTAAAAGATGGGTATGATATTACAATTTATAATCAGGACATGCATCATTATCCTGAAGAACATCTTACACAATATTTAAATGAAAACAAGTTTGACGTTGTTTGTATAAGCATAATTGCAGGATATTATCAGTACAAAAAATTGCTTATGGTTTCAAAAGCAATAAACAAATCTAAAAATAGACCAACATATTTACTGGGTGGGCATGGTCCTTCTCCAGAGCCAGAGTTTTTTCTTCAAAAGACAAAAGCTGACATAGTGGTAATAGGAGAGGGAGAAGAAACAATAAAGGAGCTTATGGATGCGTTAGCAAACAATAAATCCTTAGAAGGGTTGAAAGGAATAGCATATCGACAAGGAGATAGAGTGGTAGTGAATCAAAGAAGACCACTAATAAAAGATGTAGACTCTATTCTTCACCCGTCATGGCATTTATTTCCAATAGACTATTATAGGTTAATCCGAATTGGCCCTCATTCACAAAAAACAGATTTTTTAATGCCTGTGCTTTCTGGTAGAGGGTGTACCTTTGAGTGTAATTTTTGTTATAGGATGGATACGGGTTTTAGGCCTAGGTCTAACGAAGCTATTATTGAAGAAATAGAAATTCTAAAAAAGGATTATCGCATAAATTATATTGATTTTCTAGATGAGTTACTTATGACGTCAGTAAGTAGAACTGTGAGCCTGTGTGAAAGTTTTCTTAAGGCTAAATTGAATGTTAAATGGAAATGCAATGGCAGGTTGAATTATGCCAAAAAAGAGGTTTTGCAATTAATGAAAAAATCAGGATGCACTTTTGTTAATTATGGTATCGAATCTATGGATGATACTGTATTAAAAAATATGAAAAAGGGCCTGACTACTGAGCAGATTATCAAAGGAGTTGAAGCTACATTAGAGGTGGGGATTAGCCCAGGTTTAAATATTATATTTGGCAATATTGGAGAAAATAAAGAAATATTAATGAAAGGAGTTGAATTCCTTCTTAGGTATGATGATGGGGCTCAATTACGTACCATACGTCCAGTCACACCCTATCCTGGATCACCATTGTATTATTATGCAATAGAAAAAGGTTTACTAAAAAATTGTGAAGATTTTTACGAAAACAAACATATTAATGCCGATTTAGTAGCCGTTAACTTTACGGATATGAGTGATGACGAGTTCCATCAGAGTCTTTTAGAGGCGAATACTATTTTACTGAAGAATTACTATAATAATAAATTAAAGAATTCGTTAGAAGAAACCAATAATCTTTACCTGAAAAAGGATGTGACATTCAGGGGCTTTCGACAAACGTAGTATGGGAAAAACAAGAGCGCTTTGTGGTATAGGGTCTGTGCAGGTATTCCGGTATGCAGATAATGTATGATTCAATATTTTCCTCATTGAGGAAAAAGATGGGTAGCTATTAAAGCGGCGATACTTTGGTATGGATAGAGAGGAATATAAGATTCGTGTTTTGTCCTATGAGTCTTATATCATAAGCGAAGATCAATGAATTTAAATTATGAAAAACAAGCAGTGGGCGACATAAACAATGATCCGATTTTGCTTTCTATTGGAGCAGTTACGGGAGAAGTTTCCTTAAGGATTACTAAAAAAATTCAATGTCATCCAATATATCTACAAGTGGCTTCCCATTTCAATAGTGAGAAATTATTCTTTTATTTTCAGAGATGTGTGGCATTAGAAGTCAGACCATATATAGAACAGCTATTTATTGAAAGCAGGTATGGCAAAATAAATGATAACACCAGATCAGGAAGGAAAGAAATTAGTATTCCATCATATGGTATTTTTTCGCTGTTTAAGGAAATATGTCAAAATGATGAAATTCCAATTTGTCAGAGATTTCGTGAGGGATTAATTGATAGAAAATATAGGGAAATGAGAGGTATGGGCAAAAGACTTATTGGAAAATGGAATCGACTTTGGAATACTTATAACTTTGCAAATGAGTCGAAGATTGACGTGAAAATTGCAGTTCATTTTGCGGAGGGAATTGATTTGCAAAGAAGGTGTGACATTGTATGGTTGCCAAATAGCGGGATTGATTATAAACATATATTGGTATATTTTGATCATCGTAATGTCTTTGGTAAACCAATTCCCGATTATGTCATAAAAGAACTTGATGAAATGGGCATACAATGGGTTGCTATCGAAAAGGGGATGGTATGCGGCAGGGAGTACGAATACTGGGAACCTCCGCGAACACCTGCTCCAAAATGGTTGAGGGCTCTTAAAGCCAGAGCATCAGATCCAGTAGGCAAGTGGATCGTATGGTATGCAAGGAAATTACAGAGGGAAGTTTATTTTTGGAAGTCCTTTTATCAAACATTTAATGTCAAATTACTTTTTCTACCGAATGAAGCTGATTCAGAAGGTATTGCACAGGGGATAGCGTTTGATATAATGGGTGAAGAAGGAGGGTTTGTTATTGGTAAACAACGGTCTGAAGTGTTGCGCGACCCATTATCAATGTTAGCAGGAGTTCATACAAAGGATATTGTCTTTATTTGGAATTGTGGTGCTGAAAAGTACTTCAAACGGGAATATAATTATACACAGGCACAAGTCGTAACGGGTTACCCTAATGATATGAACTTCTTCAATCGCAATGTTGACATGAGGAATGTAAGAAGGCAACTTAACGATAAAGGTGTTAAATTTATTATTGCATTGTTTGATAATGTTTTCTTCCCAAAGTTGAGGGATTCTTACGAGGTGGAGCGTTTTTATCATGGATTTTTAAACTGGATTTTGAAAGATAACACTCTTGGAATAGTTATTAAACCTAAGAAACCGAAGTTATTGAAACAATTAACAGGAATATTACCATTGTTAGATAAGGCAAAGGCTACAGGCCGATGTATACTTTTTGATAAAGATATAAGTCAATTGACTTACGATGCTGCAAGAATAGCAGATATGTCTGTTGGTATAAAAATTTCTTCTGCCGTGACAGAAGTGGTGATTGCCGGATGCAGGGGGATTCACTATTATGATTCATTACCACGCTGGAATGACTATTATAAATGGGGTTACGAAAAACTTGTGTTTGATGACCTGGATAGAATGATAGATGCCATAAAAAAATATAAAGAAAACCCTGCTGGGCATCAAGACCTTGGCAATTGGACACCTTATTTGCATCTATTAGATCCTTTTAGAGACGGTAGGGCAGGTGAACGCATGGGTACCTACCTTCGTCAATGTCTTGAAGGGTTTTTACAGGGATTACATCGTGATGACGTTTTAACGCGCGTAAATAATAGATATGCAGAAAAATGGGGCCAAGATAAAGTAGCTGACATGAGAAAATATTGCTGAATTATACATAAGAGAGGTTAGGCTTTTCTATGTTTTGGATTAGTGATAAATAGATAGAAACCCCAAGGGGAAACCCTGATATAATCGGAGTTCCTAGAACGCTTAAAAAATATTTGGCTATATTAAGCAATGCCATTCGCATTTACCAAATATTTTTAAAAGAAAGTTAAATATTAAAGTTAAAAATTCCAATCATTAATACTGTACTCTTCTTTTTAACTATTTAAGACAAGAGGTATTGAAAGATTTTTTAACATTTTCTTGCCAATAGTAAAAAATCAAATTGAGATATTAATTCTGTATTAGAAAAAGGAGCTACCGATGAGTTTAAAATTACCGGAAATAGTTTGTTGTGAAATAACTAATATATGCCCCATATATTGTGTCATGTGCCCGCACGGCAATAATTTGTTAAACAACAGAGGACTGATGGATGAAAAAACATTTAAGAAGGTTGTCGATGAAATATGTTTATGGGAACCCAAACCTATATTAGCAATTTACAGTATGGGAGAGCCTCTTGTTCACCCTCTCTGTTTCGAGTTTATTCGTTATGCAAAATCAAAAAAACTTATGACCGGCGCCGCCACAAGTGGTTTTTTATTAGACAAAGAGAAGGCCATAGAACTGGCCGAGTCTGGCCTGGATGAAATCAGGTTTAGTTTTGAAGGAGAAAACCCTGAATTATATGAAAAAATTAGAAGAGGCAGTAATTATAATAAAGTTCTTGAAAATATACAGTATTTTCTAAATATATTGGCAAAACGCAATATTAAAATGATAACAGATATATTAGTTATTAAATATTCTAAAGAAGAATCTCTCGATGTATCCAGTGAGTTTAAGAGTTTATTTAATTCTATTTACGATGTAAATTTTTATTCTTACTACCCTACAAATTGGAGAAACACCATAAAAAAAGATTTTCTTAATTTTGAGGAAAAACATGCCCCTATAAAAAATGTTTGCAAGAAATTTAATCACCTTATAGTAAAGTTTGATGGCAGTATAGTATATTGCGATCTAGATTTTAACTCTGAGTTTTCAGATTACCATATCGACAATACATCTTTAATAGAATTTCTTTATTCGACAAAGAGAAAAGAAATAATTAATAAAATGAAAGAAGGAAAATGGACTGAAATTCCTTTATGTAAAGACTGTTCTGCTCCCTATACTATGCTAAACAGAAAAAGGTTATATGAAACAAGTGTTTCTAAAGACTACCTGCAGGAGAGTTTAATAAACATACGATATCGTGAAGCGCAGGGTCAAAAGCCAATATAAATTAAAAAAATATAAACCAATAAAATATAATGAATATATTAGGACTTCATTATCACGGCAATCGAAGATCCCTGACCGGTCGTAGATGTTGTCTGGTTCGAGACGCCTATCGGAAACTGTTTCGGGAGGCGGGGCTAGAAGTCGTCAACATGTATAAACCTTTTGCCCGCGAGGATGAGCCATAATCCATTGGTCAATGAAACTCGGATCGCTCTGTGGGTGATCTATGTTTTGCAAAAAACCGCGTAATAGGTCTTTCGGGAATGCGTCTTCGAAATTCCCGAATAACAATCGGTCATGAAAAAAATTGATTTAAGTGTACAAATCTCGCAATCTAAATGGCGCGAGCTTTTCGGCGCGGAACAACTGGCCGCTGCTGGGCATATCGGGACGCATTTCGATGTGATGAATACCGCCTTCGATTTTGAAAACACCAAACGCCCCGGCAAAATTATTGATGTCAGCGGGGTCAGGGAGCGCGACATTGACATTTCGGACGTGGGGGCGACGGAGATTCGGGCGCATGATTTCGTGATTTTCCATACCGGCTTTTTACAGGCGGTTGGATACGGAACGCCCGCCTATCGCATTGATCACCCGCAATTAGCGCGGGATTTGCTGCGTCTGTTGCTTGAAAAGCAGGTCAGTTTGATCGGACTTGACGCCCCCGGCGTGCGGCGCGGCGACGAACATACCCCCACCGACCAATGGTGTGCCGATCACGGCGTATTCATCGTCGAAAATCTGGCGAATACCGGCCTGCTTTTGCAGGCAGCGGGTCAGCGCCCGTTTACGGTTTATACGTTCCCTCTCAGCATCGCCGAGCTGACCGGCTTGCCGTGCCGGGTTATCGCAGAAATCGAATCGCCTGCGTAATCGCGTCAGGCTGTTCCATCAGAAAGTTTTGCCAAAACTGCCGGAGGTATTTTCTGAGCCTTTGAACCTTGCACAGAGGATCTTGGATCAGGGGCGTTATGACGAGGGAGTGGTTAAGGAGAAGGAGTGCGATAGAGGCGGTGATAGGGCATTGTAAGACGGATGGTCGCCTAGGCAGGAATTATCTGAAGGGAAGAGTAGGAGATACGATTAACGCGATCCTTTCCGGATGTGGATACAATATGAGGAAGCTCCTGATGGTGCTTGTTTTTTGTCTTTTTTCCCTCGGAAACAGGAATCATTGTCAGCCGATGAGGGCAGTGTAAAAAGTTCATCCAAGACTTCTATTCTGGGGAATCGGGGTTTTTCAGGGACGACTATTTAACCTCGTAGTAATTGAAGAAAAATATGAAGTAAGTGTTGCAATTTTTAACCGATATTTACGAGGGAAAATATAACCCAAAATAATGTTGTTGAAAAAAATCATTTCTGAGATTAAAGAAAAAAAATCCATCCTCAAATCTATCCGTATTTATACATTCACCAATATTGCAGAAACTGCAATTCCCTTTTTCTTAATGCCTGTTTTGACAAGACTCTTGTCTACCTTCGACTATGGTATAATTGCTACCTTTAATGCGATTAAAACGAATGCTAATCCAGTTATTTCAATGGCGACTCCGGCTGCCGTGGGTAGGGCATACTATGACAGGGATAAAGAAGGATTTGATTTCCAATGTTATGTCTTTAATGCACTGATAGTAAATGTTGTTTTGCTATTTGCAGTTTTGCTGGTCCTGGCGGTTTTTAAGAATTTCATCCCTGGTATAGAAGGGATAGGTATATTCTGGTTATTTTTAATACCGGTTATTGTATGGGCTGCGGCTACTTCGAATATAAAGGTTAAATTATGGATTTACCAGCAACATCCACGTAATAACGGTATCTTTAGAATTTTACAAGCATTGACCGAGTTTGGTCTTTCCATAGTGCTGATTAGTGTTTTTCTCAGAAGTTGGAAAGGCAGGATGATTGGCGCCGGGGTAACCGAGATTGCTTTCTGTTTTATAGCTGTTTATATTCTCTATAGGTACGATAAGTTGAAACCTGCTTTGAATATAGAATATATAAAAGATATTTTAAAATTTGGTTTGCCGTTATTGCCACATTCATTTGGCTGGATGCTTATATGGACTGCCGATAAATATTTGCTTAATTCTATGGTTGGTGTTTCGGCTTTGGGAATTTATGGTGTTGCCTACGCCCTTGCTGCAGGTATTTCTCTGCTGGCTGCTCCTGTCGACACTTCGGCTGCACCAATTATTTATAAAAAGCTTTCAAATTTCAATGAACAAATTGCCAGAAAGATGGTTGTGGCAAGTTATGGGTATTTTTTCTTACTTATTATTGCGGCAATTGTATTATGGCTCTTGTCCCCATTTATCCTGAAAATATTAGTTGATAGAAAATTTTGGGGGGCCAGTGACTATGTTTTATGGATAGGGCTTGGATACTCATTACATGGGATGTCTCGATTTCTTAATCATTACATTCTATATTCAAAAAAGACATATCTTATGTCGTATAATACTTTTGCCGCTGGCTTAGTTGCGGTTGGCGCTAATTATGGATTAATAAAGATAAACGGAGCCGTTGGGGCTGCTCAAGCAACCTGTTTAGCGTACGTGGCCCATTTTCTTTTGACTTGGAGAACAGCTAATAAGCTTTATCCAATGCCTTGGTTTTCCATATTCAAACCCAAAAATCTGAAAGAATTATTTCAATAAAGCATTAATTAGATGGCAATAATTCACCGCAAAGACGCAGAATTTGCAAAGGTATTTTTTTCCAAAATACAGAATGCAGAAGTCAGGGGCCGGAATTCTGAGTGTCTGACATCTGTTGCCTTTTGTCTTTCTAAAGTATTTCTTTGCGTCCTTTGCGCCTCTGCGGTGAACTGAACTGTTACTTTATTTTTTATCTACCGATTGCTTTATAATAGGTTTCTTTGCCTACTGACATGTTATAAATGCATTACAGGAAATTGGGTAAAACAGGGCTTGATGTATCCATAATTGGATTTGGATGTAATCAGATTGGTTCCGATAAGAGAGGTTATAAAGATTTTACATTAGCAAGAGATGCTATCTTTTTTGCCCTTGATCATGGAATAAATTATTTTGATACCGCAGACGTTTATGGGGACAGGAAGTCTGAAGAATGGCTTGGTCGCATATTCGGTCCTAAAAGATCAAATGTAATCATATCAACAAAAGCAGGTCTGACTGGCGATGGAGGCAGAAGCGGACATCCGGACCACTTAAGAAGATCGTTGGAAAATAGTTTAAAGAAGCTCAAGACTGATTATGTAGATGTTTTTTATCTTCACCGTCCCGATCCCAAAATTCCCATTGCAGAATCTATTAGCGCCATTGATAAATTGATACAAGAAGGAAAAGCACGCTTTGGCGGAGTATCTCAGCTTGATAAGGAAGATTTAGAAACAATAAAAACCTCAGATGCGATTTCATGTGTACAGTATTGTTTGAATTTTTTTAATTATCAAACAACGTATTCTGTTAGATCTTTTGTTAATTCCGCGCAGTATGGTTTTTCGACCTTCTCCCCTTTTGCTTCAGGTTGGATTTTAAAGAAAAAATATTTAAGTCTAACAGAGTCCCAATTCCCCTTTTTAAAGCCTAATTATTATCGTCCTGAATTTCCTTTGTATAAGCGGATAGTAGAATTAGCGCAAGAATATAAAACAAATATTCATCAACTTGCAATAAGTTGGGCGCTTAACCATCAGGATGTACATTCTGTAATTTGTGGAACTGCTTCTATTGACCAATTGCAAGAAAATATAAAGGCAGTTGATTTGCATGTTGCGCCAGAGTTGATAGAAAAAGTTAATAATGTCATAAAAAAGTATGCAGTAGAAAAACGCAGAATAAGGAAGGTTATTTGGGGTGTTGGTATGAAATTAAGAAAGGTATTAAGAGGCTAAAGTAGAAATTATAGTATGTTGTTACACAAAACAAATACAGATTTGTTAATAATTATCCCTCCATCACGCGAAAAGCATACTGTTTATCCTCCTTACGGTGCAATGTATGTTTCCAGTGCATTACGACAGAAAGGATATGTCCCTATTATATTAAATGTTGATGTAGAAAGAATAAGGAATCATGAAGTAATTGAAAGGATTAGACATATTAATCCTAAATATATTGGTTTCAGCGGTATTGTCGCAACTTCATATAGATATATAAAAGAATTGAGTAATGAAATTAAACGTTCTTTTCCTGATAAAAAACAAATTCTTGGCGGCGGGTTGTCAAGCGCTGTTGAGCCTATATTGAAAAATACGGCGATTGATATTGTTGTTCTGGGGGAGGGGGAAATTACCATTGTGGAGCTAATAAATTGCCTGGAAAACGGCGGAGATTTAAATAGCGTGGTGGGCATTGCTTTTAAAACAGGCGCCTCACACGAATATACGGGTAGAAGGGAAACAATAAAGGATTTAGATAGCTTACCATATCCTGCGTTTGATCTGGTTGATATGGGTAAATATCTCCCTGAAGGCGTGGGGTTTATCCACGGATTTACAACAAAGGTTGATAAGAGAATATATGATGCGAAAAGAAAAAATAGGATGATAACAATTCCTACGAATAGGGGTTGTATTGGAATATGCAGTTTTTGCTTCAGGGCAAATAGGGGAATAAGGTCACACTCAATGAAGTATGTCTTTGATTTCATAGAATATTGTATCGAAAAATTTGATGTAGGCTTTTTTACCTTTGGAGACGAGTGTTTTGCGCCAAACAGGAAAAGGAATTGGGATTTTATTGAAGAATATAAGAAAAGAAAGTTAGATATAATTTTCCGAATTTTAGGCATGAGAGTAGACACCGTAGATGAGGATATACTCAACGCATACAGTGAGATTGGCTGCTGGATGATTGAATATGGATTTGAGGCGGGTAACCAGAAAATGCTGAACATTATAGATAAGAGAGTTACCGTTGAACAAAACAGACAAGTTGCAATGTGGACTAAGGCGGCTGGCATTTATACCTCTCCAACCCTTGTCTTAGGGATGCCCGGCGAAACAAATGAAACTATAAGGGAATCAATTGAGTTTCTTAAATCATTGAATTTTGATTTTAAACAATATCAAATGACGTATGCGCTTCCCATACCGGGATCGCCTCTTTATGAGTTTTCAAAAATTACAGGCGCTATAAAAGAAGAAGATGAATATCTTTCTTCTCTTGATGGGGAAGACAGGGGTGTTGCTGGGAATTTTCTTGTAAATCTTACAGATGAATCTGACGAGGTGGTTGCACGATGGTCAAAGACAATAAAAGACGAAATGGATAAGCACTATTTGCTCAGGAAATACAAGATAAATTTACTGGTGAAAATGATACTCCCCCTGCAAAAAGTTTACCTGAATTACAAAAAGAATATGTTGTGGGTTGTTTTAAAGAGTAAGGTCAAAAAGCTTCTTGGTTTCGGACGTAAACATATTAGAAAAGATAATACCGGAAGTGTGTATGTTCGTTTTAAAAAACCAGCTGATATAAATATAGAAAAGCTCATAAAGGATTTTGATTATTCAAGGTTAAGCAGAGATATGTCTTTGAAAAAGATTAATGAAAAGCTGCTTTTATTAAAATCCAATTCGTAGGACAGGAATGACGTTTATATAAATTGATGGAAAATATTTTAAGAAAAAGAACCTTATGAATATCCTCATCATTGGTACAGGCATGTATGTTTGTGGGCGGGGTACCGATGGTTATGGGACTATACTACCTGCCATTTATGAATGGAAACGGGAACATCGGGAAACAGGAAATATTTACATTGCGGGATCGCACTTAGATGGAATAAAAGTTTTAAACGGGAAAATTAATGAGCTTAATAAACTTTTTGGCTTTGATATAAAGCCGAGATATTTTCCGGAAAACGAAGTTTCTGATTCAGAAGCCTTCATCAAGGCAATTCATGAGATTGCAAAGCCAGCTTGTGCAATTGTGGCAGTTCCTGATAATCTTCATAGAAAGATTGCAGGGTATACGATTGAGAATGGCTTGCACACCCTTGTTGTCAAACCGCTTGCCTCTACTATACAAGAAGTTATCGAGTTAATAGAACTACAGCAAAGACACGGTGTTTATTGTGCAGTGGAATTCCATAAAAGACTTGATTTGGCAAATCTCAAACTGAGGGACACTATAAAGAGCGGTAAGGTTGGTGATCCTTTGTATTTTGTAGTTGAATACAGCCAAAGAAAGAGTATTCCGACGGAAAGATTTAAAAGTTGGGTTGAAACAACGAATATATTTCAATACCTTGGAATTCATTACGTTGACATCATATATTTTGCTACTGGAGCGGTTCCCAAGCGAGTAATGGCAATAGGACAAAAGAACTGGTTATATTCAAAGGGTATAAATACCTATGATTCAATTGAAGGCATAATTGAATGGGAAATGCCTAGCAAAAAAGTGTTTTCGTCTTATATATTAACGAATTGGATTGATCCTGAATCAACATCTGCAATGTCTGATCAAAGAATCAAAGTAATAGGAACAAAGGGCAGATTTGAATCAGATCAAAAGTACCGTGGTGTCACCATAGTTACTGATGAAAAAGGTGTTGAGGAACCTAATCCATATTTTTGTTGCTCATACGGTCAATCAGGTGAGATTTTTTATAGCGGATACGGAATAGAGAGTATACATCAATTTTTAAGTGATGCGATTCAAATTGGAAAAGGTTCATTAAGGATACAGGACTTAGAAGAAAAAAGACCAACGTTTAGGCAGTCACTTATTCCAACGAAAGTTATTGAGGCTGTAAATAGCAGCTTACAAAACAATAGCAAATGGATTGAGATTTAGGAGAAAACATGGTGAATGAGATTTTTGTTTCATCTGAAAAATTGAGTGTGTTTATAAAGAGTGTGTTATTGAAGGCTCGTGTTCGTGAAGACGTAGCGGAATATGTAACAGAAGGGCTCGTGCAGACTTCATTACGCGGGGTTGATTCTCACGGAGTGCGGTTGTTGCCTCACTACATGAAAGGTGTTAAAGGTGGAAGGATTAATCCTAATCCAAACTACAAGTTTATACAAACATTTCCGTCTACAGGACTTTTAGACGCTGATCATACTTTTGGCCATGCAGCAGGGATAGAGGCGGCAAAGAAGGCAATTGAACTTGCTAATGAAGCAGGTACAGGACATATTGCTATTTATAATTCAACGCATTTTGGCGCTGCCGCGTATTATACATTAGAAATTGCTAAACACGATATGATAGGAATGAGTTTTACAAATACAGACGCCCTTATAAGGACGTATGGCGGTAAAAAACCATTTTTGGGAAATAACCCAATAAGTGTTGCAGTCCCTTGTAAAGGTGAGGAACCATTTTGCCTGGATATGGCAACGAGTGTGGTTACTTTTAACAAGATAAGACAATTAAGAGAAGAAAAGTTGTCTGCACCTCTCGGTGTTGGCGCGAATAGTGATGGAATTGAGACTACAAATCCAGATGAAACAGCAATGCTTTTGCCAGTAGGGGGTTATAAAGGTTATGGGCTTAGCATGGTCGTAGAAATATTATGCAGTTTGCTTACAGGGATGCCTTATGGACCATATATTCCAAAGATGTTTGAAGCGCCGATGAACCAGAAGCGTTACCTTGGGCATTTTGTGATTGCAATGAGAATTGATTGCTTTCAGGAAAAAGCTGTTTTCATGGAACGCATGTCAAAGATGATGAAAGAACTCAGAAATGAGCCAAGATTAGACAAGGATATACCCATTCAGGTTGCTGGTGATCCTGAGAAAAAAAGTTATGCAGAAAGAAGTAAAAATGGGATTCCTTTAAAATCGGTTGAATATGAAGCATTTAAGAAGCTTAGCGAAAAATACGGAATTCGATTTGAATAGATGTGGAAATGATGGGATTAAAAGTTAAGAACATACTTTATGATTATTGAACAACTATTAAGCGGCCGATATAAGTTCAATAAAGATTTTACTCCTCCACGGCTACTTGAGACACAGCAGAAGTCCAGAATTCTTTTTTTAAATGAAATTCATAATAGAAATAAATATATATCTATTACGAAGTGTCCATGCTGTGGTAGAAGTGATTTTACAAAGATTTCAGAAATAGAAAGAAGATACCTACCGTCAGATATTGTAATATGTGATTTTTGTGAGATGTGTTTTAAGTCTTTAATTTTAGACCTTGAAGCGAATGAATATCATTATTCAAAAATATCTTATGCATTAAGGGGGAAAGACCTTTCAGATGATGCCATAGAAAAGCTTTTTGCAGAACGTATAAAATTATATGCTTATCCTCGCTACAATTTTATTTCCCATTTTGTGGAATTCAACTGCAAAAGTGACTTAATTGTAGAATTTGGTTGTAATGATGGTGCTAATTTATTCCCATGGTATAAGAAAGGATTTCAGGTTGTTGGTGTTGAGCTTGATCCAAAAATGGTAGAATTTGGGAATAGAAAAGGGCTAAATTTAATTTATGGAGATTTGTTGAATTATAATTTTGGTGAAAAACCTCCAAAACTTGTGATTCTTTCCCACACATTGGAGCATGTAAGAGATGTTAATAAGGTATTAGATAGGTTGTATGAAATTCTACAGCCGGATGGATACCTATTTATTGAAGTACCGGGCATAAGAAGTCATGCCTTGGGGGATCCTATGATATATTTTGATGTAGAGCATAACTACTATTTTGATTTGAATAGTCTTTCTAAACTCCTGAAAAGGCACACATTTAACATCGTATATGCTGATGAATTTATCCGCGCCTTATGTACTCCTGCACAAAATGAGTCAGTCCTATTGCCTAAACAGATTTCATTATCCCTTAATAAAATCAGAGCAGATATTTTGAAAATATTTATAGACACTATAGGTTCTAAAAAGAAAAAATTGTTTAATTTATTAAAGGAGTCTGAAAGAGATAGTTTCGTGATTAGAGTATTAAATAAATTACAGATGATGTATTTCCGATATTATTATTCAGCTATTAGTATTAGTAGGTCCAGAGAAGGAAATGGCAATATTTAACAATAAAAAAGAAAAAATAATAGCCATGATACCCGCGCGTATGGGGAGCGCGAGACTTACAATGAAGAATCTTGCTTTGCTTAATGGCAAGCCTCTTATTTATTATGCGATTCAGGCAGCTAAAGATTCAAGTGCTTTTGACCGTATCGTGATTAATTCTGAAGGTGCTTTGTTCGCAAAAATAGCTGAAAGATACAAGGTGGGATTTTATCAAAGATCTGCTGAATGGGCAACCTCGACTGCTAAGTCAGATTTTATAGTTTATGACTTTGTAAAGAATAATCCGTGCGATATTATTGTATGGGTTAATCCCACATCTCCTTTACAAACGGGAGACGAAATTAAACAAGTGGTGAGTTACTTTTTAGAAAAAAGACTGGATACCCTCATTACTGTTAAAAACGAACAGGTTCATTGTATATTTAGAGATAAACCGATTAATTTTACGTTGGATGAAGTTTTTGCTCAAACACAGGACCTTATACCAGTACAACCGTTTGTGTATTCAATTATGATGTGGCGTACAAAAGCCTTTGTTAAAACATTTAATAAGAAGGGACATGCCTTTTTTTGTGGTAAGCTGGGATTTTACCCTGTAAGCAAACTGTCATCTATAATAATTAAGCGAAAAGAAGACCTTATGTTAGCAGATTTTGTTATGCGCGTATTAACAAAGGGAAAAGACTACGAAGTTCGTTATGACAGAATAATTGAACATTTAAAGAGGGGGTAAATTGGGCAGTCTAATTTCTATAGTTGTTAGAACTAAGAATGAGGAAAGATGGATAACTCAGTGCCTTAACGCAGTATTTAGCCAGGATTATAAGGATTACGAGGTTATAATTGTTGATAATGAAAGTAACGATAGTACAATAAAAAAAGCAAGTCAGTTTAATATACAAAAGATACTTACTTGTAAGGATTATCTTCCAGGTAGAGCGCTTAATATTGGCATAAGAGAGGCGAAGGGAAATTACATTGTATGTCTTTCTGGACATTGTATTCCCGTTAATGATCGATGGTTGAGCAATCTTTTGAGAAACTTTAATGAATCAGATGTTGCAGGTGTCTATGGTAGGCAAGAACCCCTTGCTTTCACTCCGGATTCTGACAAAAGAGACCTTTCTATAATTTTTGGGCTAGACAGAAGGGTACAAAAGAGGGATGGTTTCTTTCATAATGCTAACAGTATGATAAGGCGCGACCTGTGGGAAAAAGTGCCTTTTGATGAAATGGTAACGAACATTGAAGATAGAATTTGGGCAGAAAAAATGCTCCAAAAGGGATACAAAATAGTTTATGAACCAGAGGCAAGTGTATATCACTATCATGGCATTCACCATGCCGGAGATAAAACGAGATGTGCAAATGTGGTAAAAATACTCGAATTTCTTAAACCAGAGACCAAAAATAACATTCACGTAAAAATTGAAAATCTAAATATCATTGCCATAATTCCTGTAAAGGGGAAAATTAATTATCTTAAAAACAAGCCACTTATCAGCTACACCATTGAACAGGCCCTTGCATCGGTATATATTAAGCAAGTGATTGTATCCACTGACAATGTTGAACTTGCAAAATTATCCGAGACACTTGGAGCAAAGGCTCCTTTTTTAAGGGATGCGTCTCTTTCTGAAGACTTTGTGGATATTGAAAAGGTGTTGCAACATTCCTTAAATAAGATTGAGGAACTGAAATTCTTTCCTGATCTTGTAATTTATCTTGAAGAGACCTTTCCATTCAGGCCGAAGCAGCTTATTGATGATGTTATAGAGCAAGCAGTAAGAAATGGATTTGACAGTGTCCTTACAGTAAAAAAAGAGTATGGATCTATTTGGCAAGAAAAAAATGGACAGATAGAAAGGATAGATAAAGGTAATATACCAAGAAAATACAAAGAATCATGTTTTATTGGAATAAAAGGGATTTGTTGTGTTACACATCCCGAATTTTTGAGAGAGGGGTCGCTATTCGGTGAGAGGATAGGCATATATGAAATATACAACCCTTATTCATCTATAGAGGTAAGAGAAGAAGCTGATTTCAGACTGGCAGAGAGACTTATTGACTCCTGGACCGAAAATTAAGAAATAGAGGCCGTAACTATGAAAGTGATTAAAAAATTAGGTAAAAAACTGCTCCATCCTTTGAATTTAGATATTGTGCGGCTCAATGCGCCTCCCCAGACATATTTTGAAATAGATGATGATTTTAAATCTTTATATGCTATCGCTCAGGAAAAAACACAAATGGCATTTAGTGACAATTTATTGCGGAGACAAAGACATTACACCCTTAACCACCTTTTTCAACAAGTAGATGTTAGCCTTGGGAATGTTGCAGAGTGTGGTTGCTGGAGAGGTTTGTCTTCCTATCAATTATCCACACATTTGAAAAAAAGGGGGTTCAAAAATACTTTTTATATTTTTGATTCTTTTGAGGGACTTTCTGAATTTCAAGACATTGATTTCACAAAAAATGGGATCAAGGATATTGATGCAAGGAGAAAATGGTTTGCTTGTTCATTAGATTCCGTGAGAGACAATTTAAAAGAGTTTGATTTTATAGAATATAAAAATGGATGGATTCCAGCAAGATTTGCCGAAGTTGAAAATGAGAAATTTATTTTTGTGCATATTGATGTAGATTTATACCAACCAATTAAAGATGCATTAGAGTTCTTTTATAGTAGAACATTGAAAAGTGGAATTATAGTGTTAGACGATTATGGTGCCATTGATTTTCCCGGTGCGAAAAAAGCAGTAGATGAATTTTTACAGAATAAAAAAGATTTTTTCCTCCCATTGCCTTCCGGACAGGCATTTTTAGTCAAGGATTAAAATTTATCCTGTATAACAATGGTAAGCGGCATTCCTTTGGCAAAAAGAATATGAAGTATGGATAAAACCCTTGTATTGTTTGAATTTAAAGATGAGATAGAGTCTTTTATCTTGCAGAATTCTATTAACAGATTAATGGATGAGGATGTGTGCGTACTTGCACTTCACCCAGAGGCTCGCGCTTATCTCAAGAAGAAAGGGATATTGCATTTCGATACGACTCAATTTTTTAATAGAGAATCTCATCAGAATCTCCTATTGAAATCAAATGAGATAATTAATTGGATCAGGCAGTTGTTTACAATCCGTGATGATTTTGGCGCTAAAGAAGGATACAGTAATACATTTATTTTTTGTCTGAGGTCTTTTTTACACCATATCCTGTGGTTGACAGAAGTTCTTGAAAATGCTTGCAGTAAATTAAATGTTAAGAAAATAATAAGCTGTCAAAGGGATAACAGCATCATTACAGAGCCCTTTTTGTTTACAAAAGAGGGATATGTTTTTGAAATTGGAGCAAAAATAGCAAAGAAACTCAATATAGGTTTTGAATCATTTCCTGGGGGAAAAGTTAATCAAAATATGTTTCTTAAAAAACTGACAAACCTGGTAAAAGAAATCTCTACATTTAGTATCTATCAATTAAAGTATCGATTTCTAATTTTTTGGGTAAGAAACAAAAAGATAATATTAACGACTTCGAGAAGTTATAACCTTGGTAGAGTGTTAGACAAACTTAAACACACCTTTAGTAATGTGTATGTTGTATACCTCAACAATAAACAAGGGACATATTTCCAAAAATTACTAGCCACGGTAGTGTCATGCGAAGTAGTGCTCTTACCAACTATTCTTACACAAAAAAAATGGAAAGGCTTTAATGGAAAATTAAATGATTTTGTAAAAATGCTTGAGGTGTCTCAGGATAGCATAGAGTTTTTTACCTATAAGGGCGTTTCTTTTAAAGGCCTTATATTAAATAAAATTATAAAAGATATTATTCCTGCCGTTCGTGAGACTTATATTCAAAGTGTATATTTGAAAAGTTTTATTAAGAAATATCGTCCTGCTTTGATCATTTCTCAAATGGCAAGAGGGTTAAATTACAATTTAGGTGAACTTGCAACTCTCTACAAAATCCCATCTTTATTAATTTCACATGGTTCACATGTACCTCCGGAAAATGATTATGAGAGGATCGAGTGGAAGGAACATGGATTTGGTTTAATAAATACTCATTATCAATATGTGGCGCTTCAATCACCCTGGGCAAAGGCCTATATAGATTCCATACCAATAGCGAGCAAACAAATTATTACTGGCCCCCTTCTTTATGCTGATACGGTAAGAAATAAAAACAAAGAAATAAGGTTAAAAGAAAATGCATTTTTAGCACACAAAGACAAAATCATACTCCTTCATGCAGATACACCAAGGCTCAGGGGTTCTTTTCGGTTTTATGTTTATCAGACGGTGGATGAATATATAGAGAGTCTCAATGCACTTATACGTGCCGTTGAAAAGGCAAAAGATTTCTATCTCATGATTCGTGTTAGACCAAATTATTATTTAACAAAAGAAGATTTAACAGAAGTTTTGATTGAATCTGACTGTTATAGTATTCATACAGAAGGGAATTTTGTGGATTATCTCTCGATGGCAGATATGCTTATCAGTTATTCCTCGACAACAATTGAAGAAGCATTACAAAATAGAGTGCCTGTACTCCTCTTTGATAGAGATGGAAAATATTGCCATATAAAAAGCGCCCAATTGCTTGAGCCTTCCGTAAAACCTGAAATAAATTCATGTTATTATGTACGTAATGAGGATGTGTTAAAATGGGCGCTACAGTGGTTAAAGGAGCATCATTTTTCAAAAGAGGTTCCAAATTCCTTATGGGATATGCATGTTTTTAGTGATACTGAAAAACAAAGTTTACCTGATTACTTTGGGAGTTGTTTTACAAATTAGGATAAAATGATAAATCTAAGAGATAAATTGCAAAAGGGTGAAATTACATTTGGTTCATGGATTACCCTTGGCCATACTTCTATTGCTGAAATAATGGCTAGCGCCGGTTTTGACTGGCTTGTAGTAGATATGGAGCATTCTGCAATAACATTAGATAAAACTCAGCAGCTTATTCAAATTATAGAATTATGTGGAGTCATCCCTTTAGTTCGTGTCGGAGAAAACACTCCTGCGCTTATAAAAAGAGTCATGGATACTGGCGCTCATGGCGTTATTGTCCCTATGGTTAACACAAAGAATGATGCTGTGAAGGCAGTAAATGCAGTAAAATATCCACCAGTGGGAACAAGGGGAGTTGGACTTGCAAGGGCACAAGGCTATGGCTTTGAATTTGAGAAATATAAGAATTGGATAAATAAAGGGAGTGTCGTGATAGTTCAAATAGAACATATTGAGGCCATAAATAATTTAGAAGGAATTTTAAGTGTAGAAGGTGTTGATGGTTCAATTATTGGACCGTATGATTTATCGGGTTCTTTAGATAAGCCGGGAAATTTTGAAGATAGTAAGGTCAAAGAAGCCATTGCACATTACGAAGAAGTTTGTTGCAAAATGAAAAAGACAATGGGATTTCATGTCGTACAACCAAGTGTAGAGAAGTCGCTTCAATATAAGAATGCAGGATATACTTTTATCGCAATAGGATTGGATACTCTATATTTGGGTGAGAAGTGTAGAGAGGTATTGGGAAAGGTGAAAGCAAAAAGTTCAAAGCTCAAAGCAAAAAGCTCAAAGGGGAAAGGGGAAGGATGAAGTTTGGTTATGAAGATTTAGATGTATGGAATAAGGCGGTCAATTTTGCAGTGAAAGTTATAGATATTGTTGAAAATATGAATACTGATAGAAAACATTATAGATTGCCGGAGCAAATAGAATCTTCTTCATCTTCTATTTCAAGGCTGAAAGACAAAAATAGAAAAACAAATATTTTTACTTAATAATCCGAGAAGATGAAAATACTGCTTATCTATCCACTTATCAGAGAGTTTATGGCGCCATCAATGCCGCCGCTGGGCTTGGCTTACATCGTAGCATCTCTCAATGGAGCAGGGCATGAGATAAAGGTTGTTGATTTAAATGGAGATAGGGAAAATGGCTTATCATATTTGACGAAGCTGTTATCAAATGAATCCTTTGGGATGATTGGGGTATCAAGCATAATAACTCAATATAAAAGGGTAAAGGAGATTGGGAAATTAATAAAATCAGTTGTACCACATACACCTTTAATACTCGGAGGACCTGGGCCCACGTCTATTCCAGAACTTTATTTAAAGAATTGTTATGCTGATATTGTATGTATGGGCGAAGGTGAAGAGGCAGTAAAAGAGATTGCGGATTATATCCAAAATAAAATGCCTCTGGAATCATGCAAGGGTATAATCTTCAAAAAGCAAGATGGTTCTTATGTTAACACAGGCAAAAGGTCACAGATAAAAGATATTAATACGATCAAATTTCCAGCATGGGAAATGTTTTATACAATCAAGGTGTATTTAGAAAATTACTTATTCAAGCACGGCAGAAAGAAAGGAATAAGTGTCTTATCCACAAGGGGCTGTCCCGGCGAGTGTAATTATTGTATGTGTAATTTTGGCAGAATGCTGAGAATGCGGACTGCCGAAAATATATTCAGTGAAATTGAAACACTTGTAAGAAAATATGATATTGAGCACGTTCATTTTATAGACGATACATTTATTACTACTGTGAAGAGGATTCGGGAGATTAGTAATTTTTTTAAAAATGAATTTAAATTCCTGACATGGTCAGCGAATGTTAGGGTAAATTTTGTTAAACCCGATGTGTTAAAAATCATGGCGGATTCAAACTGTGTTTCACTTGCTTATGGTATTGAAAGTGGCAGTCCCACTGTGTTGGATTATATGAAAAAAGGTTTTACTGCAGAGCAAGCAAGTAATGCGATAAAATGGACGAGAGAGGCTGGAATTTCAATGACAATATACTTTATGATTGGAATGCCATGTGAAACAGAAGAAACTGTAAGAGAGACAATAGATTTTTGCAAAAGAAATCTGGTGGGCGGGGAATTTTTCTTTGCCACGCCGATTCCGGGCACAGAGTTATACAATTATGCAATAGCAAACAAAATTATTAGTGACGAGGATACTTATATGGAGCACATCGGGGAGGTCAGGGATTTTCTTGTTAATCTCACAAAGATGAGCGATGAAGATCTTTTTACAATAAAAGAAAACGCTGAGTTAGAGATAAAAGAGCATCTTAAAAGGCATAATGTAACAGTGACGCCTTCGATAAGAAAGTCTCCACGTGAAACGGCAGCCACTTTACCTGAATTTTGAATGTATCATTGGTGTATGACTCATGTTGGATATTCCTGTCAGGTGTTAAAATTAAAAGAGGGGATAAGGAGAGTTGTCAATAACTTTTAATCTTTGCGTCCCTTTGCGTACTTTGCGGTGAGTAGTAACGTGTTATGAAAATAATTGGCATTATTCCTGCGCGTATGGAATCTTCTCGATTTCATGGAAAACCTTTGGCGAAAATAAGAGATATACCGATGGTTGGGCATGTCTATTTTCGCAGCAAAATGTGTAAAAGTCTAACTGAGGTTTATGTTGCGACCTGTAATAGAGAAATTGTTTCCTATGTTGAGTCAATTGGCGGTAAGGCTATTATGACTGCTAATACTCACGAAAGGGCGTCAGATAGAACAGCAGAGGCAATGTTGAAGATTGAAAAGGAAGCCGGGCATAAAATGGATGTTGTTGTGATGATACAAGGCGATGAGCCGATGGTTTATCCTGAGATGATAGATATGGCAATAAAACCCATGTTAGAGGATAGTACCATACAGGTTGTAAATTTAATGGCGCCTTTAAAATCTAGAGAGGAACACGAAGATATAAATGAAGTTAAGGTTGTTGTAGATTTAAAGGGTTTTGCTCTCTATTTTTCCAGAGAACCTATTCCTTCGTGGAAAAAGGGAGCCAAAAATGTTTCAATGTACAAGCAAGTTTGTATTATTCCTTTCAGACGTGATTTTTTAATTAAATTTAATGAGCTTACTCCAACACCTCTAGAAATTATCGAGTCTGTTGATATGCTCAGGATCTTAGAGCATGGATATAAGGTTAAGGTGATTCCAACTGAATTAGAAACATACAGCGTGGATACCTTAGTTGATTTAAAAAAAGTAGAAACTTTGATGCAGAATGACAAGCTTGTTGCTGAATATGTTGTGTAATAAAATTATTCCAGTTAGGGCTGAAGATGTGGGAACTGATTGTTCGTACACAACTGTTTATACTTTTTAATCTTTCTCCTGTAGACCGAAAATTAATTGCAAGACATTATGGGAAATTATACGGTGAAGATAAAAAGTGTTCAAAAAGAGTTTGATGAGTTTTGAAAATCTTTATACAGAAAAAAACGATTTTGATGATTATGTTGATTGGTTTTTGAGAAAATAACACATAATCTTCGAATTACTTGAGAACTGCAATGGAAAAAATAGCTATAACAACAACAACGTTTGGTAAATATGATGAAAGGCCATTAAAACTGTTGGAGGAATACGGTCTTGAGGTTGTCCTGAATCCCTATGGAAGAACGCTGAAAAAAGACGAGGTTATTGAGTTTTGCAAGGGCGCAATAGGCGTTATTGCAGGAACAGAAATTCTTGATATTGATACATTAGAATGTCTGACTAAAACATATTCCCAGTCCTCGGGCCTCAGGCCTCAGTCCTTAAAAGTAATTTCCCGCTGTGGTAGCGGCCTTGCCAATGTTGACCTGGATACTGCAAAAAGATTGGGCATTAAGGTATTCAATACTCCAGATGCACCAATAGTTGCAGTGGCTGAATTAACGGTAGGGTTAATACTCAATTTATTAAGAAAAGTTTGTTGGATGGACAGAAACCTGCGAAATGAACAATGGGAAAAAATGATGGGTAACCTTTTAAATAAGAAAAAGGTTGGTATAAAAGGATTGGGAAGAATTGGGAAGAAGGTTGCTGAATTATTAAGACCATTTGGGTGTGAAATAGCATATGCGGATCCTTATGTCAGTGATGGATTATTGGGTATGAAGCGCTTATCTTTTGATGATCTGCTTGGTTGGGCAGATATAATAACCATACATGTTTCTGTAAAGGACAGGTTGGTTGGAGAAAAAGAATTCCAGTTGATGAAGAAGGGAGCATGGCTGGTAAATACCTCAAGAGGTGGAGTCGTGGATGAAAAGGTCTTATATGAGCATCTGAAAAATGGCTACCTTGCTGGTGCAGCTTTGGATGTATTTGAAGAGGAACCTTATGCTGGACCAATAAAAGAATTAGATAATGTAATTGTTACACCTCATATCGGATCTTACGCCAAAGAGGCGCGAGTAGAGATGGAAATGCAGACAGTTGAGAATCTGTTTAAGGGATTAAGGCATTGAGTGATATGCGTGTATTTTTGGAACTGTGAATTATAGTTGAGAATGTAAGCCATGGTGAAAAATATTAAAAATTTAACGAAACTGAATGATAGATCCGTATTAATCATTTTTTTTTTGTTTTCAATTGTACAATTAATCTATATCGGTTTCGACCTAGTTGAATATTTAGTATATAATGTAGATGGGTACTATCAAGGGATATATAAACAGCTGTATCCAGATAATATTACACTAAAGTTTATGAATACGGCAAAATTAATTGAGTTTTTAGTTTTTTACTTTCATCCATTTTTTCAGCTACCAATCCTGTTTATTATTTCAAGTATACTTGTTAAGACATTTCTTGCTTTTTTTACATATAAAATCTCATTACATTTTGTTTCTGAAAAAACTATTGCACTTTATATTACATTATTCTATTTAGTTTCACAATATACACATGGTGTGAATTTGAATGGTATGTGGGGCAGTCCTATATTTTTTAGATCGAGTATATCGGCTTTTTTTACTCTTTTAGGTATTTATACAATATTAACCAATCGGTTTTTTCTGTCATTTTTTCTGTTTTTTTCTTTATCCATACAAATGCATCCAGCTTATGGACTAACATCCCTTATTTATTTCTTTGCCGGATATTTTTATTACGTCTTTACATGTGAAAATAAACAGAAAAAAAATATACTCATAATCCTCTTGGTTATTTTTGCTAATGCATTTCTTTTGTTTTATTGGTCAAAGAATAGCCTTGGTGTGCCTCCTATAGAGGTAAGTGTAAGCGATTGGTATCATTATCTATACTACAGCAATCCGGATGATGTGATAATGTTATGGACATTCCAAAAATACGGATACGTGCTATTCCCTTTGATTTTGTTTGCCTTTTATGTATCCGTGAAAAATACCCAAAAATCTAAAATTGATTATTTCTATCTCGGAACATTTTATGTATGGGTTTCTTTCATGATTGTAGAGTTATTGCATAGGAATAATATTTTTTTTGGAATGCTATCTGAATACTTTATTACTTTAGAATTTAGAAGAGGCCTATGGGTACTTACATTTTTTGCTACTATGATTGCCTTTAGAGAAATGTATAAGATGTTTTCATTAAAAAATATCTTAACGAATAATAAGTTACTTTTTTTACTTCTGCTCTCATTAGCAATATATATTAAGCCAACAGTCTTTAATGTGATTTTATTGGCTATTTTCTTAACGATTTTAGTATCTAATGTTTATATAAAAATTTGTTCGTCGATTATAATATTATATGTTTTATCACTTTTTATAACCGGAAAGTATATACCTGTTCTAAGCATGAACAATACTATCCTATATACAGTGTTCACTCTTTTGTGCAGTTTTGGGGGCTTGTTTGTTATTAGAAGTAGAAGACAGCGAAATTTAAATATAGTTGTGATGTTGCCTTTGTGTTTTTTCCTTGGAACTGCTTTTATATACGGTATTTATAAAAAAGCTTTCTTTGAAACATATTCGATTCTTGCTAATAAGGGGCTTTTTCGGTATCCGGATCATGAAAAATTAATTGTAGATGTTTACCGTCATCATGGTAGTGAAGAGTTTAATATAGAAATGGTTCAAGCTATTCAGAGAGAAAATAAAGGGCACGGTGCAATATTAATGCCAATGTCAGAACAAACCTTTTCAGACCTCGATTTATATAAAGCACCATCGTATATAAATAGCACGATGCTACCCAACTTCTCAAAGAAAATATTTTGTTATATGATATATTACCTTACTGAAATGGGTATTGTTAACTATGATAATACTACTGAATTAATATATGATTCGAAAGGTAGGTTAGATAACCTTATGGATGAAAATTATCATAAACTGACACGCGAGAAATTACTGTATTTAAAAGAAAAACATGGGGTAAAAATTTTTGTAACAATGAAAGAATATAATGGGTTGAAGTTGATTTATAAGGACCAAAAATATTTTGTGTATTCATTGTAAAATTTGATCCAAATAGCTTTATTGGAGAATTTTTCACAAAAAGTTATTCTATAATCTTGTAAACTGATATTTTCTTTACGTATGAAAAGAAACCTTTATTCTGATAAAACTGTAATCAGTATTGTAATTCCCGTTTACAACGAAATAGAAGGATTGTATGCATTGCGGGAAAATTTAGTGCAAACTATCGAATCTTGGAAAACAAAAGGTTGGAAATTAGGTGTCGAGATAATATTAATCAATGATGGGTCTACTGATGGTAGTCCCGAAATTATGGATCAGTTTGCAATGGAAGATCCACGTTTTAACGTTATCCATTTATCAAGGAATTTTGGTCATCAAGAAGCTTTGTCTGCAGGCCTAGCATTTGCGAATGGGTTCTGTGTTGTTGTATTAGATGCAGATTTGCAAGACTCCTTGGAGACCGTTGGGCTTTTTCTCGAAAAATGGGCTTCGGGTGTAGATATTGTTTACGCAATAAGGAAAAATCGCAAGGAAGGAATACTGAAGAGAGCAAGTTACACAGTTTTTTATCGTATATATAAATTCTTAGCTAATAGTAATGTTCCGCTTGATTCAGGTGATTTTTGTCTGATTGATCGTAAAGTATTAGATGTTCTTAATCATTTACCTGAAAAAATACGCTTTGTAAGGGGATTGCGCAATTGGTCCGGATTTAAACAATGTGGGATTGAATGTGACAGACATGAGCGTAAATACGGAGTTTCTAAATACACATTTGCTAAATTGATGCGCTTAGCTTCTACTGGTCTGTTTGGATTTTCGACTATTCCTCTTAGAGTAGTAACGGCTATTGGATTTGTTTGTATGTTTTTAGGTTTTGGCCTGGCAATTTTCATGATGGTATCATTTTTTTGTGATATCAGCTGTTTTGGCAATAAACCTGCTAAAGTAGCTGGTTTTACATCGTTGTTTTCAGGATTGATGATTTTTTCAGGATTTCAACTATTAGCGCTTGGAATAATCGGTGAATATATTGGTTTATTGTATTTTGAGACTAAGGGTCGTCCAAATTATATTATTGAATCTATAAATGGGAAGCTTGGTCAACATAAGGTTCCCTTTGGCCTTGGTCCCATGTCTTTGTATTCTTCGACACACGATTATCAATATTTGAATAATAAAAACGAATAAATAAAATACAATTTTGATTCTCAAATATTGCATTTTATTCTTTGAATGTATATTCATTTCATTTTAATAAAGCCAGATTATTATCATAAGTTTTTATTATGTACTTCAACACTAAGCAGAAATTAAGCCTGGCGAGAAGTTTGATAACAAAAACTAGCCCGGCGTATGTCCAATTTTATGTGACAGCTCGGTGTGACCTTGCCTGTGAACAATGTAACATTATTTATGCTGATGCAGATGCGGAAGAAATGACATTAACACAGATAAGACAAATGGCATATAATCTTTCAAAGATTGGTGTATGTATTGTTCTTTTTATTGGTGGTGAGCCTTTCATGCGTAAGGATCTGCCAGAAATAGTAAAAGCTTTCACCGATGTCAATATTCATGTGCGTCTTCAAACAAATGGTCTTGCTTCTTTAGGAGATCTCCAGCGTTGTGTTGAAGCCGGGGCACATGATATCAGTATCTCTCTGGATACCCTTGATAGTTCTCTTCAAGATTCAATAAATGCAGGAAATGGTCGATCGTGGGATAGGGTGATGGAAACTGTGGCGAATGTAAACCGTATATTTCCAGAAAACGGTACGGGTTTTTTTGGTACTGTTTTAATGCCTCGCAATATGGAACATATAGAAGGTGTTATAAAATTCGCTACAGCGATTGGTTGGTGGGTGTCTCTCGTACCTGTCCATATCACTACTCCAAGTAATCCACGGGGTTTTCGTCTGTTCGATGACAAAAAGGTATGTACTTTTACAAAGCAGCAACTTCCCAGGGTCAAAGAAATTTTACAGAGAGTGAAAGAATTGCGCAAAGAAGGTTATAATGTATATGATTCGGATGAATATATAGATGATATTTTTCATTTCGTTTCAGGTGAACCTCTTACGTGGAGAAGACGTAATATGGATGTTTGTGATTCCCCAAATCTATATTTCGCTATTGAACCTAACGGTAATATACGGCCATGCTGTGATTATAAGTTGGATAAAGCATTTCGAATTTATCAATCGGATTTTTCCAGAAAATATTGGAGTGGCGAAATTCATCGAGAAATATATCCTTATACACGCCAATGTAGTGGCTGTATGTATGGGAGTTACCCTGAAATTTCTGTAACTGCACGGTATTTTATTCCCCAACTCAAGCGTTTCTTCTTTTTTACTAAGAGAACAAAAAATGTCAGCGGATGAAATGAAAGATCTTTCAAAGCGTATCTTAGAAGATAGCAATGAAAGAGTGAATTATGTCTGAACTTGATGAGAAAAGGGTTAATATATCGCAGAAACGTTCCAAAGCGTTAAGATATCTTCTGCTTCGTCATTTATGGAAAAATAGGGATAAAGTTCCGCATGAAGTCTATTTGGAAGTGGCGAATAGTCTGTCTATTTCTAAAGAAAACGGTAAATATGTAATCAATTGGAATTGCAAGGGCAAGCCTTTTAAAACAGAAATAGCTGAACAGGAGATTTCATTTTATCAACAGGGGATAAATAGAAAAAGCACAGAGCAATTAACGTATAATGAAACAAAAAACAACCTCCTAGCCCAACAGTTTGCAGTTAAAGTGCTGGGCATACAGAATGAACAGGGATTTAGAGCAGGAACTGATACGGTATATATTGAACCGTATTATTTGATGACTGTGATTTTAAACTGGGTAGGATGTTCTGTCCTTTTATGGGCTCTAGGGGTAGAGCATTTGCCTATAGTTTTGTTGTTGGGAATTACTATAAGCTTGGAGTTTGTACGTTGTAAAGGCAAGTATTGGAGTGTTTTGTTATTTTTCATTTTTCCCTTTTTGGGATTTCCATGGATTTCTTTAATTGGGGGTTGCGTATATAGTTTATTACATTTTCTTGATCCCAACCCCTATTATCGAGTATTAAGAGTGGTCACTTCTCTCATCACCGGACTTGTTGGTTTTCTCTTTGTTTTTTCATCAAACGAAACTATAAATTTTGAACCTAAAATAATTACATTCTTTTTCGTATGTATTATCATTGCCGTTTATCGAACAATGTTATTGACACATGCTCGTCGTATGCCCCTTGTATTACCCTTTCTCGGGCCAGCTTTGTATTTGGATGGTTATCCGGTAGCAGGATGGTATGTCGCCGGATTCTCATTTTTTGGGATTATCGTTTTATTAAATAAAAATAGTATATTCCAGGCATGTTCTCGTTTATTTAAATATGAATAAAGAAATAAAATCTGTTGGAATGGTTGAAAGAAATGTTTATGAGAAACCAGAACTTGTTATGGTCTCTAGAAATGATAATTATTCTTTTACAAATGAGTGGTATGAAATTGCTTTAGAGGACCATTTTTGGATGCAATGGAGATTTTGTGTTTTTAAAAATCTCTTAAAAAAGGCAGAGATATCTTTGAAACATCAACTAAATGTGCTTGAAATAGGTTGTGGTAAAGGTGTCTTTCTTAAGCAGATGGAGCAAAACTCTTTCTGGAATATAGATGGAGCAGATATTAATTGGGAAGCGCTTAACGATTCTGTGGCAAAAAGGAGTCGCCTTCTATTTTATAATATAATGGAAAAGCGTTCAGAATATAAACATGCCTATGATATGGTAAATACTATCG